>WNFJ01754289.1_pt1 | contig 26143 bp, 21 predicted proteins | sample 5400461 | NCBI WGS metagenome assembly WNFJ01 (sample SAMN13153349, study PRJNA577476) | soil metagenome | isolation source: 115 cm saprolite on Douglas fir-dominated hillslope | place: USA:California | collected 2013-09-17
TACGAGGTCGTTACCTGGCTGGCGACCAATGGTAAGGCCCTGGCTCTTCACGTCTACCACTTGGAGCGTTTGGCCGCCCTGGTCCAGTACTCGCACGCGTGGCACAGCCGTGTAAGTAGCCAGCGTGGATACCACCGGTGGAGGTGTACCACCCGCTCCCGGCGGCTGTAACGCGGTGCCTCCTGTCGGCGTGAGCTGTTCCGGCGACGGGCGGAGCTGTGTCATCGTCTGCGGTCCGACGTTCCCCAACACCCTCTGCAGCGCGGAGACCAGTTCCGTGCCCGTCGCATAGCGCTCTTCTGGCTTCTTGGCCAGACAACGTAAGATGATCTCTTCAAGACCCGGCGGCAGATACGGGCGCATCTCGCGTGGTGGCTTTGGTGGAACATTGACATGCTTGTCTAAGGCCTCACTGAAGTCGTTGATCTGGAACGGCTTGTAGCCAGTAACGACTTCATAGAACACAATACCCAGCGAGTACAGGTCACTGCGCCCATCTAATTTCTTGCTTTGGCATTGCTCCGGGGACATGTAGGCCAGCGTGCCCATAGGAACACCTGTGTTGGTCAGTCCACTTTCGGCTAAACGAGCCAGCCCGAAGTCGCTGATTTTGAGCACATACTGCTCACCTCCCCGACCTGCCTCGCTCAGGCGATTGAGCAGCAAGTTATCGGGCTTAATATCGCGATGCACCATATTCAGTGCCTGGGCCGCCGCCAAACCTTTGGCTGCCTGCTGTACGAGATCAAGCCCAAGAAACAGAGGCAAAGGCTGCCCGATGGTGCGTCGCAAGAGGGTATTCAAGGAGCCATCCGTCATCAGTTCCATCACCAGGTAGAGATGTCCATCTTGTTCGCCAAAATCGTAGATCTCCACGATATTGAAATGTTTCAGCGCTGCTGCTGACTGCGCTTCCCGGAGAAAGCGTGCCCGAAAGTCTGGATTAGCCGCAAGATGGGCCTGCATCACTTTGATGGCTGCAGGCCGATTGAGAAGCCTATGCACGCCGCGATAGACCTGTCCCATACCGCCGGAACCTAGTGGTGCTTCGATGCGATATTGGCCGAGCGTCTGGCCTATGAAATCATCTGTCATGTGTTGACCTCCAATATGTAACCGGCATGGGCCGGTTTATGCACCCGGATAAGCTCTTCAATCAGACCCTTATCCACCGTTTCGCTGGAAGTTCCAGGTGGTGGGGTGATGCGGATATGAAAGACAAAGGGTTGCGACGAACTGTTCCTGATCTCTGGCGTCAGGCCAGTACATACTTCGATCATGCGTATCAGGCCGTAGCGCGTACCTCGCCAGCTATACAATTCCATAGCCTGTGCCAGCAAGCGGCGGTGGCGTACCTCAGGCCAGTGAGGGTTAAATGGAAGGTTCAACCAGCTCGCCAGCCAGGGGAGGAAGGATGCCGGACAGGTATGTGGATCGAAGTACATCTCGATGTGATCCTGGCGCTGCTCCAATGGCTCCCAGATGTCTTCAAAGATGCGCAGGAAGCGTCTGAGGAAATCGTTTTCCTGGAAGATGTCGGGCAGATATTGACGGTAGATGCTGTCCGGCTCGTCTAATGGACGCCTGGGTACCGGCTTTGTGGGCTGCGGTACCTGCTGTAAGGTAGGTGGGGAGACCTCAACGGGTACAGGTACAACTGCAGTCGGTTCCTGCCAGGGCTGTGGCTCATCTTCCCTTTCCTGGAGCTGTGTCACTGGTTTTGATGCCTGGTAGGTTAATAGAAACGGGCCTATACGGAACGTGGTACCGTCAGTGAGGACGTGCGGCTGGTTTGGCAAAAGGCGCTGCGTGCCGATAAATGTGCCATTGGAGCTTCCAAGGTCCGTAAGTATCAGCCCTTGCGGTTCCATGCGTAACTCGGCATGGGCACGCGACACCATCTGATGGGACAGGGACAGCCCATTTTCAGGTGTGCGTCCGATACGGATCACCGGCATATCGAGGGGAAGCGTCTGGATAACCTTTCCCTCGAGCCGAACGATAAGTTGGTCAGTAGAACTTGACACGTCAACGTACCTTCGCTTGATGACGATCTGAGCAGATAAGCCCATGACGTGGCACAGGCACAGCCCGCAACGATGAGCCAGCAGGGGCCGGGTTAGTACCACCACTCGAATCACTGATACTCATCTGAATATCTTCTACAAATTCGACAGACTTGACGCTCTGGAGCACGCCATAAATCTCCGAACGATTGAGGCTCCGGCCAAAGGGCCAGCCATCACCATTTGGACCGCCCACATATGGATTCAAGTAACGATAGAGCGCATCCTCTGCGCGCTGTTGCACTTCCGCGATCAGGGATGGGTCGCTGCGCTCCGGTACATGCAGTTCGGCCTGCACAGAAACCCAGATGTATTGTGGGGGCCGCACCTCCAACGCGGTGCCCAGGAGACGGCGCGATTCCAGGCGCGATAATACGGCAGAGCGCAATTCGGCCGACAGGCCAAGCCGTTCAGGTGGAATGCGTCCCTGTGGAGCATCCATCTGGGGTAACACAATCACAAAGACCTGCCCCGGTTTGGGATCGTTAGGGTCGCCGGGCTGTGCGCCAGGCGCCAGGCAGCGTGCGCGAGCAACCCCTGGCACCTCGGATGCCAGGTATTCATGATCGTCTGCAGTCACAGCTCGCGTGCGGGTGCGCAGCTTCTGAGGTGCGCGCAGCCTGGCATCTTCCAGGCTCTGCGCATCTCGTCCGCCTAACGCCGGTGCGCGATTCGTGACATGTGCCACGTAAGGGATGGAAGACTTGAGTACAGTGAGTGTGTTTTGTGACACATTCCCCACTACACCCCCGCCGTATTGATAGCGTTGAAAGCGTAACACACTCCCTTTTTCCGGGACGCTGCCAAAGCGATAGATGAAGCCATCAGGTTGAAGCAAGGAGGGGCCGAGTGTTAACGTGCCATCCAGTTTGTCGAGTGTGAAGTGATGATCTTCCGGGCCTGAGTCCGCAAAATCGGTTACTACCTTCCAACGTTGCTCCTCACCTGCACCCGTGGGCGGTTCCACAACCAGGTAATCCAGCTGTGGATCAAGCGCCAGGATAGGCGTATGGAGGAGTTTGAAGGTTTGTCCAGGCGTACCATCGCTGACGCCAGGCACTTCGTTCTGTATAGTGATCGCATGGCGTGCGCTAACCGTACCTCCGCGAGATTCTACACGCACTTGCTGCAGGACAGGCGAGACCTTGTAGGCACCTGGACCACCCTGGGCTTCGGTCAATAGGCAGCGCAGCCAGTAGGCGTTTAGTCCCTGAAATTCTCCCTGAGACATGGCCGGGACGTACAGAATGACCTCACCTGACTCATTAAAGCCGCCTGTGCCATCAAATTCCAACTCGCATGGCACCCAGCGAGCTGCCCCTCCCTGCCACACCTGCCATTGGATGGGGGGATTTTTCGGATCTATGCCAGCGCCGCCCGCGCGTTCACAGGAGAGTACCAGCGCCAGGATATGATTACTGTGATCCTTCTCAAACGCCACAAGGAAGGCGTCTCCTGGCCCTGGTTTCGGCGGAAACATGGTGATGCGCCGATTGAGCAGTTCCGCCTGCCGCAAGTTATGTCGAATCCAGGGATCCTTTGAGCTAGCATTGCGCGTGAATCCGTCGTTGACGGTCGGGGGCCGGATAGTCAAATCGGCCTCTGTCGTAAAAGTGATCGCCTGGCTTGTCTCTGTGCGCACGGTGGCAACCTCGGTATTCGCTGGAATGGTCACTTCGACGGGCTGAGCTGCCGAGAGGTAAAAGGTGATGGGTGCGGTTGCTGCTCGTGGTTCTTCTAACTGCACCCCGATCAACTCAAGGAACTTGAGATAATTCTTATCGGGCACCTGGTTGACACGATACAGGAGCATATCGGTCATCCAGGCAAAGAGTTCGATCAGTGTCACGCCCGGGTCGCTCACATTATGATCAGTCCATTCCCGGCAATAGTGCGGGATGAGGAGCTTCGCCTGATCCACGATATCCTGAAAATGGCGGTCGTCAAGCGAGGGGGTTGGTAATGGCATCGTTATTCCTCCCTGGCATTCACTACAATATTCCGATCGCTCTCCCCTTCTCCAGGTATGCGGTAGAAAGGAAATACCAGTGAGCGGCTATCGTGCGTCGCCTTGATCTCGTAGCGTATATTAATTAACAGGCGTCCTGCATTATCTGAGTCAGGACGCGCTGTGACATCCTGTACGCGAATGCGCGGCTCCCACATGCCCAGCGCATCCTCGACATAGTAGGCAGCCAGGCCAGCGGTTGTAGAGTCATTAGGGGCAAAGATCAGATCGTGAATCTGGCAGCCAAACTCCGGGCGCATCATCCGCTGCCCCTTGGGAGTCAGCAGGATGATGCGAATCGCCTCTTCAATATCGCGCTCCTGGCGAGCCAGGGCGATGCGCCCATGAGCATCTACGCTCACAGGAAATGCCCACCCGGTACCCAGAAAATCTCGCATGTCTTATTCCTCCTCAGCCATTAACGTTCATCCGCTACCCGATCATGACCGTGCCCACGGCTATTACCGTCCCCACCGGCAGATCCACGGGATCATTACAGGTCATGGCTGTATCACCATTGCGCGCCGCCGGTTTGTTATTAATCATGACAGTGGCGCTGCCGGTCATGATTTGCCCTTTATTGGTCGGTGGTTTCTGAAAGGGGCCACCCTGCGGAAGATGCGGCGGCACATTATCGGCTGTACTGCCCTGGATCGCCGCTGGCATGCCCATGATTTTGACGTTGCTGCTCAAATTTCCATTAATAAGTCCACTGAAAGGACTCGGCAGGGGCGTCGGTACTGGCCCACCCGGGGAAGGGATCATGAATATATGCGTATCGACCGCCGTAATCTGATCGCCCTGTTTTGCAGCCGGTTGTCCCATTGTATGCCTCCCTGGTGGGCGCGATAAATCTGGCCCCTACTAATTTAGATTAATCATACTTCCCTTTATATCGACGGTGGATGCTCCACCATCCATCTTGACTCCCATGCCTTTGATCTGAACCTGGCCTTGTGCCTCCAGCGTCAGATTCCCCTGCGCCTTTAAGCTGGCATCGCCTTGCACCGTAATGGTCAGCTTGTTCGCCCCGCTGTCCAGCATGACTTTGTTGCCATTCTTGTCTTCGATTGTGACGCCGCCGCCCCCGTCGCTATCGTCGAGGGTGATGGTGTGACCGGCCCGCGAACGAATGATGCGCTGTTGTACCTTGCCACCGCTAGTGACCTTCTTCGGCAGGGCATCCTTGCCGTTCCAGAGACCACCCAGAACGTAGGGATAATGGATATCTCCCATCTCGAAGCCGACGAGCACCTCGTCGTTGACCTCCGGGAGGAACTCGATGCCGCGCTGCGCTCCGGCACCAGGCGCTATCACACGCGCCCAGTCACTGGCATGGTCGCTGGATAGCCACGGGTACTTCACCTTCACACGCCCGTAACCGTCGGGGTCGTTGTTGTCGGTCACGATGCCGATGACCAGCCCCCCTGGTGCAACCGCAACGGCCCCTTCTTCCCGCATTAATACGCTGAGCAGAGTCGATGGATGCTGGCCGGAGACACTGAAGTGGCTACTGTAGCCCTCCTGGGCGCTGTACACGTGCAGCGTGCTGGTGACGAAGTAGGTGCCGCTGAAGCGATCACCCACCGCCTTGATTTGCACCGATGCTCCTGCCACCAGGGACGGGTTCCCGGTGCAGGCTCCCTCCGCCTCGATGAATCGCCCCGCCTGCCGGTCCGCCACGGCCTGCGCAAGCTTATCGGCTGTCACCTGCGTACGGATGGGCCGGTCGACCACCAGGGTCTGAGTATCCAGGTTAAAGGCGCTGTGGGCCAGTTCACCACCGCTCTTTGTCTGCCCTAGCTTGGGCGCACCCTCTCCTTTGCGCGCCTGCCCGACGGCTTCGCAGCAGGGTCCCAACCGCGCACGGTGATGCTATCCACCTGTCCGATGGTGGTCATGCGCGGGTGGAACTCGTGCAGCGTTATTCCCCATTCCAGTTCGATGGCCTGCCCGCTGGCCTGCGGTGCCTCGTAGTGCAATGTCTTACCCTGTACGTATAAGAGATAGCCAAGTGCGGCGGCACGGCCCTGGAGGAATTCCAGATTAGTCTCGTCGTTCTGAAAGACGTAGGGATGAACCTGGCTGGTCGGCCCCACCTGCGCCTGCAAACCCACCTCTTGCGCGATCTTCTGTACCAGGTCTCCATCGCTCACATTGAGAAATGAGCGCACATGCCGTCCACGCGAGAGCCGATGCAACCGATCAAAGGCACGCACTATCAAGCGCTGCATGGCAGGCCCAAAGTCCGGTTCTATTTCCACAATCTCGCCATCGAACAGCAACTGTTCCTGCTGCCCCGCCTTCGCCGAAACCTGGATGATCTTCCCTGGTGCCAGGCTATCGTCATCGATCCAGTGCAGGCGAGTGTCATAGAGTACCAGCGTGGCCACGTCGGGCAGGTGCAGGCTGTTCTCTACTGTGACTTCCAGCAGGTCTCGTGTGAACTCATCTGTTGCGTCCGCACCATCAATCTTCACATAGACGTGGCTAAACAACGTGCTGTTATCCGGCATTGGGTATCTCCAACATCATGCCCGGCGTCAATTGCCGCACCTTCGTAAGCTTGTTCGCATCGGCTATCAGACGCCAGCGGTTAGCGTCGCCATATTCCTTGTAGGCAATCCAGGCCAGCGTATCCCCTTCGTTCACCATCCATACGCGCTCTCCACCGACACCACCGGATGTCGGATTCGTGGGTGGATGATCATCCTTCTCCTGCACCTGTTGGAAGGTGACGTCGAGTGTTGAACGTACCGGCTTACCGTCAGGCATAAACAGGGTAAAACGTTCTTTAATACTGGTAATAACTGCCTGAAACGTCCAGGTCGTTCCCCATTGGAAGACGACGATGGGAGGCCGTCCCTTCTTATTCTTCGAGGGGCTACCAGGCTTATCGTTCGCGTTTGCCAGCCTGGGATCGACTTTCATCAATTCCCAGATAGCCGCGGTGTACTCCTTGCGCACATCCTTTGGCTCGCCGCCCTCTGCCGAGCCACTCTTGACATTGGCATAGGTATCAAAGAACAGTTGCATCTGCAGCGTGGCGGGCTGGCCACCTCCGAACTCGACTTTCCCCACATTGGTACCCTTGGTCGGGTTTGGCTTCCAACTGTTCTGCTTGCTAAATGTATACTCTTTAGGGTTGAACATGCACTTGATAGGTGGTGTCCCATGGTCCTTATCCATAATGGTAGCCATTGCCAGGCTCGTTCCTTCCATCGATCTCTGTCTCCTTGATTAACCCTCACGTCGGCGTTCTACTTCCAGTCGGCGCTTCAGATGGGAGTACACCTGCCGGGCCAGTTCATCCAGGTCAGGCTGCGGGGCCTGAGCAGTATCCGGCGGGGGCTGCTCCTCACGCACCTCGTCCTCGCCGAGGCTGCGCTCCACCCCTGCTCGTTGCACTCCCCCATCGCCCGGCGTACTATCATTCCACTTGCTGCCTTCCATGCTAGTCGTCCCATAAGCCGCCTGCGATGGTTGAGAGGGAGCAGCAGCGAGATACCCGTTGTCCTCTATGGTTACCGGCATCGACATCAACCAGTCGGGAAGTGGTTCCCATGGTGCTGGTAGTCCACCCCAGGTATCAGGCGCTGTCCTCGCCACAAGGGCAGAACTTTTAGTTCCGGCAGGCGGTTCAACGCTTGCCGGAACTATAGACGGTAGTGCCGCCTGACCGATTTGCTGCCGCGCTGCCCGCGTGACCCGACTCTCGACGCGCTGTGCCAGTGCCTCCTCGTCCGACGGAACGGATGGCCGTCCCAGTACCCCTGCATCAGGGACGTTCGTGATGTCAGAAGGTGATGAACTTCTGGCACGCACTACGGGCGGTATGAAGCGTGGTTCTCGCAGACGTGCCACGTGGGTTAGTTCGTGCGCAAGCAACCCGAGTGTTTCCGGCGTGTCGTCCGGGTGACCCGCTGCCATCGCCACATCGTCTCCAATCGTAATGGCATCTGCCTGGTAAGCGTCGGCCTGGCGCTCGGCTATGGCGTCACGGTATACGCGAACACTGGCTGGGTCGATGCCAACCAGTGGCTGCAAGAACTGCCTCGCCCGCAGTGACAACGGCGTGGCCGCAGCCCGCGCCTGCCCATCGTTGCGGACGATGTTCGTCACCCCGGAGGTTGGAGGCCGTTTACCGGCTTCCAGTTTCCGAACGCTGTCAGTTCGGGGCTCCACTACACGCGGCCTCTCACCGGAAGGAGGAATGCCTCCATTTCTGGTGAGCTGATTGTTTGTTGCTGCCTGTGGCTCATTCGCTGTCTGCTCGCTATCGCTTCCCTGCATTTGTACGTCTTTCTGTTTTCTTGTCAGCTCTACTCCAGGCGCTGTCATAGCGGCGCTTGCAGCGCCCATTAAGCGGGCTACCCACGCCTGGGGAGAGCGATCCGTACCACGTGGCGCGAAGAGAGCGTCTGCCGATAGCGCCTCCTGGTCTGTCCCTCCCGTATGAGCATCCGCTCCTGTAGAAACCCTTTTCTCCTGGTCATTTTTGTGAGCTTTTCTGAGAGGGAGCGACGCGGACTGCGCCTGATCAGCATCAACAGGTTGTTCCTGGATACTCCCACGCCGGCGCTTTGCCGTTACGATCTCCAGTGAGGGATCAAGGCTTTCAGAACGCTTTTGCTCCTCCTCGGTTTGCGATGCAGCAGGTTCCTCGATTTCGTTTCGTTGATGAGCACCGTCGTCGCGTGTCAAGGCCATTGCAGCTTCGGGAGCGTCAGGTTCTACAGGTTCCGTAATGTATGGCTCCTGCAGGCGTTTCTGGCTGTACAGTTCTGGCTGCGCTATCTTTTCCAGTTCCGGCGACCTGATTGCACGGAGCGATTCCTGATCCGCAAATTCCGGTGACTGTGCCGCGCTGGCTGATTCCTGAGTCGCGCTTTCCACAAGCTGGCTGATGCTTGCCTCCTGCTGATCTGGAATGTCTCCTGGCCCATATGGTGCGGAAGGCATGTCGTCCACGCCTTTCACCTGCTCCATAAGCGGCGGTCGAAATGCCAGGCTGACGGGGTATGGAGCTATCTGCCGTGTCCGGTCGATGCCTTGCTCCGGTACGCCCATGACGAGACCGGTCGTCCCAGCAGGTGATCCTGTCAACCCAAACGCCTGCGCTAGCCGTTGGTACCTTGCTATGCGCGCGACTAACGGCTGGTGAGCAGCTGTTTTGCGTGCTAGCCAGAACCGGCGATGGCTGCGAGAAATCAGTACATGTCGTCTCATTTGCTCACCCCAGCATCATTCCCTCGTGAGCCAGTTCCAGCGTTTCAATGGCTGCCGTTGCGTCAGACGCCTTGAATTGCGGGCCGATCCACTTGACCGGGTACGCATTGTGGAAATCCCAATGCATCAGCTCTTCTCCTGCTGTGTCGTACAACACAATCGACACGTTGCGGCGGGTGAACTTGCCGCTCGCAATGGAGGCGCACCACTTGAAAAATTCATTTGATTTCGACATACCGCGTTTGAGCGTAATGTTGCTCACTTTGGTGAAGCCGGGGAGGCGATGGACGAAACCGTTGTTGCCTCCTTCCTGATATTCCATCACGTCCATCTCCACCTGCAGCCCACTCACTTCGGTAAAGACTCCTTGCACTTTTTCGTCAAACATGACGTAAAAGCGGCATACCGGGTATGCTTCCTCTGAAGTAGCAGCCATAGCTCATCTCCTCGTGCCGCGCCTGTCTCCACGAGCTCGCGTCAGCCTCGCCTCGGCACGCATTAGTTGATAGACTTTCTCGGCCAGCTTCTCGATATTGATAGGTGGGCTGGCGGTAGAAGTATCGTGCCGGACAGTTCCGCCGTCAGCTGAATCCTTTTGCTCATTCATCGCTGGATGCTCCCGCCAGATCGATCGCGAAGCGCGTTCCGCAGGTCGGACACTGCGTCTCGATGAGGCTTGTTCCTCCGTCGTTCACCTGCATATACAGGTCTTGCAGGTAGGCGATGTCAACCGAGAACAACCCCTCAACGATGGCTGGGTTCACCGGGCGGATACCTCCCAGGGAAGTGATAACCCTGCTCAATAGCAAGACGCTCAGGTACGCTTCATTCGTTCGCACGCGCGCGTCCTGCAGCGGCTCGATCTCGTCCAGCGCCGTTGCCAGCCGCATTGTGCCGCGCCGGTGAAGATTCCCGTGCGCATCGATGTAGCCGCGCGGGAGTGTGAACTCAAACTCCGTCTGCAACATGATGACGCTCCTACATTGTCAGTGCTTTAACTTACCCGTTCGTATCCCTCGTGGGTAAGTTCCAACTCCTCGATGGCGACTTCGTTGTTCCCGGCGTTCGCGCTCGGCCCGCTCAACTTGCTGGGCCAGGCGTTGGTAAAGTTCCACTTGGCGATAGCATTCCCCTGCTGGTTATACATGGTGATCGTCCCGTTCTTGCGGGCATCGCTGATTTTCCCCTGCTCCACCAGCTTGCGCCATTGCCACATGTCCATGGCGTCGGTGATCCCGCGTTTCAGAGTGATGTTGTTCCACTTCAAGCGACCGGGAACCTTTTTAATGACGTACTCGCCCTTCTGGCCGCTGGCTTTGTATTCCACGACTTCGTTTTCGCTGCCGAGTCCGGTGCATTCACGGAACGCTCCCACGACCTGCCCCTGAAACTCAACACCAAACCATGATGATACTAATGGATCTTGATCAGCCATATTCGACTCCTTCTTTATATCGTCCCGTGCCTGGGAACCAGGCCACAGGACGAGCTGATAGTACAGAACGTGATCTTACGCTCCGCCACCTGCCCACTGGCTCAGACGGAAGACGACGAACTCAGCCGGTTTTACGGGCGCCAGGCCGATATCAATGAACAACTGGCCGCGATCACGTACATCCTGTGGGTTATTCTCTTCGTCACATTTAACGAAGAATGCCTCCTCTGGCGCGCGCCCGAAAAGCATTCCCTGCCGCCATGCGCCAGTCAGAAACGCCCCGACATCGCGTTTGACCCTTGCCCACAAATCCGGGTCATTCGGCTCGAAGACGACCCACTGTGTGCCAAGCTCAATGGATTTCTCTATGTAATTGAACAGTCGTCGCACGTTGACATAGCGCCAGTCGCCTTCGCTGCTCAGCGTGCGAGCGCCCCAGACGCGCAGTCCACGCCCTGTGAACGAGCGAATGCAGTTGATCCCTACCGGGTTGAGCGTGTCCTGCTCGCCCTTGGTGACCTGCATGACCGCCTCAAGTCCGCCTCGAATTACCTCGTTAGCCGGTGCCTTATGGACGCCCCGCTCGTTGTCGTTACGTGCGTAAATGCCTGCGATATGCCCGGATGGAGGTATAGTCAAAGGGTGCCCATTGCCCGCCACCTTGATCCAGGGATAATACAACACAGCATACTTGGAGTCATAATTGGTTTCCTGCTGGCGCCAGCGCTTCACATCCTGTGGTGAGAGGTCAGGCAATGGATCAAGGATTGCGACACGATCTCCCATGCGCTCACAGTGTGCGATCATAGCTAGTTGCACCGACTTTACGCCGTCCTTATCGATGGCTCCCGCCTGATAGGCCGCCATGAGATCGGGGCAGCAGACCATTGTCACATCCTCGGCAACTTCCAATCCTTCCAGTCCAGAGCGATCGGCTACATTACCTGAGAAGTGGCTTGATTGGACCTGCGGCAGTGTCGTCATTGGTGGTGCCTTGATGATGTAGCTACCCAGTTCAGGTGCACGCTCAACTGCCGTGCCGGTAGACCTTGCCTCAACTACCCTTACCAGTTGACTGGTTTGAGTCATTGTTTCAATCGAACTCCTGCCTTGCTTGCCTAGGCTGAGGTTCTCGTACAACTCCTCTGGCGCATTTCCCATGCGTACGCGCAAGTTGAACGATTCCTGGCCTGATTGCTTGGCCTGAGCAGGCTGGCTAGTCTGGTCAGCGGGTTGCCCGTCACCCTCGGCCGGGGGAGGTGCAGTTTTCGATGGCGGCAGAATATCCACCTGAATAGCCTGGTCAGTATTTTCCTTACGGTGGATGATGAGTGAAGGCACAGCTTTGGAAGAGCGGCTGGGCAATTGTAATGGTTCTGGCTTCTCCTGGTTGGCAGCCGCTCCCATCACGCGGGTCACGTAGCAGCGCCCACCGCCATTGAGAAAGTAGCCGTACACTGCGTGAGCCAGGTAGGCGCCAGGGACATAGGGATTGCGCTGTCCTCCATCTTCTAGGCTGCCAAACATGTTCACATACTGCGACCAGTTAGTAATCAATTGCGGGCGATTGGCCGGCCCGTCGGCGGCGAAGCCAACGAAGGCCGCCATGGCGGTTCCCACTCCTTCGATTGGCTTTGTTGCACTTGGCATCTCTTGAATATACACGCCAGGTGACAGGTACTCAGGCATTGCGATAATCCTCCTTTAACTATGAAACAGGCCACCTACGTTGCGGCTGCTTCAAGGACAATGTCATACGGTCGTTCGTGATTCGACGATCCTTCAGGTCGTGGCTCCGGTACTTCCACCGTCACGATTTTTTGCGCTCCGCTTGCCGACGTGACGCGCAATTTCACCGTGCCAGGAGATATGCCTGCCAGGACAAAGCGCCCCTCCTCGTTCGTATCGCTTCCAATGGCGGCCCTTCCATCTAGCGCAACCCTGACGTTGGCAATCGGTTTGCCTTCCTCACTGCGCACCACGCCGCCTATCTGGATACCGATTTCCGGGGGCATCCCATCGTTATACGCACGCTTGTAGCGGGCGGTGCGCGTCAGCACCAGCGGAGCCTCGATGACCATATTCATATCCACTGGCACCGTGACGACATAATAGAGTGCCGGGTGAGGTGGAACGCCCAGGGCAGTCCAGACAGCGGACAGGCGCTGCCCTTCATCGGCCTGGCTGACCTTCGTAGTCGGCGCTGGCTCTAATGAGCGCAATCCCTCAGACAGCAACTCCGCCGGAAATTGCGAATGCCGCACCAGGGTGAGCAGGACACGCCAGAGCAGTTCATGCTCATCCTCGATTTCTGTCGTCAGTGCGCTGATCATGTAGCGCAGGTCGAAACGTCTCAGTGGCGGACGCCGCTCCACCCGTCCATTGTTCCGTGTTCTCTCAAAGTCACCCTGGCGCAGCTCGGTATTCTCCTGCAGGTCGAAGAGAAACATGTTGATTGCCGGGCGGATGAGCTTATCGATTCGCTCGCGGGTAGGCGCCTCGAAGGTGATATCCACCTCGCGAGGGCTGATATTTCCGCGCTCATATATGAGTCGTTGTAGAGTGTTGTGTAGTTCGAGTAACATGGTCCAGAACTTCCTGACTTCTTTACCAGGTCCTAAAACCTGAGCACTGTTATCTTCACCATGACTTGCCAGCCACCCTGTTTACCGCCACCTGGAATATTCCCACTACTGTCAGCACTACCCGCAGAAATCTCAATGCGCTTTGGTATCGACTTAACTATATTGGACAGGCTGTCTAAAGCCTCTTTTGCATTCGAGGCATTTTCAGGGTCGCTCAAACTCGCTGGATCGCCTGCAATGCGGCGCAGGCTTTTCTCTCCTTCACTGAAGGTTTTTGCCAGGCCATCGAGATCCGGTACATCATCCGTACCATAGGAAAGCGTGAGGCTCCATTTCCCACTAGACAGCTTTGTAGAAAACTTAAAGTTACCGTAGGAGACAGCAAGCTCTATTTCACGATTGATACCTAAACTAGCTTCAAAATCTACGTCGCCGGTTTTTAACGTAGCCGTAATACCAGTAATAGCAACCTTTGTTTCAAACGGAGATCGTGTAACAATCACTCCCTCGTTCGCCATCGAAAGGGCACCTAAGGCTACCGTGCCGATTTTGCTTTGATCACTCTGTCCATCTGGAAGAGCCACATGATTACGACGTGCCCACTCGTCTACTAACAATTGAATTTCAGCATCCGCCAGTTTGGCAGCCTGGGGTACATTCTGTTTCACCTGAATCACTACCTGATCTTTGGGTACAATGCTCAAACGTACTGTATTACTATCAAGCCACTGGCGGACTGGTGTCTGTTCCTCAGCTATGACCTGTCCTGCAGCCTGGGACAACACCTGAGGATCCAGTGGATTAAATGACTTAGTGGGAGCAGCCTCAGGAGTCTGTCGTTGCAGCATGGGTGCTTTTCCAGCGCTTCTTTGTAGGTCACGCATGAATCCATGGGCCTGCCCGTTTATTCCACCGATAGCACCTGGCGTAGTCGGCGCTGACACGACATCAGCCACGCGATTTGCCTCTTGTTCATACATATCCCCAGGCTCGTTCACGTGTATAGCCTCCGCCGTTGGCGCGGCTTCTGTCTGCCACTGAGCTTGCTGAATAGAGTGTGTCAACTCATGCGCCAATAGTCTTTTTCCTTCCGTAGTCTCTGGCATATACTGCCCTGGCGCGAACACTACATCCCGCCCAACGGTGTATGCCAGAGCATTCATTGCTTGTGCTGACTCCGCTGCTCGTTCGTCGGTATGTATTCGCACTTGGCTGAAATCGTGGCCGAAGTGCGGTTCCATGAAGGCGCGTGTCTCGTCCTCCAGCGGCTGACCCTCTGTATTGAGTATCTCATGCACAATATCAGGCACCTCGTGCGCAACAGTGCGTTGAATCAATATCGAAGACGTGGCTTCGGTATCTGATGCCCTCTTCTTTCGTTGTGCAGTTGTGCGTTGGTCTGCCATCATCATCATTTCCTATTTTTTCAGCAACCGAGGCAGTGGGGCCTGCCACCAGTTATCCCGTGAGGGATGACTGACATACTTGTCAACCAGATCTGTCACACTTTTCTCCGTCTCCGGCGTGGCGGGTTGAGACTGTTGCGTTTCCTCATTTCCCTTCTCCTGCGCCTCCCATACTGCTTTCATTTTTGCTCCGATGTCTTCATCGACAAATTCAGCAAGCCCACTGGCGGCTCCAAAGAGGTGGTGATCGGGAGCGTCTTTGGCAAGCTCGGAATGCGAGGGACCTAGTCCCTCTTTTCTCGCCTGCTGACCAGCTTGAGCCGTTTTCGCCTGCACTATCATTTCCATGATGCCCGTTTTTACCGCCGCGAGGGATATAAGCAGCGCTGTTGCCACTATCGGGAAAAGGCGCAGGATAACCGACGCTCCCAGTATGCCAATCACCGCATCTAGTGTTAAACCTCCGATCAGACCGACAGCGCTGCCAATACCTTGCCCAACCGCGCCGCCCACAGCCTGCCCTACGCTTTCGCCTTCATGCCAGCCCTCGCGAGCGCCCTCGGCTGCTCCTGAAGCAGCACCGCTGAAGATGCCTGTAAATGCATGCCAGGCCGCACTCAAGCCGGAGTGCTCTCGCCAGCCTTCGGCAGCGCCCTGCCCCGACCCGGCGATGCCACCTGCAATGCCACCTCCAACTGCGCCTATAGCGCCCCCTACCCCTCCTCCGACCCAGCCCAGAATCCTTTTACCTATATCCCCGCCCCCTTCGATGGCCTTTTTTATCACATCTTCAGCCGTGATACCGTACTTGATGAACACGCCTTTTATAAAAGCTGCGGTAAGCTGTCCATGTTCAACCTCGGTGGTGAGCAATTCTAGCTTGCTGACAATGTTATTTGCAGAAGCATAGGTGCCGGTGATAATTGCTGGCTGACGTGGGTCTATCTGATCTTTGCCGCCAATGGTCGCGGCATCGTTCCCAAGCGGTGTCCACGTGAGATTGTTATATTGTTCGCGCGTCAATTCCCCCTTATCAAACAAGTTCCAGATAGCGACCTCGACAAAGTTCGAGTGCGAGTAATAGTCCTCGACCGCGTGGAGGCCATCGCCCATTGCCCGCATACCTTCGGGTGTGCGACCGAGCGTGATTGCTTCGGTAAGCTTGCGTTTTGCGTGGAATTTGCCCACCTCAATGTACTCTGGCAGCCCACTCTCTCTGGCAGCATTCTCAATCTCGCCAATATGATTCTGCTCATCTTCATAAGCAGCTTTCTGCGCGGACGACATGCTTTCCCAAGCTTCCTTCCGTTTCGCCGGGTCTTTCTGTAACTGGTCTTCATAGGTTTCTCCGCCTTCGGGGTTATCGAGATGCTCGGAGGGAACATAGGTTCCTAAATCTTCTTGCGTGACTTCACGTCCAAATTCCCCTAACGCCACAATGTTAATGAGCGGAAACACCCATGTGGGGACTTGCGAGAGATCACGTAGCCAGTTACCGAAGTAGACCTTGCTGGCTTCATCGGCGGTAAAGCCGGCCCGCGTTAATGCTGTTTGCTCAATACCACCATGGCCGGTTTCACCTGCCTGGAAGCGTTGGATAGACAGATGACCGGCTGGGTGTCGTGCTACGGTCGTAGCCGCCTCCCCATCTTGCGCTGCCTGGGATTGACCTGCCCTAATCTGGCTCGCCGTCTCACCGGCGGCAATCTCCATGCTATCCAATGGGTCGCTGATGGAGAGTCCGTCGTTGACCCTCGTTCCGATGACCGGCCCTGCTCCCTGTTGCACCACGTGCGTCAATTCGTGCGCCAGCAAGTAATTCCCTTCGTGGGTACCTGGCGCGTATTGCCCTCTATCGAAGACGATGTCGCTGCCTACCGTGTATGCCTGCGCATTCACTACCTGCGCCGACTCCACCGCCTGTTCGTCTGTATGCACTCGCACCTGGCTGAAATCGTGTCCGAAGCGTGACTCCATGAACTCACGAGTGGAAGCGTCCAGGGGTTGACCATTTGAGGATAACGCCTCCTGAACTATAGGCAGTATTCCATCCATAGTTTGCTCTGGCGTAGTAGTACTGCGCTGCAACGTATCGCTCTGGATTGATGGAGATTCCTTTTCCCGTTTGCGTTGTATTCTCATGCGCTCCCTCATAGCCAGCCTCCAATCTCCGCTTCGGTGAGTGGTTTCTCCAATTTGGCGTACTCGGTGTAGGCGGCGCGGAGCAGGTGCGTCATGCGTACTGGCTCGTGTGCATCGGCAGCGAGAAATGCGGCGTTCAGGGCGATGTTGCGGATATTGCCGCCCGCCACGTTTAGCCGTGCCAGTTTGCCTATATCCAGGTTCTCAGTCGGTAGGCGCCGCGGAAGGATGCGTTGCCAGATCTCGGCTCGCTGTGCCGTGTCGGGGAATGGGAATTGGACGACGAAGCGAATGCGCCGTAAAAAGGCCGCATCCAGGGCACTCTTGAGATTGGTGGTCAGGATAGCTAGGCCGCGATAAACTTCCATGCGCTGCAGCAGGTAGCTTACCTCTATATTGGCGTAGCGATCGTGGCTGTCCTTGACCTCGCTGCGTTTACCAAAGAGCGCATCGGCTTCATCGAATAGCAGAATGGCCCCACCTTCCTCGGCGGCATCGAAGACGCGACGCAAATTCTTTTCGGTCTCGCCGATGTACTTGCTGACCACCGACGAGAGGTCGATACGATAGAGGTCGAGCCGCAGTTCGTGTGCAAGCACCTCTGCCGCCAACGTTTTCCCTGTGCCGCTCGCACCCGCGAACAGCGCGCTGATACCCAGCCCACGCGCGCTCCCGGCACTAAATCCCCAGGTCTCATACACGGTGGTACGCTGCCGCACATGCGCTGTAATCTCGTGCAGAAGCTGCTGCTGGGCCTCCGGTAAAACCAGGTTATCCCAATTTGCGACCGGCTCAATGCGCTGCGCCAGGTCGTCCAGCCCAGGACGTGCCTCTACGCGGCAGGCATCCCACAATCGCTTGCCGAGGTCATCGCGTTCAGCCTCTGCTGAAGTGACTAGGTCACCTATGAGAGAGAGCATTTCCTTACTGGTGCTTAGCACCCCGGTGCCAACGGCGTGAATGGCCGACGCGCTCAGATTGAATTGTGATACCAGCACGTCGATGTGCCCATTCAGGTGTACAGAGCCCAGGACATTCTGCCAAATACTATGCTGCTCTTTCACGCCGGGCTTGCGCACATCGAAGGTAATCACGGGGTGCATTTGCCGCCGTGGCAGGCGATAGAGCTCACTGGTGGTCACAATAATTGGACTGTTCATCTGTTGAATGACCCGCGTGATGCTGCTCATTTTCGCAGCGTCGCCCATGTCCAGGTTGTCACAGTCCAGTAACAACGCGCTCCCGCTCAAGGCTGCCTCGCGCTCCCACAGCCGGACGAGGACTTCGATCTCACCCGATGTCACGGGAAGAGCATCGGCAGACATGAGGCTCAAATGTAGTCCCAACGCGGCGCAGCCTGCCGCGGCGATATCGGCCTTACTCGCGGGGTCTTCGCCGCACAACTGCACAACAGGTATCCGGCATGATATTCCCCATTCCGGTAAAGATGAGTGCTTTGTTGTTTCTATTGTCTGTGACCATGTGGCCGCGAGACGTTCGGCCAGCAGGCGATGAGAGGATACCAGGTTGGTAGCAGTAGACAGAGGCGTAATGATCCCCGCCAATCGCTCTTCGGGATGGGATACGCCGACAAGATAGTGCAAGATGTATTCGTCAATTCGCAGAGGGTTAAGGGTGAGTGTATTGCTGTTTCCAACAATAATCAGCCGCCAGCGTCGCAGGGGAGCGATAGCAGTGAGGGCGTCCCAGTGCGGATGTGGCAAGGCTGCCAGGGCCAGGCTGAACGTTGGATAAGGAAGAGTGACGTTCCGTTCGTTCCACTGGTGATGCTGTGCTGCGGCACATAATGCCGCGAAGGTGCCATCCAAGTCCATGCCAGCGCACAGCAGTAGTATATCGCGTTCAAAGGGTGATAGGCCAAAGGCAGTGCAGAGTTTGGTCAAGGCTGCTGGGGCGGGCATAGCTGAAATTGCCTCGTCCAGTTCCTGCTGGAGATTTCCCTGCTGTTTCTCTGTCTCCAAATCACCGCGCATACGAGCGATGTACCGCTCCAGGGCATTGCGCACAGGTCCTAGCGCCGCCAGAAGGTAGCGCTGATTTGCCTCTATCCAGTTGTCGGTAGACGTGGTGTTCACGAGATCATCACCTACGACGATACAGATGCCAGCGCTGCCATGCTGGCACGACGATTCTCAATCAATATCACCGATACCTGGTATGTTACGGAGAGTCGGGCACGTGTTTGTAAAGACGACCACAGCTTTGACATCTCTTCCATACTAAGAAATTCCGGACTAATTTTGATCTGCTCCAGTTGAGCGATCAGAGTAGAGGCAGATAACGCCGCAGGTGCCGTGCTGCTACCATTGCTCGATGAGATGGATGCCAGAGCTGAGCGAATAGTCTCCCCTGTCAGGACAGGCGTCTCTTGCAGGCACTCGATGGCGTAACCCAGTAAGATCTCCGCTTGAAAATCCCGCTCTCCATAAGCGGTTAATAGATAGTGCAGATCAAGCGCGAGGGGCAACGTATCCTGCCGTTCTTTTTGCGAGGCATCTGAACGACGCCAGCCAGAGTTTGGCGTCAATCGATACAGATGGAGATTGAGTTGAGTACGCTCCTCCGCGCCAGTAGGGATGCGGTCAGGGGGCAGCGCAGTGATGGTAACGTCACCCAGACTCCCTGCAGCAGACTGCTGAATCAGCGCATTACCTAGCAGATTTTTCAACACGGCGGTCACAGATGCAATCGCCAGCGCACTGCTCATCATCTCTCCTTTTCGCAAAGACAAAACCACATTCAGAGGTAGAATGCCGACCTATATTGAGAATCATTGCGTGTCAGCAAGCAGGCAAGATTTAAGAAAAGCCTGCAAACCCGGACCACTCTGCACATAGACTTCACGTCCGCTGGCGATATGCCGAATTAAACAGCGTTCAACTAGCGCCACTTCGTCTACGGTAATACGTAGTAGAAAGCTGCCACTATCCAGATAGACTTCTTCAGCCGTATCAGTGCGAACAAGCTGCAAACGAGTTGAATTCGTCTGTGGGTCATACCAGCATTTCATCATCCCACATTCCGCAGTTTTGGAAAACGCTTTTCTGATTATTACCTATTGCATCTTCTGCTCGTTTTGTCGCTTTGTAAGAAGCCTGGGCCAGTGCAAAAATTGAACAGGACTTCACAAAACCTGCCGTTTGGATCGGGTAATACGTGTACTTCGCGCATGAAATCACTTCTGTGCTAGCGAATCACGATATTCTGAAAAGTTTCTCGCCAAGCTACGGAATGTGGGTCATGATAGAGAATATGCTTTTAGACATCGTGCATCGGCCAATATCGGGCTATGAAGCACAAAATGACCATGATGAGTAGCACCTCCGTCCTGTCTTGTCCAGAGCACTTCATACTCAATCTACCATGAGCAGTTCTATTTTTGTTCCGTTGTAGTTCTATTTTTGTTATGTCATTGAATCCATCTCGCCAAAAAAGCAAGAGAACCTGTGTCGGAGTTAGGGAAAAGTGCCATCTGCCATATCCGATTTGTTTCTATAGAGGATGAGCAGTTATACGTTGGGAAATAAGTAAGGAGTGTCCAATAGTGGATAGAATCAGATGCTATCTGTACTAACTTCTTGAGATATCCTCTCTTGAATAGCAGGGGAAAATACCGCATGTGTGCAGATGAACTGACTTTTTGTACCTGCTTGTTACACTGGCATTCTTGAGGATAACCAGACGCGCAGCTTCCGCGATAGATCGATTTCCACGCCCGTCTGAATAGGTAAAGGGCAACAATCTGATGCCTTCCTATATTTTGGCATGCTGAACCCCGACAGCAAAGTTGACAGCTAAGCCGGCGATACTCAGCACAATTCAGTGCATGCCAACGATACAACATAACACTGGAGGAAGAGTATCCATGCTCTCAGAGGCGGCTCCAACTCCCCTTGCGAATCTCAGACGGGAAACACCCGTTCCCATTCCCATGGTACAAGTTATGCTTGTTCTCTTTTGAAACAGTCGCAGCAATTATGGCCCACTCGCATCTTGATCCTGATGGTGAACACCTCATGCGAGTGTGAAGCAGGCGCGTTTTCTATGACGAGGACTGCCCGGAAATAAGTTTCCTCGAAGGAGAGAGCTCGCGTATAGCCACAAGTACAGTTCGTTGTGTCGTCCTTTCCGCTTATCAAGAGTATTGGGGCAACTTGTGTTGACAGTTTATTTACAGTTTATCGGTTTAATCAATCTGAACAATGATGAACGAATCTGAACGGCGAAGACGACGAGCTATGCACTCGAAGAGAGGAAAAAAGCGCCGTCAGCGCTATCAAACGAGTACTGACGGCTATTAAGAATCTGCCCAAAAAACTGAATTAGAGAGGGGGTGCCGAAGGGGGATTCCAGCTCATTTGTAATTTACAGATACCTTTGCATCGGCTTTCCACGTTGCTTAAGCAGATATCCATGTCTTGATCTAGAGAATATCCTGATTATCAGTTTTTGGTTCTCCCCCAGGCTGCCAATATTGGCGAATTCAGTTTTTGAGCTTGGAACTCCTTGAATGTAAGCACACCAACTGAGGGAAAAAGGGGAAAGGGCCCATAATGATGTATTACAGGTATCTTCAAGAGTATTTACAAACCTGGCTGAAATCCGGGAAGACGACATTCAGGGCTTCACGCCAGTAGAGGACCTGCACACATCTAACATGGGAAAAGTGAGTGAGTGCGCCTTTTTCACAGAAGGTGCATGGAAGAGATGACGTAGTAGATCGCTGTGAGCGGTAATCGACCTCAATACCATCTTTCCATACTAATACCTCAATGACAGAGGATAAGAATGTACCATCGGGATGATGGCAATGGCTTGCGGGCAGGCGGTGCAGTTCACTAAAGACTGATACTAATGGCGCCTGGCTGCTCGAAAGTAGTAGTGCATCAGAGAAGTTCCCTTGATAGGCTGCCATATGGCTCCACGCGAGGTGATAGAGCGCGGTCGATTTGCCTGAGCCGGGCTCACCAATCAGGACCATATGATAGTCTTTTACTCCTGGGTGCCGTTCAAGAACGTCTATGAGAGTGTCTTGAACATCTTGTCGCCACCGCTTTGAAGAGGTGATCCACGTAGCACTATATGCAAAGGCACAAAGATACTATCCAGATCAGGGTCTGTTCCTACGCCTCGTTCTCTTGGAGCAAAGCCGACTACTTTCAGGTAGCGAAGCTTCTGCTCAATGTGTGCGGTGTATGCTGCTACATCGCGTTTAAACCGCTTAGTGGTGTAGTCTCGGGTCATCGTATTGCCCTCAACGGGTTAGCCGCGCGCGCCCTGCGGCAACCATACCGCCTGACTGGGCAATCATTTGTCGCAATTTCATGTATATCCCGTCTCGGTATGGGTCCGGTAGCAGTACTTGCTGGGCGAGCTCAGCCATGAATGGCATATCGGCAATGGTTTCGCTCATTGGCGAGCTCCAGTATTGTCGTAGAAATTGCTTTGCTGGTTGTGGTTGCAGCAAGGCGATGACGGCCTGGACGGCCTTTGCTTTATATGCATATGAAACATCATGGCTTTTCAAGAGAGTCGCCACGATGAGCTGGCGCTGGGGGATGGTCAGGGTTTGATCCTCTGTTAAATCAGCGAAATGTTGCAGGATGCGAGGGCGAAGCGCTGAGGCATCCGACCTGTGATCGAGTGTGAGTTGTGCCAGGTATTCTGCAGTCATGTCAGTGCGTTGTAGCAGAAGCGAGAGGGCCTGTGCAAAGTGTTGCCAGACCATGTCGCTCTCCACGCCAGACATAAGCAACCTTGCAATGTGGAGCAACTGGAGCGTAGAGAGCGTTTCGTTGTGCGCGAGCAGGTTGATCAGCACTGGCAGCGCGCTCTGCTCTGGCTCTGGCCTGGGCATATTTACAGCGTGTATTGCGTCGGCGATCTGCAACAGCTGCTCGACGGGAGCCTGCTTTCGCTTTGCGATGTCTGACAGAAGTTGTATGGCTTGCGTACGCTGATCATCGTCGTTCTCGCCGAAGCGGTAGCGTGTCCAGGCGAAGTTTAGAATCTCTGCCACGTTGATAGTGCGCCAGTGTACCAGTTTTACCAGCATCTGAAATGCCTGACGTCGTTCTTGCACTCGTTTATGATACTCGTAGTGCCGTATGATGAGAGATAGAAGAAACTGGGTAGCTGGTGGGGGAAGCTCGCGCCCGCGTGTTAAACGCACGCATAGTTGTATGGCGGTGTGTCGTAGTTCTGCTTCATCGCTTTTCTGCAGAAAGGTCTCGGCAATATGTAGTTTCTCCTCGATGGGTAGCTCTGGGGATGCGAAGAGTTCCTGGAGTTTCTGCCGCGCCAGCAGGTGCTCTTCCGGCTGTTCGGGACTGGAAAAGTTTTGTGTGCATCGGTAGAGTAGATGCGTGACCTGCGCCACGTCACTGATCGTAACCTGCGCAGACCGTTCCAGGTCTGCCAACATCTGATAAATCAACGACCACAGCGCGGGTACATTGAAGCTGGAGTTGCATAGTCGTTGAATGAGCTCTACCCGTTGTTGTGTGGTCAGATCGGAGCGATTGACCAATCGTTGCAGAATATACTGTGCATCGTGTTGCCAGCGTACCGATGTATCGATATGAAGTCGCCGTATCAGAAAGTTCGCGAACTCCCATAGTTGCTCTATGGCGAAGGAGAGAAAGAGATCAAGCGCCCGCTGGCGGTGCGCAGAATCTTCAGCGCTGTACTGGTACAGGAACATGGTGATGTCAGCGGTGTTATAGGGAGAAAGATCGAGTCGCTGCGCCGCCAGCGCAAGTGTTTGAAATGCCTGTTGGTGCTCCTGCGAATCCTGGGAAGTGTACTTGTAGAGATTCTCTGCGACATCCAGGCGTGCCCACAGGGGGCTATCTTCAATCAGGCAGGCTACCAACGCCTCTCCGGCCAGCCTTGCATAGTGCCGTGTCTGTAGTAGCGAGACGAGGTATTTCACAGCCTCCGTTTGCTGGGAACGAAAAGGAGAAGATCCGATCACGTCTCTTAGTTCTGCAATGACCCGTTTTGTCAGGGTCTCTTCGGCTATGATCTCGTCAAGCAGACAATCACAAACAAAGAAAAGGTCATGTTTCAGAATGCTGTTAAAGCTGCTCTTGCCGTCCAGGATAGCTTGCAGGCGGGTCGTTGCCGGCCCAGGTGGCAACTTCGCCAGCAAGAGGAGGATCACCTCCCGCCAGTGGGCGCTATGCAGGTGTTGTGTGATAAAATCGTCCAACTGGCGCGGCTTTTCTGCTCGTTCTTGCCAGTACCGGTGATACACTGCAACGGCGGCGAAATATTCTTGAAAAGTGCGGTGGATAAATCCATACAGAGGCAGGTCTCCCTCCCCGGTACCGTGTTGAACGATCAGGCCAGTTTCCACTTCCATCATGTCCAGAAAGAGTGCTGCTTGCGTGTGCAGGTCCTCTTCAGTCCCGCCCGCCAGGCTACCCTGGTTGGAGAGAAAACGCTCAACCTCGTTCTGCAGGAATAGTCTCGGTACATCGGCAGTGTTCTGCCTGGCGCCCTCTGCATGGGGGCTTGCTTGTTCCTGCATGTGCTCGTGCAGGACGAGACCAAGATGTGCTATGCAGGCATATTGCTCTTCCTGCTCTAACTGTACACCTTTCCAGCGTGCAACTGTTCCCTTCAGACTGGTCCACTTTGAGAGGAGCAGTCGTGCGCACGCTTCGTAGATTTCCCCCCGCCTGTCGGCAATGAGATGATCGCGACTCTGGATGCTGATGACCGTCAGCAGGAGAGGATTCACTGCCAGTCTGCGCAGTCCAGGCTCCCTCAACCTTTTCAGTAGCGTCCCAATATCCGACTCGTCTTTCTCCGAGAGAGCAGGTTCATGAGCCAGGTACCGAAAGACCTGCTCCACTAATTGCTTGATCTGTTCATCGTCAAATGCCTGTATTCTGGCATGCGTGAATACGTGTTCCGGGAAGCGTACCAGCGCATAGCCAACCGGTCGGGAAGTGACAAGGATATAGTTCCCTGGATAGCGATAGGCCAAGTCTTCAATGGCCGTGACAAGTGCCTGGCGCTCGCGCTGTCCGGTCACCTCATCGAGACCATCAAACAGCAGAATCATGCAGCGGCGCTCAAGAAGATGTTTGAACAGAGCCACGCTGATTCTACTATCGTCGTGCGCCGATGAACACACCATTGCCGCATACGTCAGGAAGTCGTCAGCGCCTAATTGTTGTAGTTCGTGATGCTGCAAGCTCCAATACTCCATGAAAAGGCGCAACTCGATGTGCAGGGGGAGAGGATCTCCCGGGAGGCTGGGCATAGTATGCAGGAGTTCATCGGCTCTCTGCGCCGCGGCATAGCTCCACGCAAGGTAGCGAGTAATCGTTGATTTTCCCATTCCTGGATCCCCAAGTAGAACAACAGAATGAGAATCAGCAAGAAAGCGCTGGATGGTGAGCGGCGGCTCTGTTTGGGCTTGCTGTGAGGTAGGCGAATTCATATCCTGTTTGGTAATAGATGGCGGTACATAGATATCAGAAAGCGCAGCCCTGTCTTGTTGACCTATGGGCGTAAAACTGCGCAGGTCAACATCCAGAAATGCCTGCTCCATATGAGTGATATATGCCTGCATCTGGCGCTCCAGATGGTCCGGTGTATAGCGCAACTCAAGCATTTCGTAGAGCTGGTGCAGCATTGCGACAGTTTCTGTCGGTGTTCGGCGTGGGTTACTGGCAAGATGCTCTTGAAGTTCCTTGCTCATCGGGAGTTCGAACAGTGGATCGAGAGAGAGCTCAGCTAGCAGTGCGGCAAGAAAATCGTGTAGATATTGCTTTTCTTCCCCTTCGAGTAGCGAGAATAGCTGGTGAGCATTGATCGATTCCTGGCTGGTAAAAGAGACGAGCGACGGGTAAAAATCTGAGAGTCCCTCAATGCGGAGAGCCTTACTGCGCTCACCTGGATCAGAGAGTACGGCAAGGAATTTGAGGCAGTGCTTCATTTCATTCAAGCTTTGAGATTGCACAAGGAAACACTCGGCTGCATTTTGAAGTGCTAACTCCAGATTACGCCGGTATTTCTCTGCATTCTGTCTGTACTCATCTATTCCCTCTTCCGAATCAGCACCATCTTTGCCTCTATTAGGAAGTATGCGAAGAAGAATATCCAGCCAGAGTAGCCAGTTATTGGTGAGCAATTCGATAGTTTTCTGTGGCGAGTTAGCTCGTAGCGCAGCTATTCTATCTTGTAGTTCGCCTGGCTTGAGCTCTAATTCTTTCTCATACCCGTCTATTACTCCC
>WNFJ01676351.1_pt3 | contig 26129 bp, 27 predicted proteins | sample 5400461 | NCBI WGS metagenome assembly WNFJ01 (sample SAMN13153349, study PRJNA577476) | soil metagenome | isolation source: 115 cm saprolite on Douglas fir-dominated hillslope | place: USA:California | collected 2013-09-17
GGCGCCATCGTGGCCGCCAAAGCGGAAAATATGCCTGCCGATAATATCAAGCGGGCCATCCAGCGCGGCACGGGAGAACTTCCCGGAGTTAACTACGAGGAATTTTCTCTCGAGGGGTACGGGCCGGGTGGCGTCGCGGTTCTGCTCGACATCAACACTGACAACCGCAACCGGACGGTCAGCGAAATCCGCCACTGTTTCGGAAAGAACGGCGGCAACATGGCCGAAGCCGGCGCGGTCTCCTGGATGTTCCACAAAAAGGGCGACATCATTATTCCCAAGAGTGTCGCGAAAGAGGACGACTTAATGAACATCGTCCTTGAAGCCGGTGGCGAGGATCTGAACGATGATGGCGAGAATTGGGAGATACTGACCGCGCCTTCGGCTTTTGAGACGGTGCTTGAGGCAGTGAAGAAAGCTGGGATCGAGCCGGCGTCGTCCAGCGTCGCCATGATCCCCCAGAACTACATCAAGCTCGAAGGGCAGGCTGCTAATACAATGATCCGGCTGATGGAGGCTCTGGAGGATCAGGACGATGTGCAGAATGTGCACTCCAACTTCGACATTGATCAGAAGTTGCTGGAAGAAGTGGCAGGCTAATCGCGGAACGGAAGATTTGTTTCAGGGCCGCCCTTTCCGGGCGGCTTTCTTGTTGATGCGATAAGCCCAAAAAGTTTTCAACACAACCGTGGAAAATTCTGTGGAAAAGCACCGAAGTATCTTCGTAAGTGGTTCAGCGGGAAATGGTTCAGCATTTTGCACCGCAGCGAGGGCTGGCACTTTCGTGGTGCAACGTTCAGCGGCTGTGTGCCGTTCCCAAAGCCTGTTCTTGTGCCAACTTTGAAACTCAGACTCGACAAACTCGTGTTTGATCGTGGGCTGGCTGCCTCCCGAGAACGCGCCCAGGCTCTCATTCTCGCCGGGAAAGTCTTGGTCGATGAGCAGAAGCTCGATAAGGCGGGCGCGCAAGTCTCCGAGGATGCCACAGTTCGGCTGCTGGGCGAAGACCTGAAATATGTCAGCCGCGGCGGACTCAAACTTGAACGCGCTTTGGAACACTGGAAAATCGATGTCCGGGGCAAAATATGTCTCGATGTCGGCGCTTCCACGGGTGGATTCACGGATTGTCTGTTGCAGCATGGCGCCGCTCGTGTGATCGCCATCGATACCGGTTACGGTCAGATGGATTTCAGGCTGCGCCAGGATCCTCGCGTTCATCTGCTGGAAAAGATCAATGCCCGTTACGTAACAAGCGAGATCATTGGCGAAAGCGTAGACCTTATCGTTATCGACGTGGCGTTTATTTCGGCCACCTTAGTTCTCCCTTCCGTAATCAATGCCGCTTTTCCCCTGCCTGTCGATGAGCGCCAGGGACGGCAGGTAATTGTTCTGGTCAAGCCTCAATTCGAAGCGGGAAGAGAATTCGTTGGCAAGGGAGGCATTGTGCGCGACCAAGGCGCTCAGTTGGCCGCCGTCGAAAAGGTCAAGAAAACTCTGATCGCTCTCAGATGTTATCGAATCCCCCATCCTCGGCGCCGAGGGGAACCGCGAGTTTCTTCTATGGGCGGTCGTTTAATCTCTCCGCTGCTCTGTGTCCCTGGGGTTAAGGCTTTTTTTGCCGAATTCTGTACAATCTTTCTTTCTCTCTTTCAACATGGCAAGCTCGTCTTCATCTCCCCGCTCTAAAGTCGCAGCCATCATTTCTCGTCCGGCACGCCCGGAGGTAGCGCGCACCCTCCCCGCATTGCTGGCGTGGTTGCATGGGCACGGCTACGAGGTGATCTTCGATCCGGAGACAGCCAAGTACTCCGACGGGCAACGGGAAGTGCTGCGCTCGCAAATGTCTTCGCGGCCCTTGGATCTTGTGGTCGTGCTGGGCGGCGATGGAACGTTGCTGTCCGCGGTCCGAGCCACGGCCGCCACCGATGCGCCGCTGCTTGGCGTTAACCTTGGGTCACTCGGCTTCCTCACCGATGTTCCGCTTTCATCGCTTTTCCCCATGCTCGAGGAGATCGCGCAGGGCCGGGCGTCTGTGGAACAACGTTCGCTAATGCAGTGTGAGTTGCTGCGGGACGAAAAGGTGTTGGGTAGCTACTTAGCTTTCAACGACGTTGTGGTGAACAAGACCGCTTTGGCACGCCTCAATAACTACGACCTATTCATTGACAAGTCTTTCGTTTCGAGCTTTCGAGCCGATGGCATGATCGTAGCCACGCCGACGGGTTCAACCGCTTACTCTCTTTCCGCGGGCGGCCCGGTGGTGATGCCAACGGTGAAGGCCTTTGTGATCACTCCAGTGGCGCCGCATTCGCTTACGCACCGGCCTCTGGTTGTGCCGGATTCGGTTGTCGTTGAGATTCTCCTGCGCAGCGACGAGGAAGTCGCGTATCTGAGCCTCGACGGTCAGCCCGGCCTCGACTTGCGGGATGGAGACCGGGTTCGCTGCCGCCGGTCCGAGCATAAAGTCTGCCTGTTCCGTACCGATACTGATTTCTTCCACGTGCTGCGCACAAAGCTGAAGTGGGGAGAGAGGTGAACCCTGGGCTGCGGAGTCGGCGTCTGTCTACAATTCCGCTGAATACAGGTCCCGCACTTTTTCCCGGCGCCGAATAACCTTGACGGACTTGCCGCTGACCAGCACCTCCGCGGGGCGAGGACGTGTGTTGTAGTTCGAGGCCAGCGACATTCCATAAGCTCCGGCATCGAGAATGGCCAGCAAGCCGTTTTCTTCGATTCGCGGCAACACGCGATCGCGCGCGAAAAAATCGCCGGACTCGCAAATCGGACCGACAACATCGACAGTTTCCATCTTGGTTGCCGAGTTGGCGGGTTGCGCCACGGGAACGATCTCGTGGTAAGCGCCATAAAGCGCAGGCCGAAGCAAATCGTTCATGGCAGCATCGACGACTAAAAATCGCTTGCCGTCATTCTCTTTTCTGTAAACGACACACGTAAGTAACGCTCCGGCAGGCCCTACAATCGCGCGTCCTGGTTCGAGAAGCAAATGTACATGCAAGCCACGCAGAGGATTGGTGACGGCACGCGCATACCGAGCAACCATGGCGTCAAAGTCCAATTCCGGCTCTTGATAAGAAATTCCCAAGCCACCGCCGATGTCGATGAATTCGATCCGGTGCCCGTCCGCGCGCAAAGCGCGAACCAAGTCCGCCACTCGCGCCACCGCTTCCGCGAAGGGCGCAACCTGGGTGATCTGAGAGCCAATATGAACGCTGACTCCCGCAACTTTCAGATACCTTGCGCCAGAGGCCTTCGCATAGAGCTGGCGCGCATCGCGGACCGGCACCCCGAACTTGTGCTTACGCAGACCGGTGGAGATATAAGGATGAGTATTGGCGGCAACGTCGGGATTGACCCGCAGAGCTACTCGCGCCACGGTGCGCAATCGCGTAGCGCACTCGGTGAGAGCCCAGAGTTCCGATTCGCTCTCGACGTTGAACAGCAGAATCTCGGCTTTCAGCGCCGCGCTCATCTCGTCAGCGGATTTTCCTACGCCGGAGAAGACGGTCTTTTTCGCCGAGCGCCGGTCGGCAACCAGAACCCGCTCCAGTTCTCCACCGGAAACAACATCAAAGCCGCATCCCTGGCGCGCCAGCAGGCGCAAAATGCTTACATTGGAATTTGCCTTGACCGAGTAGCAGAGGGTGTGCGGAACGTGTCGAAAGGCCTTCTCGAAAGATGCCAACCGTTCGCGGATTGCGCCGGCGGAATAGACATAGAGCGGCGTGCCATAGCGCTCTGCCAATTTCGGTAATGGAAGGTCTTCACAGTGCAGCAGCAGATCAGCGCCGCGGCGAAATAAGCCCCTGCGGCGCTCCTGAAGAACGAATCCGGGTGGCCGCTCGATTCCCGTAACTTCGCTGCGCCGGGTCATTTTCGCTTGGAGGCGGGTGCGCCTCCCTCTTTGACTTTGATTGCCAACACGGTCTGGTCGTCGAAAGTCTCGACTCCGGCGGAGTGCTCCGCAACTGCCTTGAAGAGAGAGTCCACTACACAGTCCGCCGACCGGCCCGCGCATTCCGCAATGATTTGCTCCACGCGCCCTCGGCCAAACAGATCTCCCTTCCGATTCCGCGCGTCCAGAATGCCGTCGCTGAAGAAGACAAACATGTCCCCAGGCTTCATCTTGAATCGAAATTCGTCATAGCTCGCGTCGTCAAAAAGGCCCAGCGGCAAACCTGTCGCCTCAATCACATTATTTTTTCCATCGTGAACCAGAACGGGGCGGGGCAAACCGGAGTTGGCCACCAGAAGCGTGCGATGCTGGTCATCCCAGACCGCGTAAATAAGCGACACAAATTGCGCTTCAATTCTGCGCTCCGCCAGGGACAGATTCACTGCCGAGAGCATCTCTGCGGGACTGGGTTCAATGGGCGCGTGGGATCGCAGGATGCCGCTGACCAGCGCGGCGTAGATGGCGGCAGGCGCTCCTTTGCCGCTGACGTCGCCAATCACAATGCCCAGCCGCGACAGAGAATATGGAATGAAGTCGTAAAGGTCACCGCCAATGGCTCGTGCAGGGGTAAACTTTGCCGCCAGTTCCAGGTGTGCGAGCTGCGGCAGGGCTTGCGGAAGCAATCGCGTCTGCAGTTCCCGAGCGAGGGCCAGATCCCGCTCCAGCCTCCGCTCCTGCCGCGCGATCTCCTCATACAAGCGCGCGTTTTCGATGGCAATCGCCACCTGTGCGGCCAACGTCGTCATGGTGCGCCGATGGTCGTCGGTAAAGAAACCGCGCCGCGTGTGCTCGAGATCGAGAACCCCAATCACTTTATCTTTGTAGATGAGCGGCACGGCTAGTTCCGATCGCGTTTCCGGATTGCCCTCGACGTAGCGGGGATCTTTGCTTACATCGGGCACCAGTATGGCCTGCCTGGTCAGCGCCGCTTGTCCTACCAAGCCGCGCCCGAGAGGAATTTCGTGCTTCACGTGAACATTTTCATTGAAGCGCAATGAGAAACGATGCTGCAGCTTTTCGCCGGAGGAATCCAGCAGCAGGATGCTGAAGATCTGAAAGTCGATCAGGCGCTGTAGAAGTTCCGCGATCCTGCCGAGCAGTTCGTCCAGATTCAAGATTGAAGTTAACTCACGGGCGATCTCATTCAATAGCAGCAGGATGCGCGCCTGCTTGGTGGTGCGGGTGTAGAGTTGAGCGTTTTCGATTCCCGCCGCCATGCGGGACGCGATCAGCGTCAACAGGCGTTTGTGCTCTTCGTTGAAATAGTTCTGGTGCCGCGCCTCCAGGTCAATCACTCCAATCACGCGGTTCTTGGTGGTGAGCGGCACCGCCAATTCAGAGCATACGTTGGGTATGGCGGCGATGTACCCGGGATCCTGGGTCACATCATTGATAAGAATTGACTGGCGCAGTTGGACCGCCAGTCCCGTCACTCCCTCGCCGACCTTTAGGCGCGCGCGCTCGGCAAATTCCCGAGGATAGCCTATCTGGAAGCGAAAGCGCAGTTCTTGAGTCTTTTCGTTTAGCAGGAGGATAGCGAAGATCTCATAGTCGATGACTTTGCGCACGACCTCGGCGACCCGGCGCAGGGTTGTATCGAGGTCGAGCGACGTCGCCATCACGTCGGACACCTCGAGCAATAGCGGATCAACCGGCACGTGCTTTTCGTGCTTGCTCGGAACCGAACCCATGGTTTTCTATGATAGCAGCCGCTTTTGAGTACCGAGTACCGAGTACCCAGTACCTAGTACTTGGTACCGAGCGGCGAGACCCGGCAGCTCGGTAAGCGGGTTGATCGCGTTGCTTGCGTCGGCTTCCTAATGTACTTGGTGCTCGGTACTCGGCACTGAGTACTCGATACCGCACTCACTCCCGCGGAACGACGCAAATATCGGCCAGATTGCGGTAGCGTTCGGCATAATCGAGTCCATAGCCCACGACGAACTCATCAGGAATGGTGAAGCCGACGTAATCTCCTTGCAGCGGCAGCTTGCGGCGCGAGGGCTTATCGAGGAGAGCCGCAATCTTCAGCGCGCGAGGTTGATGCGCCAAAAGCAGTTTTTTCAGAACGGTGAGCGTGAGTCCGGTATCCAGGATGTCTTCCACGACGATTACGTTCTTATCCTTCATGGACTGATCTACATCTTTCGTCAGCTTCACTTCGCCGGTGGAGTCCCAGCCGCTTTGCAGTTCCTGGGTGGGGCTGGGACGGTTCCCGTAGCTCGAAACTCCGATGAAGTCAAAGGTCGCATCCAGATTTATCTGTCGCGCCAGATCGGCCAGAAAAATCGCGGAGCCCTTGAGGACGCCGACAAGAATCACAGGCTGACCCGCGAAGTCGCGGGTGATCTCCGCGCCCAGTTCTACGATTCGTTTCGCGATCTCAACCCGCGAAATCAGCACCTTGAGTTCTGCCATGGCGTTTCATATTAAACTAAACTGGAACAGCAGCCCACGCCGCCATTCGTTTCGCTGCGAAATTGAGCGACTGCGTCGCATTTGGAGGAAATACCATGAATCTTAACGGCGTTCAACTTACATGGCTGGGACACGCGACATTTCGCATTGACACGCCTGGGGGCCGCACTATCATTATCGATCCATGGATCATGAACAACCCCGCGTGCCCGCCCTTCGAGAAGAAACTGAAGCAGGTCGACGTTCTTCTGTGTACTCACGGTCACGGAGACCACATTGGGGACGCGGTCGAGATCATCAAGCAGCATAATCCTCAGGTTGTCGGAATCCCGGAATTGTGTGGATGGCTGGAGAAGAAGGGCGCGAAACAAATCGCGATGATGAACAAGGGCGGTACGCAGAAGGTCGGCGATATCAAAGTCACCATGGTGCACGCCGATCACTCCTGCGGCATTCAGGACGGCGATCAGCTGATTTACGGCGGCGAAGCGTGCGGGTACGTGGTCGAATTCGAAAACGGTTTAAAGATTTACCATGCCGGCGACACGAATGTCTTCGGCGACATGGCAATCATCCGCGAGCTCTACGCGCCTGAAATCGTCATGCTGCCGATCGGCGACCACTTCACCATGGGGCCGCGCGAGGCCGCCTACGCCTGCAAATTGCTCAAGCCGAAAGCCGTGATCCCCATGCATTTCGGCACCTTCCCGGTGCTTACCGGAACTCCCAGTGACTTTCAGAAACTGGTGCCTGGCGTTGAGGTTGTGACCATGACTCCCGGGGTAACTGCCGGGCAACTCGTAACCACAGGGGCAGAACTCCCAACTGCCGTGCGAGGGGAAACACGTGGCCGAAGACAAGCGCAAGAAAGAAAGCAAGCCTAACTGGCGGCACTATAGCTTCACTACCGCCGGTCCGGTCGACGATTACCTTTACTCGATGTTGCCCAAGCGCGATGAGGTGCTGGCGGAGATGGAAGAATATGCCGGCAAGCATAACGTCCCCATTGTTGGGCCGGCGGTGGCGCGAGTGCTGCAGCAACTCGCCTCGATGATCAAAGCGAAAACGGTCTTCGAGCTGGGCTCCGCCATCGGATACTCGACGATTTGGTGGGCGCAAGCCGTTGGGGAAACGGGCCGCGTCATTTATACCGATGGCGATTCTAAAAATGCCGAGCGCGCGCGGCGTTACTTCGATCGCGCGGGAGTTTCCAGCCGCATAACCTTGCATACCGGCGATGCGCTCGAGGTTCTCTCCGAGCAGAAACAGCAGTTCGACGTCATTTTCAACGATGTGGATAAAGAGGACTATCCGCGAGTGCTGCGGCTGGTTTCACCACGACTACGCAAAGGCGGATTGTTTATCACTGACAATGTTTTATGGAGCGGACGGGTGGCGCAGAAAAATCCCAAAGAGGCGCAGACTAAGGCGATTCTTGAATTCAATCGCCAGCTTTACAACTCTGCGGATTTTTTTACTACGATCCTGCCGATTCGTGATGGGTTGGCGGTGGCATTGAAGAAGTAACCGAAGTCCATCACCGCTGTCCTCCGAGCAAAGCGAGGGACGTTGGTGTTGCCATGCAGTGACAAAGCTGCCGGCAAACACCAAGGTCCCTCGCTTCGCTCGGGATGACAACCGCCTTGACGTCAGATCGATTTCACGGGAATCGCGAGCAGATCCTCCACCAGCCCAACCTCTTTCTGCAGAAACGGCTCGGCGTAGGTCACTCCGCCGAGCATGCCGTAATATCGCGCCATGGAATCGACGCGTGCGCGAATTTCGTCGTGGGCAGGGAAGAGGTCTTTGCCCGCTTCTTGATCGCTGAACTGTGTTTTGTAAGCGAGAATGGAAGCGAATTTCTGCTCGAACTGCGGACTGATGTCGACCACGAATGCCGGTCGCACGTCATAGTAAAGCGTGGCGTAAATGATCTTGAACGGACGATGCGGAGCAAGCGACTCAGCTTTGTCCGTGCCAGGGTGGGGTTGGCTCACAACTGAGGGCTGAGAGTTGAGAGCCAGCTTCGCAAGTCCGGCCAGAAAGCACGCCTCGTATCCCAACACGGAAGTGGTGTAATGATCGGGATGCCGTCCCTTCCAATAAGGAAGAATCACCACGCGCGGACGCATCTCGCGGATTACGCTTGCCACTTTAAGCCGATTCTCCCAGGTATTTTCGACGCGGCCATCGGGAATATCGAGAGCGCGCCGCCAGGCTGCGCCGAGAATCCGTGCTGCATTGGCGGCCTCGCGGGCGCGATCCTGTGCCGAGCCGCGTGTGCCCAACTCGCCTTGCGTCAGATCGAGAATGCCTGTCCGCTGCCCGCGTTGCGCCATCTTCAGCAGCGTGCCGCCGCAGGTCTGCTCTACATCGTCACGGTGTGCGGCAATGGCGAGAATGTCGAGGGGAGTCGATGGCATGTCAGTCAAGATTGCCTTGTTCCAGAACGACATTCTCGCGCACGATGAGACGGTGTGCCGCCATCTCCTTCAGCATCGGAAGAACTCGGCTCACGTGTTCGTCGGTATCCACGAAGGTGATGACGACAGGAAGTTTGCCGCCGGCCTCGACCATGTGCGCGGTTTTCACGCGATGCCGCCCCAGAAATCCAGCCACGGCATGAACAGCGGTCGCGGCATAGACATTTTCCTGGCGCAAGTAGTTGAGAATCTCCATGTGCAGCGGCCGGTGGCGCCACTGGTCGGCTTCGTTGAGATAGATTGTGACCTGTACTGCCATCGCCAGGGCCACGCCTGCCAAAGCTGCGCCGAGACACAGCAAGTTATTGCTGAGAATGTTGACGAACATCAGTCCCCACTGTCCCTGCTCGAAATAAGCCATGGTCTCGAACGCGTAGCTTGAGAAAGTGGTGAACGAACCGCAGAATCCGATCACCACCAGCAGACGCCAGCGAGGATCGATCAATACGCGTTCGGTGGTCCAGATGAGGAAAAGACCGACGATAAAGCTGCCCGCAATGTTGATGAAGAGCGTGCCGTAAGGGAAGACCGGCCCAAGTTGCCGGGCGGCGATGCGGCTCAAAAGATATCGCAGGTTGGCGCCGACAATGGCGGCGACGGAGATGGCAAGAAAGTTCTTCAGCACGAAGTTCTTCTCCTACAAATCGTTCCTGGATTTTGTAGGAGTTATCAGCCTGAAGCGCATTTGCCTCTGGCGGTTATGGCGAACTCCATCGCCTTGAAAATCATTTAACCACAAAAGGACACGAAGGATCACGAAGGAATTGCGGGGTGGTGGTTACTTCTTCCGTTCCACCAGGTATCGGGCGAGCTCTTTCAGGGGCTCGGCACGTTCGCCGAAGCTGGCTAGCTCTTCGAATGCGGCACTCACCAGCGAATCCGCTCTGCGGAGAGACTCTTCAACTCCGAACAGAGCGGGATAGGTTGCCTTCTGTGCGGCAGTATCTTTGCCGGCAGTTTTGCCGAGTTGTTCGGAGGTTTGGGTCACATCGAGCACGTCGTCCACAATCTGAAAAGCCAGGCCAATGGATTGACCGAAGGAGCGTAGCTTCTTTACTTCGCTGTCCTTTGCCCCGGCATAGAGTCCGCCGCTGACCACGCTTGCGGTAATTAGCGCAGCGGTCTTCGCGCGGTGGATATATTCCAGCATCTCCGCAGTGGGCTGGGTATGCTCGGCTTCCAGATCCACGACCTGTCCGCCGATCATGCCGTCGAGCGTGCCGGTGCCGCGCGCGATCTCTTCGATGATCCGTACACGCGCTTCTGGCGGACACTCCAACCGCGCCAGGACTTCGTAGGCCCGCGTCTGCAACGCGTCTCCCGCCAGAATCGCGAGAGCCTCCCCGAAAACCTTGTGGCACGTGGGACGCCCGCGGCGCAGGTCGTCGTTGTCGAGAGCGGGAAGGTCGTCGTGGATCAGCGAGTAAGTGTGCAGCATCTCGAGCGCCGCGCCCAGTTCCTCGATTTTCTCGGGAAGAGATCCAGCAATCATACGCCCGGCTTCCATGCACAGCACGGGGCGCAGCCGTTTGCCGCCGGCAAATACGCTGTGCCGCATGGCCTTGTGAATCGACACTGGATGCTGGGTTTCGAGCGGAATCAGACGGTCGAGTGCCGCGTCGGTCAGCGTCCGGCCTTGCTCGAGAGATTCTTGAAGCATTGAGGAGTGAGTATATCAAGTAGCGGGTCCGCAAAGCATAGGGCAAGAACGACGGGTTGCATCTGCTAGCCGAAAAAACGAGGACGCCGAAAGGCGTCCTCGCTAGGTGGTGCATGATTTGCGGTCTTACGCCACCGCGCTCTTCGCAATCGCCACGTTACGCAGTGCGGAAGTCAGAACATTCTGCACATCATCGGCCCGGCAGACGTCGCTGGCGCCGGCCTCCATCGCGGCAATCCACAATTCCTCATCCGGCACCCGATGAGTGCATACGATGGGCAGAGACGGAAAATCGTCGCGTAAGGTCTGAACGTCGGATAGACGAGAGTGTTCGATATCGAGAATCACGACGGTTGGCCGGTTCTTTGCCACCCGCTCGCGGAGTTCGGCCCCAGAGCGCGTCATATGTACGGAATGGAAATGAGAAGAAAGGCCACCGGCCAGAGATTGGGCAATGCGGGAATCGTTTTCAAACACTACTACACTCAAGCCCATAGATCCTCCTGACGTATACCCGTCACGAACTGCGGACTAGGGCTGCGGGGAAGGGTTCGGAACCACTGCTCCACAGACATTACAACTCAACAAGCACTCGGGCGTGGGCTGCCTACCTGCGGGCAGGCGGCTTTTCCTCCAAGGGCTCAAACGGCTCGGCCTGGAGCTTCCCGTTTTTCTTGAGGAGGATTTCCACCTTGCCTTCGGCCTGCTCCAATTCCTTGCGGCAGGCAGAAGAGAGATGCATGCCCTCTTCAAAGAGCGTAAGGCTCTTCTCCAGAGGCACGTCTCCCTTTTCCAGTTCCTGAACAATCTTTTCCAGGCGCTGGAGGCACTCTTCAAATTTAGCCAACGGGGTTTTACTCCTTTTCTATTGTACCGATTCGTTTCCGCGGGATGTCCAGTGTTTTTTAAGAAGATTTTGGATCGCCAATTTCTTCTCCCCACAAAGGGAATTTATGCTGGAGCGGAAATTTTCGTTCCCAGGGCTTCCAGCACATCCACGGCCGAGTTGTAACGTCCCTGCGGCGCGCTGATTTGCGCTCCCTGCACCGTGTGCCGAACCGCCAACAGCATTTCGCGGGCAATGACCACGCCCTCGGCTCTGGCTGCATCTGGTGTTGGGGCGCGTGCCATGCGTTCCAGGATCGAATCCGGTACGGAAACTCGTAACTCGTTCTTCATGAACTCGGCATTGCGCACGCTGACCAGCGGCCATATTCCCGCGACCACTGGAATACGGCAGTGCTCAATACGCCGGAGAAAGTTTTCCAGCAGGCGAATGTCGAAAACTGGCTGGGTCACCGCGTATTCGGCTCCGGCTGCAACCTTGTATTCAAATCGCCGGATCTCTTCATCCAGGTCGGTGAGTCCAGGATTCGCTCCCACACCGATCACAAACCCTGTACCCGTTCCAATTGGATTCCCGCCGATGTCAAGTCCCCGGTTCAAGTTGTGGACAATGTTGACCAGACCGATTGCGTCCACATCAAATACCGCCGTCGCGTCCGGATAATTACCCATCTTCGGAGGATCGCCCGTGATGCAGATCAGGTTCTTGACGCCCACCGCGGCTGCTCCCAGCAGATCACTCTGGATGCACAGCACATTGCGGTCGCGGCAAGTGTAATGCAGAACCGCATCGATTCCCGCTTCCCGCTGAACCAGCAGCGAGAGCGCCTGATTGCTCATGCGCGCCGAGGCGCGGGGACTGTCGGGAATGTTCACCGCATCCACACCCACTGATTTCAGGAAGCGCGAGCCTTCCAGCTCTTTACTTATGTCGGTACCTTTTGGGGGGACCACTTCCACCATGGTGACGAATTCTCCACGCGCCAGTTTCGCCCCCAGATTTGAGCGCTCCTCCAATGGCTGGTCCGCAGTTGCCGCTGGCGCAACCGCTGCGCTGGCAGCGTGGCTGAAGGCAGCCTTTCCCCTGGCCTCCCCAACCCGCAGAGCGGATTTCATCACGCGAATATGGTCTGGAGTAGTTCCACAACATCCGCCCACGATGCGAGCGCCGGCGGCGACAAACTTGCGCGCATAACTCGCCATGTACTCTGGGGAGCAGAGGTAGATATTTCTGCCTTCCACAGAACGAGGAATGCCCGCGTTCGGTTGCGCGGCCAGGGGCAGAGAAGTCGCGGCACGCACGCGCTCAATGGCATCCAGCATGGCCACGGGCCCTACGCTGCAGTTGCAACCAATAACGTCGGCGCCCCATTCTTCGAGCCGGGGCGCGAAAGTCTCCGGATCGGAACCATCCAGGCAGTTGCCGTCTTCGTCAATCGTAACCATCACGATCAAAGGCAATTTTGCTCCGACGTCTTTTGCCGCTAACATTGCCTGGTGGACCTCCTCGAGGTATCCGAAAGTTTCCAGCATGAGAAGATCCACGCCGCCCTCGGCCAACGCTGTGATCTGCTCGCGAAATGCCTGCCGGGCTTCTTCGAAAGATGTCTTTCCCAGAGGCTCAATTCTTGTGCCGAGCGGGCCAACCGATCCCGCGACCCACACATCGAAGCTTTTGGCGGCTTCTTTTGCCAGCCGCGCTCCCGCCCGATTAATGTCATGCACTTTGTCGGCGATGCTGTGCCGCGCGAGGCGGAAGGCGTTGGCGCCGAACGTGTTGGTTTCAACGATTTCGGCGCCAGCCTGGAGATATTCGTGGTGTATGGCGCGAATCAGATCGGGCTGGGAAAGATTCAGCTCATCGTAGCAACGGTTGATGAATACGCCCTTTGAGTAGAGCAGGGTTCCCATCGCTCCATCGCACAGAATGGGGGAATGCTTGATCCGGGTAAGAAGATCGGATGCCATACGCTTGGTAAGAATACAGGATCAATGCGGCTGGTGCATGTGGCAGTCGCTGCCGCAAAGTGCTATCTGGGTGCGAAAGGCTAGATGCCTGGCGAATTTCGCGGTCTGCTATAATCCCATATTTCACACGTAAATCTCAATTTTTCATATTGTTAGGAGTGTCCGGTTGAAGAGAGTTGCCCCGATTGCTGTCATTCTCATCCTGACCAGTATTGGCTTTCTGGCATGCGGCTACTCCAGTTCCTATTACAAGCCACCCAGCGGCTTGGCAACCCGTGTCTTCGCATCCCAAAGCATATCCAGCCCGACGTCAGGCCCCGGTCTTGTAATCATTAATGCAGCGAAGGACACGCTGGCACGCGCTTCCGGAATCAGGGCTGGCAGTTCGCCCGGCCTTATGGCCATATCGCCCGAAAGATCGACTCTGCTGGTCTTCGATTCGGTGACCAATGGCGTCCAAGTTGTCAATACCAAGACCGAAACCCTAAGTGGCAGCATACAACTGACCGGACCGACCACTAGCATAGTAGTTCCCACGGGCAGTTTTGGGTATGCGGCAGTCCCCACGGCGGTCCTGAACGGATCTCCTCCGGGAGCAATAGAGATCATGGATCTCACGGTGGGAGGCACCGTGAAGACGATCAGCGTCCCCAAGGCGCAAACCGTGGTGGCAAATTCCAATGGAACACAGCTTCTAGTATTCAGTAGCGATTCCGATGCCGTTACCGTTGTCTCCCCATTCTCGGTGAACACCGGAAACCCGGTCACGACTACGGTCCCTGGTTTTGATCGCCCTGTAAATGCAGTCTTTGGCGGTGATGGCACCGCTTACATTTTGAATTGCGGCCCGGAGTGCGGCAGCGCAAACGCCAGCGCCAGCGTGCAGCTTCTGAACCTGGGCACAACCCCCTCGGCCGGAGCATCGGTTGCCGTAGATGGCGCGACCATCGCTCTGATAAGCGGTTCAACTCTTTACGTGGCCGGCACTGCAGCGGCTTCAGTAAGCAATTCCTCGCCGAACAATCTGTGCCCCCCCAAAACCACTGCGGCCCCAACCTGCGGACGCCTCGACATCGTTGACCTCGGTTCCATGACCGTTACCGGCACTGCCATCATCACCGACGGCTATCATGATCGCATCGATATGAGCAGCAACGGCCAGCTCTTTGTTGGTTCACATACCTGCAGCACGGTGGGCAACGTCAACAATCCTCAGGGAGAAGTGCGCGGCTGTCTGTCGATCTTCGATACCTTGACCGCAGCGGTCGTTATTCCGCCAGACAATGGCGACGTCACAGGCCTGCAGAGCTTCACCAGCCGTTACGTGGAGTACGTGGCCGAGGGCGGGAACTTGCGGGTCTACGACACGACCAAGGATAAACTGTTGCTGAACAACATTATCACTGCTGGGACGATCGGCATCACGGGCCAAATCATAGACGTAAGAGCGGTCGACTTTTTCTGACCTGCCAGCTTGCCCTTATTACTTCGCGGGTTCCAGTATCAGTCGATGCGCCCTGCTCGCCTCTATCGCCTGTGGGGTGAACGGCAGGGTAAACGTCGAACCTTCATACCAAGCTTTCCATTGATCCATGTAGTACGGGCTTAGAAAGTTTCCGCCCTGGCCGGTGACCGTGTTCAAGGTGGATTGGTCGAGGTCCGCCAGGTTCGCGGTGAAGCGTTCGGAAGGTCCATGGTGGGGCGTGACTGCTTTCACGGTGTACCCACTGCCAGATTGTTCTTTGACTCCTGGCGCGGCCCAGCGCCGAATCAAAGGAATTTTCCCCAGCACTGGGTGCTCAAGGTCCATTGCGTTGAATATCCCCCAATGCCAACTAGCCAGATCCTTCGGAGCGGCCGGCTCGCTTACCGCTGCTTCGACAGCAGCAGAAACAAGCTCGTCGTAGTTTGGATATCGTGCAGGCAGCCAACGCTTGGGCTGATGCAACAGAATATTCTGTAGCCACACCGTTCGCATCTGCCAATGGTAGGTTCTCCAACTTACCGTCTCTTCGAGCAGTTTCGGATTTTCCGAGGCAGGCCCCAAGCGGGGCTCAAGCAGTAGCCGCGTCAATTCCTGAGCCGAGCGCACCGCAATCGTGGGGGCCGCTAAAGAGGCAAGCATTCGCCCATCCCAGTTGCGCATGAGGTCAGCAGCCTGTTTCGCCCGTTCGGAAGGTTTGGCGGCGTGATCGATAGCATAGACAAACCGCTCGGCGGCAAACAAGTCGCTTTCGGAGTGGACATCGTTCTGCAGCGCAATCATGTCCGAGGCTGCGAATTTCCGTCCGGATTCAAGCACGTGATAGATCCGCTCGGTCCGCCACGGCGCCTCCCACGATGAACTGATGGAATACTGGAACCCATCCGGAGTGATACGCCCGTTCGCCGTTGCAATGACTCCCGAGGGAGGGTTGTAGATCAAGGGCAGCTTGTCGAAAGCAATGTAGCCAGTCCACTCATGTGCGTCATCTGCCCCACTGACCGGAACACTGCCATCGCCGGTGGCGCGAGCGGGAATGTGTCCGGTCGTCTGGTAGCCGATGTTGCCGTCCACATCGGCGTAAACGACATTTTGCCCCGGAGCATCCAGCGTCGAAAGCGCTTTACGAAATTCTTCCCAGTTCTGGGCCGCATCGACGTCGAAAAATGGGATATGCAGGCCGTCATACAATGTCCAACGCAACGCCACCTGCCGCGTCTCGCCCGGCAAAATATCGGTGATGACCGGGCCGTGCCGCGTGATCTTGACCTCAAGGCTTACGTCCGGCTTGCCCTGGACGTGAATAACTTCGGCGCGGCGCTCCGGTTGCCTCCAGCCCCGCGGAGTCTGGTACTCTCCCTGTCCATTAAAGTTCTCAATAAATGCGTCGGTCACCGTCGGCCCAACATTTGTAAATCCCCAGGCGATTCGCCGATTGTGGCCAACAATTACATATGGCATTCCGGGCAGAGTGAGCCCGGCGACATCCAGATTGCCGGACTTGAGATGCGCTTCGTACCACAGGTTCGGCATCTGGTGTCCAAGATGCATATCATTAGACAGCAATGGCTTGCCCGAGACTGTGTGCGCTCCCGAGACGACCCAGTCATTCGATCCATTCACCGCTTCCGGACTGCGCTGCGTCCAGATTTGTTTTGGTGTGGTTCTGAGTCGTGTTACCGAATTGTCAGGTCCCTCATCCTCGTCATCTTCATCGTTGGAGTCGCCCTGATTCGGCTGCTCGTTGAGCTCTTCTCGCATTACGGTAGGAGGGCGATCGTGCCACGAACGGTTCACATACAGATCGGAGGTCAACTCCGGTCCGAGCTTGGCAAGAATTTTCTCTCTATCGAGCGCATCTCCGAAGGTGTAGTAGTTGAGATCCTTCACCATCTGGTTCGCGATGACGATGGAGTCCTCCGCCTGCCATGGTTTTGGACGATACTTCAAAATGCGGAACTCGATGGGAAGGGTGCTGCCCTGGGATTCGATGAAGGCGTTCACTCCGCGCGCGTAGGCATCAAAGTAAGAGCGATCACGGGGGCTTGCCATTTGCAGCGACTTCCTGGCCGCCGCCCGCAATCCCAGGATGCGCTGCTCGCGGTCGATTTTGAGCGTATCCTCGCCTAGAATCTCGGATAATTCTCCCGCCCCGAAACGCCGCATCACGTCCATCTGCCACAGCCGGTCCTGCGCAGTTACGTAGCCTTGCGCAAGAAACAAATCTTCCAAGGTCGCGGCCTCGATCGCAGGGACGCCGTGGCTGTCGCGTGTTACCTTCACATTCGCTAAAAGACCGTTCACGGGAAGGCTTCCGTCAAGCTGGGGCAGGGCAGAGTGCACGATGAAGTACGCAAAAGCCACTGCGCCCACCGACAAAAGAGCCACAACCAATAGCAGCCACAGGAGAATGCGCAGGCCGGTGGAACGCCGGGTAACAGGAAATGCGGTTGCAGTAACTGTGCTCATGAGCAACTCGATTTTAGGTGAGATGGGCAGGCTGCACAAATGAAGGTTTCAATTCCCTTCGTGCCTTGGTGCCCTTCGTGGTTGATGAATCTAAAGCACGATAGCCGCTTTCCGTTGAAAATGAATTTCATGTTCAAGATGTCCGATGCTATCCTGACACTTCATGCTGCAAAAGCGCATCGATGACCAGCCATCCATCTCGCGCGAAATGGTACGCGAGGCTCAGGAAATCCTTCACCGGCACCTCAAGCAAGTCGGTTTGAAGCAGACGGCGCAACGCGACACGATTCTGCGCTCATTTCTGGAAACTCGCGACCACCTCTCGACCGACGAACTGCACCGCCTGGTGCAAAAGAAAGATGCCGGCATTGGTTACACCACCGTCTATCGCACTCTCAAGCTTCTGGCCGAGTGCGGATTGGCCAGCGAAGTCGCCTTCCACGATGGCATTGCCCGTTATGAGCACCAGTACAACCGCCGCAGCCATCACCACATGGTTTGCACCGAATGCGGCAGTTCGGTGGAATTCTTTTCTCGCGAAGTGGATCAGTTGGAACAGGAAATAGGTCGCAGATACAACTACGCTACGACACGCCATACCTTTCAGATTTACGGTGTATGTGAGGATTGCCGCAAAGTACGGCCCGTCTCAAAGAGCCTGCGAAAAAATCCGACTCCGTTTTGAAAGGGCGTGGCTTCAGCCGCGCCGCGAAGTCCGCAAAAATCAAGCGTGATATTTGTCCGGCCCGCGCCGTCTAAGGATGTAAGACCCCACCAGGCGCCAGCAGTTCAAAGGGATGGACAGGAATATTTCTGGCAATGCCAAACAAAATAATGAGGCCACATAGCGCGCGAATCCAAAGCGCCGGCAAAAACAGTCGCGGCAAATATTGCCCGCGGATCTCGAAGGATACGTAAGAAGCCACGCCGTAGGTCAGGAACGGCAACAGCACGATCGTCAGCGGATTTAACTCCCACGCGGCTAGGAAATTCCCGTGCAGCAGTTGATGCAATGCCCGCAACGAGCCGCAGCCGGGGCAGTACCAACCAGTGAGGTATCGCAGTGGGCAGGGTGGAAACAGACCGGACGTGGCCGGGTCAAAAAAATCCAGCGCCGCGATCGCCGCGCCGCCCAGGAATACTCCGGCCGTCAGCCCATATTCTCGAAAGCGTTGCATCCTCAAAGTCACCGCTCTAACGGTGCATGTTACTCATGACCCCTGCCGCAATCAGGAGGCAATAAACTAAGCCGACTGCAAGTCCAGCGCCCGCTGCAATCCAGCACCACATCTTCGCGTTCTTCGAAGCGGCTTGCGCTCCGGCGATATCTCCAGCCTGCAACTTGCCATTGACTTGAGCTGCGTAGATGATCGCGGGAATGCCCGCGGGCAGACAACACAAAACCGTGACGAGAATCGCGAAGACGAGGTAGTTTGGCACGTATACGCCCGGCGTCTGGCTAATCGGAACTGACTGTGCGGCGACCGGTGGGGACGCTAGTAAATTCCTCCCGCACTGTACGCAAATAATCGCGCTGTCTGCGTTATTAGCCCCGCATTGAGTACAGAACATCCCTTCCTCCAGATCGCAAATCAGCAAATACTTCCTACAGAATCGAGCCACTACTCATGCAATCCTGCGGCGAACCTTTTTCATCCATTTTGACGACGCCAGATTCGTCGGCGCAAAAGGCGCGCGTCCCCGTTGTCTTCGGCGTCACTGGGTAAGCCACAACCCGGAAGTGACCATTTGCACCCTCGGCTGCCGCGCTACAACCCAGCAATTCAAATGAGTACCCATGTCTCTGCCCACTGGCCAACCGTTCGTCGATCAATCCGGCACTCGCAAGCTCCGACAGCGTGCAGGTGTATCCGGTCTGGGGGTGGGATGAAGAATAACCGACTTCGGCAATCACCAATGTTCGCACCGTTCCCACGGCCGACGATTCATTGGCCACCGTGCGGGCACGCAGCATATTGGGAATCGCAATCGCGGCGATGATCAGGATCACGGGAATTCCCGCCACTCCAAGGTAACCCAGCACAAGTCCGGCAATGGCAATCCCTTGTCCTTTGAGCCGGCCGGCGCTCTTGCGAATCTCCGAAAGGGAAAGGTGTCCGAAGATAATCGCCAAAATCGACAAAGGGAACGCGAAGAGGAAGACTCCACAAGCCAGGCTGGCAATGGCTTTTCCACTCGTTTCCGGAGGTATTCCCGTTGCAGTCGCCGCTGCCACCGGCGCGGACACTTCTTTCCCGCAGACCCTGCAGAACCTCTCGCCCGCCGCCACATCGTTTCCACAGCCGGAACAGAACAAGCGGTTGACCTCCGAGTCTCGGCGGTGCAAACTAATGAGTCGCCGAATTTTTTACAGAACAGTACTCCTGCCCCGGCGGCGCGTCAATTCTCTAGATGGGTTCTCACCCGGTTTGCCTCACCACACCACGTTCTGATAAGGTGCGCGGCAACGGATGGTTCGACAAGATGCCTATTTCCTGTCCCCACTGCGCCGCCTCAATGCCTGATACCGCTGCTTTTTGTCCCGGCTGCGGACGCGCTATGCGTCCGGTCACGCATGCGCAAGGCGTGGTAGGTGTGCTGCCCGAGACCCTGGCTGGCGCTTTGGCTTACTTCGTACTGCCGACGATTGTGTTTCTTCTCGTCGAGCCATATAAAAACAACCGCTTTGTGCGCTTTCATTCTTTTCAATGCTTCGGAATATGTCTGGCTGCTGTGGTCACTGCAGCGATCCTTCGCATTGCCGGCTTTGTGCTGTACTTCATTCCAGTTCTCGGCCATCTGCTCGTCTGGCTGGTGTCGATGGTGGTGATCCTGGCGTTTTTTATGATCTGGGTCGTGCTCGTCGTGAAAGCGTTGCAGGGCGAGATGTTCAAGCTCCCTCTCGTCGGAGATTTTGCCGAACAACAAACTTCTGCCGTATAGGTGCCGCAACACCAAGTTGGCGATTGCTTCCCACGCGTTTTTCTGGTATTTTGCCGCAGCGTTGCGTGGGGCCGAAGTCGCGCAGCCTATCGGGAAAGCTCGGATTTGCCAACGAAAGATGGAGGACTCCCATGGCATTTTGCAATATGTGTGGTGCAAGCATCGCCGATGGCACGACTACGTGCGCGGCCTGTGGCAGCCGGGCCGCGGTTGCGCCCGCCGTTGCGGTCTCGGGTCTGGCTGACAACGTCGCCGGAATGCTGGCCTATGTGACCTTTATTCCGGCGATCGTATTCCTGGTGACGCCACCCTACAACCAGAGCCGGTTCGTCCGCTTTCACTCCTTCCAGAGTATTTTCTTCTGCGTGGCGGTGTTTGCTCTTCAGATCGCGCTTTCGATTATGACCGTCGTGCCCTTCTTGATTTTCATCACCGCTCCTTTGCACCTATTGGTCGCTTTGGGAGCATTGGTGGTTTGGATTATTCTGCTGCTGAAAGCCAATCAGGGACAAATGTTCAAGCTGCCCGTGATCGGCGACCTGGCGGAAAAACAGGCTGGGTAGGACCGGACTGCTCATGGGAAGTCGAGACTGACTCCCGCATTCTCTTGGATCAGAATGCGGTGTTCTATTGGTGAGAACGCTGCGTCAGAAGCGGCGTGGAGCGGGCACTCTTGACTTTCTTCCTCTAAGCTGTCATTCCTATTAGCTTTTACCTTGCTCCCGAAATGCGGCGGGTGTGGCCTTGCGGGGGCGGGAATTCTGTTCCACTGGGGCGTTCATTGAGAGTCAGAGTCTTTTACCACGACAAGTGTTTCGATGGAGCTTCGTCCGCCGCGCTGTTCTCCCGCTTCTATCGCGAGCGGATTCGCGAGGATGCCGACTTCACCTTCTCCGGCCTGTTGCATCGCGCGGGGGCTCTGTTCAACGAATCTGATTTCGACGGTGACGAAAATGCCATTGTCGACTTCAAGTACTCTAGTTCGCCCAAGATCACATGGTGGTTCGATCATCATGAAAGTGCATTTTTGTCTCCCGCGGATGCGGCCCACTTCGAGCGCGACCAAAGCAATCGCAAGTTTTACGATCCCGACTTCAAGTCCTGCACTAGTTTCATCGCGATGATCGCGCAGCAACGCTTTGGTTTCGACCCGGCCCCTGTAGCCGATCTCGTACGCTGGACCGACATCATTGACGGCGCTCTCTATTCCGACGCTAAGACGGCAGTGGAGATGCGGGAGCCCGCGATGAAATTAACCATGGTTATCGAGTCCGCGCCGGACCAGCGGTTTGTGCCCAATCTGATTCCGCTTCTCGCGACTAAATCTCTGGCGGCGATTTTGGAGGAGCCCTTCGTAGCTCCGCTTCTGCCGCCGCTTCTCCGCCGCCATGAGATCTCGATTGAAATTCTCAAGCAGCGTACGGAGTGTACCGACGGCACGATTTTTTTTGACGTCACCGATCAGGATCTCGAGGGCTACAACAAGTTCGTTCCCTATTACCTGCATCCCGAGTCCATCTATAGCGTGGGACTTAGCAAAAGCAGCTTCCGGGTGAAAGTTTCGGTCGGATCGAATCCATGGGCCCCGGAAGATCCCGTGGTCAACCTGGCAAAGATTTGCGAGCGCTATGGAGGAGGCGGACACGCTCGCGTGGGCGCCATCTCTTTCAACGTGAACCAGCACGCCGCGGCTATCCGGGCCTCTCGCGAGATCGTGAATGAGCTTCGGGGCGCGATTCGCGCCGGAAAACGCTGAAGACGCGGGAAAAAATCGAGTCCGTACTTTAACGGCAAAGAAACGAGCGATGCCGGAAGGCGTGGTACTCTGAGAGTTCCTCGCACGCTGCATGCTCTCGCCGGCAACGAAAATCGACTCTCACCGCGCACGGAGAAATCTGCTGCGGGCGGTTGCCAGCTTCGAGTTCATCAAGGGTATCTTTGTTCTGCTAATCGGCCTGTGCGCAATTCTTCTTGTGCGCACAAATGCGTGGGTCATGGCCGAGACCCTGCTGACGCTTTTCCACATCGGCACGGATCGCCACGTGGCGCAGGTTTTTCTTGATTTCGCCGACAACCTAACCGACACCCGCCTGTGGGCGGCGGCAAAACTCGCATTTGTCTATTCCGCCCTGCGCTTTGCCGAAGGCTATGGTCTCTGGAAAGAACGCACCTGGGCGGAATGGATTGCTTTCGGTTCTGGTACGTTGCTTCTCCCCCTTGAGATCCGGGAACTCATGCGCGGCATCACCCTGGTGCGCTCGGTGGTGTTTGCAGTTAACATTGGAATCGTCTTCTATATGTTGTTCCTGCTGCGCGCCGGCCGTCGCGACCGGCGGCAGCGACGTTTGACCCACGCCGAAACCAGCGACCAGCACGGCAACTAGGGTCCAACGACTCTGGCCACGCAAGCTCCGTCTGCGTCATAATTAGCGGCGACCGCTGTCCTGCGGAGGTTCTATGCGCGCTCCATTTCTTTGTGCCCTGCTGGTTCTTTCCACTGCTGCATTCGTCATTGGTCAAGACACAAACTTTGCCAGCGGCCCACAGTACTTGATGAGTGGTTCGCCTCTGTTCGCGCGTTCTATTTCCACGCCGTCGCTTTCGCTGGCCGGCCCGCCTCTCGATACAGGCGCCAGCAATGCGACGGAAGGCCTGACCGCTGGAGCGGACAATCAAACCGCTTCACCACGGCCCCCTGCCGAACCGAACTTGTTTACCATTTACTATGGCGGGGCTGCGACGAATGCCATCGAGATAAGTCTTGCCGAACCTTCCTCCGGGCCTCCAACAGAGCTTCCAGCCGGCATTTTGGATACAGGAGTCTCACAGGTGACCACAGCGCAGGCGCTTCGCGGGCGTGGGTATGGCGTAACCTTGGGAGCAGCGGCGGCGTATGAGAAAACGAACGCAGGCCACGCGAACCGCGTTTACACCAATGCGGATATCGATCGCCTGCGCGGCGGAAGCTAGAGAAACGAGGGCCTTGCCAAGGATTGCTCAATCGGGCTGGGACTAGACGCGGGCGAAATCGATATACCCGCGCTGTACGTCAGTGCGAATCAGCTTTACCCGCATCTTATCCCCGACATCTACTCCCTGTTGGCCTTGAGCCAGCAATCCCTCGACCTGCGGCTGCCGGATGCGGACAAATGTTCCATGCTGGGTTACGCCCGTAACCACGGCGTCAAAGAGGGCGCCAATGCGGCGCTCCATCGCGGCAGCAGCCAGGCGCTTGGACATCTCTCGCTCTACTTTCTTCGCGGCATTTTCTTTCTCGGTGCAGTTGGCGGCAATCGCGGAAAGCTCGTCGTCCGAATATGGATTTGACCGTCCCGCCAGCATCGCCTTCACCAACCGCTGCGTCACGATGTCAGGAAAGCGGCGATTTGGAGCAGTCGAGTGCGTGTAATCCTGCACGGCCAGCCCGAAGTGTCCCGGTGCGGGATCGCCCGCGCGCTCGAGAACATATTCTCCTGGACCAATCAGTTTGATCACGGCCAAAGAAAGATCGGCAAAATGATCTGGGTCCGCGGTCTTGCGTTTGATCAGAAAATCGTTCAGCGCTCTGGAGTCGGGTTCTGCCGGTAGCTTCTCGCCGTGGGCGGCAGCCAGTTGCACGATGCGATCCCAGCGTTCCGGCTGCTTCACAATGCGGCGCAGGGACGACACTGTTTCCAGCATGCGCGCCACTACTCCATTCGCCGCAATCATAAAATCTTCAATCAACTCGGTGGCGTGGTTTTTCTGCTGATTCACTACGTCGACGACCCGTTCGTTCAGCACCAGAGGATGGAGTTCAGTGGTCTGGAGGTTGAGCGCTCCATTCTCGTAACGTTGATTCTTTAACTTCTGGGCCACCTCATCCTGCAATTGCAGTTGCGACTGCAAATCGGAGGAAGCCGCCACTTTCGCTGGCGCCGCTGCCGTCCCTTCCAGCCACGCTCCCACTGAGTTGTATTGCAGTTGCGCCTGGTTGCGAACCAGCGCGCGATAGACGTTGCTGGATTTCACGTGGCCGTCGCCATCCACTAGAAATTCGATGACCACGCTCAGCCGGTCCTGATTTTCCAGCAGGGAAGTCTTGCCGGTGGAAAGCTCTTCCGGCAGCATGGGGAAGTTGCGAACGCCCGCATAGACCGTCGTCGTTTCCCTGGCCGCGTGCTGATCGATGGGACTCTGCTTGGGGACGAAGGCATCTACATCGGCGATGCCGACGAGAATCTTCACGTCTCCGTTCGTTAATCTTTCGGCAACCTCAATCTGATCCAGATCGCGCGAGGTGTCGTTATCGATCGATGACCACAATAATTTCCGCAGGTCGCGAATCTCTCCTCCCGCTGCGAGCGCCGGAGGGTTGGCGCGCAACTGTGCCAGTTGCTGCTGGACCGCGGGTGGAAAGTCCGGTTCAAAACCGTATTGCCGCATGATGTCCTTGGCTGCGGCCTGCAGGTCGACGTGAGAAGAACCGGCAGTCACTCGGTGATCACTGCTTTCACCAGATTTCGCGGCCGGTCTACGTCGTATCCTTTTTCCGTAGCCACGTGATAGGCAAACAGTTGCAGAGGGATTACCTCGAGGATCGGCAGCAATAGTTCGGGCGCGGCAGGAACGAAGAATACATCGTCGGCGACACCGGATACTTCTGCATCACCTTCGGTCGCTACCGCTACCAGCTGCCCGCGACGCGATTTCACCTCTTTCATCACTTCGAGCGTGCGGCGGTAGCGCAGTACCGAATCCGGGTCTCGCTTGTCGCAGGTCGCCAGCACCACGACCGGCAGCGTTTCATCGACCAGCGCATTTGGCCCGTGCTTTAGTTCCCCTGCGGGATAGCCTTCCGCGTGCGCATATGAAATTTCCTTAAGCTTAAGGGCTCCTTCGCGCGCGATGGCATAATGCACGCCCCGTCCCAGATACAAGAACTTCTCCGCCTGAAAATGCTTGTGCGCGAACTGCTCCGCCCGTTCGTCCCAGATGCGAAGATTGCTTTCGATCGCTTCAGGAAGCCGCAGAAGGCGCTGCAGATACGAACGCGTAACCTCTGAGGTCATCCGGCCGCGTTTGCGAGCCAAAAATAGGGCCATCAAGTAGAGAACGGTAACCTGAGTGGTGAAGCTCTTAGTCGCAGGCACGGCGAGTTCTGGACCTGCTCCGGTGATCAGTGCCGCGCTGGCTTCACGAGGAATGGTCGCCTCAGCCACGTTGGAGACCGCAATCGTCTTGACTCCGCGCGTCAGTGCCTCGCGCTGCGCGGCAATCGTATCCGCGGTTTCGCCGGATTGCGTGACCACCATCACAATCGGCTCCACCGCCGCGTGCGTCGAGCGATAGCAGTACTCGCTCGCGTATTCCACGTCCACGGCGACGCCGGAAAGATCTTCGATCATGATTTCGCCCGCCAGACCCGCGTGGCGGCTTGATCCGCTGGCTGCGATGATCAGCTTTTCAAAAGTCAGCAGCGCACTTTCAATGGTGTCCAGTTCGCCGGGAAAAAGAATGTCATGCTTGAGGTGCTGCTCGACGGTTTTCGCGATGGCTTTGGGTTGTTCGTAGATTTCGCGACGCATCGCATGGGAAAACCCGCTGGCAGAGGTACCGGAATTGGAGTTGATTGCAGTCATGTTCGACTGCGGCTGAGAGTAAATCATTTGCCGCACCTGGAGCAAACCGTTGCAGAGAGAAGTAACTCCAAGGCTTGCAAAAAACAATCGGCACCTGGAACAGCGGCTGTGCCGCCGTTCCAGGTGCCGAAGTTTGCGCCGCCCATTTCCTGTCTATGGCAAGTAGTAGCGGAAAGACGTGAAGATCATTGCGTCCAAGCCGTGCGGCTCGTTTGGCGATCCCGCGCCCGACCAGGTTGCGCGGTCTAAGTACGAGAACTGCGGA
>WNFJ01517329.1_pt1 | contig 26127 bp, 21 predicted proteins | sample 5400461 | NCBI WGS metagenome assembly WNFJ01 (sample SAMN13153349, study PRJNA577476) | soil metagenome | isolation source: 115 cm saprolite on Douglas fir-dominated hillslope | place: USA:California | collected 2013-09-17
CAAGTGCTGATTCTTCACGGCGTTTTGCATCTGCTGGGCTACGACCACGAAAGCGATCGCGGCGAAATGGACCGGGTGGAGCGGAAGCTGCGAAAACGGCTTGGACTAGCGTCATGAATTTAGGCTGGCTATACGCTTTGAGCGTCGTGCTGGTCGGGCTCACCCTGCCGGTTTTTTCCTACCTAACTTTGATTTACCGCGAACTTGGCCGCATGAGCACCGGGCGGGTCCATGAGCACCTGGAAATCTTCGAAGCGGAAATCGAGCCAAAGCTGAAAATCAATCGCCGCAGCGGCGGGCGCACCTTCCGCATCATCGGCCACTTCTGGCTGGCGTTTCTGGTGCTGGAGACGACGCGGGGCGTGGTGTACTTCGTGCCGGGGACGTGGGAGTCGTTCGTGGAGTTTTGCGTTTTTGTGGTGATGGAAGTTGTCTTCGCCATGCATTTTATTCCCGACATGCTGCTGTACCGCACCACAGGGCGCTGGCTGCTCCCGCTATTGCCATTGATTCGCGGCGCGATGTGGTTCGTTTGGCCTGTGCGTGTGTTCCTCGAAGGCGCAGAGTCGCTCGCGCGGATCTCGGAGCACGAGGTCGAGAAGACCGAAGAGCAGCGCACGGAGGAGGGAATCGAAGCGCTGGTGGAGGCCGCGGAAGAGGAAGGAATCATCGAGCCGGAGCAGGCAGACTTGATCGAGCAAGTCGTGGAATTCAGCGACAAACGCGTGCGCGAAGTCATGACGCCGCGGCCGGACATTGTTGCCATTCATGCGGAGGCTACGCTGGAGGAGTTGCACGCGAAGGTCGTGGAGACGAAATTCAGCAAGATTCCGGTGTACGAGAAATCGCTTGATGATATCTTCGGCGTAGCTCACGCCCAGGATCTCTTGCATATCGCGGACCAGGATTTGCCGAAGCGCAAGGTACGCGAGCTGGCGAAACCAGTATTTTTCATTCCGGAGACGAAGGTGGGTTCGGATCTTCTGCGCGAAATGCGCCAGAAAGGCCAGCCCCTGGCGGTGGTTATCGACGAGCACGGAACTGTGGCGGGCATTGCGACGGTGGAAGACCTATTGGAGTAGATCGTCGGCGAAAAAGGAGGCGATGGCGGAAGACCTCCTGCGCCGGATGTGGTGCGCGAAGCGGATGGCGGCCTAGTCATGCGCGGCAGCATGGCTATCGGCGATGTCGAGGAATTGCTTGGCGTGAAGTTCGGCGATAAATCCGACGAGGCGGTTACGACGCTCGCGGGATTGCTGAGCCATGTTTCCGGCAAGGTGCCGGCGCCAGGCGACAGGACCGACCTCGAAGGCCACCGGTTCGAGGTGTTGGAGGCGAATCAGAGAAAAGTGCTGCGCGTGCGCATTCGCAAGCAGATGAAGGCTGCTCCGACAAAACGCTAGACATCCTTGAAGGACAATTGATTTTTACGAATGGACGGAAGAGAAATGCCAGAGACGAAGGCGTTCAAGTCGGGGTTTGTGGCGGTCGTGGGACGGCCCAATGCGGGGAAGTCCACGTTCGTGAATCGCCTTGTGGGGCAGAAGATCGCCATCGTCACTTCCAAGCCGCAGACCACGCGCAATCGCATTCAGGGAATTGTGACCAAGCCGCAAGGGCAAATCGTCTTTATCGACACGCCGGGTCTGCACGAAGCCGATTCGGCGCTGGGACGGCAAATGATGCAGGAAGTGGCCGCTGCGCTGGAGGGAATCGACGTGCTGTTGCTGATGGTTGATGCCAGCCGGACGCATCCACATGCCGATGATTTGTTGTTGGAGAAAGCGAAACGCTTTCGGGGAAAGACAATTCTGGCGCTGAACAAAGTCGATCGTTTGCCCAAGCCAAAGCTTTTGCCATTGATAGGCACGTTTGCGAAGGCTTTTGAATTTGCCGCCATTGTGCCCGTCTCAGCTCTGAAGGGGAGCGGCTGCGAAGAGTTGCTGGAAGAGATTCTGAAACAATTGCCGGAGGGAGAGCCGTACTTCCCGGAAGATCAGGTAACGGACCAGCCGGAACGATTTCTTGCCGCGGAGATCATTCGCGAGAAGGCCATTCAGGTGATGTACCACGAAGTGCCTTCCGCGCTGGCGGTGGTGGTCGGAAAGTATGAGGAGACGCCCAAGCTGTTGCGCATCGAGGCCCTCATGAACGTGGAGCGCGATTCTCAGAAAAAAATACTGATCGGCCACAAGGGCGAGATGCTGAAGAAGATCGGAACGGAAGCACGCAAGGAACTCGAGGCGATCCTTGGCATCAAGATTTATTTGGGATTGTTCGTGAAAGTAGCGCCGGACTGGCGGGGAAGCCCTCAGAAGGTTCGCGAGCTCGACTGGCGGTTCCAATTGGAAGGGCTCACCGAAGAGCTGGACAAGAAAAAATGAAAAACACGCACGATCGACAGTTGTTGGGTAGTAGGGCTCAGCCTGCTAAGCCCCTACTTGTTGAGGGGTGGTGCTCGATCGGCGGCCGGTTAGTTTGAACGACGTATCGAGAACGCGACGATGAACGCGATGATTATGAGACCCCAGAGAACACAAAAGGTGATCAATTGCCACTTCTTTGGCCTCTTCCATAGCATGGCATGGCCCGCTCTCCAAGTGCCCGCTCGACTGGACTCCAAAAACCAGACGTTAAGATAGAAAACAACGAATGCGGCAACAACGAACTTCACGAAATAGACCCAGTCCGCGTGCGTCATTCTCATAAGAGAACCATATCCATTAGCCGCAACCCTCGCAGTTCTAGAATCTAGAACGACCAAAGCCTCCCTTGTGCGGAACGCGGCTTAATACTCCGGCGGGGATCCTTGGCTTCCGTATCCTCCGAAGGACCAGCGTACGCCAAAGGTGGCGTAAAGACCGTAAGGTCCGTTGGTGTGAAGGTCAGCCGTGCCCAGGGATTTGCTGTAGCGCAGCGCCCCAGCCAATCCACTTGATGTTGCGTTGCGCGCAGTTCGAAGTTTTTAGGCAATTTAAAACCGATTCCCACCGAGCGATCGAAAGCCATCGGCAACATGGATGCCGTGTAACTGATCCGCGGGATATTTCTTCCAAAACTGAATTTTGGCTCGAAGAAGAGGAAAAAATGACGTGCCGGAGTCCGGCCGAACGGTTGAAGTTCAAGGTATCCGCTGAACAGATAACGCGCATACGCGGTACACAGGGAGGCTGCGCCTCCGGCGCTGGCAGGTTGTGGGAAGGCGCAACGGCCAAGGTCTGGTTCGTTATGCGAAGGCGCCACGGAGAAATCCGTATAGCCACGGACCCAATTGTGCGGGAAAAATGTTCGCGATTGTTCCGAGGGCGGAGTTGCGTGGCTCGGATCAACAGCGATGGTCTGCGACTTTGAAGCAAAAGCGAACACGGTCATGAGCGCAGTAAAAAGGAGAGCGATTTTCTTCAACGGAGTCCCTCGCATTTTCGATGTATTTTATCGAAGCAAATGGTTTCCCTGTGTATTGCAGTCCAAATTTCAGTGAATGAAGCGGCGGTGGACTGAGAACGTCCGCGTGAGAACCGCTGATTCAGTCAGCGTCGCGAAATAGATGACCCAGGTTCGGCGGATTCTACACGAATTGCGAGTTTCGCGGGGAAAAGAGAACGGTGCTGGGGGCCAGCAAGTTCTCCGGAGTTCGTAGAGTCTCAATCCGGCGCGGCGATACCAAGAGATTTCAACTTGCGGTAGAGGTGGCTGCGTTCGAGGCCCAGGGCGGTGGCCGTTTGCGTCATGTTCCAGCGGTGCTCTTGCAACTTTCGCAGGATGAATTCCCGTTCATAAGCGCTGCGTGCTTCATGCAGTGTCGAGTAAGGATGGTGGGGGCTTTCCGCAGCGCCGCGAAAGAGCTCGGGCGGGAGGTGATGCGGCTCGATGCGCGCCTGGGGGCACACAATGACCAGCCGCTCGACGAGGTTACGAAGTTCCCTTACATTTCCCGGCCAGGGATAGCGAGCGAGAATCTCCAAGGCCGAGTCGCTGAGCTCGCGAGTCTTTTTCGCGTAGGCCGAACTGAATTCGCCCAGAAAATACTTTGCCAGCGTGGGGATGTCCTCCGTGCGGTCGCGCAAAGGCGGCACGAAAAAGGGAATAACGTTCAAGCGATAGAAAAGATCCTGGCGGAAAGCGCCTCGCGCGATCTCCTGTTCGAGATTCTTGTTCGTCGCAGCGATGACGCGCACATCAACGTTGAGGGTTTCGTTGGACCCCACGCGCTCGAATCGCTGTTCCTCGAGAACGCGCAAAACTTTCGATTGCGTGCGGAGGCTCATATCGCCGATTTCGTCGAGGAAGAGCGTCCCGCCATCCGCTTTTTGAAATTTGCCGATTTTGTCTTCCGTCGCCCCGGTGAAACTCCCCTTGATGTGGCCGAATAGCTCGGACTCGATTAGTTCTTCAGGAATCGCCGCGCAATTGACTTCCACGAAAGGGCCCTTGGTGCGCAGGCTGGCAGCGTGCAACGAGCGCGCCACAAGTTCCTTGCCCGTGCCGCTCTCGCCGTATATAAGCACGCGGCCATTGGTAGGCGCGGTTACGCCAATTTGCTGCCGCAGGGCCTTCATCGGAACGCTGCCGCCGATCACCTGGTAGCGATACCCCAGTTCGCTGCGCAACACCTGGTTTTCCTCTTCGAGGCGCCGCTGTTGGATGGCGTTGCGAACCAGAACGACGATCTTCTCAAGCGTGAGGGGTTTCTCGATGAAATCGAAGGCGCCAAGTTTTGTGGCTCGTACGGCGGTCTCGATGGTGCCGTGACCGGAAATCATAATCACGGCGGGTGGGCGCGCGGTCGCTTGCATGCGGCTTAGAGCTTCCAGGCCGTCCATTCCTGGAAGCCAAACGTCCAGCAGAACGACCTCGAATTCGCCGGCTGCCGCTCGCACCAGTGCTTCTTCGGCCGATCCCACGGCCTCCACGTGATAGCCCTCGTCCTCGAGAATAGAAGAGAGAGATTCGCGAATGCCGACCTCGTCGTCGACGACGAGGAGATACGGTCTTGGCGTCATCGAGTCGCGTCCGATCCATTGTGGTCGGCCAACGAGGCGGGCGTCAATTCCGCGACGGGAAGTTCAATCAGGAAGCGCGATCCGGAGGGATGATTGTCCTCAACGTGGATGCTGCCGCCGTGTTCGGCGACGATGCGTGCGGCGATGGCCAGTCCTAGTCCCGTTCCGCGGTCCTTCGTCGAAAAGTGCGGCAGAAAGAGTTTGTCTTTGTCTTGCGGGGAAATTCCGGAGCCCGTGTCCGAGACACAAATCTCGACAGTTTCCTCATCGGAATACGCCTTGGTGGAAACGAGGATTTCGCGGCACGGCGAGTTCTCCAGCGCTTCCGCGGCGTTATCGATGAGATTGACGACGACGCTGCGCAGCAGCCCGCCGTCCGCGCGCACCGCGGGCAAATTCTCGGCAAGAGCCGTCTTGAGTGTGATGCCATCGAGCCGCCCTGAGAATACTTCCACGGCCTGATCGATTATGGTGTTGGCGTTGACGGGCACAAGCTTCGCCGTAGGGAAGCGCACGAATTGCGAGAATTCGTTGACCAGAGCGGCCAGTGTCGAGACCTCCCGCTCGATCAGGCGCGAACATTCCTGAACCAACTTCGCCAATTCTGCGTGGCGAGTCGTGACCGATTGCGCGGTGTCGCTGCGCTCCAGGAATCGCAGGAGGCGTTGCGCGGAGAGTTGGATGGGCGTGAGGGGATTCTTGATTTCGTGAGCGATTCTTCGCGCCACTTCCTGCCAGGCGGCCGATTTCTGTGCGCGGAGCACTTCCGTCAGATCGTCGAGCACCAGGACGTAGCCGGTGTTCGCCCGCCGCGGGCCAAGTGAACTCACGGTGACGGCGACGTGGAGCACGCGCCCAGCGGCCACGGTCTCGATCTCGCGGGAGACCACCCCCATGCGCTGCGACCGCCGCATCAGGTAATGCACGATGCGGGCCGCATCCGCTCCAAGGAGTCCTTCGAGAGACATGGACTCGGAGCCGTTAACGCTAAACATTCTCGAGACGGAAGTGTTCATGCGAAGAATTGTTCCCGCGGCATCGAGCGAGATAACTCCCGTGGGAATGTTTTCGAGAACGGTCTCCATCAGCTGGCGCCGCCTCTCGAGTTCCTGCACCGCCTGCTGGAGGTTGCGGGTGAACTGATCGATCTGCGACCGGCTGTCGCGCAATTGCGTGGTCATGGTGTTGAACGAGCGCACCAAAATTCCCAGCTCATCCTGAGCCTGCTCAGGCACCTGGTATTCAAAGTTGCCCGATGAAACCTCCCGCGTGCCTTCCGCAAGCGCCTGAATGGGAACAGTGACTTGCTTGGCAAGAAATAGAGCGATCCACATGACGGCAGAGAAGAGCAGCAGCGTAAAGAGAAGGAGAATGAAGAGCATGAGCCGCTTCAGCGCACGCAAGTCTTGCTTTTCCTGGTAATACTCGCGCGTCTGAGACTCAATCTCTGTCAGCCGCGCGAGAATGTCCGGACTTGTGCGGAATGCGGCAACGATGGAACCGCCTGCGTTGCCCTTCTGCAAAGCTGGGACCCTGGCGGCAAAATAATTCTTTCCGCCGACCGACCAAACTTCGACCCCGCTGGACAGCGTTCGCAAATACTGGCCGGGAACATCAGCCTGTACGCAAATGTTGCCGCGACGATTTTCGGGCTGGTTGTCGCAAACAATTCCACCCCGAAGCATTTTTCCGTCCCGGTCCAGAATCCACACGGCATCCCCGCCTTTCGCGAATGCCAACTGCAGGAAATCCGCCCCTGCATGACTGGCATCTTCGCGCGCCTGCAATGCCATCCAGCGCAGGCGCGGCAATTGCGCGCGCCCCAAATCGTTCAAAAGCTTCTGCGTCTCTTCGGAGGCGATCTCCAAAGGCTTGGGGAACCAAAGCAGCAGGCTGCGATTGATTAGCGAGTAGCTGACAATGAACATGAAGATGATCGGCAAGAGGGAAATGGCCATGGCGCCGACAACCATCTTCGTTTTAAAGCGTGCGCCGAACTGCTCCCGGCTGCTCTCCGCCCAGAGTCTCAGTGTCGTGCGGGCGAGGATGAGCCCGAAGACGAGAAAGGCGGCGGTGATAAAACTGGAGACAGCGTAGAGCGCCATCACCTCGCCCCAGCTTTTCGGCTTGAACGGAACGTCAAGCGATCCGAAGGTGAATACGGCGGCAAGGAGCAAGGTCAGGAGGACTCCGCCGACCGTGAGAGCCCAGCGTTGTTTGGTGTCTAGTCGGCTCATGACTTGGCCATCAGCAAATCATGCGTTCCAGCGCACTTCGGCGCCAGAGACTCCCGTGCGTAGCGGACACTTTTCGTCAGCAGCCTCAAGTGGTGAGCAGAATGTGTCCATATTGTCCGCGGAGGTATCTCTATGGCACGATAGCCAGCGTGAGAAGGCAAGTCAAGATTTCTACCTGTCCTCCTCTTTATTTCACCTGCCCGTGTGGGCAGGTATTAGCCATTTCAGAACGGCGTAAGAAATTCTGACTACCTTCCCCGACATCATTTGTTAAGGTGAGCGTTGGGTGCAAACCCGTCGGGAGTGCTGCGGATGTCTGTCCGTTTGGGCGAAATTTTGGTTAAGGAAAGTCTCATCACGCAGGACCAGCTCCAAAAAGCGCTGGAGTTTCAGCGTGCCAATGGAGGCAAGCTAGGGAGCTGCCTGACCAGGATGGGCTTCATCACCGATGATGACATCACCGGCGTGCTCTCCCGGCAGTACGGCGTTCCTTCCATCAACCTGAAGTATTACGAGATCGATCCCAACGTCATCAAGCTTATTCCCCAGGACACCGCGTCACGCTACCAGGTTATTCCGCTCTCGCGCGTCGGTTCCGTTCTCACCATTGCCATGACGGATCCCACGAACGTCTTCGCCATGGACGATATCAAGTTCATGACCGGGTTCAACGTTGAGCCGGTAGTGGCCTCGGAGTCCGCCATCGGCGACGCCATCACCCGATTTTACGGGGGTACTTCCACAAACCAGGAAGAAATCAGCAACTTGATGAAGGACCTGGTTGACGAGGAAAACGAACTTGAGCTGGCCGCTGAAGAATCGGAACTGGACATCGCGACGCTGGAGAAGGCCGCGGAAGAAGCTCCGATCATCAAGCTCGTCAACTTGATTTTGACGGATTCCGTGAAGCGGGGCGCGAGCGATATTCATATCGAGCCTTACGAGCTTGAGATGCGCGTTCGATTCCGTATTGACGGAATGCTATCCACGGTCATGACCCCGCCCTTACGATTGAAGGATGCCATTACCAGCCGCCTGAAGATCATGGCCAAACTGGACATCGCGGAAAAGCGTTTGCCGCAAGACGGCCGCATCATGATCAAGTACAAGGCCGACGGAAAGAAAAAGGAGCTGGACTTCCGCGTCTCGACCGTGCCAACGCTTTACGGCGAAAAGGTGGTTATGCGGCTGCTGGACAAGGAAAATCTGCGGCTAGACATGACCAAGCTCGGGTTTGAACCCGAGTCGCTCAAGAAATTCGAACGCAACATCATGAAGCCTTACGGCATGGTGCTGGTGACCGGCCCAACCGGCTCGGGCAAAACGAACACGCTGTATTCCTCGGTCGCCACTTTAAACACCGTTGATACCAACATCATGACCGCGGAAGACCCCGTCGAGTTCCAATTGGCGGGAATCAATCAGGTGCAGATGAAAGAGCAGATCGGCCTGAATTTCGCGGCCGCGCTGCGCGCTTTCCTGCGGCAAGATCCCAACATTATTCTGGTCGGCGAAATCCGCGATTTTGAAACGGCGGAGATTGGCGTGAAGGCCGCGCTCACAGGCCACCTGGTTTTGTCGACCTTGCATACCAACGACGCCCCTTCCACCATCAGCCGCTTGATGAACATGGGAATTGAGCCTTTCCTTGTCGCCACCTCGGTGAACTTGATTTGCGCCCAGCGTCTGGTGCGCCGTATCTGCACGAATTGCAAGGAAGAGCTGGAAGTGCCTCACCAGGCGCTCATTGACGCGGGCTATACGCCAGAGGAAGCCAAGACCACCAAAATCTACCACGGCAAAGGCTGCACGAGTTGTAACAAACGCGGTTACAAGGGCCGCACCGGTCTCTACGAAGTCATGGAGATTAACGACGAGCTGCGCGAGCTGATTCTTGTCGGCGCTTCGGCGCTGGAACTGAAGAAGAAGGCCATCGAGCAGGGAATGCTCACTCTGCGGCGCAGCGGCTTGCAGAAAGTCGCGCTGGGTCAGACGACCATGGAAGAGGTTTTGCGTGAAACAGTTTTATAGAATCGAGGACGAGGGATGGCTGGAATAACGCTAAGCGAACTGCTGAAAAAGATGATCGAGATGGGAGGCAGCGACCTCCACATCACTACCAACAGCGCGCCGCGTGTGCGCGTTCACGGGCGTCTCCGGCCTCTCGACATGCCGCCGCTGACGGCTGCGGATACCAAGTCGTTGGCCTATAGCGTTTTGACGGACGCGCAGAAGCACCGCTTCGAAGAGAACCTCGAGCTGGACTTCTCTTTCGGTTTGAAGAACCTGGCGCGTTTCCGCGGCAACGTTTTCAATCAGCGGGGAGCCGTCGGCGCGGTCTTCCGCACGATTCCCTGGGAAATCAAAGGCTTCGATGCTCTGGGATTGCCGCTGGTGGTGAAGGGATTGTGCGACAAGCCCCGCGGACTCGTCCTCGTCACCGGTCCGACGGGCTCCGGTAAGTCCACAACGCTCGCTGCCATGCTCGACAAAGTCAATAACGAGCGTGAAGAGCACATGATCACCATCGAGGACCCCATCGAATTTCTTCACAATCACAAGAAATGCCTTGTGAATCAGCGCGAAGTCCATGCCGACACCCATTCCTTCGCAAATTCTCTCCGCGCCGCGCTGCGCGAAGACCCCGACGTGGTGCTCATCGGCGAAATGCGCGACCTGGAAACCATTGAGTCCGCCCTGCGCATTGCCGAAACCGGCCACTTGACTTTTGCCACGCTGCACACCAATTCGGCGTCTTCCACGATCAACCGTATTATTGACGTTTTTCCCGCGCACCAGCAGCCGCAGATTCGCGCGCAGCTCTCCATGGTGCTCGAGGGCATTCTTTGTCAGGCGCTTCTCCCCCGAGCGGATGGACGTGGCCGCGCCATGATCATGGAAGTGCTCGTCCCGACCGCCGCCATCCGCAACTTGATTCGTGAGGACAAGATTCACCAGATCTATTCCGCGATGCAAACCGGCACGGGTCAAACGGGCATGCAAACTTTTAACCAGGGCCTGGCGAATGCTTACTTTCAAAAGACCATCACCCTGGATATGGCCCTCTCGCGTTCATCGAACGCCGATGAATTGCAGGACATGATTAACCGCGGTGTTGCGACAACCGGGGGGACCAGGACGCCGGTGGCGAGCAAACGGTAGGAGAAACGATTTTGGCTGAAGGGCCATTTGCCCAAGAAATTGCAGAATTAAGGAGACAACTAAATGCCAGACTATAAATATCAGGGAACCAGCCGGTCGGGCGGCAGCGTCAGCGGTGTGATGACCGCCTCGAACAAGAGCGAACTGCAGGGTCTGCTGAAGCGCCAGCAAATCACCGCCACGAAAATGACCGAAAAGGGGAAGGAATTCAACATTCCTACCTTTGGCGCCGGCGTGAGTTCCAAGGAGCTGGCCATTTTCACCCGCCAGTTCTCGGTCATGATCGATGCCGGTCTGCCTCTCGTGCAGTGTCTCGAGATTCTGGCGGGCCAGCAGGAGAACAAGGTGTTTCAAAAGGTCCTGACCGCGACGCGCAGTCAGGTCGAAGGCGGGGCCACTCTCTCCACCGCGATGAGGAGCTCTCCGAAAGTCTTCGATCCCCTTTACGTGAACATGGTCGAAGCGGGCGAGACCGGCGGTATTCTGGATACCATTCTGCAGCGTCTTTCCACCTATATCGAAAAGAACGTTAAGTTGCAGCGCGCCGTGAAGTCCGCCCTCGTCTATCCAGTGGGCGTGTTGACGGTCGCCGGTGGCGTGATCACCCTGTTGCTGTGGAAGGTTGTACCGATTTTTGCCACGTTGTTTGCGGGACTTGGCGTGGATCTCCCGCTGCCCACCAAGATCGTGATTGCCATGAGTAATTTTATCGGCAGCATCTTTGGCTTGCTCCTCCTTGTTGCCTTCATTGGTGCCATCTTCGGTTTGAAGGTCTGGTACGGCACACCCCAGGGTCGTTTTGTACTCGATACCATTGTCTTGAAACTACCCGTGTTGGGCATCTTGATGAGAAAGATTGCCGTCGCACGCTTTACCCGGACGCTGGGCACGTTGATCTCCAGCGGCGTGCCTATCTTGGAAGGGCTGGACATCACCGCCAAGACTGCAGGTAATGCGGTCGTTGAGCGGGCTTTGCAGAAAGTGAGAAAATCGCTCGAGGAAGGCAAGTCGCTCACCGAGCCCTTGAAAGAATGCGAAGTGTTTCCTGGCATGGTCACCCAGATGATCGCGGTCGGCGAACAGACCGGCGCCATGGATGCCATGCTCCAGAAAATCGCCGACTTCTACGAAGAAGAAGTTGACGCTGCGGTGAAAGACTTGCTGACCGCCCTTGAGCCCATTATGATCGTATTTCTTGGCGTGATCGTCGGCGGCGTGGTCATTTCCATGTACCTGCCGCTGTTCTCGCTCATCGGCAAGCTGAGCTCGATGCACTAATCGGGCTTCCGCGCGCTCGACGGCAGTCTCTTTGCGGAGGGCAGAGCAGAAACTCTCTGCCCTCCTGTTTCCTTCCTGGATTTGGGGATGCCTGGATGCCGGGGCGAAGGCACTGGCGAGCATGGATCACAATATCGCAACAAGAGAGTGGCTGGAATGGTTGACGCGTGTTCGTCTCCTGACGATCACACTCATCCTGACAGTTGGTGTTGTCTGGCCGCAGTATCTGCCCGGTTTCAGCAGCAATCGCTTCTTTCTGCCCCTGATCATCTTCTGGATGACCGTCGGGATTCTCCACCTCATCCTTCTGCGCTGGGTCCCGCAAGCGCGGTGGCATGGAGGTCTGCAAGTTGCGGGCGACGTCGTGATGGTTTCGTTGCTGGTGTATTCGACCGGCCTGCACGAGAGCTATTTCATTCCCCTCTATCTTCTCGTGATTATCGTCGCGAGTATTTTGTTTTCCCGCCGCATTGCCTTCCTCACCACGGCAGTTTGCTTTCTTCTGCTCGCGGCCATGGCCGTTCTGGCGTACGTGGAGAAGATCCCTCGAACCTCCGTAAGCCCTCCTACTCCTGCCAGCCTGCGCACCTGGCTGGTCATGAACCTTCTGGGGTTTCTCGCCGTGGCGTATTTGGCAAGCCTCTTGGCCCAGTCTCTTCGCAGCAAGGGCGTGGAGCTCGAAGAAAAGCGCGAAGAACTTCTTAGTCTCCAGGATTTCACCGAGGACATCATTCACTCGATGCGCGGTGGTTTGATCACCACCGACATGACTGGACGCATTATTCTCCTGAATCGGACGGGCGAAGAAATTCTCGGCCATCAGTTCTCCGACGTGCGCGGAAAGAAACTGCAGGAGCTGAATGACGATTTCTGGCTGCCCGGCCGCTACGAGAATTCCGAGCGGCTGTCGTTGCGGAAAGAAATCGACTTCCGCACGCCTTCCGGCGATGTCCGGTACCTGGGCATCAGTATCTCGCCCCTGCGTTCTCGCGACGTCGAGCGGAGTGGATATGTTTTCAATTTTCAGGACCTCACCGATCTCCGCCGTTTGGAGCAGGAAGTGGCCACGAAGGAGCGCATGGCTGCCCTGGGGCGTCTTTCCGCGGCCATCGCCCACGAAATTCGCCAGCCGTTGACGGCCATGGCCGGTGCCGTCAAGGAACTGGCGCGACTCGTGCCCCTCGAGGAAGACGAAAAGCACCTGGTCAATATTGTGAGCAGGGAATCCGAGCGCCTCAACAATATCATCACGGACTTTCTCAACTATTCGCGTGAGAAGACCTACGAGTTTCTGGACGCCGACGTCCGCGAGCTCCTGGACGAAACGCTGATGCTGATGGAGAAGAAGCCGGAGATCGGCTCCAAGTACCAGATCGTCCGTGCATTCAACGGGCAGGAACTGCGCGCGCGCGTGGATGCCAACAAAATAAAGCAGGTCTTCTGGAATATGTGTGACAACGCTCTGCGCGCCATGCCTGACGGCGGCACCTTGACCGTAAAGCTCGAAAAGTATCCCTTCTGGCTGCGCATCGCCTTTCGCGACACCGGCATAGGTATGGACGCGAAGCAAAGGGCCAAGATTTTTGAGCCTCTTCAGTCAGGTTTCGAGGGCGGCACCGGTCTGGGGCTGTCCATCGTCTACCAGATTGTTCAGGCCCACAGTGGGAAGATCAGCGTGATTTCAGAGAGAGACCGTGGCGCCGAGTTTATTGTCGAGCTGCCGCGAGTTGCGTGAGGCGATATGCAGGGAACAAAAGCCGCAATCAAGGAAACCGCACGCGAGATGCCGCATATTCTCGTTGTGGACGACGAAAGATCCATCTGCGAACTGCTGGAAATTACCTTTCGCAAGGAAGGTCACCGCGTCGAAGTAGCCCACAGTGTGGATGCGGCCAAGCGCAAGCTCGAATCGCAAATCTTCGACATCATTATCTCCGATATCCGCATGCCCGGCGCCGGAGGAGTGGATCTCCTCAAGTTTGCGAAAGAGATCGCTCCCGGCTCGTTTTTCCTTCTGATCACCGGTGTCCCTACCGTTGAGACCGCCATCGCCGCTATCAACTCTGGCGCCGACCGCTACGTCATCAAAGACCACGAACTTGTGGACCAATTGCGCCGCGCCGTTCAGGAAGTATCCGAAAACCTGAAGTGGAAAAAAGAAGCCGGCTACCTTCGCCGTGAACTTCGGCGGCTCACCGGTCTGGACAACATCATCGGGCAAAGTCCCAACATGCGCGCCATCTTCGACATGATTCAAACCGTCGCTCCTCAATCGAGCCGCGTCCTCATCACGGGCGAGAGCGGGACCGGTAAGGAACTGGTCGCGCGCGCCATCCATGAAAACAGCGCCCGCGCTCAGGCTCCGTTTATCACCATTAACTGCGGTGCATTTCCCGAGACTCTGCTGGAATCGGAGCTCTTCGGATACATGAAGGGCGCTTTCACTGGAGCCAACGAAAACCGCTTGGGCCTCTTCCAGGCCGCTCATGGCGGCACTCTCTTCATGGACGAGATCGGCAATATGAGCCTGACCATGCAGGTGAAGCTCTACCGCGTGCTCCAGGAAGGCAAGGTTCGTCCCATCGGGAGTAACGACGAATCGGATGTCGATGTCCGCATCATAACCGCTACCAATAAGGAGTTCGAAAAGGAGATCGCGGAAGGCCACTTCCGCGAGGACCTCTATTATCGCCTTAGCGTTATCCCTATCCACGTGCCCGCATTGCGTGAACGCCGCGATGATATTCCACTCCTCGCGCGCCACTTCCTCGAGCGATTCCGTAAATCCATGGAAAAACCCATCGATGGCATCTCCCCGGAGGCGATGTCGCGCCTGGAATCCTATGATTGGCCGGGTAATGTCCGTGAGCTCGAAAACACGATGGAACGCGCCGTAGCCCTGGAAACGGGCAGGGAGATTTCGCTGCGCGTGTTGCCGGATCGGATTGCCGGATATTCGGGGTCATCTTCCCTGGGCGCGGGTGGCGGCCAGGCGGCGGGTTTTCCTCCTGAGGGATTGGATTTTGAGAAGGAAATCGCCGAAGCTGAGCGAAGGTACTTGCAAGCCGCTCTCGCGAAGGCTGGAGGCGTTCGGACGCGGGCGTCCGAGTTGCTCAAGATCAGTTACCGATCCTTCCGTCACTATGCCAAGAAACACAGCCTATAGACTCTCTTATACGGCTTAAGCTTCCGCAGTTCAGGGCATGGATGGTTGGAAGGACCTGATTTAGGGGTGACGATTAGTGCTATTCATATAGACAAAAAACGTCGGCCTTTTGTGTTACTTGCCCGTATGTGGGCATTAACCTTTGGCGAGATGAGCTGCAAATACCAGCTAATCTATTTAATATCAGTAAGATAGATGGGAAAACACAATTCGCATTCGGAAGCTCGTGATTGGTCTTTCGCTTGCCCTAGTGTATGGCGTGCTCTGGCACCATAAAAACTCTCAAGGAGAAAGCATGAAGAAACAAAAGGGATTCTCTCTTATCGAGTTGCTGATCGTCGTGGCGATCATTCTGATCATCGCGGCCATCGCAATTCCGAACCTGCTCCGGTCCCGTATGGCCGCGAACGAGGCTTCAGCAGTCGGTTCTCTCCGCACTATCAACACGGCGGAAGTGACCTATTCGACCACGTATCCGACCGTTGGGTTTGGCGCGCTTGCCACTCTCGGCGGCACGGCTGCGAACTGCGCCGGTGCGACGTATGCATCTTCGGCTAAGGCTTGCCTGATCGATGACGTTCTGGCGACCACGGCCGTGAAGAGCGGTTATAACTTCACCGCCACGGCGGGTTCGGGAGCACCAGCGGTTACCTATAGTTCGCTTGCGGTGCCGAGCGTGAATGGCCAGAGCGGCCAGCGCGCGTTCTGCTCCGACCAGTCAGGCGTCATCCGGTTCAATCCGGGCGGCACGGCCTGCGCCAACACCGACGCGGCACTGTAACTTCTTCTGCGGCCCCAGCCGGTCGCAGCTTGAAACTCAAAAGCACGGGACAAAAGTCCCGTGCTTTTTGTTTTGCATCCTCCGCCGAAGTCAATCACGCGCGAACTTGGTCTTTATGCCAGGAAAATGATGATCTCTGCCGCAGCCGTTTACCGTCGCCAATCAATGTTCCCTGACAAAAGTTGACACCATGGTGCGGCAGGCTTCTTCAACTTGACCTTAAAGTATTTGTAATCAATCTCTTATATGAACTCGCGGTCTCTGGATTGGCCAATGGCGTGCTCCTAAGTTAGCGGACTCCGGTGCAGAATTGCGGACAACAAAGACGACGTAGGTGGTCGAGGAAAAGCAATGATAAAGAGAAAACAATCTGGGTTCTCCCTCATTGAACTTCTGATCGTCGTCGCCATCATTCTGGTCATTGCTGCGATCGCCATCCCTAATCTTATGGCCTCCAGAATGGCGGCCAATGAATCGTCCGCGGTTCAAGAGACGCGTGCGATCACCACCGCCGAAGTAGTTTACACGACCCAGTACAACATTGGGTTTGCCCCTCTGCTGGTGAATCTCGGCGACGGCAGCAGCATTTCATCGACAAGCGCTGGCCTGATCGATTCAGTCTTGGCCGCTGGCTCGAAGAGCGGATATATATTTACTTATGTGGCTACAAACCCAGACGCGGCCACTCATTATCAGACGTTTACTCTGAACGCAGATCCTTTCAATCCCGGTTATAGCGGCCGCAAACACTTTTTTACAGACCAATCCGCCGTGATTCGCGTCAACCTCACAGCCGTCTCGTCAGTGTCCGACCCGGCCATCTGACTCGCACCTCAGCTCGTCACCTGATGAAAAATGGGAGTGGCGTTCCAGCATTCCAATGAATCATCCCGTTATTTGAACCTTCGAACCGGCGTAATTCACGTTATCTTTTCTTGTTAGACTACTCCCATGGCTCGTAGACTCGTACGGCCCCTTATCTGCCTCGTCACCGGCGCCTCGTTTGCCTGCATATTGGCTGCTTACGATGTCGTACCAGACGTCAAACCGCTTGTGCAGGTATTTGAAGCGCGCTATCGAACAGCCCACACCTTGCAGGCTACATTTCACGAGCGATATACCGAGAACAGCCGCGTCGTCCGCGCGGAATCCGGCACCGCGTATTTCCGGCGTCCCGGCAAGATGCGCTGGGAGTACGAGTATCCGGAAAAGAACCTGTTTCTTGTCGATGGCAAAACCGCCTGGTTTTATGTGCCTGCCGATCACACGGCAACACGCGTTCCGGCGAAAATGAGCGCGGATTGGAGGACTCCGCTGGCTCTGCTAGCTGGGGAAATGAAAATTTCGCGCGTGTGCAGCCGCGTACAGCTCGCCGCACGCGAGAAGACGGAATCCCCCGGCAATGTGGTTCTCTATTGTGAAGTTCTTGGCGCGGGTGTTAAATCACAAAAGTCAAACTCTCCCGATACCGCGACACAGGCTGGAGAGACCGGTGAGGCCGTTTTTTTTGAGATCGTGAGAAGCACGGGAGAGCTGATCAGGGTGCTCGTGCGGGACTCCGGAGGCGTAGCAATCGAATTTCAGTTTAGCAACTGGAAGACGGACCCCCAGGTTAGCGACGCGCTTTTCCGCTTTAGTCCACCTCCAGGCGTGGCCATTGTGAATGGAGAATTACCCGCTGGCAGCAGCGGCGTGAATCCTTAAACATCCCGCCTATTCCGGTCCCCTTTTCTGCCAGGAACAGCCAACCTCCTGAGCTTGCCCCGCATATCAGCTAGTTGAGGTAAACTGAAGGTCTATGGGCCAATTCCTCTGCCGAGTGGCGGATGCTGACGGGCGTGTCTATTCGCACGTTGAAGCCGCGAGTTCTCTGGACGAAGCGCGCCAGAAGCTCGTGGACAGGGGGTACGTCTATTCAGTGGAATTTCGGGGCGGCCGCCTCGCGGAGCTGATTCAGCAGAAAAGCGGACGCCAGGTCGGCGGTTCAGAATTCCTGATTCTCAACCAGCAGTTTAATACCCTCATCAAAGCCGGTTTGCCAATCTTGAAGTCACTGGACCTTCTCGCCACCCGCGCATCATCTCCAAAACTTCGCCCGGTGATCTCCCAGATTCGCGACCGCGTGCGGGAAGGGAAGTCACTTTCCGAGGCGGTGACGGAAGCCGGTGTGTTTTCCAAAGTTTATTCGACAGCCATCCTTGCAGGAGAAAAAAGCGGTAATTTGCCGGGTGTTCTGGACTACTACATTGCTTATCAGCGCGTGAGCACGGGCGTGCGCAAAAAGATCCTGGCCACGCTGGTTTACCCGACGCTATTGATCAGTGTGGCCATCATTATCGTCACTTACCTAGTCACCGCCGTGATCCCCAAATTTGCTCTTCTCTATCGCGATTTGAACGTAGAGCTTCCCGCACCCACGCGCTTGTTGATCGCCTTGACCGTGGACTATCGCTTCGGTGTATTGGGATTGGTCGTGCTCATGGTTGTGGCTGTGGCCGGAGTTTTTCTATGGTCCCGCACGGAAGAAGGCGGAACGGCTTTCGATCGTTTCAAATTCCGTCTGCCTGTGATCGGAGACACGCTCCTCAAATTTCAAGTCGCGCAATTTTCACGCACGCTCTCAACGCTTTTGACAGGCGGCACGCCGCTGGTGGCTGGACTTCAGACCGCCAGCGACGCCATCACCAGCAAATTGCTGCGCGCCACCGTCGGCCAGGCCACGCAAATGGTTCGCGAAGGTGAATCCCTGCACGGCGCGTTGGCGTCCAAGGGCGTCATGCCCGAACTGGCCCTGGACATGATCGAGGTTGGCGAATCGAGCGGCGCCCTATCTCCCATGCTCAACAGCGTGGCCGAGTTTTATGAGGAAGAAGTCAATCTGCGGCTCTCCGCGCTCGTTTCCCTTATCGAGCCCATCCTTCTCATGTTCATGGGATTATTGGTAGCATTTATCCTCATTTCCTTGTATCTGCCCATCTTTTCTTTCTCCATGATGGGAGCGACAAAGTAAGGACTCATGGCCACCACGTATCATCCAAATGTAATCACCGGGACGGCGCCAGCCGCTGACGAGGAGCGAGAGCGCGAGTTTGCGCGCAAGCTTGCGGCAAGATACCGCTTCGCTTTCATTGATCTCCGGGAGCAGCGCATCGATCCGGAATTGTTTCGTAGCATTCAGGCGGACTTGATGTTTCGCTACAACTTCGTTCCGCTTGAATTGCAGAACAATGTTCTGGCCATCGCGGCGGCGGACCCCGGCCAGGTACAGATGAGCGATGAGCTTCCCCTCCTGCTGGGGCGAAAGCTCTTGATTCGCGTCGCCACGGCCCGGCAGATCGGCGACATTTTAAAACGCACCGAACAATCCCAGCGCGTGCTGGAGCAAGCCACCGAGGCTTTCACTCTTCAGACCTCCAAGGAGGAAGACGAAACCGACGAGACGATTTCCGGCGATCGCTTGACACGCGATAGCACTGCCAGCCCGGTGGTCCGCCTCGTCGAAACCGTTATTTTCACCGCACTCGAGCGCCGCGCTAGTGACATTCACATCGAAGCGCGCGATACCGAGGTCGCTGTCAAGTACCGTATTGACGGCGTTCTCCAGCACGCCATGCAGCCCATCGCCAAGGAATGGCATTCCACTGTGCTTTCACGCATCAAAGTGTTGAGTGATCTGGACATTGCCGAGCGCCGCGTTCCACAGGATGGCCGTTTCCGCGTGAAGTACAAAGGGCGCTACATCGATTTGCGCGTCTCCATCATGCCTGCCAGTCATGGCGAGGACGCCGTGCTTCGCGTCCTCGACAAGGAAACTCTTTCGGAGAAATTTTCGAGCCTGACTCTGGACGTTGTGGGCTTCTCAGCGGAAGAAACACGCCGTTTTCGCCGCTACATTCGCGAACCATACGGCATGGTCCTGGTGACCGGTCCCACCGGCTCCGGCAAGACCACTACCTTGTACGCGGCCATCAACGAGATCAAGACCGACGAAGACAAAATCGTCACCATTGAAGATCCCGTTGAGTACCAGCTCCGCGGCATCACCCAGATTCCCGTAAACGAGAAGAAAGGACTGACCTTCGCGCGCGGCTTGCGCTCCATTTTGCGCCATGATCCCGACAAGATCATGGTTGGCGAAATCCGCGATCAGGAAACTGCGCAAATCGCCATCCAGTCGGCCCTCACCGGCCACTTGGTTTTCACCACCGTCCATGCCAACAACGTGACCGACGTTATCGGCCGCTTCATCAACATGGGCGTCGAGCCCTACAACTTTGTCTCCGCGCTGAACTGCATCATGGCGCAGCGGCTGGTCCGCGTGATCTGCACGAACTGCAAGAAGCCCAAGAGGTATTCTGCGGAAGAGTTGAAAGAAGCAGGCCTCGATCCGGCCGTGTGGGGAAACGTCACGTTTGCCGAAGGCGCCGGGTGTTTGGAATGCTCGGGCACGGGGTACCACGGGCGAACAGCGATTTGCGAATTGCTTGACCTGACCGACCGTATCCGCGAGATGATTGTAGATCGCAGGCCGACCTCGGAGATCAAGCGCATCGCGCGCGAAGAGGGCATGATCACTTTGCGCGAGAGCGGTCTGTCAAAAATTCGCGCCGGCATCACCAGCGTGAAGGAAATTAACAAGGTGACTTTCGTTGAGTAGCACCGCTGCTTACCGCCAAGGCGTTTACCAGTTCCAATGGATGCGCCGTTTTGCGCGCTGGTTCGATGCCATGCCTCACGTTTCCCTGGCCATCGAGGTGGCCTCCGACCGCGTAGCCGCGGCCCGCTGGAGCCACACGGACTCGCTGGATGGATTCGCCGTCGAAGCTTTGCCGCCCGGAGCGGTTGTTCCCTCAGCGGTCGAATCCAATATCATCAACGGAGCCCCCGTAAAGGCTGCGGTCGCGAACGTCTGCGAGCGTTTGCGGGCCCGCGATGAAGACGTTGCCATGATCCTTCCCGATCCCGTGATTCGCGTCTTCGTCCAGCACTTTGAGGAGTTCCCGCGCTCCCCGGAAGAGGCCGTTCCCATCTTGCGTTGGAAGCTGAAAAAAAGCGTGCCCTTCGAAGCTGATGAGACGCTCATTTCCTACATGCGCCAGGAGCCTCGTGAAACGGGCATCGACGTGGTCACCGCGCTTGCCCGGCTTCGCATTATCCGTGAATACGAATCCCTGGCCGAGAGCGCAGGATTGTATCCCGGTGTCGTGCTCAGCTCTTCGCTCGCGGCCGTGTCGCTGGTTGAGGATGCCAAGCCCACGCTCCTTGCGCGCGTTTCGGGCTCCACGCTGACCACCGCCATCGTGCGTCGCGGCGTGTTGTGTGGCTACCGCTGCACCGATCTTCCGGTTCACAGCCTCGAACTTACTTCCCAGATGCTTCTGGAAGAGGTTTTTCCGGTGGCCGCCTATTATCAGGACACTTGGCACGAAACCATTCAAGCCGTTCGCGTCGCCGGGCTTGGCCCCCGCCTCAAGGATTTCATCCGCCCCCTTGAAGGCGAATTCCACTGCGAGGTACGTTCGTTATTGCATTCCGCGGTTTCGGAAGGACGCGTCAAAGAAGATGCCCGTCCCCTGGCGGATCGCGAATTGGAAGGCTTGGTTGGCTGGATGTTGCAGCGGAGTTAGAATCGGTATTTGCAGTTAGAGGCAAGAGCAGTCATGAAAGTTCGGCTCAACTTATCCACAAAACCGCTCGTAACTCATCGCCGGTTTCTGGTGGGTGCTGGTCTTACTGGTTTCATCGCTGGTTTGGTGTTTGTAGGACTCGGATGGCACGTCTATGCTACCCGCAAAGCTAACGAGGAGTTCCGTGTTCGCAATGACAAAATGCGCCAGGAAATGGCCAGGCTCGAAGCGCAACGCCAGGACCTGGACGTCTATTTCCATCAGAAGGACATCGCCAATCTTCACGATCGCGCCGCTTTCATCAATTCCATCCTCGACGAGCGCAGCTTCAATTGGACCTTGATGTTCATGGATCTGGAGCGAATCCTGCCGAGCGGCGTTCGCGTGATCAGCATCGAGCCCAAGCAAGTCGCGGGACACGTGGAAGTGAAATTCAGCGTCGGCGCCACCAACGACGAGGCGGAGCTGAAATTTCTGCACGCCCTCGAAGAATCCAAGCAATTTGCCCAGATCCGGGTATTGAATGAACACTTTCCCACTTCGATCGGGAATCCCAGCGGCGATCACAAGGTGGTTGACCTAACGGCGGTCTATTCGAGAACTTGATGCGGCGCGACTTCACAATTCGCAGGCGCGTGATCCTCGGCGGGTTGAGTCTTCTTGTCCTCGCGGACGTTACCCTTGCGGGTTACAGTTGGCACCTCGCCTCTTCTCCACAGGCGCCCAAAGCGATATTGACCGCGCAAACAAAGCAGCACGATCTGCTGAAAAAAAGCATCGATGATGCTCAGAAAATCCGCGACAACATCCCCGCGATCCAGAAGGATTGCGATGCCTTCGAGCACTCTCTCGTTGCCGCGAGTTCGGGATATTCCTCGATTAAGTCCCAGCTCGATGACTTGGCGAGGAAATCGGGCATCCGTCTCGAGGACCGCTCTTACAAGCAGTCCGAAATTCCCAGCCGTGGAATGATGGAAATCGCCGTCGATGCCTCCGTCAGTGGCGACTACCGCAGCGTGATCACTTTCCTGAATGCCTTGCAGCGCTCCCCGGGTCTTTATGCCATCGACGCTTTGACGCTCGGGAGTGAAACTACCAATCAAGCTCCTGCAAACGCCATCAAGGTTGCGCTGCATCTCAGGACTTATTTTAGGAACGTGTCGTGAAGCAGAAGAAACAACTCGCCGTGCTCGCCGCACTCCTCTTAAGTGCGGGCGTCATTTGGTTTTTCTATTTTGACCGTGACAAGACTGTAGTTACCGCCGATGGTGGCTCCGCGGCACAGAACACTCAAGTGCTTACCGTGGAGAATCCTCAGCTCCATACCGACAGGCTGGAGAAAGCCCGCAAGACGGAATACAAAAGCACGGGCCGCAATATCTTTAGCGCGATTCCTCCGCCACCGCCTCCTCGTCCCTTGACACCGGCGGAAAAGGAGAGCCTCAAGAACCCGCCTCCTCCGCCGCCACCACCGCCTCCAACGGTGTCGCCTCTGCCCGCGAAGTTTTTCGGTTACGGTACTATTCCCAACGGCACAAAGCGCGTCGCTTTCTTGCACGACGGGGAAGAAACTTACGTTGTCGCCGAGGGCGAAGTGCTGAAGAAAAATTTTCGAATTCTCAAGATTGGCAACGGAAGTCTGGAATATGAAGAGATCTCCTCCGGGCTTCGCGGCACCGCCACCCTCGACGAGCAGGCAGCCCCGCCAACCCAATGAACTCCGCACGCCCACGAACAGCAGGGAAGCGCAGCGAACGCGGATACGCTTTGCTCGTGGTGGTTTTTCTCGTCACGCTCTTACTGATTTCCACCATGGCTGTCGCGCCGAACATCCTCACGGAAGGTCGGCGTGAAAAAGAAAAAGAGATGATCTGGCGTGGGAAACAGTACACCCGCGGCGTGAAACTCTATTATCGCAAGCTGGGGCGCTTTCCCACCTCGCTCGACGATCTCACCAAGCCGAAGATCGGTACCGTCCGCTTTATGCGCCAGGCTTACAAAGATCCTATGAACAAGGAAGACGGCGCGTGGCGGCTCATTTACGTAGGTCCCGCCGGCCAATTGATTGGCAGCCTAAAACCTTCCCAGCAAAACTTACAGCTTCCCCAGATGGGCAATGTAGGTACGCCGGCGAGTGCGCTGGGTGGAATTGCAACTCCTCCCCAGGGAAGTGCAACCGGTCAGCAAGGCTCTTCGTTCGGCCAGTCCTCGTTCGGCCAACAGAGCCTGATTCCATCACAGCCGGGCGGAACAGCGGCTGGCGCAAACGCGCCGGGCGCCGGCACGAATGCCCTCGGCACGAGCGGGACTCCCGCAGGGACCGATCAGCAGACGATCCCTTCGGGCGATACCCCCACCATCATGGGTGGCAACATCATTGGTGTGGGCAGCAAGATCAACAAGTCTTCTGTCATCGTCTACGACAAAGCTAAAAACTACCGGCTCTTTGAATTCATCTGGGATCCCTCGAAAGACAATGTGAGGGGAGGGCAATTGGGCCCGCAGGTGGGAGCGGGAATCGGCCAGCCTGCCGGGCAAAATCCTTTCGGACAGCAACCCGCACAGAATCCCGCCAATCCCCAGCAGAACCCTCCGCAGAATCCTCAGCAGCCGCAGTAGAATCCGCAGCAGCCATAGCCAATCGTTTTTATTGAGACCTACCCAGTTGTTGAGGCGGTTGTTGAGGCTGACTTGTCCCCAGCAGGGAAGTGCCGGCGGCCGCTGGCGCTCCGGTCGCTTGCGCGGGAGCCGGCGTTTTCATAGCCGGTTTGGATTTGCTTTTGTCGTAGCCGCGCTTGACGCGCCGCACATAGGAAATGGTTTCTGCAAACGGCGGAACGGTGCCGTATAGCTGGACCTTATCCGGCCCCGCGTTGTAGGCGGCCAGCGCCAGCGCCAGATCATTGTTGTATTTCTGAAGCAAATCGCGCAAGTAGCGGGTACCCCCGTCGATGTTTTCCGCGGGGTCGTCGATGTTTTTTACGCCGAGTTGCGCTGCCGTTTCCGGCAAGAGCTGCATCAGACCGCGTGCATTTTTGCGTGAGACGGCTTTAGGATCGAAGTTGGACTCCACGGCGATCACGCTGGTGATCAGATCAGCATCCACGTTGTAGCGTTTTGCAGCGGCTTCGACCAATTCTTTGTATGGCGGCTTAACAATCGGCGTCGGCGGCACCGGTATGAAAACATCCTCCGGCTCGATGGCCACAACTTCCGCCACGGGGACCTCCACCGATCCGCCTTTCATTTGCAAGCGGTACTTGTCTCCCAGGAGTTCGTAGCCCGTTACCGCGAGGCGCTGGCCGCTGCGGAGCACAACATACTCGGCGCGCAGGGCCGGCGATGCTAGCAACGCCAAAAAGAGAAAGAGGATGGCGCGCGCCGCAACAACAACCGGGGCGCAAAAAACGCGTCCCGCAACACCAACCGGGACGCTAAAGACGCGAATCAGAGGCAAGGGGCAACCTCCCGGAGTGCAAATTGCTCGATGGCCAAAGCCACTCCGTTCTCGTCATTGGATCCGGTTTCATGCCAGCCGTAGGTCTTCAATTCCCGCACGCCATTCCCCATGACCACAGGAATGCCCGCGAACGTGAGCATCTCGAGGTCGTTGTGATTGTCTCCGATAGCCAGGATTTCTTCGCGCGCGATGCCGCGGAGCGCCGCCCATTCCGCCAGCGACGATCCCTTGGAGCAGCCGGGAGGAATCACATCAATCATGGCGAAGTCTTTGCGCTCGTAGGAAGTCACGGCGAGGCGGAACTCTTCCGCGAAAGCCGAACTTCGTAAACGCGCCTCTGCTTCCCGCATGGACTCAATCCCGCCGCTCAGCATCACCTGAATGGGGTCCTCCGTCAAGCAGGTTTCCAATGGGCGGGCCAGCCCGATAAATTCCATGTTACGCGAGTAGTAGGCGTAGCGCAGAGAATCGTCCGGGTCCAGTGTTTCCAACATCAACTGATTTTCGCGCTGACGGTCAAAAATGACGGCCGCGCCCTCGCGCCACTCGGGGGTGAGATGCAAAACCTGCGCCGCCGTATGCTTTGGCAAAAGGTGCCGCAGGTGCGTGCGGCCCTCCTTGGAGCGGATGAGCGCGCCGTTGCTCACGATTAAGGTGAGGCTGGAATCTAGCTGATGCGCGACGGGCATGGCAAAGTCATAGCGACGCCCGGTAACCAGCGCCACCTCGATGCCACGGCGCGTTGCTTCCGCAATGGCTGCGCGGTTGGCTTCGGGAAGATGCCAGCGGCTGTCCAGTAGGGTCCCGTCAATGTCCAATGCAATTAGTCGGACGGCCATAGAATCATTCTACCTCGGATGCGACGCCTCTTGGCCACGTGGAACGAAGAGGATGGGTACCCCACCCCCGGGTATTTTGAGCAAAGAGTGCGGAATCTCTTGAAAAGAAAAGAATTGAAGTTTTGGGGAGTGCAGAAAAGCGCAAGAGAGTGCGCAAGAGTATGAGGGGAAAGGGGATAGGGTGTAGGGAATGGGGATAGGGGTCAGAGACAGTCCGACAAGTGAGCTGAACTGGACTCGTGATTGGTGGGTTCCAGAATGGGAATTGTTGGTACACACCCCGGCAGTTTTCGTAAGAGTGGCAATTGCAGGACTTACGGGATACGGAACTTGGAAGAAGATACGGAAGATGGGAGACAAAGGGGAATGACGGAGAGAAGAGTCAGAGAACCTAACGCAGAGGCGCAGAGTGCGCAGAGACGAAGGTATCGGAGTGGAATGCCCGAGGTGGCATCGATAAATCACGACCCATGCTAGCATGAATTAAATACTTTGCCAAATACTATTATAGTACTAGTATTTAGCGAGTTGGCATCTTTTGTTCGAAAGATTTTGCAAAGAGAAGAAAACAAAG
>WNFJ01220487.1_pt2 | contig 26118 bp, 23 predicted proteins | sample 5400461 | NCBI WGS metagenome assembly WNFJ01 (sample SAMN13153349, study PRJNA577476) | soil metagenome | isolation source: 115 cm saprolite on Douglas fir-dominated hillslope | place: USA:California | collected 2013-09-17
AGATTGCCGAGATACTCCCAGACATCTTCGATGGAGACATCGAGGGCTCGCTTGAGGAGGTCGTCGGGAATCTTCGGGCGGCCGTCGGGGAAGCGCTCACCCTTCCACTCGGACGTGTAGAACATGATCTGTTCCTTCGTCATCTTCACTTGTGAATACAAGGGCGCCACAGATGGGACGGCGCAGGCAAGAACCGCTATCCAAATCAGCTTCTTCATGTACGTTCTCCATTGTTAGAAAGCGTTCGAAAATCTGAGGCGCGTTTGTCCAGATTGCAACCTTCCCTGTTAGCTGAAGAGGGCATCATCAAGAGATTGCCTCTCGTCCCACATGGGAGTCGGCTCGAAGTATCCTGTGCCGGGCTTGAGGTGGCGCTTCACTTCGTCATCATTGAGAGTAACTCCAAGGCCCGGATTATCCGGGACCTTGATGAAGCCGCGGTTGATGATGGGTTTGTCGATTCCGTTGACGAGGTTACCCCAGAAGGGAACGTCGAGGGAGTGATTTTCGAGCGCGAGGAAGTTGCGGGTTGCAGCAGCGCAGTGAACGTTGGCCATACAACTGACGGGTGTGCCTGCGAAGTGCATCGCCATGGGAACGCCGTAGCCGAAGGCCATGTTACCGATCCGATGCGTGCGCAGGATGCCGCCCGAGGTTGCAAGGTCCGGGTGGATCTTATCGACCGCGTGGTTCTTGCAGAGGGTCTCGAAGTCGGCGAGTTCGTAGATGTCCTCGCCGGTCAGGGTGGGCGTTGGGCTGGCGGCTGTGATCTCCTTAAGAAGGTCGGTGTAGTACCAGGGGATGACATCTTCCATCCACTCGAGGTTGAACTTCTCGTACGCCTTGCCAAGGCGAATGACGGACTTTACGCCGATGTGGCCGAGGTGATCCGTGCAGAGCGGGATGTCGTAGCCGATGGCATCGCGCACGGCGGCCACATATTCGCACATGCGGTCGATACCCTTGTCAGTGACTTCGATGCCAGTAAAGGGGTGGGGTTGGTTGCGCAGCTCCCACTTGCTCATGCCCGAGGGCTGCATCACAGCATTGGGAATTCCGTCGAGCACGTCGATCCCGAGATCCATCTTGATCCAGGTAAGTCCCATCTCCTTGCGTTCCTTCGCGCGCTGTCCATAGACCTTCGGATCTTCAGATTCGGTGGTGTCGGCATAAATGCGGATGGTGTCGCGCCATTTGCCTCCGAGCATCTGATAGACCGGGCAGTTGTAGACCTTGCCTACAATGTCCCACAGGGCCATCTCGATGGCGCAGACGCCACCCGCCTGGCGAGAGATGCCGCCGAACTGAGCGATTTTTTCGAACAGAAAGTCGACGTTCAATGGGTTCTCACCGACGATGCGGCTTTTGAGCACCATGGCGTACTGATAGCCGGCAATGTCACGTACTTCGCCGAGGCCGTAGACCCCCTGGTTGGTGTCGATGCGAATGATTGGGCATGGGCTGGGGCCGGGCTTGACGACGATGGCGTAGCGGAGGTCAGTGATCTTTAGCATGGAGGGGCTGGAGTTGCGATTGACATTCTGTACTGCGGGCTGGGCTTCGGCCTTCTCGGCCAGCGGTCCGATGAGACCACCGGCCAGAAGGCCGAGTGTGGACTTCAGGACGCCGCGGCGGTTGTACTTGGAATTTTTGATGTCGGGCATTCTTAGTTCTCCTTATGAAATGGGATCTCTGTGATCTCGCCGTGCGCCTATATTGCGGGCGCCGTGTGATTGTGCGCAAATCTCTTCGACGCAGCTCAATTGTTCGCTTATCCCCACCAGGTCTCTCCCGGGGCCAAATGGGCCTTGGCGACGTCGGGGTTGATCTCGACGCCAAGGCCGGGCTTGTCCTCAATCGTGAAGTAGCCATCCTTCCAGAACGGGCCTTCATGGGTGACGAGGTCGGGCCACCAGTCGATCCATTTTGCGAGTTCATGGATGCGGAAGCCCCGCATGGAAGCCGCAGCATGGGCCGATGCAATCGTACCGACGGGGCTTGCCGGATTGTGAGCGGCCGTCCAGATCTCCCACATGTCTGCGAGATCCGATATGCGTTTCGACTCGAGCAGGCCGCCTGACTTCGGGATGTCAATGTGAACTCCTGCGCAGGCCTGGCTCTCGATCAACGTCCTGAAGCCATGCACACCGTAGAGGTTTTCCCCGGTGCAGATGGGTGTTCGTGTGGCACGGGCCAGCCTTGCCATGGTATCCGTATTTTCCGGAGGAAGCGGGTCTTCGACCCACATGGGTTGAAGATGCTCAAGGGCGTTCAGCAAGATGATTGCGTCGCCGGTGTCGTATTTCCAGTGATTTTCAATCGCGAAGTCGATCACCGGACCCAATTCAGTACGCACTGCTTCCATCTTGGTAACGATGCGGTTGATGTCGCGATTAGTCAGGGCCTTGTTGTAAAAGTCATGTCCTGGCTCAGAGTACGTCGGGTCGGCACTCACTGGGATGTTGTCGCCCTGAAATTTGAAGGCTGTAAAACCATACTTGTTGTTTGTCTTTGCCTCCGCGGCCTGGTCGCGCCAGGACGAAACTTCTTTTGGATTGGAGGGGGCCTGCAGGGTGCGATAGAAACGGACGCGATCGCGGAAGCGTCCTCCGAGGAGATTGCAGACTGGGGTCTGAAGGATGCGTCCGGCGAGGTCCCAAAGTGCGATTTCGATTCCACTGGCGGCGGTGATGGTCACCCCACTGATCGCGCCCGCGCCACCGCTCATCAGGAGCATCTTGTGGTACAGCTTATCGACGTTCAGCGGGTCCTCACCGATCACGAGCGGCTTCAACTGGGTCAGGACGAGGTCCTTGACCCCCGGGCCCCAGTATGCTTCGCCAATTCCGGAGATGCCGGCGTCAGTCTCGATTTTGATGAGGTTCCAGTCCCATGTTCCGCGCACGATCATGCACTTGACGTCGGTGATCTTGACCTTCTTGCGGAGAGATTGCGCAAGCGTACGGTAAGGTTCGGCGAACAGACAGGCGCCGGCGGCGAGATGCTTTAGGAAGTTCCTACGGTTACTCGGCACGTTACACTCCGCTTCGTCTGAAGGTGAATGAGGCAGGGCGCGAACCGATATCCGGAGATTCGGTATGAGGAGGTGAGCCTTCCGCCTCCGGAGGCCCACCCAGTAGTTAGAAGGTGAAGGTTGCCGAGGCCTGCAGGTCACGGTTGTCGTTGATCGTTCCAGTAATCTGGCCGGCAGACGTTGAGCCGAGCGCTGCATTCGGAGTAGCGAAGTTGGGCGTGTTGAAGGCATTGAAGGCATCGAGCTTGAACTTGATGTTCATGTTCTCGTGCAGGGTGATCTTGCGCTGCAGCGAGAGGTCCCAGTTCTTGGTGCTCGGGCCGTAGAGGATGGACCGGCCGGAGTTGCCGTAGGTGTTCGCGACGGGGATCTGGAAGGCGCAGGGCGTACCGTCTGCCAGCGTGGTGGTGTTGACGGGGCAGAGGGTTGCATCAAAGAACCTCGCTGGATTGCCGTGGTCGATCTTGCCGCGCGACCCGATGCGATTCGGCCAGCTTGGCGAACCGCTGTTGACCCCGCTGTTCAGGGTCGGGGTGAACGGCGCGCCGGAGCCGTAGACAGTAATCGCGTCGACCTCAAAGCCGCCGAAGATGTGCGAGCCGAGTCCCTGGTTGAGGAACCTCTTTCCTCCTCCGAACGGAAGCTCATAGGTTGCGCTGCCGACGAGGCGGTGCTTCTGATCGAAGCCTGAGGCGCCGTAGCCGGCGCGGAGGTTGGTGACCGTCTGAGGATTACCGGCGGAGCCGCCGCCCGATGCGGCCGAGCCCCCGTAGTCGAGCGATTTGCTGTAGGTGTAACTGATCAGCGCGGTCAATCCCTGTGCGTAACGCCTGGTGTACTTGGTCTGGAGGCTGTTGTAGTTCGACGCGTTGATGGGATCGAGCTGGACCCAGGTCGAGACGTTGTTCAGCGGCTGGATCAGCCGGCGAAGCGTCGTCGAGGTGGGGCCGCCGGGCTGTATCAAGCCAACCTCATTCGGGTTGTACCCATAGGTAAGATGGACACTGTGGCTGCCGGCGTAGGCCACCTCAACGAGGCCGCCCAGGGTCTGCCGCTCAATACCGAAGGTGTAGGTCTGCATGTTCGGCGTTGCATTATGCATGGAGTGGCCGATGATCGCCGGGGCCGCCGCGTTGAGCAGCGCCGTGTTCGTCAGCGTTGCGTAGGAGAGGGGAACGGCTCCCTGGGGAAATGGATTTGAAAGAACGGGCTGACAGGTGGGCGAGATATTCGCCGCCGTACACTGGTTCGCGGGGGCGAACGAGACCGGAAGAGGGAAGGTCGCAGGACTCGAGAAGGTTTGCGAGATGGTGAAGGGCGGGTTCTGTCCGAGCTCGTTCGACGCCGAGAAGGGATCGGGGAAGTAGGAGATGCCGAAGCCAGCACGAAGCACCGTCGTTCCCTTGCCCGTCATGTCGTAAGCCAGTCCGATACGGGGTCCAACGTTGCCGTAGCGGGTCTGGATGCCCGCGCTCCGGCTCACGCCATTTTGACCCGCGTAGATGAAGGCTAGCTTGTTGTAATCAAAGTTCGCCAGCTTGTTGTCCTTCTCGACGTCGGGGGTGAAGACGTCGTAGCGCAAGCCAAGGTTGAGCGTCAGGCGAGAGCTGACCTTCCAGTCGTCCTGGAAAAAGCCTGCATACTGCACGTTGGTGATGTAGTAAGGAACCTGCAGGAAGTTGCGGCTGCCGGCGTTGGGGAAACCCAGCAGAATACCCGCCAGACCGGCACCTCCGATGGCCGTGGTGCCGCTATTGGTGAAGTTGTCGTTGAAGGTGAGCCCGCCGCGTGTGGTCGTGTTGGTGAACGGTGAGGCCATAACGCGGACGTAGCGGAAGCCTGTCTTCAGTTGATGCGATCCCCTGGTGAGGGACACGGTGTCCTCGAACTGAATGTCGGTCTGCCGAGGATGCGCAGGAAGGAAGGCAGTGCCGCCCTGGAGGCAGGTGAACTCGTTTCCGCAGGAGCTTCCGATCGTGAAGTTCGGCAGGCCAGTCGTGAACTGGGAGATGTTGAGGCCCACGATGCCGAGCGACGTCGAGGAGTTGTGACCGAAGTCCGACTGCGTGGTGAACGGATTGGTGCGGGCGTATCCCATGCGGAATTCGTTGAGCAGAGTCGAGGTGAAGAGATGGGTTTCATCCACCGACAGGCCCTGTGTGATCAGCGTGGTGTTTTGAATGCCGGCCACATAGGGTCCGAGATCGAACTTCGAAGCTGCCGAAGGGGGCGTCGGGAGGCAGCAGGTTCCCTGGCCGCCGGTCAGCGGGTTCGGAGAGGTCTGGATGAACCTCTCGTAGCTGAACCGGCCAAAGAGCGAATCCTTGCTGCTGGCGTGGTAGTCGATCCGTACATTGCCACCGTTGTCATTGATGATCTGGTTCGCCGTCGAGGTGTAGTTGTTGAAGCTGCCGGCGGTCTGGGGCAGGGGGTAGATACTGGCGACGTTGAGGCCCACCTGAGAGAGACGGTTGGGGCAGATGACGTTTGGGTGCAAACCGTCGCAGCCCTTGAACTGGGTCCTGGTGTAGGTTGAGCCGGTCTGCACTGTGGTCAACGGGTCATAGATGGGAATCAACGTGCCTGCCGCATTCCTGTAGTCGCTGAAGTCGCCCGCGCGCTGCGCAGCGGTGGGGACGCTGTTCAGGTTCACAATGCCTTTCAGTGAGCGTTGGCCGTAGTAGTCGGCGAAGTAGAAGAGCTTGTCTTTCTTGATCGCCCCGGAGACCGCTCCGCCGAACTGCCCGCGGCGCAGGGCCGGCTTCTGGACGCTGGAGCCGACGCGGGCGAAGTAGTTCCGCGCATCGACAGCGCTGTTGCGTATGTAAACGAAGACTTCGCCGTGCAGCTCGTTTGCACCTGAGCGTGTCGATACGGAGACAACGCCCGCGCCACCGCCGAAGTCCGCCGAGTACGATCCGGTGAGGACCTTGAATTCGGCGATCGACTGGACGGAGGGTTGCACCATAACGGTATTGAAGGTCCACTCGTTATCGACGATGCCGTCGACCAGCCACGCGTTGGTATTTGCTCGAAGCCGCGCGGGGATTGAAGGAGCTCGATCCGGAGAGATTCTCTCCGGCCTGTCCGGCGGTTACGCCAGGGACGAGGTAGACGAGCGACGCAAAGTTGCGGCCGTTCAGTGGTAGGTTTTCTACCTGTTGCTTGCCCACGACCTCGCCAAGCTCGGAGCTGTCGAGGCGAAGCAGGGGTGGCACGGTGTTGACTTGGACGGTTTCGGTGGCTCCACCGGCTTGAAGATCGAAGTCGACGCGAGCCTTTTGGTCGATATCGAGAACGACATTGCTCGAGACGCTGCGCTTGAAGCCAGGCATCTCGACCGACACGGTGTAGGTGCCAGGGATGAGGAAGGGGACGTCGTAATCACCGCTGGAGTTGGTCTGCTTCGTAGAAATAGTGCCTTTGCCGGTGTCAGTGATCGTGATCGTTGCATTGGGCACGACGGCGCCCGTGGAGTCGTGAACGGTACCAAGGATGCTCCCGGTCGTAACTTGTGAGAAGGCTGCGGTGCTGGCGAGGAAAAGGAAGAGGAACGATGTAATGAATGCGGATTCGAAGATTCCAGTTTTGTCCTTATGCATGGATCAATAACCTCCAAAACATCGAATGGTTGAAACTCAGGTCCTTGGAGTCCTTTTTCTTGAAGCGGTCCGCGAGTGAAAAAGGATAGACGCGAAACTTATAGGCGCAGAATGCACTTCTGTCAAAAAAAATGAAAATGTCTCTGTTCTGAAACGTTTTATGAAAAACCGACTTGAAGTGAAACGAATCGCATTCAACGTTTGCTCTAGACATCGGTCTGGCCACGCGGACTGCGACCAAAATGGATGATGATACACGCATGAGTGCCGTAGCCGCGATCGATCATGAGGCAGATGAACGGCTCACGCGAAGATCAAGTTCTTCCACGCCAAGGGATCCATTTCGCGCACTTTTCAAGCCGATCATGCGCAAAACATCGATCCCTGTGCCTTTGGCAAACAGGCGAGTTTACCTAGGGCGTGCTTAGCTGCTATCTTCTGTCGAACGAAAATACCCTGTTAGCCGCGAAGTAAAAAATAATTCGGCAATTCGTTTGACTACCTTTGGACGACTTGAAATTCATACGGCCGTCGCGCTTACCTCAGTCCATTCCTGCTTGGATAAACGGGACGAAGCAAGGAGATCGAAGTGATCGAATCGTCTTACCGTGACTGGAATCGTAGGAGATTCATCAAGCTGGCGGTGATGCTGCCTGTCAGCGCAAGTTTGGCCCACTTTCGCCTCCTCGCTCAAACCCAGGCGAAGAAGGTAAAAATCACCGGCATTTCCGCGATGGCGCTCAGCAATATCGCCGGGAATTCCCTGATTCGCGTCGACACCGATAGTGGTGTGACCGGCTACGGTGAGGCTGGCGCAACAGGACCAATGGCGCGAGCGCGCATCCAGACCATAAAACCACTGCTGCTTGGAAAGGATCCACTTGAGATTGAGGTCCATTTTCAGCAGATGAGTTCGATGATGTACAACTACATGGCTCACATCCCAACTGTGAGCGGTATCGATATTGCATTGTGGGACCTGGCAGGCAAAATTCTAGGCCGGTCGGTAAGAGAGCTGCTAGGTGGTGGATTTCGCGAGGAGATTGCGATGTACTCCCACGGTATCGGGGTGAACCTTCTGGACAAGGCATCTTGTCGTGCGTGGGCTCAACGTATTCGGAGCATGCCAGAAGGATTTACAGTGTTCAAATGCAACGCACATGAGGTGGTTCGATTGCCGTCAGGGGTCTACGCAAGCACGCTGACTACCAGTCAACTCCACGACATGCGCACTGCATACGAGAATGCGCGTGAAGCCGTGGGTAACGACATCGATATAGCAGTGCATTGTCACGGCGAGTTTGACACGCTGAGTTCGATTGGCATTGCAAAGGCCGTTGCGCCAATGAATCCGTTGTGGGTCGAAGACCCAATGCCTCCCGTGTTTTCGGAGGGCTGGGTGGCGCTGCGAAGGTCGACCAACTTGACTCTGCTGACCGGCGAAAAAGTTGAACTCGTTCGTGGTTTCCGGCCCTTCCTCGATAGCCAGGTAGTCGACATTATCCATCCCGACCTTGCGTTCGCGGGCGGTATTACCGGCACAAAGAAGGTCGCGGACTTCGCGGCATTAAGCAGGACCCCGGTTGCGTTACATAACGTTGGGTCACTGGTCCTGACTTACGCGAATGCGCACTTTGCGGCATCCATTCAAAACTTCTACAAGTCCGAAAGCGCACTTGGGCGTGAAGGTCATCATCTGGAAGGAATGGCAGCGACGAATCCGCCGGTTGTGCGCGGCGGAATGCTAAAGGTGCCAAGCGGGCCCGGTCTCGGGCTTGATTTGTCTGAAGACTTTCTACGAAAGAACCTGTTGCCTGGCGAAACGTATTGGGGCTAGTGGGTAGTCCAAGGCTGTCGACGAATAAGCATGGGCCATAAGAGGTCCTACAGTTTAATGACGGTCCCGTCGAGTTTTCGAACTTCGCACCAGCCGCCGCTGAGATCTCCTCGCCCGGATGTAAACGGAGACTTGGCCGCTAGTCTACGGTAGACAGACGCGGATGAGATTGGCCGCTCCGATCCCTATTGAGTTTCAAGACAGCGCGCATGTGGAAATCTCAGTTGAAGCCAAATCGCCTTAGCCCTCAATGAGTCAAGAGCCCGGTTCTCAGCAGTTGATACAAATGGCGACCTCGCCGCAATGGAGATGAAGAGGCAAGGGGGTGACAATAGAAGAGATTGCGCGAGAATCGAAGAAGGTACGTTTGCACGGCGAACATTGTTCAGGGCTTCTGCACGAGTTTAGCAGTCGATTTACTGCCACTTACAGGATGGTCCTGACCGACTTTAACGTCTCCTTGAGACGGGTCCATACAAACATCTAACGTACGCAGTAGGTCAGGCCGCAACATTCCGTGCCGAGGGTTGCCACAAACAGGGCACGCTTCAGCTTTCAAGGTAATCTCTGCTCCACAGCATGCACAAAAAGCGGCCACGTCATTCAGACTCCACAGTTGCTATCGTCCTTTTGATGAACGCAGGAAGTGCAAAGATTCGAGATGGAGCAGTAGGTATTCTGTTTGCACCGCTGTTCAGGGCGACCACATCAATCCCAGCGACATGCAGGGGAGCCAGGTATCTCAAGTCGCAGTGATCAGTTACGAGCTATGGAGCCGCCGCTTCGCCGCCGATCCTGCCATCGTCGGCAAAACGATCCGCATCGAAGGCAAGCTGTTCTCTATCATCGGAGTTACTCAAAAATGGTTCACAGGCATGACAATCGGATCACCGCCGGAGATCACAATACCGGCTGGCGCGGCACAGTTGTACGACCTCCAAAGCCGCTCTGCGCTGTGGCTATTCGTCACCGGAAGGCTCAACAGCGGCGACACCATCGAGCGCGCCCAGTCGCAACTCCAATCCTTCTGGCCCCATCTTCTTGAAACCACGGTCCCAACAGAAAGCACCGGGCAACGACGGCAATCTTTCCTCGCCATGGGGCTCCAGCTCGATCCAGCCGCCACAGGAGCCAACGGAGGAGCCAATGGAGATCTCCGTTCCAAAATCCAGAGGCCGCTTTACTTGCTTCTTGGCATCGTCGCGCTCATTCTCCTTGTCGTCTGCGTCAATCTGGCCAGTCTTACGCTCGCCAGGGCCAGCTACCGCCGTCAGGAAATCAGCACCCGCATCGCACTTGGGGCCAGCCCCTGGCAAGCTGTTCGCCAGTTCCTCGTCGAAACCCTCTTCCTCTCTGGCACAGGAGCCCTGCTTGCCCTGCTTCTCTCCTACTGGGGCTGCCGATTCCTCGTCTTTCTCATGACCCGAAATCAGACGGTTCCCGTTCTTCTCGATATCAGGCCCGACTGGCGCGTCTTTTGCTTTGCCGCAGCGACTGCTGTCCTCACGGGCTCTTCATTGGCCTGATCCCAACCTGGCAACTCTCCCGCCAACATCCAGCCTCAACACTGCATCAGGGCGAGCGCACCCTCGGCCGTGGCACAGGAGTTCTCGGCAAGGCGCCTATCATCTCCCAAATCGCTATCTCCCTGATCCTGCTGCAGGCAGCCGGACTCTTTCTCCGGACCCCGCAAAGTCTCAAGTCCTTCGACCCCGGATTTGAGAAAGTCGGCCTTACGGAAGCCCATCTCACTCCACTCCCGCAGGGCTACAAGACGTCGAGATGGGGAGCTACCGCAGGCAGCTTGCCGAAGCTGTCGCTAACTTGCCATCCGTGCGGTCTGCCGCCTTCTCCAGCGTTCCGATCCGCCACGTTCTCTACGTTCTTTGCTGCCATCGCGCTGCTCGTTGCAGGCTTTGGACTCTTCGGTCTCATGTCCTATGCTGTCAACTTGCGTACCTGCGAGATCGGAATCCGCATGGCCATGGGCTCGCAGCGCAGCGGCATCCTGGGTCTCATCCTCCGTGAGAGTATTCTGGTCACCCTCACCGGCATAGCCATAGGCCCTCCATGTGCGCTCGCTGCATCGCACACGATTGCGCATATGCTCTTCGCGCTCTCCGTCGCCGATCCCCTCACACTCGCAAGTGCTTCGCTTACGCTGCTTCTCACCGGCACGATCGCTGGCTTGCTTCCGGCGATAAGAGCCATGAACCTGCACCCGATGGCAGCCCTTCGACACGAGTGAGCCCTTCAGCGGTAGTAGCCCCCGCTGCGAGACGTGAAGCCTAAAAGTCCACTTTTTTGATCGAGATGCGGCCGATACACTGCAAGTGATCTAGGCTCACCTGGAGCGAATCGTCGGGCAAGAGTGAAAGGGGCCATTGTCGCGGTCAGCTGGCGAAAAAATCGCCGTCTCACTCAATCAGTGGAACACCCTGTTCTCGCCGACTGACGTCTGCCCGTTATTTTGCTCGCCACGCCCACCCAAACATACGGTTTACTTCTCACATACAACAGGTTGGCTACTTACTGTTTCCTTTCGCTTGGATCTTCTCGCTTGCGAGCTTCTCTGCGGTTGTCAGAGCATCGGCCGCCGGCACTTTCACATCCGGTTCCACGCCGGTCCCCTCCCAGTTCGTCTTCGTCACCGGATCGAGCGACTTCGCAAATGGCACGCCGACCATGAAGTAGTCGGCAACCGTGTGCCCCGACACCGGATGCGCGCCGCCGCCGGTCGTCTCGCCGACGATGGTGGCGCGCTTCAGATTCTTGAGATCGAACGCGAACTCCTCAGCTCCCGAGAACGTCCGCTTTGAGGTCAGCACAAAGACCGGCTGCTTCGTCAGCCTCGGTCCCGGCAGGTACGACAGAGTCCAATTCTGCGTCGTTGAGTCTTCCTTGCGGTTATATATGTCGATCAGGTGCGTCGGTCGGTCGAACAGATAGCTGGCAATCAGCGTCACCATCGCCGGCTGGCCGCCGCCGTTCTGCCGCAGATCGAAGATGATCGCATCGGTATGCGCCACAAAACCCATAGCCGCCACAACCGTCGGCCCACAGAACGACGCATCCATGAACCCGTCGAACTTTACGTAGCCGATGTTGTTCGGCAGAATCTCGACCTTGTCGAACGCGCAATTGTTGTGTTCCATCTGTCGGTGAAACCGTGCCTCCTCTTCGGGGGTGGGCTCGGTCCGCGGCGGCATCTTGAACGGGCTGAAGTTCACGTTCAGATGCTTGTCGTGGCTCACCTCCTGCAGGTCTTTGGTCAGTCGCGACGCAAACGCATCGCCGTCTGAGATCGCATCGTAGTCGCCTTTGGCCGCGTGCGCCTTCACTGCATCGGCCATCTGCTGCGCCAATGCGGGCTCAATGTAATACTCCTTCAGGTTGGTTTCCACGCCATCGATCACCTTCTTCCGCTCGGCAGCGTCCAGCGTCACATTCTCCAACACGGCTCCTGGCGGCAGCGCGCGCAGCCCAAAGGTTCCTACCGTTGGTGGATGGCCCTCCTTAACCAAGAAGTTTCCGAGTGCGGTGGTCGACCCACCTTTCTCTTTCACCCGGAAACGAATATGCAGCGGCTCGCTGCTCTCGATCGACAGCAGCTCGAATCCCCCCGTCTGGTTGCGGAATGAAATCATTCCATCGACCGATTGGGACCGGTCCACGGTGTTGACATACGTCTGGATTTTGGCGCGATCACCGCTATTGAAGGCATCCAGCCACGCCTGGAGCGTATGGCCTGCGGGAGTATCGGGAATGTTCACCTGGGCGAGTCCACTCCCAACAACCACGAGCAGCAAAACGAACAATCCGCAAAGCATTTTGGTGATCATGTGATTCTTATTCGTCCTCACTCATCGAATTGCTCGACGATACATTTCCTTAGCCGCGTGCGATAAAGATACCCGAGATGCAATCTGTCAGCGAGATAAATTAAGTCCGGTCATCCGCGCTTTCGACACGAATCGCCTTCTTCCTTGTGGTTGGACTACGGTGGCCGAGAAGACAGGCTGCTCAGGAAGACAGGCTGCTCATTTGATGAAAATCGCCTTCCGCGAACTACTTCTTCCGAGAAGTCCTCATCTGTGGAGTGTCTCCAAAACAGTACTCGTACCGGCTCAACCGCCGACATAGAACCCGCCAGAAAATCAAGTCAAGCAGCCACGTCGTAAGCGAATAACCGGAACGCCTCCACCACTATCTTTGGCACCTCATCACGATTCCGCTTCGTCACGAGTTCGTGCCCCGCACTATTGATCGGAAGCAGTTCGGTTTGCACCCGGATGAGCTTCAACGCCGCAATCACCTCGTCGATGGAGCCAAACCCATCCCGCGTGCCGTGAACGAACATCGCAGGGGTTTGGATGCACGGGAAGTGCCCCGTCCGTAACTCACCGGGTCGTTGCGGCGGGTGAAGAGGGTATGAGAGCAGCAGGAGCAGATCGACGAGACCGGGTTCAGCCGCGCCGAGTATCGACGCTTGCCTCCCTCCGTACGAATGACCGCCAAGGAACACACGGCCCGAAGTTTGTCGCCGCATGGACGCAATGGCCGCTCTTAGGCCCTGTTGGTCACGTTCCGCACTGCCACGTTGTGGTGGCCCGTGCGGTCGCAACTGGCGAAAGGGAAGATCGCAGCGGAGGACAGTCAATCCCGAGGCGCAGAACGCACCCGCCAGGGCGACGAGAAGCGGAGAATCGCAGTTCGCTCCCGCGCCGTGCGTCAAGACGAGACAATCCCCACCCGAACCGATCGGGCTGTGTAGGAATCCTCGAACGGGTACTTCATTCGGCGGAGCATCCAAAAATTCTCGACAGTTGTTCATACCCAGGACCTATTAAAGCCAATGACTGCAATCATTTCTCCAACTCCAGAATGCCGGTTTTCTCAGAAAATACAAGGTCATTGCGTGAAATGCCCTGATATGCGGCCGTTTTTTCTCTTTGTCGTCTCGTCTGCGGATGTGTGGAGTTCGAGAGCGCTCAACCCGAGCGACGCAGATCTCGCACAACAAAAGCTGACAAGTCCTGAATTCGACTCGATTATGAGAGAACAACAGGAGAATCAGACGAACCAGCTAACTGGAATCGCAGGCGGCAGCTATCGACTGATGCTCTTGGACTTGCCTGGGTTCATTCATCGGAGTTTTACTGACCAGACTTACTCCCTTCAAAACCAGACCCCGAGCAGAGCCTTCACAACTTCCGGGCTGCTGAGAGATACACGCTGGCTTTCTTCGATAAGCACCTCAAGGGGAACACGAAAACTGTTCTGGTGAAATCGTTGACAGTCGTGCCAAGCTTGAAACATTTCCACCACATTAATAGTTACCTTAGTTAGGTTGCCTCTGGTATTTCGGCGGGTCGTAGTTTCTTAGCCCAACAGCTGAGGGCAGGTTTGTCGGACGATCCTCGGTTGACGCCAAATCGCCGATGCACTCGGCGAGTGTATCGCACCGTTTACGCCAACTGAGTTTCAGTTCCGATTGCGAAGCAGACGCATTGGTAAACGCTGGCCGACTGGTCAGGTTAATTGTGGTCCGACGCAAGGCATTTTCAAAAAGACATGAGGCCATCGGCTGTGCCGATACGCGCTTCCGCTGATTCGCTTATCGATGCTCTGGTTCACAGATGTCGTTCAGTTTAGGTAGAATTGCCGTGGGCGAAAGGAAAGACAGCGCGAGCCCGTGAAAGTTCTACACATACATAGGAGATCACCATGAAAACGAAGACCTGGACCCGTCCTGATTTTCAAGAAGTAAACCTCGGTTGCGAGATCAACTGCTACGCGCCCGCAGAACTGTAACGAATGTTTCAATTCAAGTTGCTGGGGACTGCCGCTGGAGGCGGTATTCCCCAGTGGAACTGCTCTTGCCAGTTCTGCGACCTTGCCCGAAAAGATCCTCCGCGCGTGGCGCCTCGCCTGCAACTTCAGGCGACAGTATCGAGTGACGGAGACAAGTGGTTCCTGCTGAATGCCTCCCCCGATCTTCGATTTCAAATCGAATCCAATCCAGAGCTTCAACCTTCACCGGCACACGGTCGCCGAGGCACACCAATTAGCGGAATCGTGTTGACCAACGCTGATCTCGATCAGGTCTTTGGCCTTCTCCTGCTGAGAGAGTTTCAGCCACTTACTATCTATGCGACGTCTCTGGTGCGTGACACACTCGAAGCCAATAGCTTCTTCCGCATGTTGCATCGCGTCCCCAATCAACTCACCTGGGTCGAAATCACTGCGGGTGTGACATTTGTACTTGGCGACTCGGGAATCAACTGCACTCCCATCCCGCTCGCGGGCTCTCTTCCTTTCTACGCCCGTGAATTTGACACGCATGAGCCCGGGCAAGCCAGCATAGGATTACTGCTGGAATTTGAAGGCCGCCGTGTGGCCTATACGCCTTCAGTTCCTGAGATCACGGACGATCTACGCGCTTTCTACAGTTCGTGCGACACAATCCTGGTTGACGGAACCTTCTGGAGCGATGCAGAACTGAACCAGACGCACTCTGAAACACCCCTTGCCCGCGCCATCGGTCACATTCCGCTGAGCGGAGACGACGGCACCATCGCACTCCTGGCCGAGTTAGACTTTCCCGACAAGGTCTTCGTCCATATCAACAACACAAACCCCATCCTTGACCCTCGCAGCGCGGAGCATCGGGCAACGATCGAAGCGGGATGGCAGATAGGATATGACGGATGGCAACTGGCTCAGCGACCATGACACCCATCGGAACGGATCTTCTCTCCCGGCAGCAACTTCGGGATCGTCTGCAGGCTGTCGGAGATAGCCGCTACCACCACAAGCATCCCTTTCACCTTCGTATGCACAAAGGGGAGTTGACCCGCGGTCAATTGCAGGCCTGGGCGCTCAACCGCTACTACTACCAGAGCCGTATCCCGATCAAGGATTCCTTGTTGCTCGCGAAGAGCGACGACCCGGCCTTCCGGCGCGCGTGGAGAAAACGCATCCTCGATCACGACGGCGATCACGACGGCTACGGCGGCGTCGAGAAGTGGATCCAGCTTGCTGAAGCATCGGGGCTCTCTCGCGAACAGGTCATTCCCTGTACTGGGGTTCTGCCCGGCGTGCGGTACGCCGTCGATGCTTATCTGGCGCTGGTTCGCGACAGCCCCTTGCTAATTGCCGTAGCATCCTCGTTGACAGAACTCTTCTCCCGCGACCTCATCTCGCTCCGTATGGATCAGATGCGTATCCACTACCCCTATCTGACGCCGGGGCTTGCCTATTTTACAGGCCGCCTTACGCAGGCGCCGGAAGACGCGACGTTTGCCCTGGACTACGTATCAACCCACGCAGTCACCCGTTCTCAGCAGGAGCAGGTCGTTCAAGCGCTGGAGGCAAAATGTGCCATCCTGTGGGCGCAACTAGATGCAATCGACTACGCGTATGTGGTGCCCAGGAACATACCCCCCGGCGCTTTCGTTCCCGATTGCGAATAATGTTTTATGAAGGGCTGACCATGGATTTGAATTCGATTCCACGACTTGCGCCGGGCTGCCGCCTCCACCCCACCCAAAGCGTGCTGCTGGTCCCGGAGGGCACGCTGAATCTCACTGGCCCAACTCGTGAGATTCTAACTCGCCTGGATGGCCAGCAGAGCGTAACCGCTATTGTCGCGGATCTGCTGCTGCAATATGCAGACGCGAATGCCAATGAAGTGCAAGGCGATGTACTCAGCTTATTGGAGCGTATGGAACAACGCGGCGTAGTCCGGGTTTGAACATGACACTAGCCAGTCAGGCTTCTATAGCTCCTGCGTCTCCCCTCTCGCTGATCGCCGAGGTGACCCACCGCTGCCCCTTGCACTGCCTCTACTGCTCCAACCCGCTCGAGATGCAACGCGCCGAATCCGAACTCGCGACCGAAGATTGGACGCGTGTCTTCTGGCAGGCCTCTCAGATGGGCGTTATGCATCTCCACCTGACTGGTGGCGAGCCTCTTGCTCGTAAAGATCTACCTGAGTTAATAAGGGCCGGCCGAGAAACAGGCCTCTACGTCAACATGATCACCTCCGGGGTTGGCCTCACGGAAGAGCGCCTGGCTACATTGGTCGAGGCGGGTCTCGAGCATCTCCAGCTCAGCTTTCAGGATCTCGATGAGGCCTCCGCCAATCGCATCGCCGGAACCCGCGCACATGCGATCAAACTTGCGTTGGTGCCGGTGCTCAAGAAGTTTCACTTGGCCTTCACCATCAACCTGGTCGTTCACCGCATGAACCTCGACCGCCTCGAAGAGTTCATCGCTCTGGCAGAAGATCTCACCCCGGATCGACTCGAGATAGCCCATGTCCAGTACTACGGCTGGGCGTTGAAGAACCGCTCACTCCTCATGCCGACCGAAGAGCAAGTCTATCGCTCCCTGCCGATCATTGAGGCCGCGAAGGAACGGTTGAAGGGCAAGATCCACCTTGAAGCCGTTTTTCCCGACTACTTCGGCAGCTTCCCCAAGGCTTGCGTCGGCGGATGGGGACGACAGATGATGCTCATCGACCCGGCTGGACAGGCACTTCCTTGCCACTCCGCCGCGATCATTCCCGACCTATCCTTCAACAACGTGCGCGAACATGACCTCGCCTGGATATGGAAGTCTTCTCCAGCGTTCCAACGTTTTCGCGGAGCCAACTGGATGTCCGACACCTGCCTCGCCTGCCCCAGAAAGGAACGTGACTTCGGCGGCTGCCGCTGCCAGGCCTTCATGATCACAGGCGACGCCGAAGCCATCGATCCGGTCTGTAGCTATAGCCCCCATCATAAACATCTACTGGAACTCCGAAAATCTGTTCCCGAGGTGCTCCCTATCTGGCGAGGTTAGGCACACGTCGAAATCTGAATTGGGTACCGATAAACGCTTGTAGGAAGCAACGACAGTTACGGTCGGAAGCCGCCGGATTCACGTTTTTCAATTGATGGGAAATCGCCGTATCGCTTATTGACGAAGAAGCATGGTCCGATAACTCGCTCAGGCATCGCACGAGGGAAAAACATAGTCAACATAAGCCGACATCTCGGTTCGAATGTTGAGTCCTCTGACGCTCTCATCGCCACCGTCTGTTCTTATCCTGCCACTCGATTGCCTTGAAGTAGTACGGTTTCTATTTGAATTCCCGCTTCCCGCTCCCAAGTAAAGCGGATAAGGTCCCCAGGGAATCCGACCTGAAGCTTGCCTGTGCGGCCCACAAAGCGTGCGGGATTGTGAGTCGCAAGCTGTAGGGATTCCCCCAATGAAAGATACGTGTTGGCCAGTCGCGCTACAGCATCTTTGAGTGGAATCACTGAGCCCGCGAGAAAGCGCGTTCCAGGCAGGCTAAGGCGGCCGTCGCCGGTTAGTTCGACGAGTCCGCCTACCGGGGTCTCGTAGAGACCGGGCGGCATGCCGCTGAGAGCCACCGTGTCAGATATCAGGATCGCCCGGTCCAGGCCCTTGGCTCGCAGCATGACCTTAAGAGTGTCTTCAGGCAGGTGGTGACCGTCGGCGATCAACGTTGCCGTTAGGCGGTCTTCGGCGAGTTGTGTCCAAAGCAGGTTGGGGTGGCGGGGGAGCGGATCGCCTACACCATTGCCGAGATGAGTTGAGAGCGTTGCTCCCGCATCGACGGCTGCGCGGATTTGCTCGACGGAGGCGTGCGTGTGGCCAATGGAGACCAGGATGCCTTGCTCGCGCAGCGCTGCAATGTAGCTTGGCGCTTCATCAAAGTGTGGAGACAGTGTGACCAGTTTCACGAGATCGCCACAGGCTTGCTGCCATCGATCAAACTCGGCGATCGACGGCGGGCGAATATGTTCGCGGGGATGGGCGCCGCGAGGACCGTCTTCAGGAGAGAGGTGCGGGCCCTCAACGTGGACACCGGGAATCATGTGCTGGAGCGCCGGGGCGAGTTGCCGCGCAGCGGCGATCGCGCGGAGGCAGGCGATGATCTTCTCTTCCGATGCCGTGATGATGGTCGGGAGAAAAGTGGTCACGCCGGTGGCGAGTACGTTGCGGGAGAGTTCGATGACTGTGTCAGCGGTTAGATTGTCGGCGTTGAGATCAAATCCGTTATAGCCGTTGATCTGGAGGTCGATGAGACCCGGGGAAAGCCACACGAGGTCGGCCGATGGCGCGTCGCTAATTGCAGCGATGATGCCGTCGCGTATGACGACTTCAACATTGCGTCCGGTGTGAGGGTTGCGGCCACTGATGGTGGTCATTGCGCCTCGGGACTGGCTAGATCGGCTGCTGAATCTTGGTCAAGGTAGAGCGACCAGTTGGGATGGGTCCGGAGCGCTGTCGCAGGGACTAAGCCGCTGATTGGGTCCTGCAGCGTGCGGCGGACGGCCGTCTTCTTAAGCGCGCCGGGAACACAACAGAAGATGCGGTCGGCCGCGAGCAGACGTGGAATGGTAAGAGTGAGTGCGTGGGTCGGGACGTCGTCAAAGCGGTCGAAGCAGCGGTCGTCGACCTGTTGCTGACGGCAGGCAGAATCTAATTGCACGACCTTCACGTCAGCGGGATCGTTCAGATCGGCAGGTGGATCGTTGAAAGCCAGGTGGCCGTTCGCGCCTATTCCGCAGCAGACGATATCGATCGCCGCAGCCGCCAGTTTGTCTGCGTATGCCACTGCGGCGGACTCGGGATCGGTCCCGGGATCGAGCAGGTGGACCGCGGTGAACGGCAGGTGGTCAAAGATGGCGCGGCGCAGCCATAAGCCGAAGCGCTGAGGAGCATCAGGGGGCAGGCCAAGATACTCATCCATGTGAAAGACCGTGACGCGTGACCAGTCGATGCCAGGCATGACGATGAGCGCGGAGAGCATCTCGGACTGGCTGGGAGCGGCCGCGAAGATCATACGGACGCTTTGCTGCGTTTGCAGACGCCGGCGCATCTCGTCGGCGATGTCTTCGGCTGCTTTCCGTCCCATCGCTGCGCGCGATGTGGCGATGAAGGGAAGGGGCGCGGGCTTTTTTATCAGGTTTGGTCGCATGGCTTAGGTTTCTTAAGACGATTATGTGGCCTGGTGGACGCCGGAGGAAGCATCCTGGCCGTTGATGAGCTTTAGCAGGTTATCTGCAGCGGGCTTTTTCGCCGGCCAGATCAAGCCAACTCCGATGAATACGGCGAGCGAGCTGAGGACCGGGCCAGCGACCGTGATGGTGGTCGTTAGGTCTCCGGGGAGATACGCGATCTGTACCGGGAATACGAATTTGATCAGAGCGAAGGAGATGGCGCCAGCGACCCACGACGCGATGGCCGCGTTCGCTCCGGAACGGCGGAAGAGATTCAACATACCGAAAAGTACCGGAATCGCAATGGGGCCTAGCAGTGCTCCGTACCAGAGAATGACGATACCCATGATTCCGCCGAAGCGGTCGGCGGTGAGGGCGATGCACATGCTAAGCGAGAGGAAGAGCAAGGTGCAGATTCGGCCAGCGAGCAGTTGGACACGGTCGTTTGGACGTTGGCGGTCTTTGCGCAGGGCCGGCAGGATATCGCGGACCACTACGGAGGAGATAGCGTTGGCGTCAGAAGAGGTCATGGCCATAGTGTGGGCGAACATACCAGCCAGCACCAATCCAATGAGGCCTTGGGGGAGAAGAGTCTTCGTAAGGAGTGCATAGGACTGCGACGGATCTGCGAGGTGAGGAAGCAGTAGGGGCGATGCCCACATAGGATAGAAGAGCACCAGCGGCCAAACCAGATAAAGGCCCGCTGAAAGGAGTGCGGCATTACGAGCAGCTTTTGCGGTAGGTGCCGCGATGAAGCGTTGAGCGAGATTCCAGGTGCCGCCGTTGTAAGAAAGGGTGTTGACGAGCAGATAGACGATCGCAAAGGCGAGTGTGTATTGACCGACGAAGGGCCTGGAGTGGCTTGCGGGAAGCCTGTCCCATATGCCCCAGAGGGCAGAGACGCCGCCAAGCCGGGCAAGGACGGCGACGAGCATGACGACGCCGGCAATCACCTGGATGACGAACTGACTCATGTCAGTCAGGGCATCGGCCCAGAGTCCTCCGACGACAGAGTAGATGACGGTCACTGAGCCCGTGAGCAGAACTCCCCATATGGGAGGAACATTGGCAAAAGCCTGCAGGAGGATGGCTGCTGCGGTCCACTTTGCGCCCACGTCGAAGATCTTCAGCAGGGCGCCGCTCCATGCGAGCACCTGCTGCGCCGGGAGATCGTAGCGGACCATCAGATACTCGAGTGGTGAGATGATGCCTAGTCTCTGACGCAGTCTTGACCAGCGGCCGGGAAAAACATTGGAGCCGATAACAAGTGCAATGCTGATGGAGCAGGCCCACCAGATGTAGATACTGAAGCCCGCCGTATAAGCGATCGCTGCGTAGGCAACAAAGACGGCGGAGCTATACCCGGACATATGGTGCGAGATACCGGAGAGCCACCACGGCATCGCACCGCCCGCGGTGAAGAAGTCGTTGGCAGTTTTAACTTTGGCGCGCGCCCAAAAACCCATCCCGAGCATGACCAGGAAGTAGATACAGAGCACCAGCCAATCCAATATCTTCATTGTGCTCCATAATAAGGGTTCCATCGGCCTTGATGTTGTTACATCATCTCTTTGATTAGCTGTTAGCAGGGGGTCCTTGCCAACTTAGAATGAGGACCAATCAAAGTTCAACCTGCTCATAGAAAACGCTCTTCCATTGATCTAAGTTATCAATCGCGATTCTCGGTGAGCGCTAAGGCCTGAATGCGCTATTCGAGCAGAGAGATTGCAATCTGGAAATAGCTGCCAAAAGCAACTATCTGCCTTAAAGCTGGTTTCATGGCAACCCGCGGCAGCTTCGATCCGCAGATTGCGGAACAGATTTCTGCCGTGCGAGAATTCAACCGTTTCTATACGGCCAAGCTGGGTCTTCTCCGCAGGCGTCACTTCGACGGCGAGTTCTCCCTTACAGAAGCTCGCATCTTGTACGAGATTGGCGCCAATCCGCTTACGACTGCGTCCACTCTGCGGGGTACTCTCGAACTTGATGCGGGCTACATCAGTCGTCTGTTGGCCGCGCTAGCCAGGAAGAAACTTCTACGCCAGACTCCGTCCAAGGCCGACGGCCGAGAAAAGCATCTGACACTCACTGCTATAGGTGAAAAGGCGGTTGCTCGATTGAATGAGCAGTCCACGACGCAGTTACAAGATATGCTTGCGAACGTGAATGCGACCGACCGCCAAGCACTGGTTGCGTCCCTCCGCGAGGTCCGTCTGATTCTAAGTGGAAGCCAGAACCTAGTGGTGCGAATCGAACGTTTGACCGTCGCTAACGACGATGCGCTCGCCATTCTTCAAGAGTATTACGAAGCCGTTCATGTCGTGCAGCGTGACAGGCCAGGGAGCATTCAAAAGATTGTCGAAGAGCCTGGCTCCGGAATGTGGCTGGCCTACGTGGGAGACGAGGTAGTGGGGTGTGTGGTCTTGCGCAGGCTTGCATCCGCCCCACTGGCCAGCGAATGTAAGCGGCTTTATGTAAAGCCAGCCGCGCGTGGAAATCGTATTGCGGATAGGCTCCTCGATGCACAGGAAGAGTTCGCCCGCAGCCAGGGTGTTGAGTGGATCTACCTCGATAGCTACAACGACCTGAAGACGGCCATTACCCTCTATGAGCGACGCGGATACCAGCGTTGCGAACGCTATAACGACAATCCGCAAGCGACCCTATTTATGCGAAAGAGAATCACTTAGTAGCGCGCGTTGTTGCCAAAGCGCCATATCACTCAGTGAGAGTTGAGGACCACTTCCAAAAAGCCGACTTCTCCTACTAATTCTCTTTATTTGCGATCTGCAGATTGGATGTGAGCGAATTGCCGGACCTGCAAAATCCGAAGCGCTCCGCAATGAAGTTACTGCGCTCAGAGCGCAACAAGAAAAGGTGATACGTCGCAGGCTTTCTCAGAAACAAGGCATGTCCATTCTGAAGTGACTCTCTCCTCGGGAATCAACGAAAGTTTGAACGAAATCTCATAATAGACGCCCGAGCGGTGCGCCGCTTTGCCGACGCCAGAAAAATCACCATTGCAATGTCATACGAGTTGGCCTTGTCATAGCCAGCATGGAGGATCAACCGCCTGTTATTTGACACAAAAAGGACATAATATGTATATACATTTATCAATGGATGCGCCAATTCACAACGTTCACCTCACAAACGCGCTCTTTCCGCTCGCTTGCGCTTGTCAGAACCTTCGTCGTCTCACACGACTCGTCACCCGGATCTACGACCAGGAGCTCCGCAACGCCGGCATCGAAATCACCCAGTTCGGTTTGCTGACCGCATTGGCCATTGTGGGCGAGGCGAATCAGAAGGCCCTGAGTGCCGGCTTTGCCATGGACAGCACGACCCTCACCCGCACCTTGGTCTGTTGCGCAAGCAGGGCTGGATCCACGTCAAGCCAGGAAAAGATCGGCGCGAAAGGGTATTTCGCCTAACGGAAGCAGGAAAGAGGCAAATGTAATGGCTCAACCACACTGGCAGGCTGCTGAACGTCGCTTGCAGAAGACGTTGGGATCTTCGGATTGGAAGCAAATGCAAACCACCGTTGCCCGAGTCACGGACGCGGCGGCAGCGGCTTTTTTTGTCGAATGTATATGTATATACATCTATTGTGACCAAAGAGGATTTGTCTCATGGAAAAGGTTGTCTCTTTATTGGCACTACTGGCGCTCGGCACGGGCTTCTTCGCTTGCGCGGGAACAAATAGGACGGTCGGAGCTGGCGCCAACCACAATCACTCAAGCTCCTCCCCGGAGCTCGAATACTTGAAAGCGGTAAACAACGTCGCGCCTCCACAAGATCCGCAATTGCTGTTTCTCCTCATGGGCGCATATGCCAATGCCAACCAACAGGCGGAGGGTGCCGAATTCCTCACCGTGCGACTGAATGAATTCGGGCCGCGCCTCACCAACGCGCAAAAGTCGCTCTACCTCAGCGCCATCGGTTTACTGCGAGCACAGCATGCCTCTTCAGTCTCTTTGATCCACCGCATCGGCTACGTGAAAGATATCATTGCAATGCTCGATCAAGCCAAGCAGCTCTCCGGCGGTCAGATCTTTGTGGTGAACTGGATTTCCGGTGTCGTCCGTTCCCAACTCCCGGGTTTCTTCGTCAGAAGCAGGTTGCGCAGGACGACTTGACATGGTGCGCCGCGAACATCGCAAAAGCGCCCGACATCGGCTGGCTACGTGAAGTCGACTTTCGTTTGGGAAAGCTCGCCCTCGCCGATGGCGACCAGGCCAAAGCGCAGGATTATCTCCGCCAGAGCGGCTACAAATCATTCGACAAGCAGGTTACGCTCACTACGCCATTTTCAGAAGACACACTGTCTGGCCACGCTTTTGCGGCGCGTCGCATTACAGAAGTTGTTCCAGGCCGAGTTTATGCTCTGTCTGGTTTTGAATTCACGGAATATTATTTCGTCGTCTCTGACGATCGGCAACAGTTGATCGGGATCGACGCGGGAACCCGCACCGACTCCGCAAAGGCCGCTTACGAAGCGCTCCGCGCCTACACTCCTAATCTGCCTGAGCTGACCACCATCTTGATTACCCACTCGCATTGGGACCACATCGGCGGACAAACCTATTTTCGCGGTCTGAATCCGAAACCCCGCTTCTATGTCAGAAGCAATTATCAGGAAGAAATAAACGGCGAGATCAATGCGCCTCAGTCCCTTGCCAAACACTTCTTCGGCGAGCGCTTCAACCTCGATGACGTGCGCAATTTCAAGCCCGACGCAACTGTAGATCGTCCCACCGCGCTGAACCTCGGCGGAACGCACATTTGAGTTAATTCCCGTTCACGGCGGAGAGACGCACGATGCCATGTTCATCCATCTGCCCGATTTGGGCGTGCTCTTTGTCGGCGATTTCATCATGCCTTACATCGGTGCGCCATTCGTTGTAGAAGGAGATCTGCAAGGTCTGCTCGATGCGATTGACGTTGTGGTGCAGAAAAATCCACGCTATATGCTGCACGGTCATGAGCCGTTTACGCGGAACTTCTCCTCCTCGACATGTTGGCTCAGTTGGAGAAGAACCTGAGCTGGTTGCGCGATCAAGTGCTAGAGGCAATCCGTCGCGGTGACACACGCTCCGTGATCCATCAGGCGAATCTGATTCCGCCCGGCCTCCTCAGCGGCCGTCCCGACGCGCTCTTGCCTTACCTGATCCTGCGCGAACATGTGATCGACAGGCTGTATCGCCAAAATGTTGGATATTGGCAGGCCGATCTCGAGGGGCTTGACCATCTGGGAGACTCCGACCGCGCGGAACTCTTGGTTGATTACCTGGGTCGGTCAGAAAAACAGCTTGTGACCGCGACAGAAAAAATGGCGGCCGACGGCAAATACGAACTTGCCGCTTCTTTGCTCGAAGCGTCTGCAGCCAGGTTCGGCCGCACCGAGTCCATCGCCAAAGCTGAGCGGCTCGTCTACCTCAAACTCATGGAGAAATATCAGAACACCGACCCGTTCAAATACATACTTTACTCGGCCAAAATTGGCGAGCAGACCCCAGCCATGGCTGCAAGCAAATGATCAACCCGTGCTCCATGAATCACCTTCCAGGCCAACTTTTCTGTCCCAGGGGTTCAACTCCGGTCTCGCTCATTGGCTTGAACCGAATTTGTTCTTCGAGCCGACACACCGAATGGCAAATTGGCCCTATCGCCTGTGATTGAGTCGAAAGCGTTCGCACCTCCGGAAGCCAATGTATCTCGAGAGTTGATCCGCCCACATATGTCGCGTTGAGCGCACGGGACCTGCAACCACACGAATTTGCTATCGATCCCGTTTAGCAGGCCCCTTGGTCGAACGGGTTGCATACAGGTTCTTGAACCCCGCAATCACTTGGGGTTCGTAGATAAGCTTCTGAAATGGCAATCAGTTGTGATCTGGGTACCGAACCGGGTCTTTGAAAAATCGGAAAGCAGGGCGAGACCTCGAAAGAGAAATCGCCCCTGCGCTTTTTATGAACCGTAGTGACCGAAAGCCCGCTTTACGGCAACTTGGATCAGATCCGTTAGAAAACCTCAGTGAGCGCTAAGGCCTGAAGTCAACAGCTGAGAGCCAAAGCTGACCGCGACGCCGACTTGTCAGAACCAATTCAGTGACCGTGAAGACCTGGTCAGCGGTGAAGGCGTGCTAGTTCTCTTCGCCGAGAAGATTACTCACGCGCACAATGGTATCGATCTGTTCCGGGGTGAGTCGCGACAACAGATTCCGCCGAACCGATTCCGCGTGTATCGGAGAACAGTGTTCCTGTCCGCATAGCGACGCTCAATGAGTGCTCGTTCGTTCATTCGCGTCAGCTGGTGAGAGAGGCGGCTTTTGTCCCATCCCATCACCTTGGCCAACGCTTGTTGCCGCATCTCACCATTGCCAATGGCGGCGAGACGAGACAAAACTCCAAATTCAGGGCCTGAAAGTCCGGTAGCCTGCGAGATGTCCCGCCCGACGCGACCCAGCACATCTTCACCCATGAGTTGGAAGGCATGCCAGACACGGAGTTCGCGTGCGGACAACGGTTTGGTGGACATGGCTGCCGAAAGCATATCAACAGCAGGTTGACATAACAGCCACCCTGGCATATGTTCGTTGACATGACAACCGCAGCAGCCAAAGTC
>WNFJ01572402.1_pt2 | contig 26113 bp, 21 predicted proteins | sample 5400461 | NCBI WGS metagenome assembly WNFJ01 (sample SAMN13153349, study PRJNA577476) | soil metagenome | isolation source: 115 cm saprolite on Douglas fir-dominated hillslope | place: USA:California | collected 2013-09-17
GCTGACGAAACACGTCATCCAGCCCAGTGAGCAGGAGATAACGGGCAACCCGCGTTCGCGAAGCGCGAAGCTGCGGTGTGCGGAAAGAACGCCGGCCGCATAGCGGCCGGCAAGGTACTGTCATGACGCGAAAGAAAAAATCCAGGGTGATAACCGAGTTTCATACCGTAAAGCGGATCGATAATTCGCGTATAGTGCGCCACGTTGAGCCGATGAAGATGCGCAGGCTGTACCGCACCGTTGCGCTGGGCGGCGTGATTGCGGCATTTTTCATGCTGTACATTTACCAGCATTTCCGCTGCATCGATCTGAGTTTTCAGCTCGAGGACGTAAAAGCCAAACAGGCCGAGGCGGCTTCGCTGAACTCGTCCTTGAAGCTGGAGATCGCCAGCCTGCGCAATCCCATGCGCATCGACGTCATTGCGCGGCGCCAGCTGGGATTGACCGAACCGCTGCCCACGCAAGTGCAGGAGTATGACGCTCCCGCGGGCGCCGAGATGGCCGCAGCGAGATACATTCGTCCGAACCGTGCGCGGTAGCCCTTGCCGTGGCTGTCCATCGCCGGAGAGCTGGCTGTCAAAGGGCATGAACTTCCCGGTTGAGCGCTTTTCGATCTGAACTTGCCATGCAGGAAAACCGTGCCCACGCCACCACAGGTGGCCGCAGAGCGGTCCATTTGAATGGTGACCGCAAAACGGTCAGCTTGAATGGTGACCATAAAACGTTCAGCCGCTTGCTGATCGTTGCCGGCGCGGGCCTGATTTGCCTAACGGCGGTTTTTGGGCGCCTCAGTTACCTCCAACTCTACCTTCACCGCGAATACCTTACCCGTGCACAGCGGCAGCAACAACGCGTAATCGAGATTACGCCGAAGCGTGGCGCGATCTACGACCGCAATATGCATCCACTGGCGATGAGCATCCCAGTGGATTCGGCATTCGCGGTTCCTTCCGAGCTTGCCGACGAACAACTCGCGGTGCGGCTCCTGTCCGGAGTGCTGGGGATTCCGCGAGAAGTTCTGGAAACGCGGCTCGAGTCGTCGCGGTCCTTTGTTTGGATTGCGCGCAAGCTGCCGCCAGATAAGAAAGAAGCCGTCGAGGCGCTGAATCTGAAAGGCGTCTATTTCCAAAAAGAGAATCAGCGCATCTATCCGAAGCGCGACCTGGCCTCGCATGTGCTGGGCTTCGTGGATGTCGATGAAAAGGGCCTGGGCGGGATTGAATACGAGTTAGACGGCAAGATCCGGGGCAAGAGCGAAAAAATCATCGTGATGGCCGACGCACGTCAGCGCTGGTTTGACGGCGGGGAGGCGCAACGCGAACGCGGCGCAAACGTGGTTCTCACGCTCGACGAAAAAGTTCAGTACATCGCCGAGCGCGAACTGGCCGGTGCCATTGCCAAGACGCATGCCATCGCCGGTACGGTAATGGTGATGAATCCGAGCAACGGAGAGATCCTCGCACTGGCCAACTGGCCAAAGTTTAATCCCAACGCCGCGAGCGAAGCGCCAAGCGAAGCGCGCATGAACCGCGCAGTGAGCGCGCTGTATGAACCGGGGTCCACCTTCAAACTCATCACGCTGGCGGCGGCATTTGATCAAGGGATTACGCGGCCGGCGGAAGTCTTCGATTGCGAGAACGGAGCGGTCTACGTGGCCGGGCATCGCATCCGGGACCACAAGGCCTTCGGCTTGCTGAGCGTCTCGGACATTCTGGCGCAATCGAGCGACGTCGGGGCGATCAAGATTGCGCTGCGATTGGGAGCGCCGAAATTTTACGACTACATCCGCGCGTTCGGTTTTGGACAGCCGACCGGGGTGGATATGCCGGGAGAAACCCGGGGCATCTTGCGGAGGCTTGAGAACTGGTCGGCGATCTCGATTGGATCCATCTCCATGGGGCAGGAGGTCGGCGTCACGCCGATTCAACTGATTAGCGCTGTCTCCGCAATTGCCAACGGCGGAATGCTTTGCAAACCGCACGTCGTTGCAGAGTTGAGGCGCGGGGATAAGCAGTTGCCAGCGGAAGTCCCGCTGGCGCCCGCTGAGCCGAGAAAAGTGATCCGGCCGGAAACGGCGGCGACGCTGCGGAGACTCATGGAAGGAGTGGTGCTGAACGGCACGGGCAAACTTGCTCGTCTCGATGGCTGGACGGCCGCCGGCAAGACAGGTTCAGCGCAAAAAATCGATCCAGCGACAGGACGCTATTCGCGCACGCAGCTCATCGCCTCATTTACCGGATTTGCTCCGATCAGCAACCCGGCGGTGACGATTCTGGTATCTCTCGATTCGCCGGCTGGCCAGCACGAGGGTGGACAGGTGGCCGCACCGGTTTTCAAGCGTATCGCTGAACAGATTCTGCCATACCTTGACGTGCCGCGAGATGTACCTGTCGGTCCTCGCCTTATTCGGGCTTCTCACAAGAAGGCTGACGCGGCGGACAGTGCCGCTCTGGAAGACTTCACACCAACGGATTTTTCGGAACAGCCGGACCAACCTCCCGCGGGGTCCGCCGCAACAAATTCCAAAGAGGGCGCGACGCCTCCCGTGACGGTGGCGGTGGACGAGGGGGGTGACATTCAAGTTCCGGACCTCTCCGGCAAAACGATGCGCGAAGTAACGGGGATATGCTTACGATTGAGCTTAGACCCGGTTCTAATTGGTAGCCGTCTTGCTACGAATCAAACGCCGGCGGCTGGTACGAAAGTGAGGCGCGGCGCAAAGATCACCGTGCAATTCGGGACACCGGCACCAAAGATTGCAAAGCCGCTCCAGAGAGCAAGGCACTAGGATGAGAACTGGATTAAGCCCAGAAGAACAAGTACAGGACGCCGCCACGAACCAGGTTGACAGCCAACGAAAGCACTTTGCTCAGGGGACCCCTGCGGATCGTCGGAAAAAACTGACGGAAGTATTCCGGGGAGTAGAGGCAACTCTGTCCGCGGCCGCAAGTGCCCTGGAAATTAAACAAGTGGTTTGCGATTCGCGCAGGGTGCAGCCCGGGGCGCTGTTTTTTGCTCTGCATGGGGCCAAGGCGGATGGAAACGCGTTCATTCAAGACGCCATCAAGCGTGGCGCGGTCGCAATTGCGAGTGAAGAGAAGGCGCCTGGAAAGATTCCAGACGGAGTGGTGTGGATTCAGGTTCGTGAAGCGCGCAAGGCTCTGGCGATCACGGCCGCGAATTTCTTTGGGAATCCAGCAAATGCGCTGCAACTGATCGCGGTAACGGGCACGAACGGAAAGACCACCACTACTTCCGTGATCGATGCGATCGTAAAGGCTTCCGGAGCCAAGACCGGCTTGTTCGGTACGATTGCGTATCACACTCCCCTCGGCGATTATCCTGCGCCCAACACCACGCCGGAGTCCGTGGACCTGCAGAGCTTTCTTGCAGAGATTCGCGATGTCGGCGGGAAGTATGCGGTCCTTGAAGCCAGCTCTCACTCGCTGGCCAAGGACCGGCTCTGGGGATGCCATTTTCAGGCCGCCGTTTTCACCAACCTGACGCGCGAGCACATGGATTTTCACAAGACCTTCGAAGATTATTTTGCGGCGAAGAGACGGCTCTTTGCGGACACAGGGGCAGGCGCGCCGGAAATTGCGGTGCTAAATGCAGACGATGAATTCGGCAAGCGGCTTGTCCGCTTGGCGAAGAAAACAGTAACCTACGGACTTGAATCGGACGCCGACATCACCACGAAGAAGTTTCAACTGACATTCGATGGTTTGACTTTCACCGCGCACACACCGAACGGTAAGGTGCACGTGGTTTCGCCGCTGGTCGGAAAAATCAACGTCTACAATCTACTGGCGGCGATTGGAGCGGCGCAGGCGCTAGGTCTCTCGAATAAAGTGATTGAAAGCGGCATCCGAAATCTCGAGAGCGTTTCGGGGCGTTTCCAGAGAATCGATCTTGGACAACCTTTCCTGGTGATCGTCGATTACGCGCATACCGACGATGCGCTGGAAAACCTGATTCGCACGGCGCGGGAGCTAAATTCCAAAGCCAGGATCATCACGCTTTTCGGATGCGGCGGTGAAAAGGACCGCACCAAACGGCCCGTGATGGGGGAAGTTACTGGAAGGTTGAGCGACCTGACTATTCTTTCAAGCGATAACCCGCGCAGCGAAGATCCGCTGAAAATCATCAGCGACATCATTGTGGGACTGCAGAAAACCGCAGGCAAATATCTGATTGAGCCTGACCGGGAAAAAGCCATCGGCATCGCAATGGACGAAGCCCGCAGTGGAGACATCGTGTTGCTGGCAGGGAAGGGCCACGAAAATTATCAGATTCTTGCCGATAGAACTCTCGAGTTTGACGATCGTGAAATGGCGCGCCGCGCTTTGCGTGAACGCGGGTTCGAAGGGCCGCGAAACGAGCAGGCGAACGGCGGCGGCCCGTTGAAAGGCGAGCCGCGAGGCGGCTCAGGGTTTGGCACCTAGCGCGCTTGTCTCTTAGCTGTGACGAGGGCGCTCGGGTCCCCAGATGACCGGGGCGGGCCAATTGCGGACCTCTCGAAAGGAGGAGCCCTCAAAACGTTGAGAACACACCGAACCTTGGGGTACTGGAGTAAGACGAATCCTTTGAGGAACTTATGCGGTGGACGATTGCACAGGTGGCTGGCGCGCTGGGTACTCGGCCGGGGAAGGAACTCGACCCCGTGGCCCGGGTGGCCGGCGTGTCGATTGATTCTCGCACGATTCGTGCCGGAGAACTGTTCATCGCCATCCACGGACCGAGTCACGACGGACACGACCACGTGGTCAGTGCTCTGGAACGCGGAGCAATCGCGGTGGTGGTGGCGGAGGCGCAGCTTCCGCGATTTGCAGACCCGGTCAGCGGCCGATGTATTGCGGTGGCCGACACTTTCGAGGCGCTCAAGCGACTCGCGCGCGCGGTGCGGGAATCCTGGGGCGGGAAAATTGCCGGCATCACGGGTTCTGTCGGCAAGACCACAACGAAGGAGATCCTGGCGGCACTGCTGGGCGCGAAGCTGCGGGTCCTGAAATCGGAAGGAAATTTAAATAACGAGTACGGGCTGCCGCTGACGCTTTTTCGGCTGGAAGAAACGCATCAGGCCGCGGTGCTGGAGATGGGGATGTCGCGCCGCGGCGAGCTTTCTCGGCTGGCGGCGATTGCCCGGCCGGATGTTGGGGTTGTGACGCGCGTTTCGCCCGCGCACCTGGAATTTTTTGCTTCGGTGGATGAAATTGCGCTTGCGAAACGCGAGCTGATCGAAGGACTGAATGGACGCGAATCAACTGCGGTGCTGAACGCAGATGATCCGCGCGTCGCCGCATTTGGAGCATTTGCGCCCGGTCGCGTGGTGACGTATGGCATCGAAAAGCAGGCCTTTTTCATGGCGCAGGAGATTGAGGATCGCGGAGCGCTGGGATCGGCCTTTGACTACGTGAGTCCGGAAGGGCACGTGCGGCTGGAGCTGAACGTGCCCGGGCGTCACGCGATTGCCAATGCGCTAGCGGCGCTGGCTGCGGCAAGCGTCTGGGACATCGGCGCAGCGGAAGCGCAAAATGTTTTTCGCTCGCTGCGCGCGCCGGCGATGCGCGGAGAACTGTTGCGATTTTCGAATGGAGCAGCGCTGATCAACGACAGCTACAACTCGAGTCCCGCTGCGCTGCAGGCCATGACGGAATTGCTCGCAGCGACGCCGAATTTCAGCCGGCGCATTCTCGCCGCGGGCGAGATGCGTGAGCTCGGCGCTGCTTCGCCGGAGTTGCATCGCGAGGCAGGGCGGTTTGCCGCGAAGACCAGGAAGATTGACTGGATCATCGGCGTCGCCGGCAATGCGGCACAGATTGTGGAGGGCGCGGTGGCAGCAGGGCTCCCGCGCGCACGCGCAAGATTTTTCGGCACACCGCAGGAAGCCTCCGAGTTTCTGGCGGACTTCATCGTGTCCGGCGACCTGCTGCTGGTAAAAGGATCGCGTGGCGTGAAGATGGAAAAAATTGTTGAATCGCTGATTGGCCGGCACGCGGCGCCTGGAGAAATCACGAGCCAGGAGGTACGGCACTGAAATGCTCTACTACTTCCTTTACCATGTGCTGCAGCACTACTTCAGCCCGCTGAATGTTTTTCGTTACATTACGGTGCGAACCGTGTATGCAAGTCTCACGGCCATGTTTCTGGCACTCGCCTTCGGCCCGTCGCTGATCAGGCGCCTCCGCGAATTGCAGATCGGCCAGTTCATCCGGGAGGAAGGCCCGCAAGAGCACAAGAAAAAGGCGGGCACTCCCACGATGGGCGGCGTACTGATCATTGTCTCTACCGCCGTGCCCACGCTGCTCTGGGCCGATCTCACAAATCCGTTCATCTTGCTGTCGCTGTTTGCACTTATCGGCTTCGCCGGCATCGGTTTTATCGACGATTACGCGAAAGTCTCCAAACAACGCAACCTGGGTCTTACCGCGAAAAAGAAGATCTATTTCCAGGTGTTCGTTAGTCTGGTGGTGGGCGTCTCGCTCCTCGTTCTGACAACTCACAGCGCTTACTCCACGCAATTGATGATCCCGTTTCTGAAGCGCTTTCGCCCCGATCTCGTCATCCACTCACTCGTCAACTCACGGCATTTCTGGTCGCTGGCTTTTGTTCCATTCCTCGTTTTCGTAAGCGTTGTAATTGTCGCCTCGTCCAACGCCGTCAACCTCACTGACGGGTTGGACGGCCTAGCCATCGGCTGCACGGTCATCGCCGCGGGCGCCCTCACGGTGCTGACATACGTGAGCAGCAACTACCGCTGGGCGACCTACCTGGACATTCAATACATCCCCAAGGTCGGTGAGCTGACAGTGTTCTGCGGTGCGCTGGTCGGCGCGTCACTGGGTTTTCTCTGGTACAACGCGCATCCCGCCGAGATTTTCATGGGTGATGTGGGTTCGCTCTCGCTGGGTGGGACGCTGGGTGTGATTGCGGTCATCATTAAGCAGGAGATTCTGCTTTTCTTTGTTGGCGGTATCTTTGTGATCGAAACGCTTTCCGTGATTCTGCAGGTAGGTTCGTTCAAGCTGCGCGGGAAGCGCATTTTCCGCATGGCGCCCATCCATCACCACTTCGAACTGCTCGGTTGGAGCGAATCGAAAGTGATCGTGCGCTTCTGGATCGCTGCGCTGGTGTTTGCACTGTTTGCGCTGACGACGTTGAAGTTGCGATAGTCAAGCATTCTGGTTAAGCGGTTTTTTTGCGAGAAAAATGGCGAATCCGTTTGAGTTGCGGGACAAGCGCGTGCTGGTCGTGGGACTGGCCAGGACAGGTGTGGCCACCGCTCTCTTTTGTGCCGCACGTGGCGCGAGCGTGATGGCAACGGATGCGCGGCCGGAAAATGAAATTGGTGAAGCGATCGTTTCGCTCCGGGCCGCGGGAGTAAGTCTGGAGCTCGGCGGCCATCTGGAAAAAACATTTCTCGAGCAGGACTTGATCATTCCAAGTCCCGGGGTGCCCGCCGATGCGCCGATGCTAAAAGCCGCGCGGGCCGAGGGCGTCACCATCTGGAGCGAAGTGGAGCTCGCGGGCCGTTTCCTGCGTGGACTTTTGATTGGCATCACCGGCTCGAACGGGAAGACCACAACAACTTCGCTGATCGAACACATTTTGAAAAACGCCGGTTTCTCCACGATTCTGGCGGGGAATATCGGCACTCCCCTGATTTCGCGTGTGGAGAAAACCACCGACAACACCATCACCGTCGTGGAGTTGAGCAGCTTTCAACTGGAACTGATTGGAACCTTTCGGCCCAACATCAGCGTGTTCCTGAATCTCACGCCCGACCATTTGGATCGGCATCACACGCTCGAAGAGTATGGCCGCGCCAAAGCGCGCATCTTTGAGAATCAGACGGAGGATGACAGCGCGGTATTGAACGCGGACGATCCGGCGACCACGCCTCTGGCACCGGCCAAGCCGCACGTGTACTGGTTCAGCCGGAAGCAGCGCGTGGCCCAAGGTGCGTTCGTGCGCGAAAACGAAATTGTCTTTCGCGATGACGGCGAAGAAGAAACTGTCTTGAACCTCCACGACATTCCGCTCGCGGGCGCTCACAACGTCGAAAACGTTCTGGCGGCTGTGACGGTAACTCGCCTCGCAGGTGCCGCGCCCGGTGCGATCGCGCAAGGCGCGCGCTCCTTCGCGGGTGTCGAGCATCGCCTTGAGTTTGTCGCGGAGATCGGCGGCGTGCGCTATTACAACGATTCGAAAGCGACCAACGTCGACGCCACGCTGAAAGCCATTGATGCTTTTCCTGGACGAATCTTGATCATTCTCGGCGGGAAGGACAAAGACAGCGATTACACCGTTCTGCAAAAACCCTTGCGCGAAAAAGCCATTCTTGCGCTGTTAATCGGCGCCGCTGCGGAAAAAATTGAAAGACAGATCACCGGAAGCGTAGCCATCGAGCGCGCTGGTTCACTGGAGCGCGCCGTGGAAATCGCTTCTCACGCCGCGCGCCCCGGCGACGTCGTGCTTCTTGCTCCGGCTTGCGCAAGTTTCGACCAGTTTCAAAACTTCGAACACCGTGGCCGCGTCTTCAAGGAGCTGGTGCATCAATTGGAGGGGCAAGCGGTGCGTACGACTTTCGGGAGAGGATAAACGAACGTGCCCAGACGATTGGAAACCGACCGCTGGCTCTTCGGAGTGACGCTGGCGTTGTGCCTTCTCGGCGCCGTAATGGTTTTTAGCGCTTCGGCCGTTACCGCGGAACAGCAGTTCGGCCACTCCTATCTATTCCTCGCGCGCCAGGCGGCATGGCTGGTGATTGGCCTCTTCGGTATGTTCGTGCTCATGCGCACGGATTACCGCAAGCTGCGTGAACCAGCGGTTGTGTACCCGGTTGTTTGCGCAGTCTTGCTCATGCTCGTCGGAACTCTGTTCCTCGACAAGTCGCATGCTACGCACCGCTGGATCCGGTTCGGCCCGGCGGTGGGCGTCCAGCCATCGGAACTGGCGAAGCTGGCCGTAATCCTCTATTTGGCGTGGTTCCTCGACCTCAAGCGCCGCGGCAAAATATCGATGGAGTTCTGCAAAGAAGATTTTATGCAAACGATTCTTCCCGCGGCCGGGCCGATTTTGATTTGTGTAATGCTCATCCTGCTGCAGCCGGACCTGGGCACGTCCGTGGACATTGTTCTCATCGCCACTGCCGTTCTGTACGTCGCGGGCCTTTCCTGGAAGTGGGTAGCCGTTGGAGCGGCGGCGGCTTTGCCAGCGCTGTATTTTCTCATCACGCATGTTTCGTACCGCCAGGCGCGGCTTCTGGCGTTTCTCGATCCGGCTTCCGACCCTCAAGGCGCCGGATTTCAATTGTTGCAGTCGCTCATCGCCGTGGGTTCCGGCGGATTTACCGGCGTGGGATTGATGGAGAGCAAACAAAAGCTTTTCTATTTGCCGGAAGCGCACACGGATTTTATTTATGCGGTGATCTGCGAAGAACTGGGCTTTATCGGCGCGATCGTCGTGATTGCGCTGTTCGTGGCTTATGGCTGGCGAGGAATGCGTGCCGCTTTCGGCGCGCCGGATGGATTTGGGCGGCTGCTCGCGCTGGGAATCACGGCCATGGTCTTGAGCCAGGCGCTGATTAATTTTGCAGTCGTGCTTGGCATGGTGCCGACGAAAGGGATTCCGCTGCCGTTCATTAGTTATGGCGGCTCGAGTTTGCTGGTCATGCTGCTGGCGACGGGCGTGCTCCTGAATATCTCGCAGCGGGCAGCCGAAGCATGAGGAGCGGGCCAGCCAAGTGAAACTGCTGATTGCAGGCGGGGGAACGGGCGGACATGTTTTTCCGGCGCTGGCGATTGCGCGGGAATGGCTTGCAAGGGGAAACGAAAGGAAAGTCGTGCTGGTAGGAACACAACGCGGAATTGAAATGAAGCTGGTGCCCCAGGCGGGGCTGCCTTTGGAAACACTGCGCGTGGCCGGCTTGAAAGGCAAGGGTGGGGCGACTCTTCTCAAGAATGTGGCGATGCTCGCGCCCGCGATGCTCGACGCGCGGCGCGTGTTGCGCAAGCACAGACCTGTCGCCGCGTTTGGTGTTGGCGGATATGCGGCGGGCCCGATGCTGCTGGCCACTTGGCTAGGGCGCGTCCCCAATGTCATCTTCGAACCAAACGCTGAGCCGGGATTCACCAATAAAGTGCTGGGGCGAATTTCTACACGAATTGCCACTGGCTATGAAATTTCTGCACGGGCGTGGGGGGCAAAGGCCATCGTCACGGGTTGCCCAGTGCGCCCGGAGTTTTTCTCCATTACGCCGCGAAGACTGGATAAACCGTTTCGTCTGCTCATCACCGGAGGCAGCCAGGGGGCTCTGCCGATCAACAGGACATTTGTCGACGCCATGGACCGGCTCGCTGCGCGCAAAGGCGAACTGACCATCGTGCATCAGACTGGAGAGCGCGACTATAATGCGGTACGCACCGCGTATGCGCGGCGCGAGATCAATGCAGAAGTTGTTCCCTTCCTCACCAACATGGCGGAACGCTTTGCCTGGGCCGATGTCATTGTTTGCCGGGCAGGAGCCATCACCGCAGCAGAAATCGCCGCCGCGGGACGAGCCGCCATCTTCATCCCTTTCGGAAGAGCTACCGACAGCCACCAATTGCGCAACGCGCAGGAGATGTCCCGCGCAGGCGCAGGCCGTTTGATTCCCGAAGCGGAGCTCACAGCCGAACGACTAACCAGCGAAATCTTCTCTCTCCTCGACCAGCCCCAGGAGATCGAAAAGCTTTCTACCGCCGCGCGCGGACTTGCCCGCCCTCATGCCGCGCGCGACATTGTCAACCTCATCGAAGAGGCTGCCAATGTGCATGCAAATTCCCCAAGGGCAAATCCATGATGGTCTCCTTTCGCAATTTTCAGCGCATTCACCTGGTCGGCATCGGCGGCATCGGCATGAGCGGCATTGCCGAAGTGCTCTTGACGCTTGGCTATTCCGTATCTGGCTCGGACGTCAAGCCTTCTGCCATCACCGAGCGGCTGCAAAATCTGGGCGCCACCATTTATGAAGGCCACAAAGCTTCGAACGCGGATGGCGCGCACGTTGTGGTGACCTCTTCCGCCGTGCGAGCGGACAATCCCGAGGCCGTCGAAGCGCATAAAATGAAAATTCCCGTGATTCCGCGTGCGGAGATGCTTGCCGAACTGATGCGCCTGAAATATGGGATTGCCGTCGCCGGCGCGCACGGCAAGACGACTACGACCTCGATCGTTGCTTCCGTCCTTGCAGCAGCGCATCTTGACCCTACGTTTGTAATCGGCGGAAAAGTCAATCAAGCGGGTACAACCGCGCGGCTCGGTAAGGGCGAATACTTTGTGGTTGAAGCCGACGAAAGCGACCGCAGCTTCCTGATGCTTGCGCCGGTGGTGGCTGTGGTGACCACCATTGACCGCGAACACCTCGACCAGTACACCTCGCTCGAAGATATTCAGGGCGCTTTCGTCCAGTTCGTGAACCGCGTGCCATTTTACGGCGCGGCGATCCTCTGCATCGATGAACCCAACGTCCAGGCGATCATTCCTGACGTGAAGCGTCCCATCATTACGTACGGAACTTCGAGCCAAGCTGACCTAGTGATCAGCGACGTTAAGCTGGAGGGTTTGGGCAGTGAGTTTCGCCTGACCTATAAGAGCGAAGATCTCGGCCTCTTCCGCCTAACGCATCCTCCGGGCATGCACAATGTTCGCAACGCTGCCGCGGCCGCTGCCGTCGCGCTGTACTTAAACGTTCCCACTGATCTGATCCGCGAAGGCCTTGTCAAATTTGCCGGAGTGGGGCGCCGCTTTGACGTCAAGGGCGTCGTCAACGATATCACCGTGATCGATGACTATGGCCATCACCCGGCCGAAATTCGCGCCACACTCGAGGCCGCCCGTGGCTGCAAGTTCAATCGCTTGCTGGTGCTCTTTCAACCGCATCGTTACTCCCGCACGCAGCATTTATGGGACGAGTTCTGTCGCGCATTCAATCAAGCGGACATTCTCGCGCTGCTCGACATCTATCCGGCCAGCGAAGCCCCCATCCCGGGGGTAACCAGCGAGTCCCTGGCCAGCGCTATTCGCGAGGCCGGGCACAAGAATGTCCACTATTTTGGCTCCATGCAGGCAGGCATCGAGTACTTGCTGAAGCAAGCGCGTCCCGGCGACGCTGTCCTCACCATCGGCGCGGGCAATATCAGCCGGGCGAGCAACGAATTCTTGGCTCTGTTGGGAGCGGAGCATCCGACGCATCATGCGCATTAGCGATTGCCAAATCGTCGCTCGGCTCGCTGAACTTGACGTCGAGTTGCAGCCAGGCACCGCACTGGCCGGCCTAACCTCCCTCGGCATCGGCGGCACGACAGATTTGCTCCGCATCAAGAATCACGAACGCATTCCTGACCTTCTGAACCTGCTCGATGCCAACCACATCCCGCACAAGTTCCTCGGCGGCGGCTCTAACCTGCTTGTCGGCGATGGAGAATTGCCATGGGTGGTCCTGCAGCTCGTCCGTCCCGAGCCCGACGTCGTGCTCGATGGCAATTTTGCCCACGTCGATGCCGCGGCTGACCTGGGCCGCATGATCACCTTCTGCGCCAAGAACGACTTGGGCGGGATGGAAGGGCTCATCGGTGTTCCGGGAACCGTCGGAGGCGCCCTGCGCATGAATGCAGGGGCTTACGGCATGCAGATCGGCAGCTACGTCCGAGAAGTCAAGCTCCACCGGGCGGCTACCCGGAAGATTGAAACCCTCCGCGGCCATCAAATTTCTTTCGAATACCGGCACACTTCTTTTGCGCCTGATGATATGATGCTCTCGGTGACATTGGAACTACCCTCCAAACTGTTCAAAGAAATTCTTCAAGGGATTCGTATCTGCAACGAAAAACGGCGTTCAAGCCAGCCGCTTGGCCAAAAAAGCGCCGGCTGCATTTTCAAGAACCCTCCGGGCGCTTCCGCCGGCCGCATGATTGATGAACTGGGGCTCAAGGGACTTTCCGTGGGCGATGCGCGGGTCAGCGATCGCCACGCCAATTTCTTTGTCAACGCGGGACGCGCTTCAGCCACGGACATGCTCGTGCTGATTGCCGACGTTCGCGAGCGCGTGCAGAAGACTTACGGCGTTGAACTGGAGAACGAGGTGGTCGTTTGGAACGCGTGAAGGCCATGCAACGGAATGCGACCGCGAGAGCCGATGCCGATTCCTATCGGCCCGAGCTGATTGCCGATGACGAACCGCGTTACCTGCGACGCCAGAAGCCCGTCGAAATCCGTCGCAAGAAATTCAGGGGGCGGGGCTGGCCGTTCTATCGCCGGGCGTTGGTGTTGAGCGTTGTCGGCGTTGCCGGTATGACCGTGGCCTTTTACGGCGCGCAATTCCTTCTGTATTCGCCCAGCATGTTATTGCTGAAGCCCGATCAAATAGAAGTGAACGGCAATCACATTGTGGGCCGTGAAGCGGTGCTCCAGCAATTTGTTCACGACCGGAACCGCAGCGTATTGCGAATCCCCCTGGATGTCCGCCGGAGCCAACTGGAGCAGATTCCCTGGGTCGAATCCGCCAGCGTCCAGCGCATCCTGCCGAATCGCCTGCGCGTCGAGTTGACCGAGCGGACTCCCATTGCGTTCCTGCGCAACGGTAATGAACTGGCGCTGATTGATGCTCACGGCGTGATCCTCGACCGTCCGCGTGACGAAGATCTCCGTTTCCCCATCGTCAGCGGTGTTTCCGAAGACTTGCCACGCGACCAGCGCGAAAAGCGCATGCAGACCTACGACGAATTCATGAAGGACATCGATCTGGTTCGCAGCGGGTCTTCCGATCGCGTTAGTGAAGTCGACCTCTCATCCCCAAAAGACTTGCGCGTGGTGATGACCGGGCTGGCGGGCGGCAACGATTCGCAGGCCGTCACCATTCACTTCGGTTCGGCTGAATTCACTGGCAAATACAAAATGCTGGTCGACAATTTTTCTCAGTGGCAAGCAAATGTCGGCCGCGTGCAGTCCATCGATTTGCAATATTCGCGGCAAGTGGTCGTGAATCCAGACACCAGTCCGGGCACGGTCGCGTCGAGAACAAAATAGACTCATCGCAGGAGCGGCGGCTTGGCGAAGAAAGATAAATACCTTGTTGGGCTGGACATCGGCAGCACGAAAACGTGCGTGCTGATCGCCGAGATCGAAGGCGAACTCGTCAAATTCCTGGCGCTCGGCGCGGCTGAGTCCAAGGGCCTGCGCAAAGGCCTCATCGTCAATCTCGATTCCACGGTGAGTTCCATCCGTCGCGCGGTTGAAGAGGCCGAAAGCGTGGCGAATGTGCCAGTCGAAGAAGCGCTTATCGGCGTAGCGGGGGGCCACGTGCGCGGGGTCAACAGCCGCGGCGGCATCACCCTCGGACACCGTGCGCGCGACATCGAACGTGATGATGTCCGCCGCGCCCTCGATGCGGCTCGCAACATCAGTCTTCCCGAGGACCGCGAAGTCCTGCATGTCCTCCCGCATGAATTCATGGTCGATACCCAGCATGGCATACGCGACGCCGTCGGTATGATTGGCCAGCGGCTGGAAGTCAATGTCCATCTGGTGACTTCCTCCGTTGCCGCCACGCAGAATCTCGTCACCGCCGCCAACAAAGCCGGCATCCTTGTCAGCGATACGGTTCTTGAACCGCTCGCTTCCGCGGAATCTTGTCTGACGCAGGACGAGCGCGATCTTGGCTCCTGCCTGTTGGACATCGGCGGCGGCACCACAGAATTGGTTGTCTTCGGCGGAGGAGTAGTGCGCCATACCAGCTCTGTTGGAATTGGCGGCGATCATTTCGCGAATGATCTGGCCGTTGGTTTGCGCACTCCCATCCCCGAAGCGGAAAGAATCAAGCGTCGTCACGGTTGCGCCGCGTCCGCCTTCATGGCCGGAAACGGTTCCATTGAGATTGCCAGCGTGGGCGACCGTCCCCCGCGGACCATCTTCGCGCACATGCTTACGGACATCATCGAGCCGCGTGCCATGGAATTGCTTTCACTGATCCGCGACGATTTGCAGCGCGCCGGGCTTGACGGCCAGATCCCTGCCGGATTCGTCCTGGCGGGCGGCGGCGCGCACCTCCACGGGCTGCCGGAACTCGCCGAGCAGTCTTTCCATTTGCCGGTTCGTGTCGCGGAGCCAAAGGGTTTGGCTGATCTGCCGGAACAGGTGGCGCAGCCGGAATATGCAACCGTAGTGGGACTCGTTTTGTGTGGCGCAAAGGCGCGACGCTCCGCGCCCCAGCGCGGTGGAAATCTTGTATCAAAATTGAAAGCCATGTTCGCCGGCGCCTCGTGACCCAGCCCGAGAGCTGCAAGCGAATCTGGAGAAAATTGGGGAAAGACATGATAACAAGAGATGCGGCAATCCGGATGAGCTTCAGCGAGGAGCTTCAGCCGGCGAAGATCAAAGTCATCGGTGTGGGCGGGGGCGGGTGTAACGCGGTGAACCGCATGATTCGCGCCAAGCTGGAGGGCGTGGAATTCATCACTGCCAACACCGATTTGCAGGCCCTCAAGCTCTCACAGGCGCCAGTCAAACTTCAGCTCGGCGCGAAGCTCACCAAAGGTCTCGGCGCCGGCGCCAATCCCGAGGTCGGCCGCAAGGCTGCCCTCGAAGACACGGAGAAAATCATCGAAGCGCTGGAAGGCTCAGACATGATTTTTATTACCTCCGGCCTCGGCGGCGGCACCGGCAGCGGCGCTGCGCCGGTGGTAGCTTCACTCGCCAGCGAATTGGGCGCTCTGAGCGTTGCCGTGGTCACTAAGCCATTCGCCTTCGAAGGCAAGCGCCGCATGATGCAGGCCGAGCAAGCCCTTCAAGAACTCATCGGCGCCGTTGACACTGTCATCGTCATCCCCAACGAACGCTTGATGGAAACCGTCGAGCGCGGCACGAGCTTCTTCGACGCTTTCCGCATCGCCGACGACATCCTTCGTCAGGCCGTCCAGGGCATCTCGGATATCATCACCGTGCCCGGCATCATCAATCGTGACTTTGCCGACGTAAAAGCCATCATGCACGGCCAGGGCTATGCCGTGATGGGCACCGCCGTCGCCACCGGAACGAACCGCGCCGTCGATGCCGCCAACCGCGCCATCGCCAGCCCCCTTCTCGAAGACAATTCCATCCAGGGCGCCCAGGGCATTCTCATCAACATCTCCGGCAGCTCGAGTCTCACGCTTCATGAAGTCCATGAAGCATCGAGCGTCATTCAGAAAGCCGCCCACGAAAACGCCAACATCATCTTCGGCGCCGTTCAGGACGACAACATGAAGGACAGCGTCAAAATCACCGTCATCGCCGCGGGCTTCAAGGATGCCAACAAGAAAAACATCCATCAGAAGCAATCGTTCTTGCCAAAAACCTGGAAGGCTGGGCGCGAAATCGTTGATGCGCCGCCGGTACAGCCGATGCTGCCCAACGTCGTTCACCAGGTGCAGCAGAACGTCCGCGACGTTAGCCCGGATGTCCCCGCTGACGATCTCGACGTGCCGACATTCCTCAGGCGCCAGGCCCAAAAAGCCTAGCCCATTTTCGAATCCCCACGTACGGTTTCTACGCTACTCAGGAGTTATATGGCCACGGACTCATCGGGTCTTGGCGCAGGAGCATTCGTTCAAACCTCGGCGCACCGGCCTTGGCTCTGCGCGCTAAACGGATTGCCATCGGGTTCGCGATGCCATTAGGCTGAGGGATGCTTCAGAATCTCTGCCAAAGCGTGCAGCCGTGCCGAGTCAGCCGGGCTCTTCGCGGTAGCAGCGCTCTTTTCCAATGATGGAGCCATGCGCTCCAACTTTGCCAGCTTGCTCTTGCTCATGTGCGAACTCTCTGCGCCTTGGATCGCGTTCTGCAAGGCTACGATTCGGTCTGCCGGCAGCGCCTGCGACCGTGACAATTGGTCCACGTACGCCTTCGCGACGACCAACTGTGCAGGCCACTCGATCTTTTGCTGGTTCTGCACATTCAGGTCAGACACCCGAACCGTCCTCGCCGCGTCGATTTCGTTCTGCGTCAAAAACTTGGTCGGCGTCAGTTCAAACACATCCAGCCCGCGCGCAATCTCTGAACCGTAAATGTACCCGTTGTACCAATACGCCGACCAATCGCCGCCCAGCACCAACATCTTCGAGTCAATCGGCCCGCGGTCGAAATAGGCAATCTCGAAAGGTTGCGCCGGGTCGGTGAAGTCTACAACAGAGACGCCACCTTGGTACCAGCCCTGTACTTCGATATCCCGGCCGGGGACCGGAATCAGCGAGCCGTTGTGCGCCACACAGTTCTCCGTATCGCCTTGCGCGGCCGGCAACTTGTAATAGGCCGCGAAACTCAGCTTGTCGTCCTTCAGACGGAAGATTGCATCCGCGCCCCACTTGTTCGGGTCGTTCGGACGGCACCGCGCCCCCAAGCCGCCGCCCCATTCGTCGGTAAATACGACTTTGGTTCCGTCGTTCGAGAACGAAGCCGAATGCCAGTACGAATAGTTCGGATCGTTCACTGCATCTACGCGCTTCGGATGTATCGGGTCCTTGATGTCGAGCAAAATTCCATTTCCTGCGCATGCGCCCGCCGCCAAGCCAATCGCCGAGTAGACCGTGATGTCGTGGCACTGATCCGTGTCCGCCGGCTTCTCCGTGCCCTTCTTGCCGTGGGTGCCACCGTTGTTCAGGCCGTTTATCACGCCCGTCCGCGGATCGATAAATACCCGAGGACTGGACACCACCTTCGCATCCTGCGGCGCGGCCACCGGAACCTGAATCACATCAATACGAAACAACGCCGTATTGGGATCTTTGTCCGGCTTTTCACCTGAGCACCCAGCCAGTTCTTCCGGCTGACGCACAAACGAAGCGCCGGATACGTAGATATAAACATTTTCTTTGTCATTCGGATCTACGACCAGAGTATGCGTGTGCGATCCGCGGCACGTTTGCACCGCCGCGACTTGCTTGGGGTTCCTGATGTCAGAAATGTCGAAGATTCTCACGCCGCGGAAGCGGTCCTTTTGCGCCACCGGCAAGCGACGTTTCTTTTCTTTTTCTTCCCCCGCAGGTGGCGGAGGTTCCGGTGGAAATCCTTCCACGCCGCAATCCAGACGTCCGTTCGGCATCTCTACCGACATGAACAACAGGTTTTTGTAGACCGACACATCACCCTGTCCGCCGGGGCACACCAGCGCAGTCAGCAACGTGGTATTCGCCGGATGGGAGATGTCATAGATACTCAGCCCATAAAAATTCCCCTGGAACAAGTGGTTGCCCTGGAACGCAAAGTCCGAGTTCGCGAAAGCCAACTGTGCGATCACCAAGTGCATCGGTTTTGGAATCTTCGAGGTGTTGCCGATCCCCAGCTGCCCAATCGTCTTCTGCACCATCGGATCATCGGGATCAGAGGCTCCGAGTTGAAACGCTCCTGGTTTCTTGAGCAGTAGTAGGTGCTTGATGCCCATCGATGCTTCACCTGCGTCATAAAGTCCCGGCGTCAGCTTGGCGCGCGGATCGTTCGCATCCGACCCCGTCATCCCCGCCGGTAACGCCGGAGCGGGCTCCGGAGCAAACGGATTGTCGTCCTCTTCCTCTTCCGCGGCTGGTGGCGGCTTTGGAGGCTGCTGCGCCTGCATCCGGCTCACGCTCACACCGAAAAATAAAGCAATCGCGGCCCCCACAACACGAAAGGCAACACCGGGCACTGGGTTCATCTTTTCTCCTCTAACGATTTTTTCTCCAACATACACTGCATAATCCCGATCTCGGCCCTTTGTGTATTCTGCGCATCCGTCGCGAAGTTGAACAGTTCCGCATCCTGCCCGGCACCCGCAGCGTCGAACAAATCCCTCACCATCGTCAGCGCGCCATCGTGGTGCTGAATCATCCCTGTCAGGAATAAGTGGTCGAACTCGGCGCCCTTTGCTTTCCGCAGTGCTTTCATCTGCTCCGCTGTAAGCATACCGGGCATCAGAGCCATTGGTTCGCGCGACATATCCATGCCCGGCATTCCCGGCGTCGCCATGGTCACTCGTTCCCCCCGGGCCGCAAGCCACCGCTGCATGAACTTAATTTCGTCCGACTGCGAACTGCTGATTCGCGCCCCCAGCAAGCGCAACTCCTTGTTCTCCGTATGCGACCCAATCAGCGCCGTCATCTCCACCGCTTGCGAATGGTGCATGATCATGCCCTGCATGAACTCCACATCCGCTTGCGAGCGTAGCGGCAGCGTGGCCCTCGTCGACGGAGGCAACGTCCTACTCGGCTTGCCCGGCGCACCCGGCTGTACCACAACAGGCCTCCCTGGATCAGGCTGCTGTGCCCACATAGCAGAGGAGAAGAGGCCAGTGCAGCAGGGGAAACTTGCGGGAACGCTAGTGGCGAGCAACATGCTACACAGCACCGCAGATCCTCTTGCAGTGCGGAATTTGCTGCGTCTTTCACCGATACCGTTCGGTCCGTGTTGGTTGTGGATCAAGTGCCAATCCGACGATGTAGATGCAACGTGGAACCTGGCCAGACGGAGTAGGCGTTTAGTTCAGCTTGCGCGTTTTGCCCGGACCTTTGCGTTCCAATCAAACACGACAGGCGGCCAAGAAACTACGCCGGCGATCGCGCCGGGCTCGCAGCATAGAACAACAGTGCCGCAATAGCAATGGGCCGAAGGGTGGAACGCCCAGCGGATTAGTGTTGCTAACTTCCGGTAAGTCGGCAATCGGAAACTTGTCCACTACCTGGAAGGATTTCCTTGAATTATCCGGGGCCCCGTGTTCTAACGTTTTCAGGTTATATTGTGATCTTCTACAAGTTGCGGCAGTTCTACTGCCGCTTTTTCATTTCTCAGCGCACCGTTACGAATTGCAAATTTCGTAAATGCTTTCCTTTGATATTCTTACAAATTGGTGGGGGTGTCCCCCCCTCACTGCCTGGGTTTACTGCACCCGGTCACGAGTCACCGGTTGCGCAGCTCTGATTCCGGCTGATTCGCGCAATTTGCTCAGCCAACCTGCGTACTTCCTCTTCAAATTTCTTGTAGTCGTTGCTGCTATAAGGAAGAACCGTGCTCAGGCCAGAGTGAAATTCTCGCGCTCCTGTTTGCTGCGCAACTCGCTCGATATTGCGGGCGGTGATTCCCGCGCCTGGGACAATCACGATTCGCTTCTCCGCTGCTTCGATAAGTCTGGCCAGCACGGCAGTGCCCTCTTGCGCGGTCTTTGCGCCGCCCGAAGTTAGAATCCTTTGCGCACCGGTTTCGATCGCATCTTCGAGCGCTTGGTGTAAGTCGGCTGATTCGTCGAACGCACGGTGATACGTCACCGGCAACGGCCGGGCAAACTCGACGAGCTCCTGGGTTCGCTCGACATCGACGCGATGGTTTTTCGTCAGGACACCTAGAACTACACCATCCATTCCAGATTCTTTGGCTCGAACGGTGGAACGCTTCATCTCTGCAACCTCAGCAGCCGAGTACACGAAGTCTCCCCCACGCGGCCGGATCATCGCAAAAATAGGAACGCGAACTTGTGCGCGCGCGGTGCGCATGAGCTCGGCGCTCGGTGTAACACCTCCGCCTGACAAATTGCTGCACAGTTCGACGCGGTCTGCGCCGCCGCGTTCCGCTGCCAGCGCAGCTTCAAAAGTCTCCACACTGATTTCAAGTACGCATTTCCGTCTCACGGCAGAAGTCCCGACGCGGAAAGCGCGTGCGTCAGCGTCCCGTGCGCCCAATTCCAGAATATTCCCAGGAGCGCAGCGGCGTTCCAGCCCCACAAGAAGAGCCGCATTTCTCTTGGACTGTAGGCTCGCTGCTTCCAGAGCAAAGTCGCATCGATCAGGAACCATAGTGCGCCGAAGGCGAGGAAGCCCGTGACGATCCAATCTCGAAAATAGAACCATACCAGGCAAGTTTCAATGCACAAGAAAGATGCAATCAAGAATTTCGCGCGCACTCTTCCGATAGATGTCGCTGTTGTTCGCCGGCCGCAGGACTGGTCTGGTTCGATGTCCATCACTTCGCCGAAAATATGAGAGTGCATCGCAAACATCGCGCCAAACAAGAAAGTCTGCCAGGGGAGTTGCGGGGCGCTGTTCAGCCAACTGCTTAGCACGAAAACGAGCAGATAGCTTGCCTGAATCAAGACATCAAATGGAGGGCGGCCTTTCCATCCAATGCGCGGTGCATTGTATAGCCCGACCGCCAGCAAAAGAATCGTGTACCACCACAAGATGCGAGGCCCAACGAAGAAATAGAACACTGCCACAAACGGGATCTGCACAGCGGCGATCTGCCATTTCAACGCGCTCAGCTGTTCACGCTCCCCGCGCGAACCAAACATAAACGTGCCCTTCCTCGGGTTCAGCGAGTCGGTCTCTGCGTCGACAATGTCGTTGACGCCGTACAGCAAAATCCCCAGCGGGAAAAGCACGAAAAATAATCCCAGCCAGAGCTTGCCGGAATGCAGGATGTCCGCGCGGCCAAGCGGCATGAGATAAAACATGGCCGTCGTGCTCCACAGTCCCGGCCGCGAAACCTGAAGCAGGAAGACCAGATTGGAATGAGATTGTTGGCGGCTCGCAACAATTGGAGAGGCTTGGGCGGTTTCGGCCATCTGGCCCAATATACCGCGGTTCACACCCGGCCTGGGCCTTCAAACGGAACCGGTGTGATGAATCGTTTCGGTATTTTCAGATTCTTTGCAGAACAAGTGCGTGAAGAAGAAGTCGGCGAGCAGCTCAAGCAGGAGACGCTAGATCAGGCCGAGTGACGCGAACGTCGTAATCGAGGCGCAACCCAGGGCCACGCCCATCACGACTCCGGCTAATACATCGCTCAGAAAATGCATGCCCAAGACGATGCGGGACATTGCAATGCTCAGGGCCAGAAAAAAAAGCACGCCTTCGAGCGAGGGATAAAAGTAGCTGACCACCAGCGCGATCGAGAACGCCGTCATCGTGTGCCCCGAAGGAAACGAAAACTTATCCGGCGGCAGCACCTTCGACCAGCAGTGTGGTTCGATCTGGCAAGGCCGCGGCCGTTGGCTCAGTCTCTTCAGCGCTTTGAAAAGAAAAATGCCCAAAATTGCAGCAGACCCCGCAGCCTCAATGGCCGAAAAACGCTGTGGCCCACCAAACACGAACAGCATCATCCCCAGGCCGTACCAGATCCAGCCATCGCCCATGCGCGTCGCTGCGATCATCCAGATGCGGATCCATCGCGGTGCGCGCCAGCGATTCATCCGCTGCATCAGCCGGTGATCGCGGCGATCGATGTAACCCCATACGTTGCGTGCGACTGCCATCGCTTTACCTTACCCAGACGGCCGGAAACAGACAAGCACTCTCATTAAGAAGGATGCACATGTAGGCAAGAAGGATTTCTCCCACACAAATCGCCCGCGCATGCAGAGCCATTCGCCTCGCTTGCCGTGACGAATTGGAGGACTTGCTCACCGCTGGCCTCAGCTTGCCCAGTTGGCCTCAAAGTTTGAATCCATATCCCACAGCATCCGTCGGCGTTTTTTCCCGCCCTCCATTGCTGCGGACCATGTCCGGCAAAAACGAATTTCGTTTATCCAGTGTCCGGCGGTAAACGCGGGCACCAGCAGCGCCAGCGGTGACATCGCCATCGTCCACGTTTTGTCCCAGAAGAGTGACCGCACAATGCTGAACACATCCGCCGTCAGCCTACCGTAGCTCCCGTGCACGCCATGGACGCGTCCGCGGCCCGCTCTCAGTCCCGCGAAAAACTCATCTATCGTTCGAGCACCGGGCACTTCCGTGAACGTGTGCCCCGCGCCCGCGATGGTGTGCGAGTCGCTGCCCGCAATCGCGATTTTCCCCAGCCGCGCCGCGAGCCGCGCGGCGCTCTCGTTTGCTTCGGGCCACATCTGCCCGTTGCGCGTCTCGAACGCCGGAACGTAAGACTCAAACCATTGAAAGTCTTCCTCTTTGCGGCGCCCCGTCAACCCCGAGAAAACGTGGTTGGCACTGAAGAAAAGTTTACGCTCGGTGAGGTACATCAGTAGTGCAATAAAATCGTTTCTACGGCGCTGAATTTCAGCATGGTCGCGTTCCGTGATGCCATAGACGCCCATGTGCATCTCGGTGCCGCTGGGCATCCGAACGCAGGGCCTCGGCCCCCTCGATGGAGTCATGGTCGGTCAGGGTGACAATCGACATTCTCGTCCGCTTCAGCCGTTCATAGACTTCAGCGGGGTCGGTATAGGACTCCCGGCAAATACGGTCCAGTCCGGGAACGTTGAACATTCCGGATGCGATCGAATGCACATGAAGGTCGCAGCGCATGGTTCCATTGTCGGTTATCGATATGAACAGCCTGTAAAGAGGTGGCGAATTCTAGGTTAATGTGCCCATGGAACTCATTGAACACAAATGCCTTATTAGGTTATCCACATGGCATGCAGGATGCTCTTGTCGGGCCAACCAATCCTGTGCCACAATCGCCGCAATGCCAAAAATTCACGTCGTCTTCCACGATGGCGGAGGGGGACATCGGAACGCTGCGGTCGCCCTGCAAACCGTGACTGCTAACCTGCGCCCCGACTGGCAGCTCGAGCTAATCCAGTTCCAGGACCTCACCGACCGCTTGGACGTTTTGCGCAAGCTGACTGGCATCCGCATCCAGCAGCAGTACAACATCCTGCTCCAAAATGGCTGGACTCTTGGCAGCACTCAGCTCCTTCGCGTGCTTCAGGCGAGCATTCGTTTGTTCCACAGGCCGTTGGTGAATTTGCTCGAGAAATTTTGGCGGGGAAAACCGGCGGACCTGCTGGTCTCCGTAATTCCCCATTTCAACCGCCAGATTTGCGAAAGCTGGACGAAGGTCCATCCCGGCCGCCCGTTTGTCACCATCATCACCGACCTGGCTGATTTTCCGCCCCGATTCTGGATTGAGCCGATCAAGGATCAATACGTCATCGCGGGCACGGAAAAAGCCGTCGAACAAGCGCGCGCCTTGGGCCATGACGACGCGCACATTTTTCGAACCTCAGGAATGATTTTGCGCCCGGAATTTTATGAGCAAGATGATTCCGACCCGCTGGAATTATGCAAAGAAATGGGACTGCGTCCCGGCTTGCCGACCGCGATTGTTCTTTTCGGCGGGCACGGTTCAAAAGTGATGTACGACATTACCGAAAAACTCGATGCGGCAGGCCTGCCGCTGCAATTGATCTTGATATGTGGAAGAAACGAAGAGCTCGCGGCGAAATTGCGCTCGCGCCAGGGGGAATTGCCGGTGCACGTCATTGGCTTCACCAAAGAAGTGCATAAGCTGATGCGTGCGGCCGATTTTCTGATTGGCAAGCCCGGCCCGGGCAGCATCGCCGAAGCCATGGTACGCAAGCTTCCCGTGCTGATCGAATGCAATGCGTGGACGCTGCCCCAGGAGCGCTACAACGCGCAGTGGGTGCTAGAAAAGGGCGTAGGCATCGTGCTGAAAAGTTTTGAAGATGTGGCCGAAGGCGTAAGCCGCATGCTCGAACCTAGCGCCTTCGCCGAATTTCGAAGAAACGTAGCCGCCCAAGAAAACCGCGCGGTCTTCGAAATTCCCGAGATTCTCGCGAAGCTCCTCGGCGAACCTGGCTCCGAATCTCGACGCGTCGCCCCAACACAAGTGGCAACCCAAACCCGCTAGATTCTTCCGTGGCCGAACTAAGTAATTACAACTAACAACTTGGAACTGCCGTCAGAGTTTCGCATGTTCCGCACGGCCCGGATGCGGAAACCTCGGACCCGCATTCGAATTGTTGGCCGGGGTTTGCATATGCGGTTTTGCGCACGTTTTTGCCCACCACCGCGAAGCGTACCGCTTCGAATCGCACATCTTTATGCAGCCGCTTCGGAGGCGCGATTCCGCACAGTGACAGTAGCATCCTGCTGCGGGAACCCTTCGCAGCATGGCCGCGGTGTCCGCGAGAAGACCGAGTGAGCAGCCAAGCAAAGTAATTCCCAGGAAGGTGAGTCTGCCGACGGAACGCAGCCACGGAACGGTTTTGCGAAGAGAGCAGCGCATCAGTGCATTCTGTGGGAAGTGCGAGGGAAAAACCGATAGCGCTGGCAGTCCGTGAGTTTTGTTACCAGGGTCCTGTAACCGGGTGCCAACAGGTATACAGACCGTTCGGAAAAATGCGATTCCTGATTCAAATAGGAGGCGGTTCCAAATTGAATCGAGAGTGCGGATTTGGCGCAGGCCGGGCGCCTCTCCATTAAGCTACACGTAACATAATAGGAGGTTTACTGAACATCGGAAGCAAGCTGCCTTTGGAGGCATCCGTGCATTAGAGGGTAGCGTAGGCGCGTTTCAAATGACGAAATGTGAAGAGCGGCAAGCGAGGGGGAAGGGGCTCGCTTGTCACTTTTTACGGATCGTTCCCACCTGCCTCTGAGAGGGAAGCTAGGATGGATGACCCCACGCGCTGGCGTGAAAACGACGCCAGCAATTGAAACGCGCCTTCTGGGGCCCCCGATCCCAAGCGGGGGCCCCTCTTTTTTTCGCAGGCCCGGCGGCGAATTTTCCAACCTTCATTCTTCACCGCGATGATCCACTCTCGAACCTTCGACGCTCCTCATAAGTGCTAAATCTAACCCGGCAAATCTCAATCAATTCACTTTGCCCTTCACGGCGATGCGCGCCTGGCAAAGCACATGCGCTACCTGCGTCTCGCGCAGGCGCGAAGCGTCATATTCAAATGATAGTCGGTTTGTCGCTTCATCGACGCGGAAGCTACGCAAACCATAAGTGTTCGCGAATTGGCTGAGGTGGCGCAATTGTTCTTCCGTGAGCGGTGACTGCAATTCATATGTGATTTCTACGAGTGTCATGCTGGCATTATAGCAGCCTGCGGCAAACGGAACGGCCGGCGGATCAGCACTCGCTTGACTCAGGATAGGGGGCAGGAGTATAAATAGGGGTGGAGGGTATTATGACGGCGAAGGCACAAAAGCATGTCCACCGCGGCTCAAAGGAACACGCGCCTCTTTCTTTAGCGAACTGCGCTTGCGACTCGGCGCCGGGCGGGCGCAAAGCCATCGCGGTCGATGCTGGTCTGAAGGAGGCCAATCAAAATCGCCTCCGCCGCATCGAGGGGCAGGTGCGCGGCCTG
>WNFJ01340949.1_pt2 | contig 26109 bp, 23 predicted proteins | sample 5400461 | NCBI WGS metagenome assembly WNFJ01 (sample SAMN13153349, study PRJNA577476) | soil metagenome | isolation source: 115 cm saprolite on Douglas fir-dominated hillslope | place: USA:California | collected 2013-09-17
CCGGTGTAGACATTGAGCTCGAAACCGCCGTGACGAACGATGGGGTACGTTGCGCGAAAGGTCGAACCGCTTCGGGGTTGGCCACTTCCCAAGCCAAATGTCCGGAGGCTCGCCCTTTTATGGATCGGCGCGAATCTCCGCGACGAGAGAAGCGAAAGGGGCAATGATTCCGGGGCGATACGCCTGGACGTAGTTCCCGTTGCCGTCGAGAAACCCCCACGTCTCCCGGAGGAGCAGGACCAATAGCCCCGCCTCGGCGCGAAGCCAAAACGGGCCGGCAACCCGTACGGCAGCCGATGGAGCAGCGAGAGCAAAGACAATCGGCGAGTCGGAGCTGTGCCCGCCGAGCAGGCCCAACGGGCTGCCGTGGATGGCGCCGGCGCCCGCGCCGAGGCAGACACCGAGTCGCACCAGGCGCCCCGCCTTTGCGGTCGGGCACAACGCCAGTTCGCCGCTCAATGCGTAGAATTGGCCACCTGCGCCCTCGACGCGAGCGTCCGAGGGGGCGTGGACGCGTAGGGTTAGCTCAATGGGCATGAAGGCGGTCGGCTCGACCTCGGCGCGCATGGCGACGAAAGGCGCAATCGCCGGCAAGAGCCCAGTGGACACACCGGATCCAAATCCGAGGGCGATCGCGGCCGAAGCGTGGGCGGGCGCTCCGGCAGCAGGTGCGACCGTTTCGAGAGTCGAGAGAAGCGTCGGGAGAACGACCGGCGGGCGCGGGGGGCGTGTCGGTATGACGAGCGCGCTTGCCTCTTCCTCCAGGCTGTCGACCATCAGGCTGACGACGACCGCGATGGATTCATCGAGGCGCCGGCAGTCCCCCTCCGTCGCGAGAGAGCGCTCCGACAGCTTCGTGCCATCGACGGCAAGAAGGGAGATATGCGCAGAGTAGCCTCCCGAGTCGACCGGGCGCGCGGAGCCGACGATCGTTGCACGAACGGGCGCATCGCCATGGAAGACGGCGCGGCCCAGCGTACGCTCGACGATCGCAGCGAGCATCGATGCATCCATGCAGCTTGCATCCTGGTTGGCCCAAACGAGGGTTACCCTCCTAGCAGGGAGTGCCAGGACGGCGCCCGTCCAGAGGACTGCGCCCATCGCAAGCGGAGGAGCTAGGCGCCACACGCATCAATGCCGTCGAGCACCCGTCGCTCCTCTTCGGGCGAGAGCTGCTCAAGCGGCTGCCCCAGTGCCGGTTTTGGGGATGACCGCTTCCCCGCAATTCGAAACGGTTGGGATTGCGTCCGGAGGCTTTGAGGTCGCAGGGATGACCGCTTCCCCGCAATTCGAAAGGTTTTTGGTTTTTGGGGATCCTCGGATCCCCAACATGGGGAAACCGTTGCATTGTAGGAAAAGCGCCTTCCCCGAGCTCCGAGCGAGATACGCCGGCTCACTGCCATGCTCGACCGAGCAAACTCCAACGACAGACGAAGGTCCATGAGCTCATCAGGGGAGCGCGCTCCGAATTCCCGGGGCCCTGCCTCGGCTCGCTTGCGCTTGGCTCATCTGAGGCTCAGGCCGCGAGGCCCGGAAGCGGTCCGGTGCATACTCCGCGGATACCGAAGGTGGTGACGTCGGACAGACCCATCGCGTTGCAAAGGGAAACCAAGAGATTGTTGTGAGGAACGTCCTGAAACTGCAGGTACCGACCCATCTTGAAGTAGCCCCCCGCGCCGCCGGCCCAGCTCGTTGCCCCAGAGAAGGAGCGTATTGTCGAGCATCTTTGAGCCGTCCGGCTCTATCGTGGCGGCCAGCTTGTCGAGCAGATAGGCCACTTGCTGCGCGTGCCAAATGTTGATCTTGATGAGTTTCTCGATACTGACGCTGTCGTTGTCGCCGCAATGCGAGAGGCCGTGATGTTCTTCGTTCACCCCCGCAAACGGGAAGAATTGCAAACTGTTGGCATTGGCAAACATGAACGTCGAAACGCGGGTCATGCCGCACGTTTGAGCCAAGAGCATCAAGTCCATCTGCATCTGCGCGACCGTGGCGAAGTTGGCTACGCTGTTCACATCGATCTTCACCGGCGCGGCCGGAGCCGTGCAGGAGGCCGCAGAATTCGTAAGCTGCTGTTCGATCGCTCGAATCCCGGTCAGATGCGTGTCGAGCCGAGCCTTATCCGCGGCGCTCAGACGACTTCCGAGAACTCCGATGTCGGCTTGCAAGAAGTCGAGAACGCTCTTGCGCTCTGTAAGCAGCCGCGAGAGCTGCATCGGAGTCAAATTCTTGTTCGCGAACATCTTCGTGTACATCTGTTGTGGGTCTTGAATCGGCAAGTTGGGCGTGTTCGACCCGGCGTACGAAATCACCCGTAGCGGCTCTTGGAGGATGGCGCGCACGGCAAACTCGAGCGACGGAAATGCCGTCGCCTTGCCGATGCGAAGCGCGATGGTTTGATCGACCGAGATGCGATCGGCCCAGCCCGCGGGGCCGCCCGCACCGCTAAAGCTTCCCGGAAGAAGAGACCCGCCGGTCAGCATCGCTCCCGGCCCCTTCATGTGCGGCCCACCGGGCTTCGCCGTCGTGGTGCCGAGCATGTCCGACACTGTCGAAACCATGTCGACGCCCTTGAGCACCATCATCTGCGACGTGTGCGTCGCCAGCGGCTGCAGGATCCGCCCCAGACTGGTCGGTGTCAGCGGCGTGTCGGCCGCCGTGTTCGGGCACGAGTTGGGCCTGGTGGAGCCGGAGCACCCCGGGAAGAACTCGGACGCGATTGTTCCGTTAGACGAGAACAATCCGATGAAGTGCTGAGCGGCATGCGCCGGCTGCGCCTGACCGAAGGCGGTCGACACGCGCCAGATGGGGCTCGTGAGCGTTGCGGTCAGCGCACCGATGCCGCTCAAGAGGCGCCGGCGGCTGAGCCGCGTTCGGAAAGCAGTCCGGTTTTCCGTCATTGCAAACCCCGGGGAACGTCCCCTTGCTTTTACGTGGGGGGTACTCGGTCGACCGGATCACGAATTCTCTTCAATACACATAGATTTGTCTTTCAATGTTTGGGGCGTCCATATTGAAAACTATTGAACTCGTGAACTATGCGGCACGCTCGTGTACTCGGCCAGTTGCCAACGGACGGTTTGCTACAAGCCGCGGGCCATATTGAGCGTTTGTGGCAATTGCAGTCGGTACGGCCTTTTCGCGCGTAGACGCCAATTGCTGACGTTCAGCGTAATTCGTGATCGGAACTCCGCCGCCCGGTCACATACAGCATAGACTCTATCCAAGAGCATATTGAGAGGTCGAAGTGGCGAGGCTAGGTGCCGGGCGACTTACAAGAATAGCGTCCGTAGGGCTCACGGCAGCGTGGTTGGGACTTGGGTGCGGGAGTGGCACCGGGCCGAAGGGAAGTAGCGGCAACAGCACGTCCGTCAGCGGCACCGCGAACGATGTCGGGGTACCCCCCTCGAGCGGCACGATGGCCGCGAGCGGAGCAGTGACGTCGAGCAGCACCGAGACAAGCTCGGGGACGTCGCCTGCTTCGGATGCCGGAGGAACCATCGCGCGGGTCAGCTGCAGTCTCGACATCGAAGCAGGCGCGCCACTCCAGGCTGACCCGGGCGTGACCCCGCTGCCCAACTACGCGACGCCCTACGTGGGTACGTTCACCGCTCCGCCGACCCAGGTCGATACCGGGGAAACGACCGATGCGCCGCTGCTCGGCAATGGCGATTTGGGAGTGGCCACAATCGGCGGCATCGATGCGATGACGTTCGTTTTGTCGAAGAACGAATTCTGGACGCTCGCCGGAGGAGCGGTCAAGGCGATGGCGCGCCTGTCGCTGTCCATCCCCGGCATGGCAGGCGCCTCGTACGCGATGACGGAAAAAATCGGCACGGGGCAGGTGACCGGGTCGTTCGCTGCCAATGGCACGACCGTCACGACGACGAGTTGGGTGCAAGCGACGGACACGACCTTTAACCAGCTCTACACGCAAATCGCCAATATGGGCGCTGCGCCGCTGCCTGTCAGCGTTTCGCTCGCACCGGGACACAAGAATACGAATCCGACAAGCACGGGCTCTTCCGCCGACGTCCTCTACGAGGACGTTCAAGCCGACAGAGTGGACATGGTGGGCGGGCAGCCGACGCGCAAAGTACGGGTCGCCGCTCGCGTCATTGGCACAACGGGCACGATCGCCAACGGAGCGCTCACTTTCTCACTGCCTCCCGGGCAGAAGGTCGTCCTGGCCACAGGCGTCATGAGCAACCTCGACAGTCCGATGTACCAAACAACAGTCGTCGCCAGCGTCGCCAAACTCGTGGCGAGCGACGTCGATTCTCTCAGCACCGCGCATCAAGCGTGGTGGGACGCTTTTTACCGAAAGTCGTTCATCCAGATACAGGACAAAGCCATCGAGAAACAGTTCTACGCATCTCTTTATCTCCTGGCGAGCACCTCGCGAACCGGCGAAGAGCCGGGCGGACTCTGGGGCTCGTGGATCATGACGGATGTCTTTTGGAATGGCGACTACACACTCAACTACAACTTCGAAACTCCGTTCTACGCGGCGTTTCCGACCAACCACGTGGAGCTCGCCGACAGCTACGACAAGCCTGTCCTCGATTGGCTCCCGCACGCCCAAGCCGCGGCAACCTCCCACGGGTGGAAGGGCGCTTTCTACCGAGTGCACATCGGGCCGCTGCCCAACGGGAGCGGCGACACGAGCGAGCACAATCAAAAGTCGATTGGCGCGTGGGCCGCCACCGACATGATCATGCACTACTACTATACGCTCGATCCGGCTTACGCGAATACGATCTATCCATTTCTCAAGCAACTGGCGATATTCTGGGAAAACTATCTCGTAAAGAACGCCGTCGGCACTTACGACATCGTCAACGACGCGCAGCACGAGGACGATCCGAGCCCGCAGACCAACGGCGTCATGTCGCTCGGATTGGTGCGCTTCCTTCTTCAGGCCACGATCGACGTCAGCGCCGCTCTGAACGTGGACCCCGAAGAGCGCGCGGTGTGGCAGGACCGGCTCAAGAACTTGAGCCCTTTCCCGACGTTCATGATGGGTGGCAAGACAGTCTTTCGGTACACGCAAGTGGGGCGTGACTGGAACCCGGGAAACTCGATCGGTTGCCAGCACATTTACCCGGGAAGCCAGATTGGCCTTGGCAGCGATCCGATGCTTCTACAATTGGGCAAGGACATGATCGACGTCATGCACCGATGGCAATCGGGCGGCGGAAACGTCACGTTCTTCCCGGCGGCGGCTCGAGGCGGCTACGACCCCACGGTCATCCTGTCGCAGCTCGACACGTGGCTCCAAAAGAGCACCTACGAAGGCGGCGGAGGTATCGAGAACTTCAATACCGTTCCGTCGACCATCAGCGAGATGCTGCTCCAGTCGTTCCAGGGAACGCTGCGCATCTTCCCCACGTGGCCCGTGGGTTCGGACGCGAAGTTTGCAAACCTTCGGGCCTACGGCGCGTTTCTCGTCTCGAGTGCGATCCAGAATAGCGTCATCCCTTACGTTCGGATCGTGAGCGAGCGTGGCGGCTCCCTCACACTGCTGAACCCGTGGGCGGGCAGGTCAATGGTTGTCTACCGCAACGGCGTCGACGCCGGTATGGTCTCGGGAACCACGGTGACGGTGCCCACCTGCAGCGGCGACAGTATCTTCGTCGCGCCCGCGGGAAGCTCGTACGCGTCGCTTCTCGCGCTCATCAACGCGCATTAAACGGCGCCGACGGCTTCTGCTCGAAGCGAAACGGAATGCGGCGACTGGGCGAGCGGATCGATTCGCTCTGCTCCGAGGTCGTATGGTGACGGCTCTCCGAAGAAGCTCCTGGCGCAGCACCCCAGCGCGAGTGTGGCCTTGACGCACAACGACCTCATGGCGTTGGGTGCGCTCGATGCGATCAAGGAGCTTAACAAAGGACCCGGGAAGGACGTCCTGGATCGTATCGGTCGACGGCCTCAAGGGCCGGTCATCGAGGCGCGCCAGAGCGGGCCGTGCCGACAACAACGGGGGGGTACGGATTCATGGGCAAAGTACTGCGTCGTGTGACCTCGGCCATTTCTTATTTGCTAGCCTCGGGCGCCCTCGGCACCGGCACGCTGGCGTACGCACAATCGCTTCCGGCGCCGACGGGCGTCGAGTCCCATCCCGCCGGCAGCGGGCAGATCACCGTCTTCTGGAACGCCACGACGGGCGCGAACAGCTACAATATTTACCGCTCCACGTCGGCCGGCGGAGAGGGCACCACGCCCCACGCCACGACGACGAGCACGTCGTTCCTGGACACCGGGCTGACCAACGGTCCCCCGCCCGTCTATTACTACAAGGTCGCGGCGGTCAATTCGGGCGGCGTCTCGCCACAGTCCGCCGAGACCGCGACGCCGACCCCGCTGCCGACGTCCCCGGGCAACGGGCAGGTCGCCGGCGTGCCCGGCTCCGGCGGCAGCCTGGTCTACTACTGCAAAGACGCCCTGCTCAACGGCTTCGACTGGTTCACGACGCTCAACGGGTGGTTTCCGCAGGTGCTCGGTTCTTCCGGCGCGCGTACACCGACCCATACCGTCGTTGACATGGCCTACGCGACGCAAGGGACGATGACCTTCAGCAACGTCGTCGTGCCGACGAGCGGCCTTTTCAACCTGGATTTCCACTACGCCTTCGCCTCAGGACTCTTTCCCGGCGTGACCGACCGGACGATGGGCCTGCAGGTCAACGGCGTCGTCATCACGAGCACGATGCGCTTCACCCTGACCGGCAGCTTCGAGGTCTATCAGGACTCGAACATTCAAGTTCATCTCAACGCCGGGCAAAACACCATCGTTCAATTCAACGTGTCGGATCACGGCGTTTCGCGAGTCGATGAATTGACCGTCTCGCCCGCAACGGCCTCCGCTCCGACCGGCCCGACGAACCTCGTGGGGACGGCCGGGAATGGCCAGGTCGCGCTCTCGTGGACCGCCAGCAGCGGCGCGAGCAACTACAACGTGTACCGCGGTACGAAGTCCGACGGCGAGTCCCTGACGCCCATCGCGACGCTGAGCGGCACCACCACCTCGTATACCGACACGGGCGTGACCGGCGGCACCACGTACTTCTACAACGTCGCCGCGACGAACAGCGTCGGCATCTCGCCAGATTCGAACGAGATCACGGCCACGCCATCCAGCGGCGGCGGCGGCGGAACCAGTGGGCCCGTTTCGATCAACAGCGGAGGCGGCGCGGCCAGCCCCTTCGTGGCCGACACGGACTTCAGCGGCGGCTCCGAACCCGCCACCACGCACGCGATCAATACCGCCCAGCTGACGGTGCCCATCCCGGCCCAGTCCGTGCTCCAGGACAACCGACACGGCGTCATGACGTACACGGTCGGCGGCTTCACGGCAGGCTCGAGCCGCACAGTGGTGCTCTACTTCGAGGAACACTACTGGTCGGGGACTGGGAAACGCGAGTTCAACGTGACCATCAACGGCAGCCAGGTGCTGACCAACTTCGACATCTTCGCCGCGGCCGGCGGACAGTACATCGCGATCGAGCGAATCTTCGCCACGACGGCGGACGCCAGCGGCAACGTGGTCATCGCGTTCATCAAGGGCGCCGTCGACAACCCAATGGTCAACGGGATCGTCGTCGAGTAGCGCAGCTGCGGTTTTACGCATCGTCGTCACGAGCGTCTGAGTTCACCCGCCTTCGCCCTTGACGAGCCTCAGGGGCGAGGGATGCTTCGGTTGATAGGCGCCGACTTTCCCGCCGCCGGGCAGAGTCACGGACGAGATCGAGCCCCATCGCTGTTCGTCAATCGCGCTGCACGACACGTTTTTCGCTTTCATCTCGGCGATGAACGTGTGGATGTCATCGCACATCAAATAGAGCTTGTGCACGTCGTTCTCGTCGGACGGGTGGACCGCCACTTCGGCAGGCGGCAGCGCGAAGATGAGCCAGCCGTGACCGGCGTCGACCGACGGATACTTGAGCACATCGCGGAAGAAGGCGCGGTCCGCCTCGGCGTCCTTGCTGTATACGATGATATGAGCGCCGTTGATCATGTCTCGAAGACTACCGTCGTTCGGTCACCCGCGCTGCCCGACCGCGGGCAGCCTCCGCAATCAGGCGCCTGACGGCGTGCGACTGACGCGGTAGACTACCGCGGTGCCCCTCCCAAAGCAGACGGACAAGGAGACGCTCCAGCGGTTGCTGGCGTCGGGGAAGTTGACCCCGGTCGAGACCGCAGACATCCAAGGAAGCTACGATGCGGTGATCGCCGGCAAGGAGCTCGACTCCGATCAGCGCTTGCGAGCAAATGCCCTCTACGACAAGAACAAGCTCGGCGAGGAAACTGTGCCCGTCGGTCGAAGACGCGGTCAGGCCAAGACCGACGAGCTACTCGCGAAGTTCGACGCCATGCCCAGACCAAAGCGCCCCCCCGGCAAGTGAGCAGTACGTAGTACAAGCCGCCGGCAAGTCGGTCGCGCCTCCTTCAGTGGATCACGTCGACCGGTTTGCCCTCGACGAACTCGGCGCTGCCGAACTTCACTACGTGCTCGCTTCCGGTCAGTCCGTTGGAGATCTCGATGTTCGCCCCCGTGTCGCGCTCGACCACGACGGGGACCAGATGGATTCGGGACTCTGCGTCGACTACCGCCACGCGCAAACCCTCGGCGCGGTTCATCAACGCGGTTGCGGGTAGCTCCAAGACCCGATGCGGAGACGGCAACGTCAGCGCGACCTGCGCGTACATGCCGGGCATGAGCGCGCCATCGGTGTTTGGAACGCGTATTTCGGTGTTCATCGTCCGTGTCGCCGTATCGAGCTCCCCGGAACTGCGCGCCACTCTTCCTTCGAAGGTCCGGCCCGCGTACTCGCGCACGCTCACTTCCGCGGGAACATTCGCGCGAACGCCGGGCGCCACGTCTTGCGGCACCTGCACGAACACCCGCGCTGGGTCGATCGCCGCAATCTTGTAAAGCGGCTGTCCGTTGCCCGCCGTGACGAGCGCCCCGAGCTCGACCCAGCGCTGCGTGACCATCCCCGCGAAAGGCGCCGTCACGAGGGCGAAGGACTTGAGCTGACTGAATCGCCGGATATTCGCCTCTTGGGCCGCGATGGTCGCGCGGGCGACACCTGCATTGGCTTCGTCAACTTGAGCTTGAGCCTTGTGCTGATCGAGATCGGCTTCGGAGACGAGGCCCTGCTTTGCGAGCTGTTCGTATCGCTTCAGATTGGACTTCGATAGCTCGCGATTGGCCAACGCCTGCTGGAGCGTCGATTGCGCTTGCGCGAGCTGCGCCTTGGCCTGGTCGAGCTCCTGGTCGAGCTCAGGTGTGTCGAGCTCCACGAGCACTTCGGCTTGCTTTACCTTGTCGCCGATATCGACGCGCCATCGCCGAACGAAGCCGCTGGCGCGCGCATAGAGGACTGTTTCCTCCAAAGGCTGCACGCTGCCGGGCAAAAGGACCGCTCTGTCACTCGATGCCGCTTTCGGCGCAACGACTTCAACGCACATCGCAGCACGTCCCGCGCTCTCTACACCCTCTGCGAGCGCGGCGCTCTGTCGACTCCTCGGCAGGTAGGCGCTGAGAAACGCCGCCCCCAGAACGGCGAGCAGGCCCGCCAACACGCCGGCGATGCGCTTTTTCGAAATCGTCGCCGGGGCAGGGAGGTCGAATCCCAACGCGTGACCGGCAGCCAATCCGGGCGGCGGATCGCGCCGCTCTCGTTCCGCGGTCATGCCCCCTCCAAGAGGGGATCCACCAGGGTCGCCGGGCGGCGCCGGAGGATCCGATACATGACGCTCCCCTGTTTGAGGATCGACATGAGAACCGACTTCTTGCCCTCGACGTGAACGATGTTCGTCTGGGGCAAATACCCGTCGCGGACATTGGCGACGTCCCGAACGAAAACAGTCGTTCCGCGAACCACCTTGATCGGGATGGCGGCAATTTGAGTGAGCAGTTCCGGGCTGGCGTTGAGAACAATGGGATATTCGTCGATGCCGATTTTCGCGGTTCCGGTCGGGACGATCACGTTCCCGAGTCCGAGTGCGCTGTTGACGTCGCGCGGCGACAGCCCCCAAGCAAAGAGACGCTGGGGATCGATGTCGACCATGATTTGCCGTTGCTTGCCGCCGTAGGGCCAGGGGACCTGCGCTCCCTGAATCGTGGCGATGTCGGCGCGGATGAAGTTTGTGCCGTAGTCGAAGAGCTGCTGCTCGCTGAGAGAATCGCTCTGCAGCGCAATTTGCAAGATGGGCACGTTCGACGCGCTGTACCGGATGATGAACGGCGGGGTCGTCCCGGGGGGCATCTGCCGCACGACGGTCTGCGAGATCGCAGTGACCTGGGCCGTCGCTGCCTCGATTTTCGCGCCGGGTTGAAAGAAGATTTTGATGATCGAGACCCCGGTCAGCGACTGGCTTTCGATGTGCTCGATGTCGTTGACAGTCGTTGTGAGCGCACGCTCGTAGCCGTTGACGATGCGCTTCTCCATTTCTTCGGGCGACAGGCCACCGTAGTTCCAAACGACGGAGATGACGTGCGATACCACCGCTGCGTTCGTCCCTAAGGGTGCGCGGTGCTACGGGCCCATTCCGGGGTCGAACATCGGGCGCACCTCGGACTCGCCCTCGAATCCGGGCCAATACTTTCGGTGCAATTCCATGAACTCGGTCGCGACCCGAATCGCCTCTGCCTTCGAGTCCACTTTCAGGATGGCCCAGCCGCCGATGACCTCCTTGGTCTCCGTGAACGGGCCGTCGGTCACGATGATCTTGCCGTTGCTGAGCCGCACGCGAACGCCGTCTTTGCTCGGAAGCAGGCCGCCCGTGTCGACAAGGGTACCGTCCTTTAGTGATCTCTCCACGAACTTGCCCATCGCCTCCATCAACGCGGCCGGCGGCGGGGACTCACGATGCGACTCGGAATGGCGGATGAACGTCAGATATTTCATGGCTTCTCCTCCAGCTTCAATCACAGGACGAACGAGCCGGGCCTGAATCGACACGCCGGCAGTCTTTTTTTTTCGCGACGAGACGGTGGCACTAATGGCGCGCGGGATGTGCAGGAGGTACCAAGCACTCGGGTCGCCGTCCGATGAGGTCCGAGCGTCCCCCCTTGCGGAGGGCCTCGCGGGCTAGGTCATGCTGCGACTCGTCCCAATAGTAGAGGAGCGCTTTCATCTGCTTCTTCTCGCGAAGATCGCGGACAACCGAAACCGGGGCCATCGTCAAGGGGTCGATGCCGGTGAAAAACATCGCCGTCGCGATGGCCATCGGCGTCGGAATGAAGTCTTGCACCTGCCGCGGGCGAAGATTCCGGCTCTTGAGCCACAGGGCCAGGTCGATTGTGTCTTTCAGCGTCGAGCCGGGATGCCCGGTGATGAAGTACGGGACCAAGTACTGATCCTTGCCGGCTTGCTCGCTCGCTTGGCAAAAGGCTTGCGCGAAGCGCTCGTAGTGCTCGATCGGCGGCTTTTTCATCTTGCGCAAGACGTCGGGGTTGGTGTGCTCGGGCGCCACGCTCAGTTGACCGCCGGTGTGGTAGCGCGCCAAGTCGCGAACGAACTCCGGGCTGCGCTCGGCCAGGTCGTAACGGACGCCGCTGGCGACGTAAACGTGATCGACACCCGGCTCTTTTCGAACTCGGCGCAAGAGCTCGATGAGTGGCCCGTGGTCGGTCACCAGATTCTCGCAAATCCCCGGATGCACGCAAGACAGCCGCCTACACGCGCTTTCGGTCGCATCGTCCTTGCAGCGCATCTTGTACATGTTCGCTGTCGGTCCGCCGACGTCGGTAATCGTTCCGCCGAAGTCCTGCATCCTTGAAAGAGCTCTCACCTCGCGGAGCACACTGTCCGCGCTGCGGCTCTGAATGATTCGGCCCTCGTGCTCGGTGATGCTGCAAAACGTGCAGCCACCGAAGCAGCCGCGCATCGTCACGATCGAGTGTTTGATGGTGTCGAACGCCGGAATTCGCTCCTCTCCGTACCCCGGGTGGGGCTGGCGCGTGAAGGGCAGGTCGTAGAGGCCGTCCATCTCGCTTTCGTCGAGAGGCAGCGCCGGCGGGTTGAAATAAACCGCCTCGTCGCCGTGTGGCTGCAAGAGCGGCCGAGCGTTGTGCGCGTTCGTCTCGTACTGAAACATGCGCGACATGCTCGCGAACGCGGTCTTGTCGCGCGAAACGTCTTCGAACGACGGCAAGACGACGGGCTTGCCGTCGGTGACATAGCGGCTCGGATGCGCGGCGACGTCGGTCCACCCGCGGCGGTTCTTGCGAACGTGAGCCGTTCCGCGGATGTCCTTGAGCTGATCGATGTGTTGGCCGGCTTCGAGGCGGCGTGCGATCGCCCACGCCGCGCGCTCGCCCATGCCGAAGACGAGCAGATCCGCCTTGCTGTCGAGGAGGATCGAGCGGCGAACCGAATCGTTCCAGTAGTCGTAATGCGCAATGCGGCGGAGCGATGCCTCAATGCCCCCCAAAACGATAGGAACCCCCGGGAAGGCCTGCCGGCACATGTTGGAGTAGACGATCGTGGCGCGATTGGGACGCATGTTCGTACGCCCGCCGGGAGAGTACTGGTCGACCGAACGAACTTTCTTCTGCGCCGTCAGCTTGTTCAGCATCGAATCGAGATTGCCGGCACTGATGCCGACGAAGAGACGCGGACGTCCCATCCGCTGGATGTCTTGCAGATGCTGTCCGCCGGAGTCGGAACCAACCTTGCCGCTCGACCAACGCGGCTGCGCGACGATTCCGACCCGATAGCCGCGTCCCTCGAGAAAGCGGGCTACCAGCACCGGACCGAAGGCCGGATGGTCGACGTATGCGTCGCCCGTGACAATAAGGATGTCGAGCTCGTCCCACCCGCGCGCGTTCATCTCTTCGCGTGTCGTCGGCAAGAACGCCCGCGTGTCTCTCGCGACTCGACCGCCGTGCGAGGTTCGAAGCGCCACGAGCGACATGACCGCGCAGCATAGCGCGGACTTGCAGGACCCTCACTTGCCGGACCGCGAGGCCAATATACTTTTTCCCGACCAAAGTCCCTGATGCAGGGCCATTGAAGGTCGGTGTCGAGTCCAAGAACTCGGGCCGGCAGTCGTGTGCGCAAATTCCGCCTCCGACGAGTCATCATGTCCAACCTGTGTAGATTCGGCCCAATGAGCCTGATGGCGGCTCTCGCATGCGGCGTCGCCGCTGGTTGCTCCAGCGGAGCCGTCCGCTCGGGAGGCCCCCCTGCGAACGGAAGTGGCACTTCGCCCGCGGGGAGCGGGGGCGGCAGTGGCATCGTGAATCCCGCCTCTGGCGGCTCCGCTGCGAGCGCACCTGGCCCCGCGGGTGGAGTGGGCAACACGTTTATCGATCCAGCGTCCACGGCATTGGTTCGCCTCACAAACTCCGAATACTCACAGACAGTGAGCGACCTTCTCGGCGAGCCTCCCGACGCGGCCGCCCGGTATCACTTCCCAGACGACCCACAGGAGCACGGCTTCGACAACAACGTAGCGCTGCTTCACGTCTCGCCCGTTCACGCGGACAAGTACGCGACGGCGGCAGAGACCATTGCAGCAGCGACGTTCGCTGCGCCCGACCGGCGGGCGCGGGTGTTGACCTGCAACCCGGCGACGGGCGGGGCCACGTGCCTGAACACGTTCGTTCGCACCATGGGCCGACGTGCGTTTCGACACGTCTTGAGTGATGACGAAGTCAACCAGCTGGTTGGTGTGGCGACAGGCGCAGCGTCGATGACGGATCCCACCTCGGGCCCGCGGATTGCGCTCACGGCGATGCTGCAGGCCCCCGATTTCCTCTACCGCGTGCAGGTGGGCGTCGCGGATCCAGGGCGCCCCGGAATTGTAGGCCTCGACGGGTTCGAGATGGCCACCCGTCTGTCGTATTTCCTCCTGGGCACTACGCCCGATGATGCCCTGTTGGATAAGGCGGCGGCAGGAAACCTGAGCACGCCCAACGGCATCAAGGGCATTGTGCAAGAGATGCTGGCGGATCCGCGGTCGCGGCTCGGGATCAAGCGATTTTATGGCCAGTGGTTGCCCCTGTCACTGATATCGGGACCAACCGCGCAGGCCGATCGATTGCCTCATGGGGACGCAGTCCTCGCGGCCACCATGGCCGAGGAAACGAGTCGATTCGTCGACAACGTGCTCTGGAACGGCGGCAGCGTCCTAGACCTCTTGACGGCTCCCTACACGTTCGTGGAGACGACTCTTGCCAAAAACTACGGCCTGCCGGCCGTGACAGGTTGGACTCGGGTGGACTTTCCCGCAGGGAGCCAGCGACTCGGCATTCTGACGCAAGGGACGTTCCTTGCGGCCGGATCGCACGGAACAAGACCTTCCAACACGCGGCGTGGCGAGATGGTGCGCGAGCAACTCCTCTGCCAGAATATTCCATCGCCTCCGCCTGGGGTGAACGCGACCATCCCGAGCCCAACGCCGGGCGAGACCGAGCGGCAGACGTTCGCGCGCCACACGACGGACCCGACGTGCGCGGGCTGCCACGGACTAATGGATCCGATCGGCTTTGGCCTGTCTGGCTTCGACGAGATGGGGGCGATTCGCACGACGGATACCAATGGGCAGCCTATCTCGGTGGCAGGAAGCATCAATGGGATGACCCCGCCGGACTTCAACGGACCCGCGGAGCTTGCGAAGAAGATTGCGGCCTCGCCTGCATTCCGGACGTGCTTCGCTACGGAGCTCTTCCGCTACGTCTTTGGACGCACGGAGACGGCTCAGGACGCTGTTGGAATCACCGAGCTGCAGGGGTCGTTCGAACGCGCGCAGTGGGACTTCGGCAAGGGCGTTTCCTCCCTCGTGCTCAGTGATGGGTTCCGCTACCGCAACAAGGGAGACGCGCCGTGAGACCGTTCCGATTGTCGCGGCGAGCGCTGCTACGCGGGGCGGGGATTGCGATCGCGTTGCCCGCGCTCGACGCGATGATCGACGGACGGGGACAATGGTACGGCATAGCGAAAGCGGCGACGCCTCCCCCCGTTCGCGTGATGGCATTCCATTTCCCCCATGGCGTCGTGTTGCCGCAATGGGTACCGGCGACGACGGGGCCCAACTACGCGATCACGCCCGGGCTGATGCCCCTCTCCGCTTTCCAAGCGGACTTTAACGTCATCAGCGGTCTGCAACAGACTGCGTGGCTAAAGGGTCCGGGCGGGGGTCACGCCAACGGAATCCCGGATTTTGCGACGGCCGTCCCGAGCATCGGTACGGGCGCCGGTGGACCTTCGTTCGAGCAGGTTCTTGCGACGGAGTTCGGAACGGCGACCAAGTTCCGGTCGCTCGCATGAACAACATCTCGTGGACCGCTCCAGGAGTTCCAGCACCCGCCGAGCGCGACCCAATGAACTTCTTCATGACGTTGGTCTCCGCCGTGCCGGCCGGAGCGGGGGGCGCTCCCACCGGGCCATCGCCCGATGCCATCGCGGCGATCGCGCAGAAGAGGAGCGTCCTCGACTACGTCATGGGCCAGCTCGGAACGCTTCGCGGGCGCGTCGGCTCCGCCGACAAGGCACGAATCGAAGAGCACCTGAGCAGCATTCGCGAGGTCGAGCGAATCTTGACGTCGACGCCGTCGACCACGGCCGTGGGATGCAAGTCTCCCGATCCTATTACCGACACGATGTCGATAGCTGACGGAGCGGGCAAACCGATCGGCATGGCCGCGGCCAATGCACGTGCACGCGTCTTTCTGCGGCTCTTCGCAACGGCATTCAGGTGCGATCTCACTCGGTACGCCAGCTTTGCCATGAGTAACGGCTTCGACGATCGAAGGGCACCTGAATTCGGCGGCGGCATGGTGGGCCACCATCAGATCACGCATAACGGCGGACACTACGGCGCCGGCGTCGACATCGAGATGAAGTTCGTGACCTTCTACGCTGCCCTTCTCGCCTATCTTTTGAACGAGCTCAAATCCAGCCCGGAGGGCGGTGGAACGGTGCTCGACAACTGCCTCATCTACTACGGCAGCGAGATGGCAGAAGGCTGGCACACCAACAACAACATGCCCGTCGTCCTTGCCGGAAGAGCCGGGGGGCACGTCGTGACGGGCCGCCATCTGGCGTTCCCGGATCCGACTCCACTAGCAAGGCTCTTTTTGGCAATCCTCAAGTTTGGCGGCAGCCAAACGGCCAAGTTCGGCCTCGGCGGCGATACGCCGCTCGATGGGCTGTCCGTTTGAGAGCCGCGCGCTCCGGCTAATTGCAGCCAATCTTTTGCGCGTCGAGGGCGATGTCATCGACGAAGACCTCGAAGGGCATTGTGGAGTTCTGATACACCCTCCAACCGACGGCCACTGACTTGAACTCGGATGGAAAAGTGAACTGCGGCTGACCGGCCATAGGGCCCTTCCAGTGCAGCATCGGACGGTCATTGCCATCGAGCCAGAATTTGGCTTCGTTGCCCGGGGCGTCGTAATACCACTCGAGGCAGTACCAGGTCTTTGGCTTGATGGCTGCTTGCGTGTCCGACAAACCAGTCTCGAACGGCATGATCTGATGCATGTGCGTATCGAGGTGGAAGCGCAAATATTCGGCGCCCGCCGGTTGAATGTGACCGCCCATGCGAACCGCGAGGCCTCCGGAGTACGTCGTTCCTCCGCCCGCCTCCATCACCCCCCAATGATAGAATGCGCCGCCTGCCTGTTGCTCGATATAGAAAAAAAGGCGCCCGTAGAACTGCTTGTGCAGTGATGCAGGGAATGCCCCCGTCAGCCGTATGAACCTTGCCGCCGGGCAAGTGGCGGCACCATCAGTGCACGTGGCTCCATTGTGGGGCGGCACGTGCATCGACCGCATTCCGCGGTGCGGACGGGTTGAATCAATGACGACTGGACTGCCATCGAGCGTCCACGTGGCTGGGTCGGGCGCGGCACCGGACTGATACTCTTCGAACGTTTCGCAGAATTGAGAAGTGCACGCCCCGGCTGCGGCGACGTCGGTGCCAACATCGGCGTGGGAATCGCTGCCGGTAGATCCCCCGCTGCCGTCTTGCATCGTCGCCGCACCACTGCCATCGGGCATTGCGGGCGTGCTGTCTGCATCCGGCACTACGGACGCACCGTTACCATCGGGCAACATTCCAGACGTGAGGTCAGCCATGCCTTCGGGCTGCCCCCCCTCCAGGACCGGTCCTGCAGCGCCCGACGTGCCCCCGTTATCACGAGCTCTCGTGGGCCCGGACTCGGGCGCGCTCGCGCACGAACCAACCAGGAAAAGGACAACGCACCACACCCGCATTCGTACCTTCAATGGCCACCGCTCCATGACATCGGTCGGCGCTAAAGCGGACTGACCCGGATCTCGCCGCCCCCAAAGGCTCCATCGCGTAGCCGTCGCGCAAGTAGACGAGGCGAGCATTGGTTCGTCCCAGCCGCATCTCGTCGCGCAGGTCGAGCCGAAGCGCCTCGAGTAAATCGTCGAGCGCCGCCGTGTTCGTCTTTCTCTCGTTCATTGTTCGCGCAACGCTCGCGGCTTGCTCCGCCTGAGAGGGAGTCCCGAAGAGCTGAATGTCAGCGATAGCCTGCGCAAGCCCGCGCATCTCATCGGAACCCCCACCATTGGCGGCACGCTCGATGCTGCGCCACGCGTCCACAAGGAACTGCACGCGAACGTCACGCCGCCTGTTGTCGTGCTCCCTCTTGCCGTTCAGGGCCTGCCCGAAGAGTCGCCCAATCACAACGAGCAAGCCGTGCAGCAAGTTCAGCAAAGCGCTCATGACGAATCTCCTTCGCGGCCTCTCCCTTTGAAGACGTACGAAGACCTCTCGGTTCGACACACACGCGCGTCTTTTGTGCACGAGCTCGAGGCTACCAGCCCGCCATGACGCCGGCCGTGGTGCCGATGCCGTGAGAGGTGCCGCTGCGGAATACGCCGTCATAGCTCGGCTCGAACCACAGGCCGAACCGCTGGGAGGGCCAGAACATGAAGTCGAGAGCGAACTCGATCCCACCGAAGGTCCCGTCCCTATCGGTTCCAGTGACATGTACGATCTCGGGACCGAGCCCGGCCATGAACTCCACGCCAGGACTCAATCGAAACGGCTTCTTGAGGAGCAAGTCGACCGGCACCTCGACGCCGCGCTCTGCCGCGAGTAGCGAAGCTCCCAACTCGAGCTCCAGCCAGTTCTCAATCGCTACGTACTCGAGAAAGACGTTGGCCCCTGGATGAAAAGAGCCTTCGCGTGGCTCGAGCTCTCCTGCGCCTCCCGCGCCGATGACGATCGTGTGGTCGATCTGGGTCCGCTCTTCCTTTTCGTCGGCGGAGGCCCGACGCGCGATGCTCGTGATGAGCATCACTCCGAGAAGCACCCAGCAAGCGCCGTCTATTGTCATTGTGCGCGGGAGCAGCCGCGATGATGGTCGTCGACGAGACCGCATGCCTGCATGAACTCATCGTGATATCGAATCGACAGCGGGTCATCAGAAACCCACTGGCAGCGGGCCAAACGCTTCTCCTTACGTGACATGATGCCTCTACTACATCTTGACGGGCCGCCCGCTCCGGGAACATTCTTCGCCCGCCGCCGGTTTGTCCGGCACTTTCGGCCATGATCGAAGTCGTCGACCTTTACAAATACTACGGCGATCGCCGAGCGGCGGGGCCTGCTCGGCCTCAACGGCGCAGGCAAGACCACCGCGCTCCGCGTTTTGGCCTGCGACTTGCTTCCGTCATCGGGCAAGATCCTAGTCGACGGGTTCGACGTGGTGGACCAACCACATGAAGTGCGCCGTCGCATCGGCTACCTGCCCGACACGCCTCCTCTCTACGGCGAAATGACCGTGCGCGAGTACCTCGTGTTTGCGGGGCGGCTACGGGGCATGGGCGAAGCCGAGGCCCGGCGCGCGGCCGAAAGCGTAGAAGAGTCGGTTCAGGTCACAGAGGTCCGCGACGACCTCATCGCTTCGCTCTCGCACGGCTTCCGCCAGCGGGTCGGCATTGCCCAGGCCGTTGTGCACAAGCCGCAGCTTCTGATTCTCGATGAGCCGATCACCGGGCTCGATCCGGTGCAAATCATCGAGATGCGCCAACTTTTGCGCCAGTTGCGGTCGCAGCATACGATTGTGCTCTCGAGCCACATTCTCACCGAGATAAGCGAAACGTGCGATCGGATCTTGGTGCTCAGGGCCGGGGAAATCGTCGCCGCAGGCACCGAGGCCGATCTCTCGCGCAACATGATCGGCGCAATGCAGATTGAGTTAAGCGTCCGCGTCGGCACTACGGTCGCCCTCGAGCGCGTGCGCCAGCTTCTCCTTGCCGCGGAAGGGGTTACCTCCGCCAACATGATTGAACCGCGCGAGGTGGGCCCGGGCGTCGCTACGTTCCGTGTGGAGGCCGCCCGGGACGTGCGCGAGTCTTTGTCGCGCACGTTGGTCGAAGCCAAAGTCGGGATCCTCGAGATCGTGCGCAACCGGCGCGAGCTCGAGTCGATTTTCCTCCGTTTGACCGGGGACGGGAACGATGGCTCGCGCGCCGCCAGCGCAATGCCGGCTGCAGCGCCGGAGATCGGGGGGCTGCCGTCGTGAGCGCGACTCTCCTGATTGCGGGGCGAGAGCTGCGTGCGTATCTGCGCTCGCCTTTCGGCTACATCGTGGCCGCTGCCACGCTTCTCGTCGACGGCTTGCTCTTCGAGGGATTTGCCCTCGGTGCCAGCCCGCGTCTTTCGGCCGACGTGCTGTTCGACTTTTTCTACTTTGCGAGCGGCACCACCATGGTCGCATCGATTCTGTTGTCGATGCGGCTCGTGGCCGAGGAGCGGCAAACCGGGACCTTGGTGCTCATGAACACCGCACCGGTGCGCGACGTCGAGATCGTGCTGGGCAAGTTCCTCGCGTCCTTCGCGTTCATTGTCTTGCTCACCGCACTCACCGCCTACATGCCGCTGCTCATTTTGGTGAATGGCAGGATTGCTCTGGGCCATATCCTCGTTGGCTACCTGGGCCTCGTCCTGCTCGGCGCGGCGTCGGTGTCCATCGGCCTGTTTGGATCGGCCTTAGCAAAGACTCAGGTGCTTGCGGCGATCACCGGCGCGGGCATCCTGGTTACCCTGCTGCTCCTCTGGCTCGTGGGCAGAGTGGCAGATCCGCCCCTCAACACGTTCTTGGCCGGCCTCGCGCTCCATAACGAGAGACAGAGCCCGTTCATGCGAGGTCTCTTCGAGCTCGATCACGTCGTTTACTACATCGCCGTCACCTACTTCTTCTTGCTCGCGGCCACCAAGACGCTGGAGGCTCGGCGATGGCGATGAACCGAGGCCTCTCGACCGGTACGCCGACGTGGGTCGCCCCGGTCTACGTGGCAGGACTAGTGCTCATCTTTCTCGGCGAGCGCGTTCTTTCGACGATCGGATGGCTGCGCGGCGTGCTGACCGGCCTGGGAGTGCTCCTGGTCGCCGTTCTGACGGTCGTGCGCTGGATCGCCGTGCGCACGTCGAGCGGGGAAGCACGCATGGTGGAGCGAGCGCTGGCCCTTCTGTCGGCGGGCGGCGCGTTGGCCGTCGCCATTTACTTCACGACAGTCGGATGGGCCGAAGAGCGGCTGGGCATAGCCGCGATGGCGTCGGCCTCACGCCAGCGCTTTGAATCCGCCGCCACTGTGGCGTGGGTGGCCCTTCTCATCGGGACGCTTGTTCCCATGCTGTTCGCGGAGCGGGCCTTCTTCCCGATGCGTCACTCGAGTCGGGTCGAATGGCGGCGCGTCCGCGAGGCTCTGGGCGCGGGTCTCACGCTTTCTTTGGTGGCGGTCTACGGCTCTCTCTTCACGTTCGTCGCCGGCGAGCTCGGCGTGAAGGCCGACTTTTCGTATTTCCACACGGCGCGGCCGAGCGAGTCGACGCGCAAGATTGCCGCGAGCGCGAGCAGTCCAGTGGAAGTGAAGGCCTTCTTTCCCGAGCTCAACGCGGTCGGCACGGAAGCGGGCAGCTACCTGCGCGACCTGGCGCGCGGCCTTCCGGCGATCCACCTCGAGGTGCACGATCGGCTGCTCGTGCCGGAAATCGCAAAGCAGGCGAAGATCTACGACGATGGGATCATCGTCGTAGAACGCGGTGCGGATCGCGAAACGATCTCGCTCGGCACCGACATCGTCGCTGCGCGGCCTAAGCTGAAAGCGCTCGATAATGATTTTCAGAAGGCGCTCTTGAAAGTCCTCCGAGAACGCAAGACGGCGTACTTCACCGTTGGTCACGGCGAGCTCAACGACACCCAGCCGACACCGCAGAACGAGGGACGAACTGGACGGGGACTTCGCCAGCTCCTCGAGCAGCAGAACTACACCGTACGCGACCTCGATGCGACCACAGGGCTTGTCTCCGACGTCCCGGCCGACGCGTCGCTCGTGCTCGTCGTCGGGCCGCAGCAGCCCTTCCTCCCGGACGAGGTAGCCACGCTTGGGCGCTACGCCGCGCGAGGTGGCCGTCTCTTTCTCAGCCTGGACCCGGAGGCGAAGATCGCTCTGCAGCCGCTTGCAGACCTCGTAGGACTGCGCATTTCGACGTCCGTTCTCGCCAACGACAAGGTCCACCTGAGGCGGCGCTTCAACGACTCCGATCACACTCTCCTTGTGACGAATCGCTATTCGTCGCATGCCTCGGTCTCGACGCTCAGTCGAATCGCGTCGCGCCCGGTCGTTTTCGCCGGCGCCGGATCGCTTGACCGCAGTCCGAGCGCCGAAGGTGCTCTGCACATCGACTTCACGGTCCGCGCCCTGCCGGACACGTTCAACGACGAGAATGGCAATTTCTTCTTCGATGCCGCGACGGACAGACGGGACACCTACGCGCTGGGGGCGGCCGTCTTCAAACCGGTGAGCCCTGCGCCTTCGGAGGCACGCCACGGCGAAAAGAAGAGCGACGAAATGCGCGCCTTCGTCCTCGCCGACGCTGACGCTGTAAGCGATGCCGCGCTTGGCAATGACGCCAACGCTCTGCTCGTTGCCGACGCGGTCCATTGGCTAGGCGGCGAAGAGAGCTTCGCGGGTGCGATGTCGACGCCGGAGGACGTTCGCATCGAGCACACGAAGCAAAAGGATCTCGTCTGGTTTTACGGAACTATCTTTGTCGCCCCGGCGATCGTTCTTGGGGCGGGGCCGAAAAAGAAGACCTCGTCACAAAACAAGCCGTCCCCCGAGCCTGCAGAGCACGACGAGGTGCCTGCATGATGGGGCGTCAACTTTGGGTCCACGTCGGGCTGCTCGTCGTCGCCGGCGCCGCGTCCGTTTACGTTTGGACCCGCGACACGAAGGCAACGGCGGCCACGGCCGCTGAAGTGTCGGTCTGGAGCGGGCGCTCGGACGACGTTCAGCGCATCACATTTGAATCCAGCGCAAAGAAAGTCACGCTCGAGTCACACAAGGACGCTCAGGGGCACTGGTTTTCCGGGTCCGCCCAATGGGTCACGCCGACAACCGCGGACGCGGGGGCAACGGCTGCCCCGAAGGCGACCCTGTTCGTCTCGGTCACCGCCGCGCAAAAAATTGCCGACGCGGTCGCGCCGTTCAAGGCCCTGCGTCAGATCGGGCGCATCGACTCCGCGCGGGCGGGCGAGTTCGGCCTCAAGGAGCCCGGATCGACGCTGATCGCAAACGTCGGCGGCAAGGAACACCGCCTTGCCATCGGCGCTCCCACGCCAAGCGGCACGGATCGCTACGTGCGCGATGAGAGCTCAGGATACGTCTATGCGGCGAAGTGCGACTTCGTGCGCGACCTCGAGGCGGGAGAAACGTCTCTTCTCGAACGCGATCTTCACGACTTCCAGGATCCCGACATCGTTTCCATTCGCATCATTGCCGGGGGCAAGAAACGTGAGGTCTTGCGCCGGGGGCCGCCCACCAAGCGAATCTGGGCGGATCCGGGCTCCCCGGACAAGGCGGACGAAACGGTCTCGAATTGGCTCAGCAAGGTCGACAGGCTGAAGCCCACCGAATACGTCAGCGATCCGACGAGCCCTCCCGATCGCGTCGTGCGCATCGAATACAAGGTCAGGGGCGGCGATGGGCTCTTTCTCGAGCTCGCGAAGACGCCCGGCGAAGGCGGCCATCGCGAGTATCTCATTCGAAGCGAGCGCACTCGCCTCTGGACCAAAGCGTACGCGCCGTGGGCCGAACAGGTGGAACAGGACCTCGGCAGCGTACTCAAGTGAGCCAACGTCACGAATTCCAGGCCGAGGTCAAAGAGCTCCTCGAGCTCATGGTCCACTCGCTCTATTCGAACAAGGACATCTTTCTGCGCGAGCTTATTTCGAACGCCTCGGACGCGCTCGACAAGCAGCGTTTCGAGCAGCTCACCTCTGGCGTTGGCACCGCCGGCGGCGCGACCGGAGAGCTTCACATTCGGATCGAAGCGAATCCGGAAAAGCGCACGCTCTCGATCATCGATAACGGCGTCGGGATGACGCAAGGCGAGGTGATCAAGAACATCGGAACGATCGCCAAGAGCGGGACCAAAGAGTTTCTTCATGCCGTCAAAGAGGCGCAGAGGAAAGAGATTCCGCCCGAGCTCATCGGCCAGTTCGGCGTCGGGTTTTACTCGTCGTTCATGGTCGCCGAAAAGGTCGAGCTTCTCACGCGACGAGCGGGCGAGACCGGCGCGACGCAATGGGAGTCCGTGGGCGACGGTTCGTATTCAATTCGCGATGGCGAGCGAGACGACGCAGGAACGACGGTCACCCTTCATCTCAAGCCCCACGATGAGGAACAGGGGCTGCGCGACTACACGAGCGAGTCGGTGATCAAAGAGATCGTGAAGCACTACTCGGACTTCGTCGCCTACCCGATTCGGATGAAGGCATGGCGCAAGAAGACCGAGGGCTCCTCGCAAGTCAAAGTTCTGGAGGACGAGACCCTCAATTCGATGAAGGCCATCTGGGATCGTCCGAAGGCCGAAGTCTCCGAGGGCGAGTACCGCGAGTTCTACCGGCACATCTCGCACGATTGGACCGATCCGCTTCGCACCATTCCTATCAAGATGGAGGGGACGTTCGAGGCTTACGCTCTGCTCTACATCCCGTCGAAAGCGCCTTTCGATCTCTACAGCCCCGAGATGAAGCGCGGAGTGCAGCTCTACGTGAAGCGAGTCTTCGTGATGGACGAGTGCAAGGATCTTTTGCCCCCGCACCTACGCTTTATCAAGGGCGTGGTCGACGCGCACGATCTGTCGCTCAACGTGTCGCGCGAGATTCTTCAAAAGGATCGGCAGATTCAGATCATTCGAAAACAGCTTGTGAAGAAGGTCTTCGCGACGCTCGAGGAAATGAAGGAAGGAGCTCCCAACGAGTACCTGGATTTCTGGGCCGAGTTCGGCCCGGCGCTGAAGGAGGGGCTCCTCGGGTACGAGGTTCAGGACAAAGAACGGCTGCTCGATCTCCTCTTGACCGGATCGACCGCCGGCGCGTCGGAACTGACGTCGCTCGGTCAATACGTCAGCCGCATGAAGGAAGGGCAAGACGCCATCTACTTTTTGGCGGGCTCGTCCAAGGACGCGGTCGCTCAGTCGCCGCTGCTCGAGGCCTTCGTCCAGAAGGGATACGAGGTGCTGCTCTTCTCCGATCCGGTCGACGAGCTGTGGCTCGAACGAGCGCCCAGCTTCAAAGACAAGCCGCTCAAGTCGGTGGGACGCGGTGAGATCAAGCTCGGGTCCGAAGACGACCGAAAAAAAGAATCCGCGGCGCTCGAAGACAAGCAAAAAGAGTACAGCGATTTGCTCACCTGCTTGCGCGTGCACTTGCAGGACGAAATCAAGGAGGTTCGCCTTTCGGGTCGCCTGACGTCGTCGCCCGTGTGTTTGGTCGGCGACGAACACGACGTGAGCCCGCGCATCCAGAAGATGCTCGCGCAGATGGGCCAGAAGCCGCAGAAGGTCAAGCGGATCCTCGAGCTCAATCCCGGCCACGTACTCATTCCCAAGCTTCAGGCGATCTTTCGGGAGAACGGAGCCGATCCGCGGCTCAAACTGTACGCCGACTTGCTCCTCGGGCAAGCGCACCTCGCGGAATCGGGCGAGCTGCCCGACCCCGGTGCGTTCAGCAAGGTGCTCACGGAGGTCATGCAGCGCGCGGTGTAGCCTCGTGCCGTGCTTCGAGAGAAAAGCGTCACTCCGCGATGAGCCTCACGTCGATGTTGCCGCGAGTCGCATTGGAATAGGGGCAAACTTCGTGCGCAGCGCGCATCAGGGCCTCCGCCTCCTCGTGCGACAGCCCGTCCACCTTTCCATGCAGCTCAACCGAGAGCACGTACTTTCCCTGATCGGTCACGTTGAAGCTGACGTGCCCGGTCACACTCGCATTCGCTAGGGGCTTCTTCTGCCTACGGGCCACCGACCGCATGGCAGATTCAAAGCATGCCGCGTAGCCGGCGGCGAAGAGCTGTTCGGGGTTGGTGCCCGCGCCACCTGGCCCACCCATCTCCTTGGGCGTCTTCAACTCGAGATCGACGATCCCGTCCGACGATCGAACGTGCCCATCGCGTCCACCATCGAGATCGTGGTCATGGGCTCTTCAACCATCCTTTCTCGTTGGCCTCGGCCGCAGCCCACCACCACGCTTTCTGGCCATCAACGCGCCGCAGGACCTGCAGGCCCTAACCTCGATGCAGAGATCGTCAGGCCATTCTAGAAGGAGACTTTGCACCTCCAGCGGTTCGATTCGTTGAGAGAGGACGAGCGCCGACCAAGCTTCATCCACGTACTTTGCGCCGCAACCACTACAGGTGAGGCTTGTCACGGTTGGTTTCGCGCGTCCCAATGCCGGTGACGGAATCATCGGTTCCCTCGCTCTCGGGTGCTCACTTTTTTCTTTCTCTCGGGGTGAGTAGCCGCACCGAAAGTTCCACTTGAGCAACGAACTCGGCCCGAGAGGTTGCTCGATACTTCCAACCGTACGCGCACGCACGAAGCACCTGCGCGACCTGCAGGGCAGTCACCCTTGTCTCCTTGAGGGCGGCCGCAATCGGCGAATCAGAGATCGCGCGGGCCAGCCTTCGCTCGAAGGCGGCGCCATATTCCTCGAAGAACCCGCCCAGCAAGACACGCGCCATTTCGCCGAGATCGGAGCCATCGGTTCCAGACTTCTCGAGATGGCGGCCGATCCACGCGTCAATAGCTTGGACGAGCCGTTCGTGGATGC
>WNFJ01143519.1_pt1 | contig 26098 bp, 23 predicted proteins | sample 5400461 | NCBI WGS metagenome assembly WNFJ01 (sample SAMN13153349, study PRJNA577476) | soil metagenome | isolation source: 115 cm saprolite on Douglas fir-dominated hillslope | place: USA:California | collected 2013-09-17
TTGAAGTGGTGGAGCGGGTGCCGTGTGAGGTGACTCCCAGCCCGCATGCGGAGGAGTATTTGAGGACCAAGCGGGAGAAGCTGGGACATTTGTTGCCGGAAGAGTAGCCCCGGCCATTCTGTTCCGGGACAAAACGAATGTCGACGCGCGTCGGTGGCTTGCTTGGGAAAAGACTCCGCTGACATCGCGTCGCCGGTGGACTGGAGCCAAGAGATCCGATTGCATAGAGGTGGCCAGTGAAACGAGTCGCCAACAGCAGCACAGACAAAAAGGTTGCGCGCAAGACGAACAAGAAAGTAGTTCGCATGAATGATCCGATTCGAATCGTTCCGTTGCACCTGCCAAGCGAACTATACCGGCCATCAGCTGGCATTGCAGCTGCTCCCGCAGCACAACTCACCTACCGCGGGGGTCCGCTATTGGACTCGGTCAGAGTGTTCACGATTTTCTGGGGACAGGCGTGGCAGACAAGTCCGAATTCCGACTTGGCGAACCAACTCAACCAGTTTTTCGGGTTCGTGGTGAGCAGCTCGTTAGTTGAGCAACTTGCAGAATACAGCGTGCCGGGTCATACCATTGGGCACGGGTCGTACATCGGCACAGCGGCGATTACCCAGCCCACACTGTCCCATTCAGTCACCGATGCAGCAATTCAGAACACGTTGGAACAGGAGATCAAGAGCAACTCCTCGGTTCCGAAGCCCGACGCCAACACGCTTTATTTCATATACCTTCCGCCGGGAACTGCGGTGGTGCAGGGTGGATCTCGGTCGTGCCAGGCGTTCTGCGGGTATCACGACACCTTCGGAAGTGGGATCTACTACGCTGTGATGCCCTTTCCGAATTGCGCGGGATGCCTGGGCGGCATGACTAACCTGGACGCTTTGACCTCCACCAGTTCGCATGAGCTTTGTGAAGCGATCACCGATCCGGTGCCGGGCCGGGGATGGTACGACGACACCCACGGTGAGATTGGCGATATCTGCGCCTGGCAGACCAAGAAACTTGGGAGTTACACGGTGCAGATGGAATGGTCGAACAAGGATGCGAACTGCAAGTGAAGGCGGCTACGCAAGATCCAGCGACTTGTCCGGCCCCCGCTCGGGCCGTCAGCGATGAGGATGGCCATTGGACAAGGCCAGCACCGCTCTCTTCGTGAACACCCGAATCATCTCGCGGCGGTATTCGGGGGTGAGCGCGGAAGTGGTGAGCGGTTTGGCAGTGCGCGCGGCCAGTTCTCCGATGGCTTCGGCGGTGGCTTCATTTAGCTCGCCATTGAGTATGGAATCCAAGCCCTTCACCAGAACCGGGGCTGGATTTACCGCGGTGATGCCTATGCGAATGTCTTCGACATGGCCGTTGGATTTCCTCATCGCAACGGCGACTCCCGCCAAGGGGTAGTCAATTGAGCCGCGGATGCGCAGTTTGCGATAGGTTCCGTGATACCCGGCTGCGCCGCGCGGGAGAAAGATACGCGTTAGCAATTCTTGCGGCTGCAACTTGCGATGAGTGGCTCCATCGCCGGTGTAAAAATCGCAGAGTGGAATTCTTCGGGCTCCGGCGGCGCTGACAATCTCGATTTCGGCGTCCAGGCACAGCAGCGCTGGAGGGGTATCGGCGGAAAAGGCTGCCCAGCACTTGGTTCCTCCGGGAGCGACGTGGCAGAGGTCGCCGTCTTTCTTGATGCAGAAGCCGCAGGACTTTCTCCATGCCAGCGACTGGTTGTACCAGAGGCAGCGAGTGTCGAGGCAAATGTTGCCGCCGATGGTGCCCATATTGCGCAGAAGGGGGGACGCTACCGTTTTGGCGGCTTCGACCAGGACGGGATAGTGTTCGCGCAAGAAACTCGAGTGCTCGATTTCTGCAAGAGAGGTCAGTGCGCCGATTTCAGTTCCCTGTCCGGTTTCGCGGATTCCTTTCAGCTCGGGGATACGTCCAATGTCGAGGACATGGTCGGGCGCGAAAAGCTTTTGCCGCATGGAGGGGAGAAGGTCGGTGCCTCCGGCGAGAATGCGGGTGTTTTCGTGCTCACGAAGGAAGGCCATGGCCTCCGGCAGAGTGCGCGGGCGGGCGAGTTGGAATTCGGGGAGGCTCATGGAATCTTATGCGGGCCTCGGCGCGGAATGACAGAGAGGGTTGTCCGCGCAAACGCCGCGCGGGCCGGACAGGCGATGGCGCCCGTCCCCACACGGTCTGTGGTTATTCGCGCTTTGTGCGATCTTCGATCCCTGATTCTCATTCTGTTCGCACCAAATCGGCTGGATGCCGCTCCGGGCCCTTGCCTTTGAAACACAACGCGCCGCCGTGCTCGCGGAAACGAGCGGGCGCTGTCGGATCGACGCCTTCGGTTAGGTTCAGCGCTTTGGCATTTCTCTTTGCACGGAGAGCGGCCAGCACACGCTCGGGTGTGAATGGACACTCATGCAGGCGGATTCCTGCGGCGTCATAAATCGCGTTGGCGATCGCGGGAATGGTCGCGGCCAGTGATCCTTCGCTGCATTCTTTGGCGCCGAACGGACCTTCGGGGTCGATGCTCTCGACGATGATGGGCTCGACCTCGGGCGATTCGACCGACGACGGGCTGCGGTATTCGAGCAAGCCTGGGTTCATCAGGAGTCCGTCTTTCCAAATCATTTCTTCGGTCAGGGCCTGGCCCATCCCCATCCAGACGGAGCCGATGATCTGGCCTTCGACGGAAACCGGATTGAGGGCACGTCCGCAATCGTGTGCGGCCCAGACTTTGTGGACCGTGACTTCGCCGGTGTCTTCGTCCACGGTGACTTCAGCGACTTGGGCGGAATAAGAATATGCGGGAGATGGGCCGACCCCGCCGCCTTTGTGTTTCCCGCCGCGAGCTTCGGGGGGAGGCGCGTAGGATCCAGTGCCGGTGAGGGCACCGTGGAAGTCGATGGCGGCGACTACGGCTTCTTCGAAAGTCAGGGAATCTTTGGGGCCTTCGTCTATTCGTTTTTGTTGCAATGATCCGCGGAGGATTTGGTTTTCGACTCGACCAGAGACGGAAGGAATCGCCTCCGGCCGTGTGGGTCGGACACGGTTGTCCGACCGCCCTTTGGCGAAAACCTTATCATCACGAAACAAAAGCTCTTCCGGTTCGCATCCCATTTTCTTCGCGGCTGCTGCCGCGATTTGTTTTTTCACTGCCTCGGCGGCACGCAACGTCGCATTTCCAGCCATGAAAGTTACCCGACTGGAGTAGGAACCGATATCAATCGGCGTGAGGTCGGTATCAGCCGCGATGATCTTTACTCGCCCCAGCGAGCAGCCCAAGACTTCGGCAGCGATCTGCGCCGTCATGGTGTCCGAGCCTTGGCCGATTTCGGAGGCGCCGGTATAGACCACGACTCCGCCATCGCGATCGATCTTGATGTTCACGGTGGAATGCGGCATGTCGGATCGAATGATCGAATTGGCGGCGCCACTGACGTAGTGGCTGCACGCGATGCCCAATCCTCTTCCCCGTGGCAACGCACCTTTGCGATCTTTCCACCCGGAGCGCTCGACAACTTTCTCGATGCACTCGGGCAGTCCGTAGCTTTGGACTCGCAGACCATTCACGGTGACGCACGGGGGTTGCAGCAGATTTCGGCGGCGAATCTCGGCGGGGTCTATCTTCAACTTAGCAGCAAGTTCGTCCAACTGCGATTCGAAGGCGAAGCGCACGTTGACGGTGCCGTGGCCGCGCATGGCTCCACAGGCGGGCTTGTTCGTGAGCACACGATAACCGTCGTACTGAATGTTCGGGATGTCATAGAGGGCGCCGAGCAGCGCGCCGGAATAAAGAATGGTAACGACGCCGTAGGAGCAGTACCCCCCGCCGTCCTGCACGACGCGGGCTTTGACGGCAGTGATGCGGCCCTCCTTGGAGACGCCGGTTTTGAGGTCGATGATGGTGCGGGGGCGTCCGCGATGCGCCCAGAAAACTTCTTCGCGCGTGTAGGTGATCTTCACCGGAGCTTTGGCTTTGCGAGCGGCAATTGCCGCAATGATTTCTAGTGGGATGACTTCGCTCTTGCCGCCAAAGCCTCCGCCGACCAGCGGCTTGATGACGCGAATCTGCGACATCGGCATTTCGAGGACGAGTGAGAGTTTGTGCTGCAAATAATACGGCACCTGGGTTGACGACCAGACGATGAGGCGGCCAAGTTGACCCGTCTGCGAGTCGAGTTCGAAGGATGCCAGCGTGGAGTGCGGCTCCATGGCGGCGTGCGTGACTTCATTGGCAATGAAGCGGGCTTCGGCGACGTGGTCGGCGTCGGCGAAACCTTTGTCGGGATCGCCGAATACGTGGTGATAGTCCTTTTCGATGTTGTGCGGCTTGTTGTCGTGGATGAGGTCGCGGTCGGCCTTCATGGACTCTTCGGGATCGAAGTACGCAGGGAGGATTTCGTATTCAACTTCGATCAGCTCGACAGCTTTTTCGGCGGTCGCTTCGTCAATGGCGACGACGCAGGCGACGTTGTCGCCCACGTAGCGGACTTTATCTAGGGCGAGCGCGTGTTCGTCATGACCGACGGGGAGGATGCCGTAGGGATTGGGAGCGTCTTTGCCGGTGACGACTGCGATCACGCCATCAAGCTGCTCGGCGCGGGTGCCGTCAATGCGCTGGATGCGAGCGTGGGGATGCGGCGAATGCAGGATCTTTCCGATTAGCATTCCGGGGACGGAAAGGTCATCAGTGTACTTGCCGGCGCCGGTGGTCTTGCCGGCGGCGTCAACCATGGCGATGGGTTTGCCGATAATGGAGAAGGTGGTCATGGACATGGATTACTTCTCGAAATTGAAAGTAATTGTTCCATAAATGTTGTCTTCGAAGGCTTGCCGCTTCCTCGTGAAGCGCCATCGCACAGCAGCGTTGACTGCTAGTTCTTGCAATCTCGCATCTCCGTCCGTGGCTGTTGCGCAAAACGGACGGTCGTGTTTTATGAACACCTCTACGTGCACCGGTGCCGCGCAGTTGCACAATTCCGGCTTCTTGGGCTGTACGCGAGTCTTTGAATACTTCAGCAATTTGACGGCATCAACCGAGACATACCCGTCGTTGAGCATGTACATTTGCTCAGGACATGTCGAATAGTGTTTGACTTTCTCAGTCTCAGTGCATTGCACAGGTACTGCAACGAGCAACAGCAGAGCAAGGTTCCTCAATTTCCGTTCACCATTCCCTTCTGCTCGGCTTCGATTGCGGCTTTGATCGCCTCATACATCTGGCTGTAGCCGGTGCAGCGGCAAAGATTGCTGCTGAGGGCGGCGCGGACATCTTCTTCGGTCGGATTCGGGTTTGTCGCCAGAAGATACTTTACGGTCATCATGAATCCCGGAGTGCAAAAGCCGCATTGGGCGCCTCCCCAATCGCCGTAGGCTTTTTGGATGGCGGCGAGGGCGCCGTGCTCGCTGACGCCCTCGACGGTGGTGATCTCCTGCCCTTCGCAACTGGCGGCGAGCAGGGTGCAGGAAAGCATGGGAGTGCCGTCAACCAGCACTGTGCAAGCGCCGCAGGAGGAGTCGTCGCATCCGCGCTTGGAGCCGGTGAGATCGAGTTCCAGCCGAAGCGCGTCAAGCAAAAGCAGGTTCGGCTCGATGGCGATCTCGTACGAGCGGCCGTTGACGCGGAGAGTGAGAAGTTGCTTTTTCATGAAAGAAGCTTTTAGCTCTAGCTTTTAGCCAAATCTCCCGCCTCAAGCTAAAGGCCAAGAGCTAACAGCTAAGAGCTGCCTTTAATACATCGGCACCTTTCCATCCACTCTGCGCGACCAGGCGTCGATTCCTCCAGCCATGGACTGCGCTTTCTCGAATCCCTGCTGACGCAGCCAGGCAGTCACGTTCAGGGAGCGGACCCCGTGGTGACAATAGACGATGATGTGCGCTTCGGGATCGAGTTCTTGATGGGCGCGGCTGGGGACGTCGCCCATCGGAATCCGGGTTGCGCCCTCGATGCGGGCAGTCTCGAATTCCCAGGGCTCGCGGACGTCGAGCAGGGTGAACGGTTCTTTGCGCTCGGCTGCGTTCTTTACTTCTTCGGGGGTGATTTCGTAATCCATCTTGATTCCCACCGCATCTGCGCGCAGCGTTATCTTCCGTCGACCCTACTGGACTCGCGTCGTTTTGCAAGCCCATCCATGGTTGTCCCCTGCGTTCAGTTATTGCGTCCCTCTGGAGCTGTTGCGCGGGGCATCCTCGGTTTTCGATGTCGAATTAAATGTTGTTGTAAGACTCGCCACTGCGGCCAGGGCCCACAGCACCGTCGAAGCCATCCTGAGCTGACGTACGGCGTTTTCCGGGGCGCTCGACCAAGCCGAAAAGCCGAAACCAAGCAAGAAGATTATCAGCACTAAACCGAAGAAAATACGTTCGCGCCAACATAGGGTTTCGCTCAGCAAGGCGGCGATCAGCACCACCCAGACGACGTAGGTGAGCACTGTCCACCAGTTATGGGTCCAGGAGTAGTCTCCGGTGCTGAGATGCGAATAGGAAAGATACGAGAAGTACGCCGATGCGGCGGCCCCCGCTACTCCCCACAAGAGGGTGCCACACATCAGGTGAGCGGACTTTCCGCGCGGGCGTTTAGCGGGCGAGGCTATCTGCCCTTCCACGCTGGGTTTCGTTTCTCCAGGAACGCTCGTATGCCCTCCTCTGCGTCTTCGGTTTGCATCAAGTCTTCCAGATAGATTTTCTCGGCCCGCGCCAAGCCTTTGTCGAAATGCATCGAGTCCCAGGCGTAGATGGCTTTCTTAGTGACGGCAAGCACGGCGGGACTCAAGCTTGTCAGCCGATTGCTCAACTCGTTCACGACGGTTTTCAGCTCATTGCCAGGCGTCGAACGCGTCGCCAGACCGGCCTCGGCGGCTTCCTTCCCAGAGATCATTCTGCCGGTCAAGATCAGGTCTGCGGCGCGCTTATGGCCAATCAGAGCGCTCAATGCGGTAGCGGCTACGGGCGGAAAGCAGCCTAGTTTGATCTCCGGGAATCTCCACTGCGCGTCTTCCGTGCTAATGACGATGTCGCACATCATGGCCAGCTCCGCGCCGCCTCCCATGCAATTTCCCTGCACCGCGGCAACCGTCACTTTCCTGGTGGCGATCAGAGCGCGAATGATCGCGTGGAATTCGGTGAGCATCGATGCGGCCTTGTCGGGAGTGTGAGCGGCAACCTCTACCCCGGCAGAGAAGTTCCCTCCTTCTCCCGATAAAACCACCACCGAAATGTCGTCGCGGGCTTCCATGTTTGCCAGCGCAGACGTGAGATCGCGCATCATCGGAGGGTCGATCACGTTCAGCGGCGGGTTGATCAGAGTAATCTGCGCAACTGGAGCATGGAACGCAAGGGCAACCCGGGGGGTCGTGCTTTTCGTCTTCATCGCGCTCTTCATATCTCTTTATCAGTCAAGCCACGAGATGATCTAAAGCCACGGAGCCGGGTGCTGACTACAAATTGATCGCCGACTTCCTCGGCTCGCTGATCGTTTCCAGCGGATCGCGCGCGCCTTCCTTTACTGCGATCCATCTCTTCTCGCTGCCGATGATGTCGAGCAGCAACTTCTTGTCCGCGGCACTGGGCAGGAAGTCACCTAACTGCTGCGTGTAGGCTTTGTCATCGAGTGGCTCACCAGTCTGCGGATGAAACTTTTGCCCCGCCCAGCGGCCGATGGCGCGATTGAATCTGATGTCGGGAGCGTAGAGCTTTGGCTCACCCGGCTTCAAAACATTGTTGAAGCGTTCGATCAGTCCAGCAACCTCGTCGCGATACAACTGACGGTTGTAATCGTTTAAGTCATCGAGATCGGCGGTCTTGTCGTTGGCGGGCTCATCGTAGCGGCCCTTGATGCCCCACACATAGGCCCAGTGCGCGGAAGAAGAATGATCGGTGCCGAAGAGGTCGTAGGAGCTGGAAATCCATTTGTTCAGATATTTCTGAATCAGCCACGCGGGAATCATTCCCGCCTGCACGATGCGGCGCAGGCCGTCGTTGCCGGTGCCCATGTGAAAAGCTTCTTCGCGCAGCATGTATGACATCGAACGGCCGAGGGGAGCGAACGCCGAGTACTTCAGCATCTGCAACTGGAACTTGCCGTCGCGATCAACGAAATCGGTGTAAGTAAAAAAATCCATCCAATTGTCCACGTCAACGTTGAAGGCGCCGAGCAAACGTTTATTTTCAAACGCACGGCGCTCGAGCATCTTCTGCGCTTCGACTTTGCCGGAGTATCCGAAGTGATCGACGAGCAGGGCACACATTTGCCAGCCATGCCGCATTTCTTCGATCATGACGCGGGTGATGGCTTTGCGGTCCCAGTCGGTTGGGGCGCCTTCGAACAGGTTCCGTTGCTGCTCGACGCTGGCGAATTCAGTGTCGCCTTGATAGACGATCATGTTCAGCAAAGCGTCGCGCATTTGCTGGGTGGGAATTTGGCGGAGGTTTTCCCATTTGCGCTTGCCTTTGAAGTGGCCGAACTGGATTTCGTCGGTTTCGATAGTGCCGTAAAGCGTGTCGAAATTGAAGCTGGCGATCTCGTCGCGATTGACGCCGATTTCTTTGCGCCAGTCGTCGAAAAGGCCGACCCAATCGCTGAAGGTTCCGATTTTTGCTACTTTGCCAGGCATCAACTCTCAGATCTGTGGAGCGACGGGCGTCCCCGCCTGTCCAGTCACTGCCCGGGCGAGAACGCCCGTGCCTCCACGTTCTCGTTTACTTTGCCTTAAATTCCGCAGGCCTTTTCTCCACGTACGCCGCCAGACCTTCTTTCGCATCTTCGCTCTGGAAGAGCAACTGCTGGTTTTCGCGTTCTACGGCCAGCGCGGACTCCATTGGAATCTCCCAGCCAGTTTGCACCGCACGTTTGATGCGGCCCACAGCTTTCGCGGCTTTGTTGGGCGGACAGAACTGGCGCGCGTACTCCATGATGTTTTCCATGAAGCCATCGCGCTCGTAGATGTCGTTGATGATTCCGAGTTCGAGCGCCTCTTCGAAAGAGAAAGTGTTGCCGGTGACCATCAGCTCGATGGCTTTGCTCTTGCCTACCAGTCGCGACAGGCGTTGCGTGCCGCCGGTGCCGGGGAGTACGCCTAGATTCACTTCGGGCAAGCCAATCTTGCCGGCATCTTTGCGGGCGATGCGGATATCAGCGGCCATGGCGATTTCGAGTCCGCCGCCGACGCAGTGTCCATTGATCGCCGCAATCACCAGCTTGGGCGTGTGCTCGAGGCGGAGCAGCATTTCGTTGGCGTGCAGGCAGAAGTAGTACTTGAATGTTGGATCGACGCTGGCCAGCATCTTGATGTTGGCGCCAGCTGAGAAAAACTTGTCACCAGCTCCAGTGAGCAAGATGACGTAGGCATCATTGTCCATGCGGGCTTGGAGGATGGCCTCATCGAGCTGGCGATTCATCTCGTAGGTGTAGGTGTTGGCCGGAGGGTCGTTCATCTCGATCACGGCTACGCCGTTTTCGAGGCGATAGTTGACGAGTTGTTTGGTTGCTTCGGCTGCGGGCTGCAATGTGGTCGCCATGTGATTGCTCCTTTTTGGCTAAACGGAGTGAGTTGCCAGCGCCGGCAAACAGCAGGTTCCCATTCGACTCCCCTCGTTTCACGAGGTTCGTTCAGGGCAGGCTCTCGACTCCGAGAAATCATTCGCAAGCGAATGATTTCTCTCCGCTCGGAATGACAAAGTTTAATGAGTGCCACCAATACCTTGAAAGAAAATGTTTCCCATGTCCCGCGCCATGCGACTGGCGCTGCCATCCTGGCGCGGGTTGTACCAGGTATAAATCCAGTTCATCATGCCGAAGAGCGAAAGTACCGCGATACGACTGTCAAATTGTAGTCCCTTTTCTTTGCGGTAGCGGTTCAGCAGATCGAGGCAGATGCGGTAGTACTCGCGCTTGATTCCTGCGACCTCGCGGCCGTAATCGCCTTCCAGAGCTTCGTCCTCGTGCGACAGGACTTTCATCGCCTGCTGGTGCTCAAGAAAATATTTCAGATGATTCAGAATAAATACCCGAATCCCCTGCTCGGGATCGGAGATGGCCTCCAACTGATCTCGCAGGCGGCCAAGGATGGTGGAAAAAGTGTGTTTCTGAATCAGATATAACAGCCGCTCCTTCGATCCCAGGTAGTGATACATCCCGGCCAGCGACATGCCAGTGGCGCGCGCGATGTCGCGCATAGAAGCGCCTTGGTATCCTTTGTGGCAGAAGACCTCGGTGGCGTGATCGAGGATTTTGCCGAGTTGAGGGCTGGAGGCGGGCGGGTTGGCGCGGGCTCGTTTGCTCTCACGCAAAGCGCTTTGCCGAAGTTGAGCGGAGGACGCCATAGCCAGTTCGAACGTTCGTTCTAATGATAGCTCATAATCGTGGCGCTAGACAAGATGGTTATCCACACAAGATTTGCGAGCAACCAGATTCGCAAGCAAATCCGCTGATTACAGATTCAGGCGGTTGGCGGCAGCGACGCGTCCATACCAGAGCCCGGAGTCTTTTACTGTGCGCTTCTGGTTACGGAAATCCACATAGGTAAGTCCATATCGCTGCGTATAGCCATCCGCCCACTCGAAGTTATCTACCAGGCTCCAGGCGTGATACGCGCGCACTCTGGCTCCATCGGCGATGGCGCGGGCTAACTCCGACAGAATTTGGCGGTGAAATGCGACGCGGCGTGTGTCGGGAACCCGGCCAGTTTCGTCGGGGCCGTCAAGATAACAACACCCGTTTTCGCTGATCTCAATGACGGGGTGGTTATACTCGCGTGAAATCTGCATCACCAGGTCATAGATGCCCCGCGGCCATATCTCCAGACCTGCTTCGGTCAGCGGACCTTCCGTCGGCATCTCAACATGGATTTGGGTCAACGGATCGCGACCCGAAGAGCCTCCTTCTCCCTCGGTTTCCGTGCCGAAGTGGCCCCCGCTGCCCGTCTGCGAGCTCGCACTGGCATGGGAAACAACGCGGCGCGTGTAATAGTGAAAGCCGAGCCAATCCAATGGAACTTTCATTATCTTCTCGTCGCCGGCGTTGAACCCCATAGCCTCATATGGTGTTTCGCCGACGAAGGCCTTTGGATACTCGCCACGGATCGCGGTGTTTAGGAAGTAGAGATTGTTCATCCCGTGGTAACGCGCGGTGGCTGCGCGATCGGCATCGCTCTCCGTCTTCGGGTAGGCTGGAGCCATTCCGTACGCACTACCGACCGTGGCTTTGGAGGATGACGCCTTGATCGCCCGAAAAGCCTCGCCCTGCGCAAGATTTACAGTGTGGGCGGCTTTTAGAAATTGTTTGAAATCCGCCTGGCCCGGAGGAAACACACCGATGCCGTAGCCGTAATAAGTAAAGGTCCACGGCATGTTGAAGGGAGCCCAAGTTGTGATTCGATCGCCAAGGTTCTTGGCAAGGAGTCCTGCGTAATCGGCATAGTACGCGGCAAGATCGCGATTCGGCCATCCGCCCCGGTCTTCAAGCGCTTGTGGAAGGTCCCAATGATAAATCGTGCAGAACGGACGTATGCCTGCCTCGAGCAAGGCATCGACGAGGCGACTGTAATAGTCGATGCCCTTTTGATTGACCGATCCTGTGCCTGTGGGTTGAATTCGCGCCCATGACGTCGAGAAGCGGTAGCTTTTTTGATTCAGGCGCTTAAGGATAGCGATGTCTTCTTTGTAACGATGGTACTGATCGCAGGCGACGTCCGCCGTAGCGCCCCCTTTGATTTTACCCACCGTGTGCGAGAAGCGGTCCCAATTGGATTCGCCTTTTCCATCCACATTCCACGCACCTTCAACCTGGTAAGCAGCAGAGGCCATTCCCCAGATGAAGTCGCTCGGGAAGCGGGCATTCTCCATCTCGGAAGGCGCCACAGCACCTGCGACCGGCTCTTGAGAGGGGATTCGCGCGGCAAACCCTCGGTTCGCGAGCAGAGCGCTGCCAGTGACTAGAGAGCTTTTGATAAAACGTCGGCGATCCACTTCGATGCACGCCCCTATCGGACGCGAAGCTACCACCATTTGCGTGCCAGAGTCAAAAGTATGACTTGCTGAACAACTTTTCCGAAAGTGCTGTGGCAAGTGCCTTGGGATCATTTTCGGGGCAGCCGTAAACAAATCAAGTCAGCGGTCAATGTACGGGCATTTTCGTATATGGTTTATTCTGCGCTCCTCTGGAGCGGATGTGGATTTGAACCGGGTATTCAAATGACCTCTCCCGCGTCTGTGATCTCGCCAAATCCAGCGTCTTCGCCTATCCCGTCGGCGAGCCGGGTTGTGTCCCTCGACGTATTTCGCGGCCTTGCAGTCGCGGGAATGATCCTGGTGACCGACCCTGGGACCTATAGCGCGGTGTATTGGCCTCTGCTCCACGCGCAGTGGAACGGTTGTACTCCGACGGACATGATCTTTCCGGGATTTCTGTTCGCTGTCGGCGTGGCCATCACACTGTCCTTCGCTTCGCGCCTCGAACGGGGCGACGACCGCGTTAAGTTAGCCCGGCACGTCATTGTCCGCAGTACCGCCATCTTTTTGATAGGCCTGCTTGTCAACGGCTTTCCGGATTACAACCTGCATACGATTCGCATTCCCGGAGTGCTGCAACGGATTGCTCTGTGCTACCTGTGTGGGGCCCTCTTCTATCTTGGCATCGGGTATCTTGGCATCGGGCGGGCGGCGGAAGTGGCGGATAAACGGCCGTGGAGGCGGCGAGTCGCATTGATCGCCGGCTTCGCCGTGATCCTTCTCGGCATCTACTGGGCTTTATTAAAGCTGCTTCCAGTCCCTGGTTTCGGAGCAGGCCGGCTGGATTCGCTCGGCAACATTGGCGCATACGTTGATCGCACCTTGCTGGGAACGAGGCATCTGTGGGCGTGGGGCCTGACTCCGGGCTACGGAGTGACCTTCGATCCCGAGGGTCTGCTTTCCACATTGCCGGCGATTGCGTCACTTTTGATCGGTGTGATTGGGGGAGAATGGTTGCGAACGGAATACTCGACCAAGCGGACGGTTTTCGCACTCGCCGCAGCAGGACTGATTCTCGCGCTCGCCGGCTGGCTGCTACATCCGCTGCTTCCGATCAACAAGAAACTGTGGACCAGCACCTTCGCGCTATTCAGCGGTGGTGTGAGCTTGTTGATTTTCTCGGCCCTGTATTCGATTCTCGATGTCAAGCGCTGGAGGTGGTGGACGCCTCCAGCCCTTGTCCTGGGCACGAACGCGATCCTCGCCTTCGCACTTTCTAACGTCATCACTACTTTGACAGATCGCGTTCACGTAAATCTGCGGGATGGGTCGGCACTCACCCTCCACCAATGGATCTACGGCCACTGTTTTGCGACGTGGCTTCAGCCGGTTCACGCATCGCTCGCGTACGCGATCGCCATAGTCTTGCTCAATATGGCGCTCGTGTATCCGCTCTATCGTCAACGTATATTCCTGCGAGTCTGAACAATGGATGTGCGTCGGCAATTCAACTACTCGTGATCGCGCTCGACCAGAAGGATGCGTTTTACCTGGTTGCGGTCGAAGCGCTGCGATGCCCCGCCAACGCGGACCGTAACGTCAGTGGGGCTCACGGAAAGAAGGTCACCGTTGAGCACGGTGCCATCGCGCAGCTCGATTGTGTCGTGTGCGGAGGTGCCCAGTTCGTAACTGACACTGCCCCCAGAAGCGTCGTCTGGCGCGATCTCGACTGGAAAGGTTCCTGCGTTGAAGCCCTCTTTACTGAATTCGATTTTGTGTTTCCCAACTGTTAGTTGGACGATCTTAGGAGTTTCGCCGACTTCGGTCCCGTCCACTTTGAAGGTTGCGCCTTGGGGAACAGAGTTGATGGTAAGAGAGACCTTCTTGGCCGGAGCCATGGGCCCCAGCTCAGGCGGCAAAGACCGGGCGGCAAGCGAGACCGAAACCGGAGAACCCGAAGCTCCAATTGTGGTTTGGAACCTGATGGTTTGCCCAGAGCCGACGTTGCTCAGGGTGATGTAACCCTCTCCGATACGGACCTTGTTCTTGTCGTACAAGTAGAGCGAAAAGGTGGCGTCGGCGATTGGCTTGGTCCAAAGATTTTCAGCAGTTGTATCGGTCACATAGCTTCTCGTCCCGGCAAGCGATCCGATCTCTTTGAACTTGCCGAAAGTAAACCGCAGAATAGTGGTGCCGGATTCTGGCCAGTTCAAGGTTTGTGCGGGCGGATCTTTCGCAATAGCCAACGCCGACAGCAGAAGGGCGCTGGTTATTGTGAGGACGGAAGCAATATGTCTTGTCATTGCGCCGCAATGTAGCACACATTTAATCCGGCGCACAATGAAAACGCATCAATTCCGAATATCCGCCAGCAGCCTCTCCACTTCGTTTTTCAGATCGGCGGTCAGCGGAAGCAAGGGGAGGCGCGGCGGGCCTCCATAGTAGCCGTTGAAATCCATCGCGTATTTCAACCCGGGGACGCTCAGTCCGCTAGCCACGCGTTGCGCGGGCTGCAGGATTCGGGTTTGCTTCAAGGTCGCGAGGTCCCTGTGGCCTTCTTTCCAGGCGGCATAAACCTCGTAGCAGGCGGTGGGAGCGGGACAGGCGAAAGCTAGGACCGCGCCTACTGCGCCCGCTTCGAGCGAAGGATGCAACTTCTGCGCTGCGCCTACCATGATTTGAAATCCGACTTCCTTCTGACGCGTCTTCTTTCCGCCGACTACGGTGATTGCGGAAGAGGACGGGGGAGACGGGCGAGACGCCCGTCGCTCCACGTTTTCAGATCTTGCTGCGTCGCCGCGGGCTTCCCCCGGCGACCTCGCTTCATCGGCCATCGCGGTTACCTGGACCAGTTCCCCGCCCTGGCCGTTTCCCGAGTTGCCTGACTTCAGCATGCGCGGGGTTGCGGCGGCGAAAGTTTCGGTCACGGTTACGCTGCGTTTCACGTGGCTCGTCGCCTCTGCCATGCGGCGGATTTTTTCTACGTCGCCGCTGGATTCCTTGATCCCGATGATATTCGGATGCTGGGATAGTTCGGTCACGAGTTCTCCTGGCATGTCGTAATTTGTAAACGACGGAACGCTGTAGATCATCACCGGAATCGGCGAGCGGTCGGCCACGGTACGATAGAACGCCAGCATATTGTGCGGCTGCATCTGCGAGCGATAGAAAAACGGAGTGCGCACCAGGGAGACGTCATATCCGAGATCGGCGGCGTAGTCGGTCAAGCGCAGGGTTTCAAGCGCCGACTCAGCGCCCGTGCCGGCAACCAGTACTTTATGAGGCGCACAGGCTTCGCTGGCAGTCTTCAGGACCTGGCGGCGTTCTTCGTCGGAGAGCATGATGGCTTCCCCGGTCGAGCCAAGGACTACAATCCCCGCGACTGGTGTCTTCGAATAGCGTTCGACGTTGTGTTCCAGTTTCTTGAGGTACACACGTCCGTCGGGATAAAACGGGGTGGTGATGGGCGGGAAGATGCCGTGGAGGAGCATTTAGCTATTAGCCTTTAGCTCTTAGATTAACAGTTCGGTTACTTCGGCTTCCGGCCGCTAGAGTGACGACCCTCTTTCGTTTGTCTCTAAATTGTAAACAAATTCAACAAGAGGAGTAGCCCCGCGCGACTTGAGCCGTATAAATAGTGTCGGATTACCGAGGGGGGCAAAACCGGGAAATTCGGTTGACAGTATTCGGAATCGGGAAGAATCTTAACGGCAGCGCTAATATCAGCCTAAATACCTGAATTCATGAGGAGTAGGTTTTGAAGCTCCAGCCGAAATTGCGCCTGGCCTTGGCCGTGGGCTTCGGATTATTGTCCTTTGCAACGCCGCCCGCAGGTCGCGACGTCATTACCGACATTATCTGGGGGCCGGCCGGAATTGGGCTGGCGGCATTCCTGCTGATCGGAAACTGGGCGGTGTTGCCGGTTGCGATCCCCGCTTTCCTGTTGTCGGGAAATTTCCCTACGTCAATTCCCGCCGCGCTTGCGACCGCCTTGGCATCGGTAGTAGAGGCTGCGTTGGGAGCCTATCTGCTGCGCAGAGTTCTAGAACCTAGCCTGCTGCTGCGCCGGCTTCGTGGAGTTATCGCGTTCTTCTTTCTAGGGGCGACATTGTCCACGCTGGTTGCGGCGACAGTCAGTGAGGTGATCCACACTCTGCTGGGCCTTCACCGCTGGAGCGAACTGCCGACGCGAATTTATCAATGGGGACGAGCTGATTTTCTGGGAATTCTGATTGTGACCCCGCTGATTCTGTCATGGTTGCAGAAGGTCGAATGGAAACTGAGCTGGGGCCGGCTGGTGGAGTCGCTGTTGTTATTCGCGGGACTGGTTGTGGTCAGCTTCAGTGCGTTCATGAGTTGGGATGGGCTGGTGAATTGGCCCGTCATCTACGCTTATTGCGTGGTGCCATTCCTGCTGTGGGCGACCATCCGCTTGGGCCAGAGGGCTGCTTTTGCCGCGGGGGCTGTGGTAGCAATTTTTGCGGTATGGGGCGCGCTGCTACCTGGGACCTGGCTGACTCCAACCTGGGTGTGGGGAAGCCTGATTATGGTTGCGGGCTTGCAGTTGTTCCACTCGGCGTCGGTGGAGGAGCAGAAAGATTCGAACCTGGAACAGAAACGCCTGGCTTCGGTGCTTGCGCAAACCTCTGACCTGGTGGCGATCAGCGATCCCAGCGGTCGAGTTCAGCACATAAATAAAGCGGGCCGGGAGTTGCTCGGCATCGGTCAGGAAGAGGATGTAAGCGGAGTGAAAATCGCGGACGCTCATCCGCCCGACGTTTACGAACGCATCGAGCGCGAGTATATTCCGGCGGCGGTGCGCGACGGAATCTGGAACGGGGAAAACACGTTTTGGTCACGCGACGGGCGAGTGATACCCGTGCTCCAGGTGATCCTGGCACACAAGAACGGCAATGGGAATGTCGAGTTTCTCTCGACCATCGCGCGAGATCTTACGGAGCTGAAGAATGCCCAGAGCGCGCTGCACGATTCGGAGAAGAGATTCCTGCAAGCTCAGAAAATGGAATCTATCGCTCTGCTGGCAGGCGGTATTGCCCACGACTTCAACAATATGCTGGGTGTGATTCTGGGGCACGCGCAGTTGCTCACCGATGAGTCGGGGGCGGAAACCACCACTGGACGCAGGGTAAGAGGGATTTCGGATGCGGCGCTGCGCGCGGCTGGGCTCACGCGGCAACTGCTGGCGTTCAGCCGTCGGCAAGTGTTGCAGCCGCGGGTGGTGAATCTCAACAGCACCGTCCGCGACATGGCCAACATGTTGAAGCATGTGCTGGGCGCGAACATCCACATTCAGTTGCGGCTGGATGATCCTCTGGGGAACGTGAATATCGATCCGGGACAGTTGGAACAGATCATCATGAATCTGGCGGTGAATGCGCGCGACGCCATGCCCGAGGGCGGCACGCTGGTGGTGCAGACGAAAAACCGCGAGTTGGATGCGGCCTCGGCGGTAGCGGGGGAAGACATTCGCACCGGGCAATATGTGATGCTGGCGGTGAGCGACACCGGGATGGGTATGGACGCAGAGACCCAGTCGAGAATTTTCGAGCCTTTTTTCACGACTAAGCCCTTGGGACAAGGTACGGGGCTGGGCCTGGCTACAGTGTATGGAATTACCAAACAGAGCGGCGGCCAGGTCTGGGTTTACAGCGAAGTGGGAAAGGGCACCACGTTTGGAGTCTATCTTCCGCGCGTGGACCAGGAAGTACGTCCGGTGCGCGAGACCCAGGCAGGCGACCTGCGCGGGCACGAAGCCATTCTGTTGGTTGAAGATGAACTGGCTCTGCGGTCGCTGATCGCAGACATATTGACGCGCGCGGGATACACGGTGATGGCTGCGTCTCCAGAAGACGCGCTGAACATCGCCGGACGCCACGACCTGCGGATTGATTTGCTGCTGACCGATATGGTGATGCCGAAGATCGGCGGCCAGGCGCTGGCTGCGAAGTGCGTACAGTTGCGTCCCGGTCTGAAGGTGCTCTATATGTCGGGTTACGCGCCCGAAGTGCTGCAAGAGGGCGAGGCTTTGCAGCAATCAGCTTTTCTTCGCGCTTGCTGCTGGAAAAACTCCGGCGCGCGCTGGAGGCAGCGGCGAGCGCGGCGAAGCGATAGCGCTCTGCCCGCCGCCGATCCCTCACATTCCTTTTGGCTGCTCGGAAAATGCGCGGCCTCACGCGCGCCAGCCTCGCCTTGCGCATTCTTTTCGACTACAGGATCAACTCAGTAATGGACAAGGGCTTTACCCAACCAACCCCGGTAAGGTAATGCAAACACCGGTTTGGTCTTCAATTTGAGAGACAAGGTATGTAGATACGCCCTCCGGGATCGATCTGCTGGCGGTACTCCGCCTCGGAGCCAACGAAGAACCATTCCATGTAAGCGTGGTTCGGGCCGAGATCACTCCCAATGGCCACGCCCCAGATCCTTCCGCCCTCGCAAGACTCGGTTTTCCGCAGCGGAGTCCGGCGGTCATCTGAAACGTAGAAGAAATCATCCGCGGCAAAGCCGCCTTCCAGAAGGTTCGAAGTCCAAAGACGGCCGTCCTTGTTCAGGTTGAAGAGCCAGTGATTGTCTTCAACGGGACGCGGTTTGGCATTCGGAACCTGGAAATCGATCTTCACCCACCCCTTGAAGCCATCCGGGATGAGGAAACGAGCTGGCCGCCGAGTGTTGCAGGAAGTGAGCGTGATAGCGACCATGGCGGCAACGGTCAAGGTGCGCGGACAACTCATTTTCCCTCGGCCGCTTTCGCAAATACTAGGGTCGTAAGGTCAACGTCCCAACCGAGACTGAAATTTGCACGGCCCGCCGATTTCAGATCACAAACATATGATCCTTTGCTCTTCAGCCTTAACTGCTTGCCGTCAAACTGATACACCTGCAGAAACTTCTTCAAGTCGGGTTCAAGGATCGCAACGGTGCAGGTATTGCCAGGGACAGACAGATTCACCGTCTTAACCCGCAACTTCTCATCTGTGGCGAGCTGTATGGAGGCCCATCCTTTGTTGTACTCCTCGGCCTGCTTCAGCCTGGCCTTCGATTTTCGATCCAGGGCTTCCCGGTTGCCCTTCCGGGCGGCGGACAAATCCGCGTCCGTGAAAGGATTATTACTCTCGCCCAGGGCCCGCCATTTTTTCTTCATGGGTTCGATATTGCCCTGGCGGGCGGCCGCGATATCCTTCTGCGTGAAAGGGAAGGAGTAGAAGGTGATCTCCACCCAACGGTATTTCATAGGCCCGCTGGGGGGCTCGATGGTTGCCACCGCGCTCGATAAGGCGAGGTGCCTATGTCGTATTTGCGGCTGAACATCTGCATTATCATCGTCAACGGCGAACTTCGCCGCGGTGGCAAAAGGCCTTGCATTAGAACCTGGCGCAGGCACGGCTGCACAAATCATCACAGCAATAAGGGCCCAGTAACGCATCAGTCTCCCTCCTGTCCTGCGAGCGTGGGTCACGCGCGACAGGGCAGAGCGTTGCGGATTCTTTTCAACTGCAGAATGAGTTCGGTGATGAACAGAGGCACGACCCAGCTAGCCCAGGTAAGCGTTATCGCCAGGTCGCTGGCCGGCTTCAAATGGGACGTCGGCCCGTAATCGTTGAAAACGCGAAACGTTACAAACGCAAACGTCACCACGTACGCGCGGATCATCCATTCTTTATGGATCTCGATTAGACCCTTGCGTATGGCGAAGTAGGCCATGCCCGTGGTTGAGGCCCAGGCCGCGGCGAGGCTTAACAAGCCGAAACCGAACGCCCATCCGAAAGTGGTGGTGAAGGCCAAGTAAGTCGCGCCGATTACGCCTGCAGTGACGCCGCCTAGGAAGATGCGTCCGGTGTAGCGGTGGATGTTCATGAACTTTCCGCGCAGTCCGGTAAAGAACTGCCAGGGGCCGGTGAGCAGGGCGACCATGCCTCCGGTGATGTGGAGCAGCAGCCCGCCACGGCGGGGCCAGTAAGGGTCAAAGGTTGCGGCGTCATAGTGCAGGTAATAGTGGAAGACGTACTTCAACACAAACGCGACTGCGATGGCGACGATTGCGGCCCAGGCGAGGATGGTGAAGACTTTGCCTGCTTGGCTCTTCCCTGCTGATGCTGGTGCGAGATTGGTAGCTGCTGCGTGTGCCATTCGGTGCCCCTGTCGACTGAAGTCAAACGCGAAGTTTGGATGTGAAAATCGGTCGGAATCTTAGCATAGTTCCCTCCCCTGAAATCGTCCTTCTTTCCTGCTCCGTCATCCTGAGCGGAGCAGGTGCTTCGCGAAGCGAAGCCCCGAGGAGTCGAAGGACCCCTCGGGGCGAGCGGTGCTGTGGGCGCGTCGAGGCATTCTCTCGATGCCGACTTAGCCGCCGAACCGATTCGCGTCAGCGAAGCCGACTGGTCAATTTAGAAGGTGCGAAGAAGCCATATAGGGTGAAATCGCTTCATAACACCGGAATCGTGAGGTCAACATCCCAGCCGAATTTCGGCGTACCCAATCCTGCGGAGTTCATATCGCAAACGTAAGACCCCTTGGTCTTTAGCCTTAGTGTCTTGCCATCAAAGTGATAGTGCTGGAGGAACGCCTTCAAATCGCGATCAGAGATTGCGATTGTGCAAGTGTAGCCGGGAATAGACAGATTCACAGCGTTCACTTGTCGCTTCGCATCGATAGCGAGTTGCATCGTCATCGTCGAAATAGAACTTCGCATTCGCAGCGAAACGATTGGAATCCGAGATCTGTGCCGGAAGAGCCGCGCAGAACATCACAGCGACGAGAAGCCAAGAGGAGCGCATCGGGGTTCTTTCTCGGATCTAGGGCCGCCTCAGTAGCATTCTTTCCGCATGCAAATGTTGCAAGGCTTTCACGTTGACTTCGCCACGCTGCAGCGCGGCAATCCCCTCGGCCGCGGCGCGGGCCGCGGCTAGAGTGGTGATTGTCGGAATGCGCGCTGTGACGGCGGCACGGCGAATTGCCTTTTCGTCGAAAAAGGGGTCGGGGCCTTGCGGAGTGTTCACGATCAGCTGTATGCGGTCGCCTTTAATCAAATCAACCACATTCGGGCGGCCTTCTTTGACTTTGTAGACGCGCTCGCAGGCCATGCCGGCTGCTTCGATCACGTCGGCGGTGCCGGCGGTGGCGACCAGTTTGAATCCCATGTCCACAAATTTGCGAGCGACGTCCGCGACGTGCGGCTTGTCGTGGTCGGTCACGCTGACGAAGATGTTGCCTTGCGTGGGCAGCTTTTGTCCGGCGGCGATTTGGGCTTTGGCGAAGGCCTCGCCGAAGTTGTCGGCCACGCCCATCACTTCGCCGGTGGATTTCATCTCGGGGCCCAGAACGGTGTCCACGCCAGGGAATTTGTTCCACGGAAAGACCGGAGATTTAACGTAGTAAAACGAGCCGGTGTCGAGGTCTTTCTGCTGGTCGATGTACTCGGGCAGGAATTCGCGCAGTTTGCGCCCTGTCATAAGCCGGGCGGCGATTTTCGCCATGGGAATGCCGGTGGCTTTGGAAACATACGGCACGGTACGCGAAGCGCGGGGGTTTACTTCGAGAACGTAAACTTTGCTGCCGTCATGCCCGTTTCCTGAGGTGTATCCAGAGCGCGGAATGGCGAACTGAATGTTCATCAGCCCGACAACTTTCAGCGCCCGCGCCAGCTTAAAGGTGTACTCGCGCATGCGGTCGAGCAGGTGCGCGGGAATATCTACCGCGGGAAGCACGCAGGAGGAATCGCCGGAGTGAATTCCGGCCTCTTCGATGTGTTGCATGATTCCGCCGATGACGACGTCTTCGCCGTCGGACAGCGCGTCCACGTCAACTTCGATCGCGTCCTCGAGGAAGTGGTCAATCAACACCGGGCGGTCCTGCGAATATTCGACCGCTTCTTTCATGTAGCGGACGACGGTTTCTTCGTCGTAGGCGATTACCATGGCGCGTCCGCCGAGCACATAAGAAGGACGCACCAGCACGGGATAGCCGATCTTGGCGGCGCCGGCCACGGCCTCTTCAAGTGACGCGGCCATTGCTCCGGGGGCTTGCGGGATGCCGAGTTCGTCGAGCAGCTTGCCGAAACGCTTGCGGTCTTCGGCGAGGTCGATGTATTCGGGCGCGGTGCCGATGATCTTCACGCCTGCGGCTTTCAAGGGCAGCGCGAGATTCAGCGGAGTCTGTCCGCCGAACTGGACGATCACTCCGACCTCCGTACCGGAAGAAGATTCGTGCTGGCAGATGGCCAGAACGTCTTCGATAGTGAGTGGTTCGAAGTAGAGTCGGTCGCTGGTGTCGTAGTCGGTTGAAACCGTCTCGGGATTGCAGTTGACCATGATGGTCTCGTAGCCGTCTTCGTGCAGTGCGAACGAGGCGTGGCAGCAGCAGTAGTCGAACTCGATTCCCTGCCCGATGCGATTCGGCCCGCTGCCGAGGATAATGACTTTTTTCTTATCGGTGGGCGCGGCTTCATCTTCTTCTTCGTAGGTGGAATAAAGGTACGGCGTGTAGCTTTCAAATTCTGCGGCGCAGGTGTCCACACGCTTGTACACCGGTTGCACACGATGTTTTTTGCGCAGATGGCGGATTTTTTCCTGATCGCCTTTGCCGCTTAGGCGCCAGGTTCCGGCGAGACGGCCATCGGAGAATCCCATGCGCTTGGCGTCTCGTAGCACTTCGGTGGGGACGGACTCGATCGGGTGCTTCTCGACCTCGAGCTGCATGTCATTAATTTCTTTTAGTTGGTAGAGGAACCAGGCATCAATGCCGGTCATCTTGGCGACTTGCTTGACAGTGTGTCCCTGGCGGATGGCGTAGCGAATGTAGGAAAGGCGCTCGGGATGCGGCGTGACCAGGCGCTGGGTGAGGATCTTGGGCTCGATTTTCTCTGAGCCGACGCGCTTCCCGGTATCGAGGGCGCGAATGCCTTTCATCAGCGCTTCTTTGAATGTCCGTCCGATGGCCATGACCTCGCCGACCGATTTCATCTGCGGGCCCAGGCTTTCGTCGGCGCCGGGAAATTTCTCGAACTGCCACTTGGGAATTTTGACAACAACGTAATCGAGAGTCGGCTCGAAGCAGGCTGGCGTTTTGCGGGTGATGTCGTTGGGAATCTCGTCGAGCGTGTAGCCGACTGCGAGTTTGGCAGCGATTTTGGCAATTGGGAAGCCGGTGGCCTTTGACGCGAGAGCCGACGACCGCGAGACGCGCGGGTTCATTTCGATGACGACCATGCGGCCGGTGGTGGGATGCACGCCGAACTGAATATTCGATCCTCCGGTCTCGACACCAATTTCGCGGATGACTGCGATGGCTGCGTCACGCATTGCCTGGTATTCGCGGTCGGTCAGCGTTTGGGCCGGAGCGACAGTGATGGAGTCGCCGGTGTGCACGCCCATGGGATCGAAATTCTCAATCGAGCAGATGATGATGACGTTGTCTTTCAGGTCCCGCATCACCTCGAGTTCATATTCTTTCCATCCCAAAACCGACTCCTCGATCAGCGCCTGATGCACGGGAGAGAAATCGAGTCCGCGAGCGAGGACTTCGAGAAGCTCTTCGCGGTTGTAGGCCATGCCTCCGCCGGAGCCGCCGAGGGTGAAAGACGGGCGCACGATCACGGGGAATCCAATTTTTCCGGCGAACTCCAGGCCGTCTTTCAAATTGGTTACCAGCGCGGATTTCGGCACGTCGAGACCGATGCGCTGCATGGCGTCTTTGAAGACGAGGCGGTCTTCGGCTTTGTTGATGGCGTCGATGTTGGCGCCGATGAGCTTCACGTTGTATTTCTCAAGCACGCCGCTTTCGGAAAGTTCGATGGCAAGATTCAGTGCGGTCTGGCCGCCGACGGTGGGCAGAATGGCGAATCCGGCGCTGGGAGAAAGCTCGCGCTCGACGCGGATGATTTCTTCCAGATATTCGCGGGTGAGCGGCTCGATGTAAGTGCGGTCGGCAAACTCGGGGTCGGTCATGATGGTGGCCGGGTTCGAGTTGGCCAGCACGACTTCGTAGCCCTCGGCCTTGAGCGCCTTGCAGGCCTGGGTGCCGGAGTAGTCGAACTCGGCCGACTGCCCGATGATGATGGGCCCGGAGCCGAGGATTAGAATTTTGGAGATGTCAGTCCGTTTTGGCATTTATTTTCTTTTTTTCCACTCTGTCATCCTTATAACTCTGTCATCCCGACCAAGCGCAATGATTGGCGAAGCCGATCATTGCGCGCGTGGAGGGACCTGCTTTTGTCGGACAGTTCCGGCGCCGCAAGCAAACAGCAGGTCCCTCGACTGCGAAGATCGTTCGCTTCGCGGACGATCTTCTTCGCTCGGGATGACAGAGTTGCGGAGATCACGACTTAAACTCCTCCATCATCTTCACGAAATCTTTGAACAGATAATGCGAGTCGTGCGGCCCGGGCGAGGCCTCGGGGTGGTACTGGACGCTGAACAGAGGCAAATTGCGATGGCGCAGGCCTTCGAGCGTCTGGTCGTTCAGGTCCATGTGGGTCAGCTCGACCTCGGATTGGGGGAGCGAATCGGGATCGACGGCGAAATTGTGGTTGTGGGCGGTGATCTCGATTTTGCCGGTGTTCAGTTGCTTCACGGGATGATTGCCGCCGTGGTGTCCGAATTTGAGCTTGAAGGTTTTGCCGCCGAGGGCGATGCCGGTTAGCTGGTGGCCCAGACAAATTCCGAAGATGGGCTGGCGTCCCATCAGGCGGCGGATGTTGTCCACGGCGTAGGTGCAGGGCTCGGGGTCGCCGGGGCCGTTGGAGAGGAAGACGCCGTCGGGCTTCAGGGCGAGGACGTCTTCGGCGGGAGTCTGCGCGGGGACGACCGTTACCTTGCATGCCTCACTGCGTAACTTACGCAGAATATTGTGCTTGATGCCGAAATCATAAGCCACTACATGAAATCGCGGCGGCTCGTCTTTTACGCCTACGACTTCGATGGGCTCATGCGAGCGCTCGCCTACTTCCCAGACATAAGGGCGATTCGTGGTGACGACTTTTGCGAGATCTGTTCCGTCCATCTTGGGAATGGAATTGGCTTTGGCGACTAGCTTTTCGGCGTCCATTTCAATTGTCGAAACTACGCCGCGCATTACGCCGTGGTCGCGGAGATGGCGGACGAGGGCGCGGGTGTCAATGTCGGCGAGGACGGGGATCTTGAACTGCTCGAGAAATTCTTCGGTCACCTGCTGCGAGCGCCAGTTGGAGCTGACGCGGGAGAACTCGCGGACGATCAGTCCTTCTATATAAGGACGGGTGGCTTCGTTGTCCTCAGCGTTGGTGCCGTAGTTGCCGATTTCGGGGTTGGTTAAAACGACGATCTGTCCGGCGTAGGAGGGGTCGGTGAAAATTTCCTGGTAGCCGGTAATGGAAGTGTTAAAAACGACTTCGCCGTAGCATTCGCCTTTGGCGCCGTAGCCTTTGCCTCGGAAGACGCGGCCGTCTTCGAGCGCAAGGATAGCTTGCATTCGAACTCCAAGCGGTGGATTTTATAGATTTTATCAGGGATGGGAGTGGAGCGGAAGGACAGTTTTGTGGAAATTCGCGCGTGATTGGCTCTTGGCGGCTGTTCATCTTGTGCAGGAGAAGAGCGGGTTCCTCGGCTTCGCTCGGAATGACAGGGCTCTTTCTTAAACGCCGAGCAGGAACTGGTACTGCTTGTCAGTCAGTGGCACCACGCTCAGCCTTCCCTGCCGCACCAGAGGCGAGTCGACGAAGAGTTTGTTGGCTTTAATTTCGGCCAGCGTTATCGGCCTGGGCAGCGGCTTTCCAGCTTTGATTTTCACCCGCGGATTCTTGGGATCGGACACATCGGCGGAAACTACATTCGCTGTTCCAACGGCGCTCTTGTCGTCGCCAGTCTGGTAAACAATCAGGCGGTCACCTGAAGTCATGGCACGAAGGTGCTTCAGGGCTACGGGGTTCGAGACGCCGTCCCAGATTGTCTCTTTGTCGCGCTGCAAGTTCGCAAAAGAGTATTCGGAGGGTTCGGTTTTCAGGAGGTAGTTCATAAGGATTTCAGATTGCAGGTTTCAGATTGCAGATTGGAACCCGGAACCGTCACCGGTAGGTCGTCAATCTGCAATCTTAAAGCTGCAATGTTATTGCTGCGGTTTCTTCTCGTCCTTCTTCTCTCCCGGATGGTCCTCG
>WNFJ01249970.1_pt2 | contig 26040 bp, 28 predicted proteins | sample 5400461 | NCBI WGS metagenome assembly WNFJ01 (sample SAMN13153349, study PRJNA577476) | soil metagenome | isolation source: 115 cm saprolite on Douglas fir-dominated hillslope | place: USA:California | collected 2013-09-17
GAATGTTCATGGCCGTGACCACGCTGGCCAACCTGGTGATGGGAAGCCAATTCACTTATCGCGCGGTCACCTACATGGAAACCGACAAGTTCTGTGGACAGACGTGCCACACAGTAATGAATCCGGAGTACACCGCATACTCGAACTCGCCGCATGCCCACGTGGCGTGCACGGAGTGTCACGTCGGTTCCGGAGCTTCATTCTTTGTGAAGTCGAAGCTTTCCGGCGCCGGACAGGTCTTGGCGCTCTTGACCAACACCTATCCGAGACCGATCCCCGCTCCGGTGCAGCAACTTCGCCCGGCGCGTGAAACTTGTGAACAGTGCCACTGGCCGCAGCGCTTCGCGGGGCAAAAGTTTTTCGTTCATACTGAGTACGCTCCCGACGAGCAGAACGCCGCGACGACCACCGTGGCGTTGGTGAAAATCGGCGGCCGCAATCGGGGAGGCATTCACGGCGCTCACGGAGACGACAAGGCCCGCATCGAATACATAGCAACCGACCAGCGCCGTCAAACCATCCCGCAGGTTACCCACACGGCGGCGGACGGCAAAGTCACCGTGTTCAACTCGACCGACGCGCCGGCCAGACCCGAAGACTTGGCGCGCGGCGAGCGCCGCAACATGGACTGCATGGACTGCCACAATCGTCCAGCGCACACCTTCCAGTTACCCGAGCGCGCTCTGGACCTGGCCATGAGCCAAGGCAGCATCAGCCCGAAACTGCCATTCATTAAAAAGCAGGCGGTGGAAGCGCTTCGGCGCACCTATCCCGACGGCGCCACGGCTGTGCGCGAGATCGCCGCTTCGCTGGACAATTTTTATCGAACGAACTATCCGCAGACGCACGCTCAGGAATCCGCGCTGCTCAAGAATGCCGTCGGTACGGTGCAGTCGCTGTATGAGCACAACGTCTTTCCGGAAATGAAAATCACCTGGGGCACCTATCCCAACAACCTGGGACATACTGACTTTCCGGGCTGCTTCCGGTGTCACGATGGCAATCACACGAGCGCCGATGGGCGCACGATTTCAAATGATTGCGCGACATGCCACGACCTTTTGGCGGTGGGCGAGAAGGACCCGAAGATCCTGACTGAATTCGGGATGAAATAGTACGACTGTGTTACAGAGTTCATCGAAGTAATCGTGGCGCAGACTCTCAGTCTGCCGCGCCGGCACTCATGCCGGTGCGTGGTGGACGTGCGAAGGCAGGCAAGAGTGCCTGCGCCACTTCCGTAAAGGAGTAGCTCGCCCACACCAGTACCGAATAGACCAAGAAAATCTTGGCAATAACTGACTTGACTGACCAGGCATGTCGTGATCTTCTGCGAGTACAAAGATTCGTCCTTGACGAACCGGACGATGGAGCTTACGAATCGGTGGAGGGACTCCATGCCGTTTTGTGCCTTGCACCCGGCAAGTCCTTGGTGGTGTATCATGGACACTCTGATACACAGTGCCTGGATTTGCAACCAACATAGAGCGCAGCGAGCACTTCTATGACCATGGGGGTGAGTTTGGTGCGGCTGACGCGACCGACTATGAGAGAATGGCGATCAGCTTCCTGGGTCCAAGCCGACCGACTGGAGTGCTACAGTGCTCCCGCAAGAAGGGCGATATTGTGAGGTTTGATCCAACCTCTAACGTATTTGGCGTGATGGCTCTAGACGGCACAATTCGCACGTACTTTAGACCCGTGCGATGCATCGATCTGCCAGCAACGCTTATCGGCATCAAACGCTGCCACAACTTTGCTACGCACATGGAGTATTTTAAGGATAGCTGCCGCCTATGGTGACTTTTCCATGCCCGATCTGTAACTACCAAATGGATCAAGAGCCGGTAGACTGGAGATACTGTCCCTCTTGCGGCACACAGTTCGGCTATCATGATGCTGGCAGGAGTTATGAAGCGTTGAGGCACGAGTGGGTGCGTAGTGGCATGCTATGGTGGAGTCCTTTTAGGAATCCCCCGGTAGACTGGAATCCTTGGGAGCAGGTGTCGGTGTTCTATAGGCCGCGCATTGTCTCTGATGAACAGTCGGTTGATTCGCGGGTGCGTATGCGTCCAGCCACCGTGGTTCTCGATCTGGAAGTAGAGGTCGGTGTCGCATAAAAGTGCCTAGGTTGCTCATCTTCGTCCCCTGCGAGAAAGTCATTACGAGCACCGAAGGTCCAATATCGCTCGTTTCGATTCTTGAAAAGTTAATCACTGATCTTCCGCCAGACCCGCCACTCCCAGAACATGCAACCATAAGGCTACGTTGGTATGTCGTAACCGTATGGTGTTATGATCCTTCCGAGGAAGGAAGGACGTTTGAGCAGATGGTTAAATTGGCAAGTCGTGACGGAACCACTGCAATGCACACCGAACCGACTACTCTTTCCATGTCTGCCGAGAAACCGAGATTCAGAGTCACTGGCACGATAGATCAATTTCCAATCACGGATGGCAACTTGAGTCTGCTGCTTCTATGCCGAGAAGTTGGTACATCTGAATGGACCACGGCGGCAGAGTATCCGATTGACGTGGAATTGAGAAGGAACAGCGAATGAAAATGAGAATCCGAGAGATGATCGAAGGACCAGAAGCGTTCGACCGCTTCCGCAATGCGATGAAGACGATCATAACAGTTCCCAAAAGTGCGATGCCGCCAAGCCCGTTCAAGAAGTACGAGCCGAAAAAGAAAAAGCCAGCCACCCGAAAGGGCTAGCTGGCCTTTCGTTTCCCACGCTTTTGTCTAGTTGCTTCTCTTTCAGTTAACGCACGGTCGTTCGTCCGGCTGCTTGCCAGTGAGTTCATTCCAAGTGAGACGCTTTCCTACGATCTTACGCATTGCGTAGGTGAAGCGCATCGAATCGTCCATCGGTTTGCGATTATTGAATCGGAACGCCTGTTCGTCAATGTAGCGGAACAGGTGGAACGGCTCGACGCTCACGTAGGTTCCGTGCAGGCCACGTTTGAACAGACTCCAGAAGTTCTCAAGACCGTTCGTGTGGACGTTGCCCTGTACGTAAGCTTCCATGTGATTCACGGTCTCGTGCGTGAAGCCTTCCATTTTCCAGTGGTCGCCCGCTTCGTCGGAGAAGATGGTCGATCCCGGCTCGATGTGGGGCTTCACGTTCTCCTGCATCACTTGCTTGGTGCGGTCGGGGATCACGGTAGCCACAACCTTACCGGCCCGCTGAAGCATACCGAGAACGATGGTCTTACCCTTGCTTGGTCCCTGCACACCGGCCTTGATTCTCCGCGCTCGGTGCATGTTCCGCGCCTTGCCACCAATGAAAGTCTCATCGACTTCGATTTCACCATTGAGCATTCCGCCGGTCAGTTCATCCTGCATGGCCTTACGAATTCTGTGGAGCATGTGCCACGCCGATTTTTGAGACACGCCGATGTCGCGGCCAACTTCGTAGCTGGAGATTCCATTTTTGCAATTCACGATCAGCCAAACCGCAGTCAGCCACTTGTCTAAACTGATTGGCGAGTCCTCAAAGATCGTGCCAACCTTCAGCGAGAACTTGGGCTTTTCGTGCTTGCTGTAGCACTTCCACAGGCGAGCATTCGCTAGGTACGTGACCTTCTCAGAGCCGCACGCGGGACACTTCACCTTTCCGTCTGCCCAGCGGAGTTCAACCATGAACTTCTGGCAGTTCTCGAAATTGGAAAAGTGCTGGATCGCGTCTTGAAGGGTCTTGGGTGCTTTGCTCATGTATCCAGTATGCCCTAAAACGCGTGGTCAGTCAAGTTAATTATTACCAAAATCTTGCAGTATTCTTGAGCAATCCTCTAGGCTTGCTGCATGACAAAATCAGCACTGCTCATGTGCGTTTGTGTCCTTGCGCTGCATGCGCAAGACATTTCTCTTCAAGACCGGCCCTCGCCGAAACTGAAACGGCTGTGGATGTGGAGCCTGGCGGCACTCGCGACGGGTAACATTGCGGACGTCCAATCGTCCTGGCGGGCGCCGGAAGCAAATCCGCTCCTGGCCCGATCGCAAGGACGCTTCGGCTGGCAAAGCCTCGGCATAAAATTAGGCTTGCAGGCTCCGCTGGTGGCCTTCGAGTTGTGGCAGGCCCGCAAGCATCCCTCCGCGACGTTCTACAAGACCTACACGGTTACGAACTTCGCATCGGGCGGAGTGTTTGGCGCAGCCGCTGTCCACAATTACAAGCTGCGGCAGCCCGGCAGCACGCAATAGCGCTCGGCGCTCGCGGAGCATGAATCCACCAGGGAGTGGTGCGCCCGGAGCGCCGCCGCAGACAACTTGTCCCATGATCGAGTTGACAAATGGTCTCAACAGGGAACTCGGCTTGTCGCAGGATGGATCGGTGTGACCAGTATTTTCAGCGCCTTACGTATTAGTGGCTTTCTGGCATTACGCTTGCTATGACGGTACTGATCTTCATGTCGAATAGCGCCAGAGCGTACATCGCTGCGGTAATCATCCTCGGAGGAGCAATTGCCGCATTCGCGCTGTCGCACTGGCGCTCGGACGATCTGATGCGTTTCGTTGTGTTCCTGATTCTGTTCGCGGCAGCGGCCACGCTGAAGTTTCGCGTACCGGGCGTGCGCGGTACATATACCTCGGTCTTCTTCTTCGCCCTGCTCGGCTCGGCGACTCTTTCATTTTCAGAAGTCGCCATTGCGTCCGCATTGGCGGGAAGCATTCAGTGCGCTTTCAAGCCCAAGCATCGCGTAACCTTGCATCAAATTGCATTTAACGCCGCGAACCTGATCGTCAGCACTTCTTGCGGATTCCTCTTCGTGCGCGGGCTGATTCCAGGTTTAGGCGGGCAACCTCTTCCGGCGTCGTTGATCCTGGGCTCCGCTGTCTTCTATTGTGTGAACACAGCCCTGGTTTCGGGCGTGCTGACGCTGATCGAAGGGGATTCATTCTGGCAGACTTGGAAGCACTGGTGCCTGGCCTCGCTGCCGTACTTTGTTGCCGGTGCGCTGATCGTATGGGCGCTGCTAAAATCCGATGACCCGATAGCAACGTTGGTCGTCATCGTGGTTGCTCCACCGCTTCTCTTGGCGAGCATTTACTTCCGCGGGTGGTTGCCGGCGGGGGTGATCGCCGAGTTGAATAAGAGAGACATGTCGTATGTAGCGTAAACGGCGGTCTGTTACCCGCTCGTGACACGCCTCCTTGACCCCTCCACCGAAGCCCCTTTATAATCAGTATTTAGAAGCAAGGCAAAGCAGCCATGACCCAGCGTGAACTCGACATCCTGCACTCCATCGTGGAATCGTACATCCAGGACGGCGAGCCTGTGGCCTCGGGAGCGATTTCCAGGAAGCACAAGGACAACCTCAGTCCCGCGACCATCCGTAACGTCATGGCCGAATTGTGCGACGCAGGTTACCTCTCGCAGCCGCACACGTCAGCCGGGCGCGTCCCCACGGAGAAGGCCTTCCGCAGTTACGTGCAATCGCTGGCCAAGGCGCGTTTGCTGATGGCTGAGTTACAGCGCATGCGCGGCGAGTTGAGCCAGATGAGCACCATGGAAGCCCGCGTGGAGCGTTCTTCGCACATGTTGACGGAAATGACCCATAGCGTGGGCATCACCGCCGCGATCCCGACGTCCAGCCAGACCCTGGATCAGATCGAGCTGATCGGGCTCGCCGATCTGCGCGTGCTCATGATTGTTGTGACGCGCGACGGCATCGTGCACAACCGCGTGGTATCGCTGGATGAGCCGGTTTCGCAAGACGAGCTGGCGTCCATCCGGAATTACATCAATCGCAACTTCGGCGGCTGGAGCCTGTCGGAAATTCATTCTGACTTGCAGCGCCGCTTGGAGCAGCAAAGCGCGGCCTACGATGCCTTGCTGAAGAAGCTCACGCTGCTCTATTCCAAAGGTCTCCTGGATGTCGAAGTCACCCCGGAGATCCACATGGAAGGCGCCAGCAACCTGATGGCGCTGGATCTCCACCTGACCCGCGAGATGCTGCGCGAGCTTTTCCACACGCTCGAGGAGAAGAAAAGAATTTTGCAATTGTTGGATCGTTTCCTGGAGCAGCCGGCTGGCGAGCTGGCCGTTCAGGTGGGTCTTGCCGATGCCCATCCGAGTATGCGCGAGCTGTCTCTGATCGGCGTGTCGATCCCGCTCCCTGGTGGTCTGTCTGCCCAGATAGCCGTGCTCGGCCCCATGCGTATGAACTATGGCAAAGCAATATCCGCTGTTTATCACGTGGGGCAGGCTTTTCGGAGCTTGCCGGTTTAGCACACCGCCGTTCCTCCTTATAAACTGAAATTATGGATGCGAAGGAACCAACGGTAGATGCGGGCGAATCCAGCCCGGGCAACGGGGCGGCAGATCCGCCGGCCGGCCCGGCGTCGCCCTTGGACGAGGTGACCGCCGAGCGCGATCGCTTGATCGAAGAGAAGAACGATCTCCAGGACCGCCTGCTGCGCCGTCAAGCCGAGTTCGATAATTTCCGGCGGCGAGCCGAGCGCGATCGCGCCGATGTCGTCGAGTTTGCGCATACCGAAAGCGTGCGCGCCATCCTTCCGATTCTGGACGACTTCGAGCGGGCGCTCAAGGTGGCGTGTACCGGCAAAGAATACGCGCGTGGAATGGAATTGATCTACCAGCGGCTTTCCGAGGCGCTAAAGAAGTTGGGGCTGGAGCCGATTGATGCGAAGGGGCAGAAATTCGATCCGCACATACATCACGCCGTGGACATGGTAGAGACCGGCGAAGTGGAGGATCATACCGTTCTGGACGAATATGAGAGAGGCTATAATTTCCGGGGACGCCTGCTGCGTCCGGCCATGGTGAAGGTAGCGGTAACCAAGAAATGAACGTGACCAAGCGCGATTATTACGAAGTACTGGGCGTCGGCCGCGATGCCGACACGCCGGCCTTGAAGAGTGCCTACAAGAAGATGGCGATGCAATATCATCCCGACCGGAATCCCAACAATCAGGACGCGGAGGAAAGATTCAAGGAAGCAGCGGAGGCGTATAGCGTCCTCAGCGATCCGCAAAAGCGCGCCGCGTACGATCGCTACGGACACCAGGGCTTGCAGGGATTCGGTGCAAACCAGGGCTTCGACCCGTCCGCCTTCACGGATTTCAGCGATATCCTGGGCGATTTGCTGGGATTCGGAGATTTGTTTGGCGGCGCGGGCAGGCGCGGAGGCCGGAGCCGGGCACAGCGCGGCGAGGATCTGCGCTACGACCTGGAAATCAATCTCGAGGACGCCATTCGCGGAATGAGCGTGGACATCCAGGTTCCCCGCAACGACGTATGTTCGCGCTGCCAGGGGACTGGCGCCGAAAAGAACGACGGCTTAGTCACGTGTCCCATGTGTCATGGGCGCGGCGAGGTGATCTACCAGCAAAGCTTCCTGCAGATCCGCCGCACCTGCGGCCAGTGCGGAGGGCGCGGCCAGATCGTCCGCAGGCCTTGCACGCAGTGCCGCGGCGAATGCTACGTCCGCACGGAACGCAAACTCAAAGTGAATATTCCCCCCGGCGTGGACAACGGCAACCGCCTGCGCCTGGCCAACGAAGGACAACCCGGCGGGCACGGCGGCTCTCCCGGCGATCTGTACGTCGTGGTGCAGGTGACGGAACATCCCGTCTTCGAGCGGCAGAACGACGAGCTGCATTGCACCATTCCGATCAACGTGGCCCAGGCCGCGCTGGGAACCGAAGTGGACTTGCTGACCTTCGATGGTTTGCAGACGGTGAAGGTCCCCGAGGGCGCACAAAGCGGATCGCGCATCCGGCTGCGCGGCCTGGGAGTCCCGAGACTGCAAGGGTCGGGGCGGGGCGATTTGTTCGTGCATGTCGAAGTGAAGACCCCCAGCAAGCTCACGCGCGAGCAGCGCAGACTTTTGGAGCAGCTTCGCGAAACGCTTCCCGCGGAAAACGAGCCGCACGCGAAGGGCATCATCGATAAGGTAAAAGATTACTTCATGTAAGTGCGAGGTACCAGCAGCGACTAACACCTGGCACCTAACACCTAGCACCTTCCGGTTCTCTCCAGCCAGGAGCGGAACATGCGCGTGAAGGCTTGAATCTCCGGTGTTCGCAACTCTTCCACCGTGCACTTCATCTTGCGGCGCCAATTTGGATATTCGGCCGTGGTGCCGGGCAGGTTCTGCTGCTCGGTTTCCTTGAGCAGGTCTTCCTGATTCAGCACCATCAGCTTGGATGGCGTGGAGGCGAGAAAGCCGACGATGGCGTTGTGCAGTTCGCCGGTAAGTTCGGGAACCTCGGCCGCGTTGCGCGGGAACCAGTCGGGTAGCAGCTTCAGTTCGGTGAGCGAATCAAGAATTCTCTGTTTTTGAGACAACCGCTCCGCGCTCATCCGTCGATAGGCTGCGGCGTCGGGCAGGAGGCCGGCATCGCGGCGCGCGTCGATGTCGCGCCCCAGCCAGAAGCCGGCCAGCGTCGGCAGATCGTGCGTGGTGATGGAAACCAGAGCATCGCGTGGATACTCCTGCGGCGTGCGAAAGCGGCCATCCGGGTGCTGTTCGAAGTAGAACAGGCGGTAGCTGAGAATTCCGAAGCTGCGCAGCGATTCGCGGATTTCATCCGGCACCGTGCCCAGGTCTTCGCCGACAATCAGCACTTCCTGGCGGACGCTTTCAAGCGCCAGGATGCGCAGCAAGTTCTCGGAGCGCTCGCGCACGTAGGTTCCTTCGACGGCCTCCATGCCGTCGGGAATCCAGAACAGGCGGAAGAAACGCATTACGTGATCGAGCCGGAGCGCGCCGCCATGGCGGCAGTTCTTGCGGATCGATTCGGCGAACAAGCGGTAGCCGTCCTGATAATGGCGGTCGGAGTTGGGCGGCGGGAACGCCCAGTCCTGACCCTTGGGAGCGAAGGCGTCCGGAGGTGCACCGACGCGGCAGCCGTTGACGAAGAAGCTCGGATGCGCCCAAAGATCGGACCCGAAGCGGTCGGTGGCCAGCGCCAGATCGTGGTACAAGCCGATGCCGAGCCCGCGGCGGCGGGCATGCTCCTGCGCCGAGGCGAACTGCAAATCGAGCTGCCACTGCACGTATTTGTGAAACAAGACACTGCGCCAGTGCTTGCGGGCAAATTCCCGCGTGGCGCCGGATTCGGGATCCTGATACGGCTCGGGCCAGGATCGCCAATTCCAGGCGTCCGGGTGTTGCTTGTGGATGGCTTGTTCCAGCGCCGCATAAACCGCGAAGCTATGAAGCAGGACGCCTTCGAGTTGGATGTATGCGCGAAGCCGGAGCGCGCGTTCGGTATCGCGCGCCCACTCTACAAGGAACGTCCGAAACAGCAGTTTCAGGAAACGCAGCTTCAAGCGGTACACTCGCTCGTATTCGACGAATTCGGAATCGCGCAGCGCTTGGATCTCTTTTCGCACGGCGGGCGACTGGAGGAGCTTTCGAGCCTGTGGGCACGCGTGGAAGTCTTCACACTGTTCGATATCCAGATAAATCGGGTTGCGATAGAAGACCGAGTTCGGCAGATACGGGCTGGTGTTGAAAGGCTGGCGATTGGGGATCGCGTGCAGCGGGTTGAGCGCGATGAAGCTTGCGCCTGCATCTTCGGCGGCCCAATCGACGACGGCCTTCAGGTCCGTGATGTCGCCCGATCCCCAATTGCGCTGGGAGCGGACTCCGTAGAGACTGATGCCGATTCCGGCTGCGCGGCCCGACGCGAGCCACGGCGGTTCAAAGACCCGCAAGGGACAGACGATCAGGCGAGAAGGCGGCCACGCTTCGCCGTCGATTGCAATCGACAATTCGTGATAGCCGAGCGGAAGGTCAACCGGGAGGCTAATCTGCTTGCGCACGAATCGCTGGCCGCCCAGGAGCATCTCTTCGTACACGGCGAGTTCGCCGAGCGCCACGGGAATCTGCCGCGCGCCGCCATGTTCGAAGCGAATCTCGAGGAGCGCAGCGGCATTGGCGCGCGCAGCCGGAAGTGAGACCGCGATCGGGTATGGCGACTGGCCGATGGACAGCACCAGTGTGGGCGCAAGCGGGCGCAGCCACTCGCGCCAGGAGCGTTCCCGGGCGGCCCGCTCGAGAGATTCGCCGGCGTCGTCGGCGACGCCGAGCGATTGGAGTATGGCCTTCGCCACGCGAGCGGACGCGCGATGCTGCTTGCCCCAGATGTCCCAATACTCGGTCTCGACGCCCCAGGCCTGGGCGGCTTCGGTCAACTCGCGCAGGTGCGGGTCTGCGGCGTTCTGCGCGTCGCCTGCTATCTTCTCCATGTGATAATAGGATCGTGGACGGCGATACTACATTTCAACCCAGCCTTCCGGCCAGCTTGTTCGCGCGCATCGACAATGAGGACGTTCCGGCCGGTTCCGAAGGCATCATCACGACGACGATTGACAAGGCCATCAACTGGGGCCGCAAGAACTCCATTTGGCCGATGTCGTTCGGATTGGCCTGTTGCGCCATCGAAATGATGTCCATGATCGGGTCGCGATACGACATATCGCGATTCGGCGCGGAGGTGATGCGCGGCTCGCCGCGGCAATCGGATCTGATGATCATCGCCGGACGCGTCTCGAACAAGATGGCTCCGGTGATCCGCCGGTTATATGAGCAGATGCCCGAGCCGAAGTGGGTGATTTCGATGGGCGCCTGCGCGACGTCTACAGGAGTATTCAGCAATTATGCGCTGATCCCGGTGAACCAGGTGATTCCGGTGGATGTATATGTTCCCGGATGCCCGCCCCGGCCGGAGCAACTGATCTACGCCATCATGCTGCTGCAAAAGAAGATCGAGAAGCAAACCGGCGTCACCAGGCAAGTGCTGAATCTGGCGTAGCTCGAGGCGCCTGGGAATTCAAGAGACCCGAGGATTCCAAAAGCCGAGCAAGATTGCCCGGACGCTTCCGATGGGTATTCCCGTATACACAGGCATCGAGCTTGACAATTCTTAGGGCGGACGCGACGGTAATCGCAGCCGTTACGAAACAGCCCACCGCGACAAGAAAGTGTCATGACCACACCCGTGCCAATTTCTTATCGGAAAACAGTCCTCTAAGTCTCTGAACCTCGGTGTGTATGCGATGGCCCGGCAGATGCATTCCTATGTTACGTGAATCTTGCTATCAATCACGTCTCTTCATCAGTCCAGTCGATTCAGCCCTCGCTTCCGCATGACGGTAATAAAAGAACCGCGAGCGGCGAACAACATTCAAACCGGGTGCGGCGCAGCTCTCCGACGCCAGAGCGCACCAACGCGGAGCGAGAACAGCTGATTCTAGAGCACCTCCCGCAAGTCCGTTTGATTGCCCGGCGCATCCACGAAAAGTTGCCCAGCCGCATCAACTATGAAGATCTGGTTTCCGCGGGAGTCGTCGGGCTGATTGGCGCAATTGACCGCTTCGATCCGGCGCGTAATGTAATGCTAAAAACGTACGCGGAGTGCAAGATCCGCGGCGCCATCTTGGATAGTTTGCGCAGCCTGGACTGGGCACCGCGTCGTGAGCGCAAACAATACAAGCAAATCCAGGCGGCTGTTGCCAAAGCCGAACAGCGCCTCTTTCGTGAGCCGACCGAAGAAGAAATCGCTCAGGCGCTGAATCTGACGCTCGAGGAGTACCGTCGGCGCCTCATCGATATTCGCGGCGTGAACTTGCAGGACCTGCAAACCTCGCGGCCAGGAGATGAAGCCCGTAACCAACTCGAATGCATCGCCGGCGCCGAGGAGGAATGGCCTTCGCGACTGCTCGAACGAGTTGAACAGCAGCGTTTGCTCACCGGCGCCATAGCAAGGATGCCGCACAACGAACGAATCGTCATAAACCTGTACTATCAAGCAGAGCTCACATTGCGGCAAATCGCGCGAATCGTGAATCTGCATGAATCGCGGGTCTCGCAACTAAAGTCCCAGGCGATCATCCGGCTTCGATCCTACATGGAAAAACGCTGGCCAGCCGAAAGAAGTGCGTAGCGCCAACGCAGAAGCGAAATCCACATGTCTGTCCCCAACTTGCTGCTGAGTTTGAATCGACTCGACGCGACGGCGCTATGCTTGTCTTTGACAACTGTCTGGTGGGGCGCACGGCAGAATTCCCATTTGCATCGCATCCTTCTCGCCACGTTAGGCGCAGTGGGAGGGTGTCTGGCTGCGCGACTCTTTGACCGATCGATCTCGATTCTGCTTATAGGAGCGGCGGTGGTTCTTGAGGTGAATGAGGTTATCCTCACCATCCGAACGAAAAAGGGCACGCCGGAGAAAAACAGAAGTCCGCTGTCAGATCAAGTCTCCTAGAACGCATAGGCTCTAGTCCATTACCCATCCAGAGCTGCTACCCGTCCACAGACTGCCCGAATACTATGGTTTCCAGCCGAGCGGCGCGCCTGTCCTGAACCGAGGAGGAGTCCGCTTGCGATCACCCGGCTGCGGCTCTCCGCCCGCGGACTGCATATGGTCTACCACCTGGGGAAGCGGAGCCGAGATTCGCTTCTCGCTCTCAACCAGCCGCAATGTCATACTCGTGTTTACGTGCTTGGCAATAGAGGCTCGGAGTACAAGTATGGCTACCAGAAACAGCGTCGACGTGGCAGCATCCGCAAGCCCCTGGAACTGCTGAAAGACACTCGCTCTACCGCCGCTTTGGTCGATTAAGATCCGAAGTCCCTGGAATACCGACAGCAATCCTAATACACCGAGGAGAAAACGATCCGGTCCAAGGCGGCCCTTGACTGCCCGCATGCTCAGCCATGCTGTCACTAGACAGAAGCAAACGCCAAACGCTCCGAAAGGGTTGGTTCGCAAGACTTGATACAGAAACATGATGCTCCTTGGGCTGCTGAATGGCGCCGCTCATGATTGCCCCCAAAAAATCGTCAACAATCGTAGAGCCCCATACATAGTGTAAAGTATTTATGGTACAGATACAAACGTTTCAGGCATTATAGTATGCGTATGTATTGATTACACTTATTCCATACCAGTATATATGCATTGCCTATTACCAATCATTGCCACGGCCTACGGCGAGTTCTCTGGAGAGATCGAGGATTCACCGCGAGCCCTGGCATCCTGGGTCGGTCGCGGTGTTTTATGCCTGTTCGCAACGGCAGGCAGGTTGCCGCTAGTTGCAGCAAGGAAGAGACGACCCATCCGCGATTCGCGACCGGAAGGACGGCAACGGGGCAGAAATTGCGAGCAGATTGCCGCAGGGGCGATCAAGAAACCGCAGATGCGCGGAATCTTGCATATCCCGTTAATTCGCATTGAAATTGAACCTTCGGCGGGCCACGCAACGGGATTGGGTTGCTGCTGAAGATTCAGGGAATGGCGCTGGGTAACGCAGCCGGCTCTACAACCTGACGCCGCGCACGACGCGCGTGCGTGGCAAAGCGGGCTTTTCCGAGCGGCCGTCCTCGATGGTGACGTTGACGGTCGTCTCGTGGCGCTCCCGCGTCAGTTCCACCGGAAACGTTTTCTTGGAACTGGCGGAGTGGATCGCGCTCGCCAGTTCATTGGGCGTCGTCACTTTCGAACCGTCTACTTTGGTGATCACATCGCCGGCCTTGATGCCGGCCTTCTCCGCGGCTGTGTCCTTCAGCACGGAACGAACCAGGACGCCTTCCTTCACTCCGAAATACGTCGCCAGTTGCGAGGAGAGCGACTCGCTCTCCACCCCCAGCATGGGACTGCGCCAGGTGGTGAAGACTTGCGGCATATCGGGCAGATGGAACTCCGGCACTTCGACGCCGGGAAAGAAGTCCCGCATGTTCCCCGCCAAAGCTTTGACCTTGCGGGTTTGGACCGTGGCTGCGACGGTCTGGTTGGCGCCGTTGCGGCTGATCAGCAATTTCACTTCGCGGCCTGCGGGGGTCTCGCGCACCAGCCGCCCGAACTGCTCCATGCCCTCAACGCGCTGGCCGTTGTACTCCAGCACTACGTCTCCGGTTTTCAGCCCGGCCTTTTCCGCGGGGCTCGACTCTTCGACGCGGCTGATTTCGACGCCGTACGCTTCCTTGAGCTTCAGCTCGCGCGCGCGGTCGGCGTTGATCTCGGCGAGGCTCACGCCCAGGTAGGTTCCGCCGATCAGCGAGCCGCTCTTGTACTCAAATATCTGCGGCGTGGTGGCGGACTGAAAGGCTTCGAAGAACTGCGGAGGCCCGAAACCTTGAAACGGATCGAAAGGCTGCGCGCCGAGCCCGGCGGCAAACAGCGTAAGGCACGAAAATAGTCTCTTCATAGAACACCTCACAAATTATCTTTGGCGGCGCAGGTAAATCGTACCGCCGATCACGTTGACATGCAAGACCGGGCCGCCTCCATTGAGGGCGCCTTCCGCCACCACCGCGCTGAATCCCGTTTGCCCCGGAGATTTGACGTGAATCTCGGGAAAGTCGGAAATGATCCTGCCCAGCGCGCCGAGGGATTCGTTCCTGGCCATCACGGTCACCGGATAGTTGGACGCGATGAACACGGTTATGTCACCTGCGTTGGTGCTCAGGGTGGACTCCATGATGCGGTTCCCGGCCAGCAGCTCGGCCAGGATGCTGCCCGAAGACGTCGAAGCGCGCAATGCGCCGCCCACGTTGCGCAGGCGAATGGCCCCGCCGGCCGAGTCACAGTGCACGTCGTTGGCCGCATTCACCTGAATCGCGCCACCCGAACTCTCGGCGGTCACCGCTCCATCGGCCTGCTGCACCTGGATCAGTCCCGCGGCCGTGCGCGCAAAGACCGTTCCCGAAGCGCGATCGATCAGAATATTTCCGCCCGACGTGGCCGCGTGCACCGCGCCGAGCACCTGATGCACGAAGATTTCGCCGCCGGCGGTTTCAAACCACGACTCTCCGCCCGCGCGCTCGACGCGAATCACGCCGGCGCCGGAATAACACCGCACGGATCCGCCCACGCTGCCCACTTGGATGTCGCCACCGCCGGTCCTGAGTTCCGCGCGGCCCTTGATGTCATCCACGCCGATCCGGCCGGCGGCCGACCGCGCTTGGAGTTCCCCGTCCAGGCCCGACGCCTGAACGTTGCCCGCCAGCGTGCCGATCCATACCTGCCGCAGACCGCGCGGAACCGACATCTGCAACTCCGAACCATCCACAGCCCGCGCGGGAGGCTCGACGTTCACCAGCACCCAGCCATTCTGCGTTCGTGTCTTCACTTCAAATTTTCGCAGCAGCAGTTCGGCAGCGCGGGCATTGCGCGCTCTCACGCGCCCTTTGAGCGTGTACACTACCTTATCGCCGCCGTCACCGCGCAGGACCACGCTGCCAACCGTGTCCAGGCGGAACCGTTCCATCGGCAGCGCCGTAGCGACGCCATGGATCGTTCGAACCCAATATCGCCCTTCGCGAGTAACTGGCGATTCGTTCTGAGCCACGGCCATCGGCGCCACGCCCAAGACGAATACGATCGAAATTGAAACAAGCTGCTGCATTGCTCTAAATACTCTCTCTAATAGGTCTCCACGGAAGCGTTCATGTCGTGCAACGCCCTCTGGCAGCGCATCCGAATATAACCGTTGTCTTCCTTCACCATGAGTTCCTGCAACACTCCGACCATCGCGTCCGTGCGATGCTGGATCAACAGGTCGATCACCTGCGTGCGCACGCCGGGATTATCGTCGCGCAGCAGGACCTGCGCGAGCGTCCGGCGCGTTTCGGGATCGTCCGCAAAGCCCTTCAGACCGTCCAGCGCCTTCAGCCGCACGCCTGCGTTGGAATCGTGCTGCACCGCATACAGCAGCGCGCTCCGCACTTCGGCCGATTGCGGCTTGCTTTTCAATAAATCCACCGATTCCACGCGCAGCCCCGCATCGGAGGGGTCCTTCGCCGCCGTCAGCAGCAAGCGCTGGATGGATTGGTCCTCCAGGTTGCCGGAAAGAGTACGCTGCCTGGTTTCATCCACGACGATCCGGACTCTACCGGAACCCACCGGCTCCACATAGCGGACGCGCGACGCAGCCGGCTCAGCAACACCCGCGGAATTCCAGGAGAGCAGCGACGACGGCATCGTACGCGCGCCGAAAAAGCCGATCAGCAGCATCGCCAGCGCGCCCACCGGCTGCATAATTCCGGGCGCCAGGTGCACGTGGATCGAGAAGCCCTGCCGGATCTTATCCCAGAAGCTCGCGCGCTCGGGCTCGACATGCGCCAGGCGGCTCCGCAATTCCGCGCGGCACTCTTCGAGCAACGCGGCGCTAGGCGCCACCTCGGCTGAATCCAGCGCTTCGAATAGCGCCTTCTCCCGCGCCAAAGCGTCGCGGCAGGCGGCGCATTCGTCGATGTGGACCTCCAGCCGTTCCTCGTCCTCGAAGGAATGCTCGCCGTAGAGAAACAGCGGCATGGTCTTTCTGGCTTCATCGCATTTCATACAAAATCTCCTAGACCCGAGCGCATTTTTTGCGTGGCCCGGAAGAGGCAGTTTTTGGCGGCCTCCTCGGAAGTACCCAACATCTCTCCAATAGCTCTCAGGCGCATACCGTGGTAATGCCGCATCTCGAACACCGCGCGTTCGCGGGGCGTCAGACCGGCCAGCACTTCCTGCATCCTTTTCCGCAATTGCCGGCTCATCAACTGCCGTTGCGGATCGCCGTCCGCCCGCGACTCTTCCACGGTGTCCATGCGATCCAGCAATCCTTCGCTCGTCTCCACAACTGTGTTCTCCTCGCGCCGCACTCTCCGCTTCCGCAACGCATCCAGACAAAGATTCGTCACGATCCGGTACAGCCAGGTATGAAAGCTGCAGTCGAAGCGAAACGCGTGCAGGTTTTTATACACCCGCAGAAACGCTTCCTGATAAATGTCGTTGGCGTCTTCGGGTGACCGAAGCAGGTTCATCGCCAGCCGCAGGACGTTCTGGTCGTACGCGCGCACCAATTGCTCGAACGCGCGCTGGTCGCCCCTCTGCGCCGCCCGGATCAATTCGGGTTCGTCCATTCTGACGGCCGCTTGGGCCACTGTTGCCTGCAACATCCTGATAGACGGGCAATAAGGGAAAACGTCACGCGCCGGCTTGGGCGTCAGCCGGCCAGCTCGACTTCGATTTTCTTGTTCGCCTGGTCTAGCTTCACGATGCGAAAACTTCGGATTTGTCCGGCGCGGGCAGGCTCCGGGCGCGCGGATTTGGCCGAAGCAGCACCCTGCTTCCACTTGGCTGACAGCATGGCGGTTAACGAAGACAGATCCGCCGCCGGAACGGCTTCTTCCGCCTTTTGTTCGCTGGGGGCGATCGAAATCCGGCATTCGCCGAACACGCCGTCGCCCAATTCGACCTTGGCCTGGCCATGCTGGATCTCCACGATGCGGCCCGTGACGGTTTCGCCACTCGTGTGGTCGCCGATGTATTCGTCCGCCGTAGTCGGTTGCAGTTGTTTGATGCCCAGCTTGATGCGCCGGCGTTCCGAGTCGATTTCGAGCACGGCGGCACGCACGACTTGTCCCGCCGAAACCGCTTCGCGCGGATGATTCAAGCGCTTCTCGCGCGTGAAATCGGAGATGTGAATCATCCCTTCGATGCCGTTGCCCAGGTCCACGAAGCAGCCGAAGTTGGTGAGGTTGGTGACCGGCCCTTCCACCACGACACCAGGAGCGTATTTGTTGGCTGCGTCTTCCCAAGGATCGCCTAGCGCCTGCTTGAGGCCGAGCGAGATGCGCCGCTCGGCGGCATTCACGCCAAGAACCACCGCTTCCACCATTTCGCCCAATTTCAGGAGATCGCCCGGCTTCTTGATCTTCTTCGACCAGGACATTTCCGATACGTGAATCAAGCCGTCCACGCCGGGTGCGAGTTCGATGAACGCGCCAAAATCCGCGAGGCGCGAAACCTTGCCCTGCACGCGCTCGCCGGTGTGGAAGCGCTCGCTCGCAAGAGTCCACGGATCGGGCGTCAGTTGCTTCATGCCGAGTGAAATGCGGCGCACGTCCGCTTGCACTTTGAGGATCTTCACCTCGACAGAATCGCCCGGGGAAACGACATCCGCCGGCTTCCCGACGCGATGCCAGGCCATGTCGGTAACGTGCAGCAGCCCATCCACGCCGCCCAAATCGACAAACGCGCCGAAGTCGGTGACGCTGCGAACGGTGCCGCGTACCACCGCACCTTCCACCAGCTCGGCGAGCCGCTTCGTGCGCGACTGCTTCTCTTCTTCTTCCAAAACCGCGCGGCGGTCCACGACCACGTCCTCGCTCGCGGTCTCGAGCTTGATGATCTTACACTGGATTTCCTGGCCAACCAGCTTTTCCATCTCGGTCTGGTCTTTGGTGCCGCTGCGCGAGGCGGGCATGAACGCCTCCGTGCCGACGTCCACGCGGAAACCGCCCTTCACCAGTTCGGTAACCACGCCGCCAATGGCGCGCTGCTCTGCGAAGGCGCGCTCCAGCGCGCTCCAGTCCTTGGGCCGTTCTACCTTGGTGGTCGAAAGGCTGTAGGAACCTTCACCGTCGCTGCCGGTGATGCTCACCAACAGCTTGTCGCCGATGTGCACGGACAGTTCGCCTTTTGCGTCGCGAAACAGATCCGCGGGCAGGACTCCGTCCATTTTTCGGCCGATGTCGACGAACACGGAATCCGGGGTGATGGACACCACCGTACCCGCCAGCGCCTCGCCGCGCCGAGGGCCTTGGTGCTGTTGCTCGAACTCGGAAAGTATGTCGGCAAACGAGTTTTCGCCGGATGCGGGGGATGTCAGATTTTCCATGAAGAAAGCGTGAGTTCCTATTGTAGCGCACGGGGTCGCGCGTGCCGTTATTCTCTTCGGCAAGCGCTGCGAGTTTGGCAAAGAGTGATCGGGGCACAGACCGGCCCTCCTCCGGATCTCGAGATTGCCCTGTCAATATCTTTCCAAAGTGGAACTATATTGACAGCCGTCCTATTCCACTCCATCACGGCGCTTGCGCCAAGATCTGTGGCTTCCGTTCCCAGACCACACTCAAGCAACGCCTTAGATGCCTGTTTTAAGGCTGGACTTAACGGCATTTTATCGGTATGATAACAGCATCATAACAGCAACATATCGGCATGGATCCTGCCGTTGGAAGTAGCGTCGATGACAACAAAAAGGCCCACCGGCTTCAATCCGGCATTCACCATCACGCCAGCCATGGCCAATGATCTCATGCGGATCGAGGCCGTCAAGCAAGCCATTCAGACGCTGCCGATTACGCCGCGCGTGCTGGCAAATCTGCGAGAGACGGCCCGCCTGTTTTCTACCCACTACTCGACCATGATCGAAGGCAACCGCCTGACTCAGGAACAGGTCGCTCAAGTAATCGGGGGAGATCGGCAGTTTCCGGGCCGGGAGCGAGACCAGGATGAGGTCAAGGGCTATCACGCCGCACTCGACGAAGTTGAAAGTTTGGCAAAGAGACGTGAAAGAGTCTCCGAAGCGACGGTGAAGAGGCTGCACGCTTTGGTGATGGGAGGCGGTAAGACGCGTGTGAAATCCACGCCCTATCGTGACGGACAAAATGTGATCCGCGACGCTCGCTCGAGAGCCATCATTTATATGCCACCGAAGGCCGAGGATGTTCCGCGCCTGATGGAGCAGCTCATTGTCTGGATCAACCAGAAGGACGAGTTGCCGGCGCCCGTCAAGGCTGGGATTGCACATTACCAATACGCTACCATCCACCCTTATTACGACGGCAACGGACGAACGGCGCGCTTGCTGACCACGCTCATTCTGCATCTCGGAACTTATGACCTAAAGGGGATCTATGCACTCGAAGAATACTATGCCCGCGATCTGAAGGCTTATTACAACGCGCTGACTATCGGCCCGTCGCACAATTACTACATCGGCCGTGGCGAGGCCGACATCACCAAGTGGATTGCTTACTTCATCGAGGGCATGGCAACCTCGTTCGAGAAAGTACGCGACCAAGCCCAGCGCGAGGCCGCAAGAGGCGGCAAGGATCAATCCAAGTTGCTGCGCAGCCTGGACTCCAAGCAACGCAGGGCACTGACGTTGTTCCAGAAGTCGCGAGAGATTACTGCCAGGGATGTTGCCGATCTGTTCGGCTACAAGCCGCGCACCGCGGCGTTGCTGTGCCAGCGTTGGGTCGAGAATGGGTACCTCGAAACGACCGATCCTGCTAAGAAATCGCGGCGCTACAAACTGGCGGACACTTATGAGCCGATCGTCGATGAAGTCGACTGATGCCGCCGCGCCCGTCCTTTCACCGCCATTTCATCCAAGCGCTAGAATGATCCTATGCGGACCGCTAAGTACGTCCACTGGCAGGACGGCGCGATGTGGCTTGGTTACCTCGAAGAGTTTCCGGACTACATGACGCAGGCGGAATCCGTGGCAGAGCTCGAAGAGAACCTTCGTGATCTCTACCAGGACCTGACCAACGGTAAGATTCCAGGCGTCCGGCGAGTGGCCGAACTGTCCCTAGGATGAAACGGACCGACCTGATCCGCAACCTCGAAGAGGCAGGATGCGTCCTGATCCGGCACGGTGGGAAACACGATTGGTATCGGAACCCAAAGACAGGCGTTTCGCAGCCTGTGCCTCGCCATCGGGAAATCAAGGAGTTCCTTGCAAAGCATATTCTGAAGAAGCTCGAAGCCTCTCCCGAGTGAACACAGGCCGAGGGGTACCTCGAAACAACCGATCCCGCCAAGAAATCACGGCGCTATAAACTGAGCGACACGTATGAACCGATCGTCGATGAAATCGAGTGATGCTAGACTGGCCCCAAGGATTTTAACAATGAAGACAACTATTACATTGCTCGCGTTGACTGGAATCCTCGCCGCTCAGGAGACTCGCCGCGAGATCGTGAATGCAGCGCCTTCGCCGGCCGAAGACGCTAAGGCCAATAGCGACAAGGTTCCCGACGTTTACGCCATCCAAGGCCAGTTTGACCGGATTCTGATACTCCGGTTCAAGTTCAACTCCGATCTACTGGCAGGAATGGAAAAGATGGCGAAGCAAGAGAAGATTCGCAACGCCGTCATTCTCTCCGCGATTGGGTCCGTACGGGGCTACCATATACACGCGGTCAGCAATCGGGACTTTCCATCGAAGGATATATTCGTGAAGAATCCAACGCAACCAGCGGATGTGATCAGCATGAACGGGTACATCATGGACGGAAGAGTTCACGCCCATATGACGCTGGCAACGCCCGGCAAAGCTTTCGGCGGACACCTGGAGCCAGGCACATCCGTGTTCACGTTTGTCGCCGTCACATTGGGAGTGATGCGCGACGGCGTCGACTTCAGCAAGATTGACGACAAGACTTATCGGTGAGCGCCGCGAAACCCGCGCATCAGTTCAGGCCTCAAACATCCACTTTCCCCCCACCATCGTGCGCTGAACGGGAATGCCGATGAGCTTCGAGGGATCCTCTCGCAACGGATCGCGCACGAGAACTACCAGATCGGCGACCTTGCCCGCCATGATCCCGCCCTTCAGATTTTCCTCAAAGGACGCGTACGCGCCATTGATGGTCCCCACTTCCAGTGCCTCTTGGATCGTGATCTTCTGCTTCGGTCCCCAGACATTGCCATTCTTATCCGCCCGCGTGACCTCGGATTGCAGCGCCATCATGGGATCGAACGGGCTGGCAGTATAGTCGGATGCCTGAGTGGCTCGGATTCCTGCGTCCAAAAAACTGCGCAGCGCAAACATTCGGTCCACGCGCTCCGCGCCGTAATTGCTCAACTTCTCTCCGTGATAGTAGGCGTATGAAGAAAACGGCGTCGGAATCGCGCCGATCGCCTTGATTCTCCGGATAAGATCGTCGTTGATGACGGTGCAATGCTCCAGCCGGAAACGCGGATCTTTTCGCGGGCCTTCGCGTTGCAGACGTTCATAGACGCGCAACGCCTGATCGATCACGCCGTCGCCGTTGGCGTGGCTCGCAATCTGCCATCCCGCCAGATGCGCCTTGCGCGCAGCATTATACATCTCCTCTTCACCAATCACCAGAATTCCGTAATCGTTCGGCCGGCCGACGTAAGGTTCGGAGAGTCGCGCGGTGCGTTCGGAAATCGAACCGTCCAGCGTCAGCTTCATCGCTCCCACGCGCACCCATTCATTGCCGAGACCCGTGCGGATGCCCGCCGCGATCATTCTGTCGATGTACTGCGCCCGGATCAGGCAATAAATCCGGGTCTGCAAGTCGCCTGTTTCATAGGCATCCTGATAAGCGAGCAGATCCGCGGGCGAGCCGCCCGCGTCATGCGCGGAAGTCACGCCCGCCCGCGCCAGCATTTGCGTGATCAGTTTCACGCCTTCGCGCCGTTCCGCCCGGGTAGCTGTAGACGGCATCTTGGCGCGGAACGGTTCGTTCCCCCGGTCCATCACGCGCCCAGTCAACTTGCCGTCCGGTGAGTGCTCGAACGCGCCGCCCTTGGGATCGGGCGTCTTATCGTTGACATCGGCCTTGTTCAGCGCCGCCGAATTCACGAACGCGGTATGCCCGCCGCGATGGCGGATGAACACCGGATGATTGGGCGCCGCTTCGTCCAGATCCTTCCGATTGATGGCCCGGCCTTCGGCCATCTTGGTGTCATCATACTTGAAGCCCAGAACCCATTCGCCCGGAGCGGTCTGGCCGGCGCGCTTGTGAACAGCTTGCTTGATGGCTGCAATCGAAGGCAGATCGGCATCGACGTTCTTCAGATGCTCCAATCCGGAACTCGCGACGTGCATATGCGCGTCGATGAAGCCGGGCAGCGCGGGGAAATTGCCCAAGTCCCCGCGCTTTGTGCGCGCTGTCGCCAACGCACTGATTTCGGCGTTCGTACCAACGGCAAGAAAGCGGCCGCCCGCGATCGCCACGGCCTCAGCCCGCGGATTCGCGGCGTCCATGGTGTGAATCACACCATTCAGCAGGATCAGTTCGGGCTCGGTTGGCTTGGCGGATACCGCCGCCGCGCTCAACAGCCCGGCAAATTCACGACGAGTCAACTGTCCCAAAATCTACTCTTCCGAACCGATATGCAAATCTCGAGCCTCGAGAATCTCCTCTTCCGCTTGCAGCCAATCGTCGACTTCCGACCCGGCTTCGTTGCCCCGGCGAATGTAGAGTTCATAGGCCCGCTGGCGGATCTGTTCCTCGAGGGGAAGATCTTCGGATGCAGGTTCTTTTGCGCGTGCTGGTGCTGGCATATAACCTCCCTCCCGAAGATCACGCTATCACAGATGCACCCACGCCGGATTAATAGAGGCTGCGGAAAAAGTCTCTGTTGCCGTGCCTCAAGCCCACCGGCTGAAGCCTGTGCCACGCAGGTTCAGCAAGTTACGAGTGCCAGGTGGCACAAGCTTGAGCCTGTGAGGACTTTTTCCGCAGCCTCTAATACACGGCGCGCTGGGCTTCACGGGATTTTGCCGCCATGGAAAAGCGCGGTTCGGTTGTGCCCCGGCCTTCCAACAGTCCGGCGACGTATTCGCCTACCATCGGTCCGTGCTTGAATCCGTGACCCGACCCACCGCCCACCAGCCAAACATGCTCGAACTCCGGATGCCGGTCGATCAGAAAATCTCCATTGCACGTGTTCTCGTATTGGCAAACGCGCGAATCGATCACCGGCGCGCCGGCCAATGCCGGGAAACGTTGCGCGAGGAAAGCCCGCACCTCGTCCAAGCCGTGCGCCACGCGGTCGTCCGTGTCCGGATCGATCGCCGGTCCATGCCGGTCGAAGCCAAGCTTCAGGCCGCGATTCTCGAGATCCGGCAAAGCGTAGGCCCCGAGTTCGTCAGTGAAGTCAATCCACACGGGCATCCGCGGCGGGGCGAATCTGCGGTCGCCCGGCGGCGTGCCGAAGAACAACACCTCCTGACGCGTGGGGCGGATGCGGCCCCCCAGGATATCCGGGAAGATCTTCGGCAGTCAGGGCCCACAGGCGTAGACGAAGTCGTCCGCTCGCAGCGCTTGGCCCGCTTTCGTCCGTACTTGGCCTCGCTCGGGAGCCAATACCGCCTCGCGAAAGTAATCCACTCCGTTGCGGATCGCCTCTTCAACCACGGCGCGCACCGCTCTCCGCGCGAGCAACGCTCCGCTTTCCGGCTCGAAGATCCCCATTCGCTCGGAAGAAAACCGGATCTGCGGAAATCTGGCCTGCAATTCCGCTGGAGACAGCGCTTCGAACGGCACGCCGCACTTTTGGAGCGTGGCCTGTGTCTCGGCCGCGGCCGGATCGCCTGGCGGCGGAGTCCACAGCACGCCCGTCTGCTCGAAGAGATCGGGTTGTTTCCCTTGTTCGAACAGTTCCATCCAAAGCTGGCGGGAGCGCATGGCCCAGCGCGTGTAGATTTCGTGTGGGCCGTAACCCATGCGCAAGACGCGCGATCCGTCGCCGGAGCTGGCGCGGCTGTTGGCGGCGCCATAGGCATCCAGCAGCGCGACCGACCTTCCGGAACGGCGCAATCGGTACGCGGCCCAGGCTCCGAACACGCCCGCGCCGATCACCGCCACATCGTACGACTCAGTACTCACGTTCTTACTCACGTATCGAGAAACCGCTTGCTTACGCGCGCGGCTCGGTTCAGAGCCACTACCGTGAGGGAGTCGTCGGGCTGGATACTCAACCAATCGCGGCGCCCTTCGCTTGCGCGCTCGCGCGCCGATAAGCCAGTTCTGCGGCCGCGACATCCTCCACCGCCATGCCCAGCGACTTGAAAATCGTGATCTGCTCCGCATCCGTGCGCCCGACCTTCGGATCCGCGGCCACTTCACCCAGCTCGGCAGCAATATGATCCTCGCCGAACCGTCCCTCCCGAATGCCCTGCACCACATCGCCGGATTCTTTGAGCGCGGCGGCGCGCGAATCTACAACCAACCGTGCGCGGGCCACCAGCGCCGGATCCATCTCGCGCTGGTTCGGACGGCATGCGCCCACCGAAAGCACACATGCGCCCGGCATCACCCAGGCGTCCTGAATCACCGGCGTATTCGAAGCCGTCACCAAGGCGATGACATCCGCGCCGCGCACCGCGTTCTCGGCGCTCTCCGCGGCCCGCACCGGAAAACCGCTGGACTCAGTTACGAATCGCCTCACGTTCGCCGCTGTCGGACTCCAGCAGCGGATATCCGTAAACTTCCGCACCAAGGTGAGCGCCTCCAGGTGACTCCGCGCCTGTACTCCAGAACCGACGATCGCCAGCACAGCAGCGTCCTTGCGAGCGAGGTATCTCGCTGCGACGGCTGATGCAGCGCCCGTTCGCGCCTCGGTGATGAAGCGGCCGTCCATGACGGCGAGCAATGCGCCAGTGGTTGGGTCGAGCAGAACGATCGTGGCCAAGTGGGTGGGCAGCCCCTGGTTCGAGTTGCCGTGAAACACGGTAACCAACTTGGCGCCCATCGCGGGCGTCGAGCCGAGAAACGCGGGCATCGAAGCGAAGAAGCCTCCCGGCGTTTCGAGCACAGTCCGCACGGGCTGAGTCACCTTTCCAGCCGAGAAGGCCACCACGGCGGCCTCAATCGCATCCACCAACCTCGCCATCGGTAGGACGGCGCGCACGTCCGCTTCGCTCAGCCAGATCGCCATGACAGACAGTTTGACACAACAGCGGACCTCGGGACAGCCTACTGGAACAGTGAGCCATATTACTCCAAAGAACACGCCCGGCGGTGGGTCAACGTGCATCTAGTTCTTTATGTTTGACTTAGATCGGAGGTCAGAGGCGTCAGGCATTCGCTCGCCGCTGAGAGACGGACGTGCCGGTCAATAAGGAGAGGCTTTAGTACTAGTACGGGCCCCAGGAACTGGCTATCGGCTAGTCAACAAAAGCCCTTGAATCTTATTGCGTTGAGTAGTAAACTTGATAGTGGTTAGCGTCACTGACCGCCGGCAAGGAGGGATGTGCCGAGCGGCTGACGTCAACCACGCGGATGATCTCGGAGGAGGGTGACAATGAGCAAATTCTTACTGTTGTTTCTGGCGTGCCTGATATTGGTTTCGCCAGTGTTTGCCGGACCGATGCAGTGCCCGGCCGGAGCGTACACGCTTTATCTCGTCGCAAACTTCAGTTGTACGATAAACGGAAATCTGACGTACACCAATTTCGCCGGCGGCAACGGAACCGGAAATCCGACTGGCGTTGCGATTCCCGCTAGCTCCATCACGGTGACGCCGATC
>WNFJ01595675.1_pt1 | contig 26040 bp, 17 predicted proteins | sample 5400461 | NCBI WGS metagenome assembly WNFJ01 (sample SAMN13153349, study PRJNA577476) | soil metagenome | isolation source: 115 cm saprolite on Douglas fir-dominated hillslope | place: USA:California | collected 2013-09-17
CAAACTGACCGACGGCGCGGAGGCCTCTCCGCGCGGCCGAGAAGGCGCAACCGTTTTCGACCGGGGCATAGGGTGTTTCGTGCGCGTAGTTTTGCACAATAGGGTTATGGCGGCAAGCGGGAACGCGAAATTTTTTGCAAGTAGAACAACGATATTTGTGCACGTTACGGGCCACAAGCTCAAGAAAAATCGATTTACCATGGGATGGTTCTAGTACGATATATTCCGGTTTTTCCCTACATTCCTCTTGACACCGCCGTTCGGCCTGGTGTTTCATGCTCGGCGGGGGTGCGGTAAATCGATTTACTGAATTTATTTTTCCAATGTTTGCAAAGATCGATCTGAGGTGATGCGATGCGCTCGAAGACTCTTCTTGTTGTTCTCCTCTCTTTTTGTGCCGTCTCGACCTATGCACAGTACCGGGCTTCGATCCAAGGGGTGGTGACCGATCCGGACGGGGCCAGTATCTCCGGAGCGACGGTCACGTTGAAAAATCTGGAAACGAACCAGACGCAGACCGCTACGACCGACGCCAACGGAATCTACAACTTCAATGCTCTTCCTCCCGGCAAATACTCCCTCACTGTGGAGAAAGCGGGCTTCAAGAAAAAGGTACTCGATAATGTAGGGTTCATCCCGGAACAGGCTAACGCCTTGAATATCCAGCTTGAGGTCGGGGAGGTCACGCAAACCATCACGGTGAGCGGCGATACGACTCCACTTATTGATACGGAAACCGCCTCCATCAACGGGGTCGTTTCTTCGAACCAGATTCAGCACTTGCCATCCTTTGGGCGGGATGTTCTTAAGCTCGCGCAGTTAGCCCCCGGCTCGTTCGCAGATGGGGCTCAGGGAGGCGGCGGCAGTAACAACTATAATATTCCCGGCACTCAGACAGGTGGGGGGCAATCCGGTGGTGCGGACGGCATCTTTAAGACCGAAAACGGTGCGGGGGTCATTTCCAGTGGCCAACAGTTTCAGAACAACGGCATTTCGATCGACGGTATCAGCACCACCAGCGCCGTTTGGGGCGGCTCAACGATCGTCACACCGTCGGAAGATTCCGTTGATAGTGTAAAAGTGGTCTCCAATAGCTATGATGCCGAGGATGGACGCTTCACCGGCGCGCAGATTCAGATCACTTCCAAGAGCGGCACGAACGACTTCCATGGCAGTGCCTTTCTTACGACTCACCAACCGAACCTGAACGCATTTCAGCGATTCAACGGCGCGAACCGAGGCGTGAAGCGAGACGAAAACAAGTTCGAGCAGTTTGGCGGCAGCGTCGGCGGCCCGATCTGGAAGAACAAGGTCTTCTTCTTCTTCAACTATGAAACTGTTCGTCAGCCTTTGTCCCCCGTTTCAGCCAACGGTTGGTACGACACGCCGGCTTTCGCCGCTTTGGCGCCTGCGGGAAGCATCGCCGCGAAATATCTTTCCTTCCCTGGAAATGGGGTAATTGGAACCCTCAATGCTAACGCCACCTGCGCCGATGCCGGTCTCATCGATGCCGCGCACGTTACTACTGCGAATCCCACTCCAAACTGCGCGGAGGTTTCAGGTGGTCTCAATCTTGGTACGCCTCTGACGACAGGTTTGGGCACACAGGATAAAGGCTGGAGCGATAGCCAGCACCCCGGCTGCGGTGGGGCTGGCACAGGCTGCGGAACCCCTGGCAGCCCCTTCGGCACCGTGGCCGACATCGCGAACTACAACACCATCGACCCCACTACTTTTAACGCTGCCCAGTGGAATGGCCGCCTGGATGCGAATGTAACCGGCAAGGATCGCATCAACTTTGCCATCTACTGGGTTCCGCAGTCAAAAGATAACTTCAACGGTAACCGCGCCTACGACATCTTTCACCATTCCCAGATCAATGAGGCACTTTCCGCAATCTGGGACCACACCATCTCATCTACATTCCTCAACGAATTTCGCGTGAATGCCGCCGGATGGCGCTGGAATGAAATCAACTCCAACCATCAGTCCCCGGTCGGATTTCCCACGGATCGTATTGATCAGACCGGCGGCATTACGGTCAATTCTTTTGGGCCGAACGTCGGCAGCATTCTGAACCAGTGGACTTACACCTTCAAGGATGTGGCCACCAAGATTTACGGACGCCACACCCTTAAGTTTGGCGGTGAAATCACGCGCCTCTTTTACCTGCAAGAATGTGCCGGTTGCGGGGTGCCCAGTTATAACTTCTTCAACATCTGGGACTTCCTGAACGATGCGCCGCGTAACGAAGGCGGGGGCTTCAATCCTAATACCGGGATTCCGACGACTATTCGCCAGGATCAGCGCGAAAACCTCTATGGCTTCTTCGTCCAGGATGACTTCAAACTCCGCAGCAATCTGACCCTCAATCTCGGCCTTCGTTGGTCCTACTTTGGCCCCTTGTACGCAAAACAGGGCAACATGCTCAGGGCCATCCCCGGCGGCGGGGTGAACTACCTAACGGGCCTAGTCGTCCGGAAGGACAATTCCTGGGACCCGGAGAAGGGCAACTTCGGACCCCAGTTCGGTCTTGCCTGGAGCCCGACTTCGCTGTTCGGCCATGAGTTCCAGAACCGCTTGGTGATTCGCGGCGGTTACGGGCTGAGCTATAACGAGGAACAACTCGCTATTTCGGCCAACATCGTCAATAACCCTGGGTTGGTGGTATTTCCGGGGCTCGGCTTTAACAACCCCACGACTTGCGGCAATACATTTACACCGGCGAACAACTGCGGCATTATCTATGCCCTTTCGTCGGATCCGCACAACCTTAGCGGCTATCCAGCAAACTCGAATACAAAGTCGACTTTTGGCGCAAATGGACTGCCCACAACGGGCTCCGTCGGCGTTCAAATCTTTCCCGGCACCCTGCCCACCGCGCGTACCCACCACTACTCAGTGGATGTCCAATACGATCTGGGCCATCAGTTCGTGGCCTCGCTGGGATATCAGGGAAGTTTGTCGCGTCACCTCTTCTTCCATGAGAACCCGCTTGCCATCCCTGCAACCTCAGCTTTCCCCTTCAACCCGCAGATCACGGGCGGCGACTACTGGGGTACTTCCGGCCGCGCCAACTACAATGCTATGATTGCTGAACTAAAGCATCAATTTTCTCACCAGTTCCAGGCCGATGCTCAATTCACCTGGGCGAAGAGCATGGACACCAGCTCCGCGCCATACTCGGAGCAGCCCTACCCGTTTAACCTCAGCCTGGATTACGGGCGCTCGGACTACAACGTAGGCAAGGCGTTCAAGATTTTTGGCGTGTGGCAGCCGGTCTTCTTCCACGGCAGCAACAGCTGGATGGAAAAGGTCGTCGGTGGCTGGTCGCTCAGCGGCATCTTCAATCTCCACTCTGGATTCCCCTGGACTCCCTTCGTGAACGTCGCCAATGGTCAAAGCCTCTACTGCGGACAATGCGGTTACGGGTCGGTGTTCCCTGTCACCAACCTGGGCGGCGCGGGCAGCAGCACCAGCAATGATGCATTCAAGACCGTCGCGCGGTCGAACTTTCCGAATGGCGGCGCGGCGTATTTCTCGGCGCCCACATGCACGCCGCCAACCGTAACAACCAATTGCTCCCCTGCTTTCAGCGGCAGCAGTCCTGGAGGCGCGTTTCCTCAGCCCCCCGGCGTCCATCGCAATTCGCTCAACCTCCCCGGATATAAGGATGTGGACCTGACCCTGGCCAAGGCCTTTGGCCTGCCAAAAGCGCCGGTACTCGGCGAGAGCGCCAAGGTTGAGTTGCGGGTTGATGCCTACAACCTGTTCAACAATCTGAACCTCGACCCGCAGCAAATCTCGAACAACATTGGCAGCGGAAACTTCGGCACGATTACAGGAGCTCTCGCCAGCCGCGTTGTCACGCTGGGAGTTCGCTTCAGCTTCTAGTTGAGCTCTGAAGTGAGTGGCTTGGGGGCGCGCAGTTCCTCGCCCCCAGCACACCTCCTCATTTCTTCAGGAGACTTGCGATGCACCGCTTGGCCGTTCGCAGAAACGCTTTCCGCGTGGCGCTGCTCTTTGCCGCGGCAGCTCTGACGGCGGCCGCGCTTCGAGCGCAAATTGCTTCCGCCTCGGAAACGATCGAGATTGATGCCACTGCGCCTGCACATCCCTTCCCGCACTTCTGGGAAAAGATGTTTGGTTCGGGGCGCGCCATCCTGAGCCTTCGCGACGGCTACCGCAACGACCTGCGCGAAACGAAACGCATCACCGGTTTCGAATACGCCCGCTTCCACGCCATCTTCCACGACGAAACCGGCTTCTACGACGAAGACAAAGACGGGCACGCCGTCTACAACTATTCTTACGTCGATCAGATCTACGACGGCGTGCTCGAAAATCACGTTCGTCCGTTTATCGAGCTCAGCTTCATGCCCAAGAAGCTCACTTCGGACCCGAACGCATTGCATGCCTTCTGGTACAAGCAAAACGTTGCGCCGCCCAAGGATTGGGACAAGTGGGACCAGCTCATCGAGAGTTTCACGCGCCATCTTGTCGAGCGCTACGGCATCGACGAAGTCGCGCAGTGGTATTTCGAAGTTTGGAACGAGCCCAATATTGACTTCTGGGTTGGCGATCCGAAAGAGGCGACCTACTACGAGCTCTACGACCGCGCCGCGCGCGCCGTCAAACGCGTGAGCCCGCGGCTCCGCGTCGGCGGCCCGGCCACCGCGCAAGCCGCCTGGGTGGACCGCTTCCTCGCGCACTGCAAGGAGAAAAACGTTCCGGTCGATTTCGCTTCGACGCACGTCTACGGAAACGACCGCGCCGAAGACGTTTTCGGCACGCATGAGAGTATTCCTCGAACGCGCATGGTCTGCCGCGCGGTCAAGAAAGTTCACGACCAGATCGCTGCTTCGCCGTATCCGAACACGCCGCTCATCTGGAGCGAGTTCAACGCCAGCTACGCGAATGAGCCCGCCGTGACGGACACCGCCTTTATGGGGCCATGGATGGCCGACACCATTCGCCAGTGCGACGGCCTAACCGCGATGATGAGCTACTGGACGTTCTCGGATGTTTTTGAAGAGCAAGGCGTCGTCAAGACGCCGTTCTATGGCGGATTCGGTCTGCTCGCCGAACGCAGCATCCCCAAAGCGGCGTTCAACGACTTCGCGCTTCTCCACCAGCTTGGGGACGCGCGCCTGGAAGTGAACTCCGATAGCGTGCTCGTGACGCGCCGCAAAGATGGCTCGCTCGTTATCGCGGCCTGGAATCTCTTCCTCCCCGAAGAAACGGGCTCCCCAAGAACTCTCACGTTGCATTTCAAGGGTCTCGGAAGCGCCCACGCTGTTCGTGTCACCATCGTGGACAAGGAACACGGCTCGCCGCTCCCTGCCTGGGACAAGATGGGCCACCCGGCATTCCCCACGCTGGCGCAGATCGAAGCGCTCCGAAAAGCCGCCGCGCTTCCTCCTCAGCGTGAAGAAACCCTCAAGAACGACTCGCTGACGCTGGCTCTGCAGCCTCATGCCCTTGCCCTGGTCGAGTTCGGCAAGTAGCATCCTGGGCGTCTGCCCTTCTTTCTCGCAACCATTCACTCAACCTAATGACCGTTCAACCCTCATTTTTGACCCTTCTTTCTCGCAACCATTCACTCAACCTAATGACCGTTCAACCCTCATTTTTGACTCTTCACTGCAAAACACTTAACAATCTAAGTAAGGTGTGCTATTCTCTCCCGTGTTTGCCAAGTTCCAACAACGACCTGGCCACCAACCAGCGCTCCCTCGCTCCGACGTTCCTTCCGTGTGTTTGATTCAAGCCATTTCTTTTCAAGCGATTGCGTACTCTTTTGCGCGACGGCCAGCGGCCATCCCCTTCTCTATCAATCATTTCCGCACTCTTCTCGTCCTGACGGAGGGTGTACCCTCGCTTCATTCAAATTTTGCGCAACTCTGGTGCAATCTAAGCCCCTTTAGAATCAACACTTATGGACCTCCCCGCAAATGTTGCAAACAAAAGGCTTACGCTACAGCTAAACCCTCTACAGCTAAACCCTTTAGATGCAACACTTACAAAAAACCGGGGGGTACATCCTTCAGGCCAGAGTTCTTCCTCTGCCTTCGTCCTGCCCTATCATCTTACTTTCTACTGGAATCCCGCCAGGTTCATTCCATTCTGCGCCGCCGGATCCTTCATGAACGTGTTCCACACAAACTGCGTGCGCTGGTTCTCCGCCATCAGCACGGAAATCCCCAGATCGATGCCGATCACGTCCGGGTCATACCAGCCGGTCAACGGATTGAACGCGTCGACATACCCGTAGCGTTGCCAGGCCTGCGGATAATGTCCGCGGATCCATCGCAGGACATGAATAGTGTCCGCAAAATCGAAGGGCAGCGAACCTGCCGTCGCGCACGGCACGATGCTGCCGTCAACAGGTCCGATCGGCGTTCCCTGTGCCGATGGACCTCCCCACGCAACGTAGCCTTTCTGGGAATCCGAGGCGCTTATTCCCCAAAGATCGGCGCTGTAATCCGAAAATTGTCCCGCGAGCGAAATGCAGAACAGCCGGTGCGCCTGCGTTGCCGTGACCGAATTCTGGAAGTAGTTCGCGAAGGCGTCTTTCTTGCCCCGGAAATCGAACCACGCATGGGAATACTGATGCACGAACAGCGGGTCCGAGCCGGAGATGTACGACAGTCCTTGATACTGGATCGTCGGCCGCGACCATGCCGCCCAGCTGGACCCCGGAATTGGAAACGTGGGCGAAGCAATCGCCAGCAGGTACAGCATCATGTGCTCGCTATAATGATTCCACCTCGCCGTAAGAAAACCCGTTTCAGGCTTCCAGCCCATGGAAAGTGTCGCGCCGCCGTTCAGCATCCAGGCGAAGTTCACGTTGTTGTAAATCTTTGTGGCCAGCCCGGGAATTTGCGCGTCTTGCGAAAAATGCTGCCGGCACATGAGCACGCCGCAGAGCAGGAGCGCAGTATCGATGGAGGACACTTCGGAAGTAAAGGCCCGCGCGCCCGTCGTCATGTCCACGAAATGATAGAGGAACCCATTCATCCCATTCGGCTGCAATTGGTTCAACACAAAATTGAGCGTCATTTGGACCCGTGCCGCGATGGCGGCGCTCGGTTGATAGCTGCGTTGATCGCCGATGCACAGCGCTGTCAACCCGAATCCCGTTGCCGCGATGCTCGACACCGTTCGCGTGTCGTTTCCCCCAGCAAGCGCGCGATCTTTCACCTGTCCGGTCGCGGGGTCGGCCTGCTCCCAGAAAAAAAGAAACGCCGCCTTCTCCATTTCCTCGAGCAGTTGGTCGTTCGTCCCGTTGTAACTATCTCCCGTCGGCGGTTGCGGAGAAGATGTGCTTCCGCTGCCGCAACCAAACGGAAAAAACGTCATGCTTGGGAGCGACGAAATCACCGCCACTTTGCCGAGCTGTCCAAGAACTTCACGCCTGGTGAGATTGTTTTTCAACGCTCTGATTCCTCGGTCCGAATGGAAGAGAGTCAATGCTCTTTGTTTGGATGCAAGCCAGCGCCTAAAGTTTTAAGGGTAAGGCCATCACGCGTTGTCTGCTGAAATTGGCACAAAGAAACGCTACGTTACGGCGACAGAAGAATGAACTGTCTTCGGAGCCGGAACTTACATGAGCGGCCCGACACATGGGTGACAGTTTGTACCGGACACATAGGTGACACTTTTTCCCTTAGGGGAGGGAGTGATGCCTTGGAAGGAGTGTTCGGTTAGGGATGAACGTGTGCGTTTTGTGGCGCGCTTGCTGGATGGGGAGAAGCCCTTCTGGGGCGCGCGCAAAATTCGCGAACGCTTGCTGCGTCGCTTTTCCTGTGAGGTGAAGGTTCCCGCGCACAGCACCATCCACGCCGTGCTCGATCGCCACGGTCTGGTCCAGCGCCGCGGACGCAAACGCAACCATGCTCAGGGCACAACCATGTCTCTGGGGCAAAAGCCCAACGAGCTGTGGTGCACGGACTATATCCGCTTCACTTAGCCGGTACCCACGAAACTAGATGGCGTAGCGCGCCGCTCAGTGTTTGTTATATACCATGGAAATGTCCGCCGAAACTTATTTGATGGCCTACACGCTTCGTCCCTACCTGTTTCGCGGAGTTCAAGTGTGCCGCGGGAGCGACGAATGACTGCCCGCAGAAGGATACCCAGGAGCGCCGGTCAAACTGTTCGGGTTAGGAGCGCAAGTGGAGCCAGCTCGCGATCAAAAAGCTAATGATTGTCTGCGGAGAGCTACTTCTAGAGATGGAATTAGAAATCTAGTATAATTAGAACTGTTTATAATAATATTAAGTAATGTATTTTATCTCGGATATGCCAGTTGCAGCCAGATCAAATATCCTTGCTGGACGCAGATCACTTGGGCTGTTCCAGCAAATGGGAATTACGCAATCCGAGCCTGGGCCGCAACCGTCCGAGCAGATCGTGAAACTGTACATCCGCAGCTAATTAATTCTCTCCACCTTCACGTATGGCGCGGGTGGCCTGACGGAAAAACCAGCCCAATCAGCAGGCAGTTTACCGTCCGAACGCACGTATGGGCGGATAGCCAACCTCTCCCCGCGATGCTTACGCGGTTGCCCTTTTTCATAGGAGCGCCTTTGCTAGATTGGCAATGGCAATCTTACGTTCTGCTTGATGAAGACGCCGAAGCCACCAAGGCCTTACGAGAGGCTGCTACCGAGCGACGATCCGTTAATCTCGTACCGGCTACCATAATGACACGATGCAGAGCGTCAGCCAGCGCCAACTGAAATCCGTCCGTTAGAAGATTCATGTCCATTAACAAGGGCTCGCCGGCCAATCGCTTATATATGCAAAAGAGGCCACAGTTCTCGCCAGCGCCCGTGACGAGCTTCAACTTGAGTTCCCAGCTCGGCTCCAGAGAACCGCCTGCGGTCCAGCAGTGACCAAAGCCCCGATTTGGAATTGAGGTTAGCCGGGTCAGAGACGATTCGGGAATAACCATCGCCGAGGCCAGCTTGAAACTGAAACCATCAAGTCCCAAAGGCTGTAGTGCCTCAGTCAGAACCTGGCAAACGGCAGACACATCGGAGCATGTATTTAGGGATTCCGTAGCACGCCGGATGTTCAGATCGTTTTCGATGATCCGCTTTTGGCTCGCGGCCCGTTGGACGACCCGCCAGATTTCTACAAATTCGAGATACTTGAGTTGGTGAACCCCGATGCACACGCTTACCCCAAGAACGACTAGTAGGAGGCCAATTGTTGCGCCCCCATGGAGAAAGGCAAGACTCACCAATCCAAACAAAGCTGAGACTCCATAAAGGGCTAACACGGCCTCGCGGTGAGACAGACCGAGTTTCAGCAGCTTGTGGTGGATGTGCTCGAGGTCGCCCCGAAACAGAGGCTTGCCGCTCAGGAATCGGCGCACGACAGAGATAGCAACATCCAGGATTGGCAGACCGCAGGACACCAACGGGATGGCAACCGCAACCATCGTCGGGGCCTTTTGCGATCCCGCTAATGAAAGAGCACTCAGCATGAACCCGATGAATAAACTCCCACAATCACCCAAAAAGATTGTTGCCGGATTGAAATTGAAGCGCAGAAATCCCAGGGTCGCTCCAGCCAGCACAATTGTGAGGAAGGGCACCAATTGGTTCGCCGTGAACAGCGAGACTACAAATACAACAAACGTTGAAAAAAGCCCTGACCCTGCGGCCAGCCCATCAAGCCCATCGATCAGGTTGAAGGCATTAGTAATCAGCACGACCCAGAAAATGGTCAGAGGAAGCGCGACAAAACCCCGCACAGCGTGCCAAGGAAACAACAGGTCGACGTTGTGGATTCCAAATCCAGCGAAGTACAGTAGCACTGCCGCCAGGATCTGAGAGCTAAATTTGGCATATGGGCCCAAGCCCCAGAGATCATCGTAGAGTCCCGTAACGAAAACAAGAGTCGCAGGGCCTAGAATTCCGCCAATCGTCTCGATCGGGAGCCGCTCAGGAAACCCTAGAAGTCTTCTTGAGATAAAGTCAATGGCAACAACGCACACGAGGGAAAGGAAAATGGCCACGCCGCCCAGACGGGGCACAAGATGACCGTGTGTATGCCGGCTCGAGTCTGGGACATCGACCCATCCGCGAGCAAGCGAGAAATTGCGCACGTACCTAGTCAGCACCAAAGAAAAGGCCAGACTGGCAAAAAAACCGAGCAGATAGTGACTACCCACCGTGTGGATCTCCAAACTGTTTATCAGGGCTAACGGAGGCACAGAATTGTAGGAACTCCCGACCTCTTGGTCAGGAGCCAGCTAACATCCATTCCTACGCACGGCTGAGACAGGTAAACTGGCAACTATTCTTTCAAAACTGCCACGTAGATTTCCTGCAGGCGCTCCCCGTGGCGATCCCAGTGATAGCATTCCTGCGCCCTCGTACGGGCAGCTCGGCCCATTCGAAGGCGCAACTCTGTATCGTGGCAGAGCCGTTCCAGGGCGGCGGCCAATGCTTGGACCGCGTGTTCGGGAGAGTTCGGCGTGATTTTGATCCCGCATTCAGGGGTCACGTGAAGACCCGGGCCCGCGACGTCCAGACAAACAACCGGCTTACCTGCGGCCATAGCTTCCACTACAACTGCTCCGCCGCCATCCCGAAGACTCGGAAAAAGAAAAACATCACTGGCATACATTTGGGTGAGAAGTTGCCGCCTTGCCATCCAATCCACAAATCGTACTTGGTCTCTCAGCCCCAGCTTGTCCACAAGCCCATGCAATCGAGGGAGTTCCGGGCCATTGCCCACGATGACGAATTCTGCACTTGAGTGGCGCGCGGCCAATTGCTTGAAGGCGCGGAGGGCGAGCCCGTACCCCTTGATCCTGAGCAACTTCCCTGCAGAGAGCACGCGAAACGAGCCATTGCAGGTCTCCTCCGGCCGAGGTTGATCCAAGTCCTCGGATGACACCCCGTTGACGGGAAACAACAAGGCCTTAGCTCGCCATTCTTGCGGAATGGCCTCCAGCGCCTCGCGATTACATACCATCAGAGCGCGGGCTCGGCGCTGACCTGCAACAAAAAACGGGTCATGACGGCATATCCACTGGGCTGCCGCGCGCAACCGCTCCCACATTCGCCCGCTGAACGAGTATTCCGCCAGCAATTCGCGGGGAGTTCGGTGTGCTCCGCCGCCGGGGCCGCGAACGTACGGCACCGGCAGCAGCGCCCCGATGAAGCTCGCCATCCAGTCATTGGCGTAGGTGATGTGGTGGAAGATGTCGAACGGAAATCTTCGATGCAGACGCCGGGCCACGAAATAGGCTTTCACCTGCCACACGTAGGCGTAGATCTGAATTCCTCCTTGGATCCCCCGCAAGAATGCCATCCACGAGGGCAGGTCGAAATAGTGAAACAGCACGGTGGGAAGAGGTTCACGTGGAAGAGCAGATTCGATGTTGGCGCGATTCTGCGTAGAAGTGAGTACTTCCACTTCGTGGAACCTGCCGAGCTGTTTCACCATGTTCCAGCCCAAGACAAGCTCGCCTCCGCCGAAAGCTTCGGCGCTCCCGCCGGGAGAACACGCATAAGCACACACCAGCGCTCGCAGGTTCATATTAGTTCCTGGGTTCACAGGCGGGATCGAGGACAATTTTGCATCCGGGCGAGGCCAGGGCTTGGCGGTAGACATCCAGGGTTTGCTGCGCGGCCCGCTCCCAGCGAAACAGGCGCTCGACGCGCTCCCGAGCCCGGCAGCCCATCTCGGCGCGCAATGAATCGTTTTCAAGAAGCAGGGTTGTGTTGCGAACGAACTCGCTCCGGTTACCCGATTCAACCAGAAATCCTGTTTGCCCTCTTTCCACGACTTCGGAGATGGAGGAGTTGTCAAAGGCGACGACCGGTTTGCCGCAGGACATTGCTTCGGCGAGTGACAATCCGAACCCTTCTAACGCCGAGGGAAACAGGAACACATCGGCGAGGTTGTAATAGTCCGCCTTGAGCCGCTCCGGCACCGCCCCTGCCAGGCAGACGTGGGATTCCAGACCGCGGCGCTGGATTTCCAGGCGAAGAGTTTCGGCCAGAGGCCCGGCCCCGCAGAGGACGAGCCGCACCATTTGTCCCCGTGACAAGAGATCCGCCAGCACGTCGAGAAGGAACAGGGGATTCTTTCGTGACTCCAGGCTTCCCAGGTAAAGCAGGATTCGCTCTCCGTGCTTCCATCCAATGGCTTCGAGCAACTCCCTCTTCGGCGGCGCGGGGCGAAGCTCTCGTCCGACCCCGAGATACACGACGTGGATCTTCGAAGCCTCGACGCCCAGATGTTGTACCACCTGCTCTTTGGATGCCTGACTGGATGCGATGACTGCCTTGGCTCGACGCATCACTCGTCGAACCAGCGCATTCCGCCACGGGCTGCTATCTAGGTGGAAGAAGTGCATAACCACAGGGATGGAAAGCCTGGAAGCAGACGCGATCCACAAGGCGTCCAGACAAGAGGAAAAAAAAGAGTGCACGCGCAGAAGATCAAACGGGTGACGATTGTGCAGCGCGCGAACCGCGCGTGGAAGGGCCAGGATTCGCGCAGCATGAAAAGCAAGTGCTGGTTGCAGGGGGATCCCGATTCGATGGATGGTGGGAGAAGGGACGGCCCCATTTGTTTCGATCCACTGACTTTCCTTCGGCAGGATGGCATGCACATCCACGCCCAGGCGCGAGAGATGCTCGAGAATGCTTCGATCGTATGTCGCAGCTCCGGTCATTTGATATCCCGGAGCGATACCAGTCAATGGGCAGCAAATCCGCAAGTCGATCCTCCGATCACCTACCCGGCCGCATGTTCTCCGCGCCCAGCGGACACGAAACGACAACCGACCAACGCCAACATTGGTAGCCAAGCTGGCGTCAGACAACCCACGAATGAGATTCCAGGTGCGTGCTTACCAAAGGAAAAGTTACTGAGTAGATGAAGAGCAGGGTTCGACCTTCACCTGCACCTGCAGTCAATCCGCTGCGGCGTGCTTCAGCAGTCTCACGCCGGCCGCGGCCAGTTCACTGTCGACCATGATGTGGACTAAGCCAGGGAAGTTGAGCTCAGGCGCCCATCCGAGCTCCGCGCGCGCCATGCGGCAGTCGGCCCGCAAGTCCTGGATTTCGTTGGGACGAACCAGGCGCTCGTCCACCTCCACGAAGTCCTCCATGGGACGGCTGAAGTGCATGGTCTCCCCATAACGACAGAGCTCCTTCAAGACCAGTGTGACGAATTCGGTCACGCTGTGAGATTCCCCCGTTCCGATTACGTAGTCCTTCGGCTCGTTCTGCTGCAGCATTGCGTGCATCGCTTTCACATAGTCGCCTGCGAATCCCCAGTCCCTTCGCGCTTGGAGGTTTCCGAGCTTGAGCTTGGTTTTGTCGCCCTTGGCCCAAGCGGCGGCCGCCCGCGTAATCTTACGAGTCACCATCTCCGGACCGCGGCGGGGCGATTCATGGTTGAAGAGGATCCCGCACAGAGCGTAGATCCCACGCTGCCGGTAAACACGAACGAGATGGTGGGCGGCCATCTTGGAGACTCCATAAGGAGAGACAGGGTTGAGGGGCGTCTGCTCACTGCAATTTCCGCCAACGTTGCCATACATCTCAGAGCTGGAGGCCTGATACACGCGGGTATCCGCTTTCTGCCGCTCGACAATCTGCAGCAGCCGTGCTAGTCCTCCCACATTGATATCAAAGGTCTCGGAGGGACACTCCCAGCTCGAAGGAACGAACACCTGCCCGGCAAGGTTGTAGACCTCATCCGGCCATGCCTTACGGAAGGCCCCCTCGAGCGACGTATTGTCCCGCAGGTCCCCATATACGAACTCCACGCGTTCGCAGATTCCCTGCAGCCATCGAACCGTGCGAGGTTCACGCCGCACGAGGCCATAAACTTGGTAACCCAGTTCGAGCAAGTATTCGGCGAGATAACTGCCGTCTTGTCCCGAAATCCCGGTGATGAGTGCTCGTTTCATTTCGGTAACTCTCCTTTAGTGGTTGATGGGTTCTCTTGCGAGCTCCATGCAGAAGTGACCAACCCGAATCGATTGACGGCGCGCTCGCAGGCTACGCCCATGAGAAACGTAGGCCAGGACCAGCAGAGATAAGCGGGCGCAGCCTCGAACAACTCCAGTCCGACGAGACGGAATCCGGACTGGGAAGCCACCTCGTGCAAGCGGCGAGGAGTATTTGCTCTGTATCTTGTGGGGGAGACGTCCTCGTCGAAGCGGCCGGGCCAGGCCAAGAACCAGCGAAGCAAACAGTGCGGAGTCACACTCGCTCGCAAGCAGACATAATGGCGCCGGCTGGGAGTTAAGAGATGCATTTTGCCTCGCTTGCTGCGCTACTGCTTCAAGAATTCAAAAGTATTCATCGGGAACTAGGGAACGAAATCGCTGGACAGTTTTCTGGTAGCAAGAGATGCGCGAGGATGCTTCGATCGTGCGTTACCGCTCTGGTCGTCTGATATCCCGGATTGATGCCCGTCAATGGGCAGCAGAGGCGCAGTGTGATTTTCGAACGAGCCTACCGAGCGGGGAGCTGACGAGGCTCAGCGGAAACCCACCGGCAAGCAATCCAAGTCAGCAGAAGGATCCACGCGGGCAACAACAGGGCGGCGAAGTGACTTTCCATATCTAATATCAAGAAAGGCAAAGTCGAGGAATAAATGAAGACCCCCGAGACGGTGCGTTTCCGCGCGATCAAGTGCTCGTAAAGCGCGCGGAGCAGCCAGCCCCCGGCCATCGCGAACATGAGGATACCGGGAAAGTGAAAGTTCACGTACGCTTCTCCAAAGATTGTAGGCGCAAAACCGACGGTGCCCGGATCGAAGAAATCCCGGAGATAGAGCGCCGGAAAGATTTGCGTGAAGGAAGGGGGTTTATCCTCCCAGAGATACCGGGGTACCCACGCCACGAGGATGTATGTCAGGGTCAGGCCATACTGGTAGTCCATCAATGCCGGAGTGTCGCGGATGATCAGGGCAAGGCTTTCAATGCCCCCGAGGCGCTCCAAAAAAGAGGGGACACCGCCGCGCCCTGACACAGCGTCTGAGGTCCAGGCCTCGGCGGGATGCATGCCGTCCCGAAACATGATCACAAGGGGCGAGATCACTAGGGCAGCGATCAGGCCGAGAGCCACGAAGTGCCGGAGTTTCTTCGGCTTGCGGAGGTAGTGGTCTATCATCAGCAGGCTGAGTAAGGGAAAGAGGGCGTCGGTCCTGCTGCCCGCTCCGACGGCCAGGACCAGTGCGATTACGAAGAGGAGAAGGAAGGTGCGCAGGTGTTTCTTCGCACAGAGAGCGATGGCGAATGCGGCCAAAGCAGAGAGAACGACTGAGTATCTCAGTGTTTCGACGTCTCCGACTCCCGTGCCCAGAGTTGGCTCAAGACCCTGCCTGCGGGTCAGGAAGGATCCCAAACCTCCGTATCTACTCACGAGCACGTAATACGCATAGAGCCCTCCGAAGAACAAGAGATAAATCATCCTGCGAGCCGCGCGGTCCTTCCACCCCGCCGGGAGCGGCGAAAGCTTACTCGCCAAAGTCTTCCCGAAGCTTGAGTAGTAGGCCGCAAAAAAGACACCGGCCGCCAAGATCAAGTAGATCCACGCGAGGTTCCAGGCGCGGAGGGTGTCGCGAGGGAATGGCGGGTCTCCGAATAGGTACGAACCTGTCCAGAGGATATTGAGAGAGCGAACCCAAAACATCATGAAGAAGACAAGTGTTCCCACATAGACGGGTTCAAAGAGATCGCGCCTGCCCCTGCGGAGATATTGAAACGTGGGGACTGCGGTCAGCAGAAACAAAGACATGGCAAGAAGAGCGTAGAGCAACGCTGTGCTGCCCATTCATCGACCTCCGGAGTCAGTCCAGCAACCTAGTAAGAGGTCCTATGGCAGATGGCATGAAACACCCGCCATCCAGAAAACGTTTCGATCCTTGTGAAGCCAAGATTTCGGATGAGCGTCAAGACATCTTCCGGAGTTATTCCAGCCGGCAGGAAGTTGGGATGAATCTCGCAGCAGATCAACTGACAACCGTGGTCTGCCAGGGTATGACGCAAGCCGTTTAACACTGCGTATTCGTATCCCTCGACGTCGATCTTCACCAGTCTGGGTATTGGCAGCCGGTGGGCCCGCGCAAAGGCGTCCCCTTCTACGACCTCGATGACCTGAGCTTGCATGTCCGTTGCGTCGGGCGGAACCATGCTGAGGTTACCTACCTTGCCGGTGAACAATTTTGCTTCTCCGCTGTGATCGCCCAGAGCCTTACGGAACGCCCGAATATTCTTCAACTTGTTCAGCTCCAGGTTCTCTATCAGGTGGGCATAGTTGTCATGTTCGGGTTCAAAAGCCACCGCCGCTCCTTCTGCCCCTATGGCTTTTGCCAGCAAGATGCTGTAAAGACCCGCATGGGCTCCGACATCGTAGAAGGTGTCTCCGGGCCGGACGATGTCGAGCAGCCGTTCAAGCAGCGGGCGCTCATAGATCGCCATCGCTTCCAGAAAGCGAAGCTCTCGGTCCGTGTGCAGGTGAAATCGGCCTGCGACGCCGCCGACTGTAAGAGTAAGAACATCATCCAGCGGCCTGGTCCAGCGGCAGTACCACTTGCTGAGGACCTCGCTGAGGCCGAGTGAGCTACTCAACCGCCTGAATTCGGGCCTATAGGCCAGGTACCGTAGCGCATTCATGTTTTTCCCTCGACACCAAATCCCTGATGCGACAACGCGGCATTCAGCCGGGACCCTTCATGGCTGGCGAAGAGCGGCCGCCAGCGCATGCGCTTCTGCCTTCAGAATGTTGCGATCCCCCGGCTCCAGAGCATGGCACCAGGCCATCCATCCAAACAGGGCAACGAGAGCCCCTCCGAGGAGAAAGCGGATCGCCATGCCTGCCTGCACCCAGCCAATCAGCGACAACGCAAAGGCCAAGCTGAACAAGAACGTCACGCTTCGAATCAGTCCGTTCTTTGCGAGAGCGCGTGCGGGAACCAAATGCAATAAAAAGCATGCGGCGAAGAGCAAAGCCGCATTCAGACAGACCCAGAGAGTCCAACTCAATGCCGCACCGACGATGCCCCACCTTTTTACTGAGATCCACAGCAAGCCCACAAAAATGGGCAACTCGACAAGATGAAACTTTGCGGTCAGATCAGGGCGCCCCAACCCCCGGAGGAGAGCATGAGGACACAAAGCCAGGGAGTTCACCAATGCGCCCCAAAGGAGGATCTGCAAGACCAAGGTGCTCTGTTCTGCGAACTCCGCCCCGAGCCAGAGACGAAGAATCGCGCGAGCAAGGAAAACCGCGAGCACCACGACCGGCCCCACCGTCAGCAAGATTGTCTTGAGTGAAAGCGCATACACTCTTGCGATGGTTTCGCGGCGGCTGGACGCGTTCAAACTGCTGAAGGCGGGGAATATAGTTGTCGTAAGACTAGCGGGAATGATCCAAACACCGTTGAGAAACTGCTGGGGCCCGGTGTAGTAGGTCAGAGCCGTTACCGAAAGAAGAGCCCCGATAAAGACTCGATCCAGATAATGGAAAAGCGGGCCAACAACATTCGAAATTGTGGTCCAGAAGCCGTATGTGAAAAGGGACTGCAAGCTCGACACGTCGCAGAAGCGTCCCCGCGTCAACGAAGGAAAGCAGCGTACGCACAACATCCAGTACCACAAGAAGGCGCCCAGCCTTGAAAGGATCAGAAGAACAATGATGCCGACGATCCCCAGACCGCACATCACTCCGACGACAGGGAGAAGAAACGTAGAAACGGCTGCAGGAGCCTTGACCATGTTGACGAGATCGAACCTCTGACTTGCCTCCAGGACTCCCCGGAGACACGATGCCCCCAGGACGATCGGGAGTGACGCCGCGAGGAGATAGAAAGCGGTTCTCACATCGGGAGACATCGGTGGCGGTATCCGAAATACCTTTTCCGTCAAATAGGGAACCGAGCAGGCAAGCGCCATCCCCGTGACTGCACCCAAAGACAGCTGCACGGCCATGGAAGTCCAAACGAGACTGGTAAGTCGCTGCCGATCACCTGTAGCCATGGATTCAGCTACATACTTGGTGGTAGCAGCCCCTAGGCCCAAATCGAAAAGACCGAGATAACCCAGAACTACCAGCGCCAGGGAAAATATGCCGAAAGCCTCCAGTCCCAGGCCTCGGATGAGAAACGGCGTGGCTGTCAGTCCAGCGAGCCCGGGCAGTACCTGGCCGAGAAAATTCAGGCAGGTATTCCGCAGGAGCAAGGAGCCTCCGATCTTGAGGAGACCCTTCTGTTCGAGGTTCGAACTCCATTTGAAAAAAGGCAGTATTCCTTCTTTCACCCGCAGAGCTTCACGGCGTAGTCATACATATTTCTTCAGGCCGCTTAACTCGAGCAGCGCATGAATGACAAATTGAGGGCCGTAGATCACCACCCGATGCCACAACCTGTGCGGCTCGTGCACAAAACGCCAGGCCCACTCCAGTCCCCAATCCGATATCCAGCGCGGTGCACACTTCACCTTTCCGCTTACAAATTTGAAGGCGGCTCCCACCGCGATTACCACTGGCGCTTTCAACCTGCCCCGGTGCTCATAGATCCATCGTTCCTGCTTCGGCAGGCCCAGTCCCACCCATAGAACATCTGGGGCAGCGTCATTGATGAGATTTGTAATCCTGGTGTCCTCTTCGGGGGTGAGCTCACGGAATGGCGGAGAATAGGTGCCGGCAACATTCAGCGCCGGGAATCGTTTTCTCAACTGGCGGATCAAAAGGCCGAGGACTTCTTCGGTATCGCCATAAAAGAAGTTTCTGTAGTCCTTCTTGCTTGAGATCTCACAAGACTGCCACAAGAGGTCCGCCCCACGAACTTGCCGGGGCGCACACCCCAGTCGCCACCCCACTAACCGTGACGTCCACTTGCCATCGGGCAGCGAAAGATTAGCCGATTTGAGAATCATCTTGAATTTGGCATACTTGTATCCTTCAACTAGTCCGTGGGAACTGGTCACGGCAATCCAGTGGAGCCCATCCCGTTGCTCGATCCACTGTTCCATGAGGCGAATTACTTCCAGTGTGCCGATTACGTGCACCGGAACACCTAGGACATGCGCGATTGGAATTGTTTTGATTTCTCCGTTTCGAGTCTTTGGCTCCATCATCCTAGATCCCCCTCGCTCGATGTGAGCCTTCCAAAAGTTAGCGCGCAAGCAGTCCAGCCTGGCTGGCGTCGCGTATGTGGACGGACCGAATTGCGCTGAGCCTTGTTCACCAATAGCGGCGGGACAGTAGGAGCCCAGATGGTGCGGACGGTGCGTTTCTCACGCTAGACTGTAGCCGCGGCGTGAACACGCGGGGCACCCGGCGCTTCTTTGGTGCGCTCCGTCAGTAGCCTGCCCAAAGCCTGATTTACACTGTCTCGATTCTTTGTTGAGAAGTACCAATCTGCCGTGCGATGCACACCATCTACAAATTTCATTTCTGGCCACCAGCCCAACAGTTCCTTGGCCAGCGAATTGTCTGCCACGCGATTCATTGGCCCCGTAGGCATCTCGGGACGGAGCTCGATGCGAGCGTTGTGTCCGGTATAGCGCAGGACCTCCTTCGCGGCATCAATCACCCGGATGCGTTCCATCGTGCCCAGGTTGATTGCCGTGCCGTCCGTAATCACTTCGGCGGCGCGCAGCGTTCCGCTGACAATGTCACCCACATATGTCCAGTTGCGGATCTGTTCACCGTTGCCCCAGACCTCGAATGGGTCGTGCTTCACGAATGCCCGCGCAATCATAGCGATGACCGCATGGTTCTCATGGCCGCGCTCTCCATACACCGTAAAGTATCGGCACGACGCCGATTTAAGCCCGTAGTCACGATAAAATGCCTTCAGCGTCATCTCGGCCATCAGCTTCGCCCACCCGTAAGTGTTATCGGCATCAAAGGGAGGGCCAGCCTTATCTTCGGTAAGATAAAGAATTTCGTTCGGATTGCATTGTAGGTAATTGGGATATATGCATCCGGACGAAGCGAAGACCACCTTTTCCACACCCGTGGCCAAGCACGCACGAAAGACCAGACCATCCATGGTCAAGTTCGTTGCGCAAGCTGCCTGGTGCAAATCGACGTAGCCTCGACCGCCGTGATCGGCCGCCAAATGAAAGACGAGGTCCATTCCCTTCACAACTGCTGGGGCAACGCCAGGTTCCAGGAGATCTTTGATGACCAGTTCGATCTGACCCGATTTCACATGGGCTTGGATGTTTTCCTGCTTGCCGCTTGACAGGTTATCAACGACGCGCACCGTCGCACCGCGGGCAATCAACGCATCCACCAAGTGCGATCCAATGAACGAGCATCCGCCCGTAACTAAGACTTTAGATTTTTCCCAGTCCATGCTTCAGCCTCTTTTCTCTCAACGAAAATGAATAGATTTAAACCCTGCGGGATCGCTCAAGACAATCACCTTCGACAGCTGGCCCTGCCGGGAATTCCGTTTCCCCCCATAATTTTAAGCAACAAGCGGCTCGACATCAGCGCTATCCATCTCGATGGCCACCGAACGGCAAATGAGCTCCACCGAGAGAACCAGGCGGTAAAATCCTTTCTTGCGAATCAGAATGCCCTGCGCGCCGACCAGCGGCCCGCGAATCACGCGCACCGCGTGGCCGACAGTGAGGAACGGATGCGGCTCGGCGCGCAACTGTTTTGCCAGGCACGCTCTCAGAATCCCCACCTCTTCATCGGGCAGCGCTACGGGCAAGCCGCCAAAACTGACCAGGCGCACCACGTTGGGGATCTGCAGCACGCGCAAGCGCTCGCGCAGCGCGAGGCGCACGAAGACGTAACCGGGGAACAGCGGCAGCTCGAGTCGCACCCGCCGGTCTTTCCAGCGGCGCACAGAAGAGTAGAGCGGCAAGTAGTGCTCGACCGCACGCTCGGCGAGTTGCTCGACCACGCGCTTTTCTTTCTGCGCGCAGGTGTACGCGGCATACCAGTGTGACTCAATCGAACGCGCAAGCGCCGCACCTTCTGCCGTACCCACATTCCCAGCCGATGCGATCGGCCCTTTGGTCGCGCCTGTGATCACGAACGTTGTTCCTCACTCTCAAGTACGGATACAGCTTCGCCCCATCAGCCACAGAGCCGTTTTTTACTTAACCATCTATATTGCAACAACTTACGGATGGTCCGTCGGGTCTCCCCCGGAATCCGCAGAATTGCTTCGCTGTACCACCCGCAGCCAGACCCGATGCGTCATCGCCTGCACGCGCGAGTTATTCGGCGGCCCCCACGGCATCTGTGCATTCACTGTCTGGAAGACTTCCGTCGCAAGCACTCTACCCGGATCGTCGACCGCAACTTCCTGCCAGTGCGCCCGTGCCAGCACCCACACCAAGCCGCCGACCAGCCCGAAAAACGCGCAGAGGAACACGATCAGCAGCCGCGGCGGAAACGATTTCCTCTCCGGCACGCTGGCTGCGTCGAGCACCTTGACGCTGGGCGTTTCCTTCACTTCCTGGACCTTGGCCAGCTCGTACTGCTGCGTCAGAGTCTCGAAGACGACTTCCTGTATCTTGGTACGCCGGTAAAGATCGCCGTAGGTAACGCCGAGGATCGGCAGCTTGCGAATCGATGGATACATGGACTTCTCTCCCCCGCCCGCTGCCGAATCGATTTCGCTGCCGCCCATCTTCGCAAGTTGTTGCTTCAACTCCCTTATCCGCGCCTGCAACGCGCGCACTCGCACGTTGTTCTCCGTGTAAAGCGCTTCGAGCCCGCGCAGTTCCGACAGCGCAGCAATCAACTGTCCTTGTAGTGTCGCCGCAGCTTCCACCATGGCCCGACCCTGCTCCTTTATGTCGATCGCCCCGCTCCGACTTGCAAACTGGCTGAACTGCTGCGCCGCCTGATCCAAGTCCAGTTTCACCGCTTTCAGGCGCTCTTCCAGGAATACCCGCTCGCGTCGCGCCGCCGAGGTAGAGAGCTCCGCCACCAGCCGATCCAACTCTTCGACGTGAGCCTGAGCAATGGCCGCGGAGCGCTGCGGATCTCCATCAGTCACGGTGATGGTGATGATTCCGCTCTTGCGCTCTTCCCCGATGGAGGTATTTTCCGATAGCTTCCGCCGGGCGTCTTCTTCGAGCCGCAGTGCATACACCCTTTTCAAATTGAATCGTTCGATCAGGCGGTCTTCCACCGTCCGGCTGCGCAGGATGCCGATGAACAGTGCTCCGGAACTCTTTACGCCCAGCAGGTCCCCGGCGAATGTGCCCAGCCCGTTGCCGCTCTTGGCGCTCAGCGCCGAGAGCATGGCCATCCCCGAACCGGACTGGCTGTCGGGAGGCATCAATTGCGTGGAAGCCTGGTACTGCTTCGGCAGAAGGAACGCTAGGAGCAGCCCAGCCGCCATGCCCGCCAGGACCGCGCGGCCAATCACTCTTCGCTCGCTCCACAACAGGCGCAGCCGCACGATAACGCGCTTGCCAAATATCGCCGCGTCCGATTCCGGTGTTCCACCTGCTTTGAAAATGGGTTCGGGCGGAACCTCTATTTGCGGTTTTGTTCCTGCTTGTGACACGCTTTTCTGCCTTTATCTTCGAGTCGACTTCATTGCTTTACTTCGTCCTGGATAGGTGACGGTAAACGTCCACATCTGGCAAGTCCAGACAAACAGGTCAACGTGCGAACTCGTGCAGATGTGGATCCTCAGTTCGACATCGATGAGTGCTTTCGTCATTGGTTCATTTCCCTTCTCTCAATCCGCTCGCTGGGAACTCTTGCTGGAAATCTCGCATTTAGTCTCTATAGATGTCCGCCAACAGGAAAAAACGTAATCCCCAGCGAGGACGTCACATTCGTCTGAGGTCCAGCAGCCAAGATCGGGAACTTCCATTGCTCATATTGCAAGGAGGCGGTCACGTTCCAGACCCGATGGATCCAGAACTCCGCGCGTACCGAACCGTCGTTAACATTTCCTCCGCCAGGTACGAATTTCCCACTGACCTCGCCGTGCCAGTAGCCCATCTCTATGGAAATTCGAGCGTCGACCCAGTAACGACTCCAGGCTTGAACACCCTTTCCGGCTCTTCCCACCCAATTACCGAGCAGTTGGCGTTTGTTTGTATAGAGGTCGTGATAGAAGCCGTCAAAGTAAATGAAATGTCCGCCGTTCGCTTCGCCGGAGGGAACATCGGTGTAAGCAGCTTCGACGCGCAGATCGAGTTTCCGCAACCCGGGAAACTGCGGTATGTAAATACCCGGATTAATTCCCGAGCGGCGGGGTGAGGACAACGGGGAAGGTTCATCGTCCACAATCGAATCCGAGTACACCGTCAACCAGTTGCGAAGAAACGGAACCCGGTACGAGAAATCGAAGCCCCCGCTTCGTTTCCCCGGATCGTTACTCGGGGTTTCGCTTGCAGAGCTAGTCACACTCACATAGCTGTTCCAAACAGAGGTCGCCGTCAGCGGTCGGCCGACTCCGCCGAGAATCACGGTTCTCGAGAAACCAAATTCGAGATTGGGGGTTGGCTTGAAGCTGATCTTTTCACCATGCATTACGGGATTGGGCGGGAATTGGTGGCCCTGCAGATTGCCGAAAAACGCGTCCATATGCACCGGGCCCATGTAACGAAAAAGCCAAGGAAGTCTGATGGGCGTGGTGCGATTCAATTGGATCATCCGTATCGGAGCCGCATCGTTGCCTAGGAGCATTGGCCCCATCTTTCCAGGACCCCACCACAGGCTCTGCTGGCCGTAAGATAATTGCCAGTTGCTCAGAGTGAGACCGACATAAGCATCGAGCAGTTGGAACTGATTTCGTGTGGAAATGGGAGAGGCCGGCTGTATAGCATTGGCATCCACCTGTGCGATGAAATTGCGCACGGTATCGGAATAGGCTGGACCCGAAGGTGCATGCTGGTATTCTCCGCGTGCATAGACAACCCACCGCCCTTCGGTGGCCCACCCTGAGAAGCCGGTGACGCTGTTTACGCCTTCTTCGTACGGCCGTCCATAATCATTGAACAGTGTTTGGCCAAAGTGATAGGAGTCGTTCAGCGGTTTGCCTGAAATTCCGGTAAATCGCGTGTAAGTAGATTCCAGTCGAAGTCCTCGGTTTTCGCCGCCTTCCAATAATCCCTCATCCGTCGTGAACTCTTCCCGCAGGGCATCCAAGAGATGACTGGCCTCAGCTGATGCAACACTATGCGTCTCCATTATGTCGGTAGCTTCGCCGAGAACACGTGCGCACTCGAGGCGTGTCCACGGGCGCTGGCCTAACATCCCCGTAGTTATGTGGCCAAGAGCGACCAAGCGATCAAAGATGGGATAGACCCAGCTATCGAGTGGAACGTAGGGTGATCCCTGATTCCCAGCGGAAGTATTTCCTTCGCCGCGAAAGATCTGGCTGACCGATCTCCATTCGGCGCCGCCGAGTTCCGTCTCGTGATGACGGCTGTAAATGTTTTGCGCGACAAGATTACCGATGACACTTCCGACGAGCACATCCGAAGGGAAGTGCTGACGCGCCTTAACGCGTGAGACGCTAACCAAAGAAGCCAAGCCGTACGCCATGATCTTTGTAAGAGGACCAGGGTATTCATGGGCGATCACCCCAGCCACGGACCATGCTGCGGCGACGTGTTCAGACGGAAACGATGTGCCACCACTCTGAAAAAACGGCCCACTGCCGTCTCGACCGCTACCAAACTGTTCAACGCTGCTTCACCCGCAAGGAACCCCGTTTCACTCCAATGCTCGTTATGCTTAGCGTGACCCAGAACCCACATCCCGGTCGCACCGCTCGCCAGTGCCGCTACGCCGGCGTTCGAAAGCGTCTTGTAGTGGCTGATTGTTGTGGGTCTTTGCGACAGGTGTTTACTGAAATCGCGATCCGTCACGAAAAGTCCCGCCGTGATTCCGCTGAGGGGCACTAGCCACTCCGTATCGGAGAACCGCAGCCTTGCTGGACTCTTCCAAATTTCTCGCTGATCGCCGAAGAACCTTCCCACCAATCCTGTTGGCGTTCCCTGAGACGTTTTCGTCACTGCGCTCGTTTCCGCCGACTCATCGGTCTTTGAAGCGGAGTTGTGCTTCTCCGAAGCGGTTTCCGATGCCACTTGCCCCATGCCTTGTTCCTGTGCGTACGTCACGCTAGCGTTTCCAACGCTGCACGCCAGCGTTGTTCCGAGAATCGCCATCAAATGCCTCGCACTCATCTGTCCTCAAGGAATGGCGACAGCCGCAACCAACGCCGCAGCCGACGCGATTTGTGCGACCGACAAAACATTTTTCAAAGTACTGCTGCCTAGAACCGGCTTTTCTGGCACCACGACCGTGTCGCCCGGCCCCAGCGTCGCCGAGAGCACATTTCCGGACCATAAGCTGCCCTGCTTTCCGCCGGTGACCGAACCATCAGAGCGAATAATGAAGACCCTTTGCTTGTCTGCAAGTTGCGTGGGGCCTCCCGCGCGGGAGAGATACCACCCGGCATTCCTTCCCGGTGTGTAGGTTAGGGCATTGGCGTTGTACACCTGCCCGATGACCAACACGGCTCCGGGCTGCTTGGGAATCGTCAGCGAGTCGCCGGCGCGAAGCTCGATATCGTCGGGTGAACCCGCAAAGTCTTTGCGGTCCGGGCGAAGATGGATGACCAGGCGCCCCGATATGGGAGCCTTTCGCAGCGCATCCAATGCGCGCTGGCGCTGCTGGACGGCAGCTTGCTGCAAGGCGACTTCTTCGGTTCCCGTTGAAGATGCCGAAGTCTTCACGACTGCGGACTCCTGCTCGAGCCGTTGGATCAGGTCCTGGCGACTCTTCTGCTGGAGCTCACGAACTTCAATTCGTTCGAACACTGCTGCGTGCGGATAGGCGGTCGACAGGTACCCGCCGGCACGCTTTAGCAGCGAACTCAAGCGTTCGCCTGGGCGAATTCCATAAACGCCTGGTTTGCGCACTTCACCACGCAGAGTGACCGTCGCGCCGATATCATTCCAGCCCGCTTGTTGCGGCACCGTCAGCACATCGCCGTCATGGAGCGTAAGATTCTGGTCTTCCTTTCCTGCGAACGCTGCAGCCA
>WNFJ01012352.1_pt5 | contig 26004 bp, 25 predicted proteins | sample 5400461 | NCBI WGS metagenome assembly WNFJ01 (sample SAMN13153349, study PRJNA577476) | soil metagenome | isolation source: 115 cm saprolite on Douglas fir-dominated hillslope | place: USA:California | collected 2013-09-17
CTCGCGGCCCAAGGCCTGCGCAAGGGCCGGGTCGCCCTCATGTCCGGCTGCGTCAGCCCGGTGATTGGGCCGTCGATCAACGAGGCCGCGATCAGGGTTCTCACCCGCCACGGCATCGAGGTGGTGCTGCCGCAAGGTCAGGGCTGCTGCGGTTCCCTCGTCCACCATCTCGGCCGCGAGGACGACGCGCTCACGGCCGCGCGCGCCAATATCGATGCCTGGATGGAGGAGATCGCCACCGCGGGCCTCGACGCCGTCCTGGTCACCGCGTCGGGCTGCGGCACCACGGTGAAGGACTACGGCTTCATGCTGCGCGGTGATTCGGCCTATGCGGCAAACGCCGCACGAATCTCGGCTCTCGCCCGGGACATCAGCGAGTATCTGGCCGGCCTCGAATTGTCCCCGTCGGGCGAATCGGGGGGCCTGTTAATCGCATATCACTCGGCTTGTTCGCTGCAGCATGGACAAAAAATCGCGCGCCAACCAAAAGAATTGCTTTGCAAGATCGGATTCGTGGTCAAAGATGTACCCGAAGGACATCTGTGCTGCGGCTCGGCCGGAACCTACAACATTTTGCAGCCGGACATCGCGAGGAGGTTGCGCGATCGCAAAGTGGGGAATATCGAGAAGCTTGCGCCCGACGTGATCGCTGCCGGCAATATCGGTTGTATCACCCAGATCGCGGCGGGCACGGCGATCCCGGTGGTCCACACGGTCGAGCTGATCGATTGGGCGACTGGAGGTCGCAAGCCTGAGGCGCTCATGGTCGGCAGCTCACGGACGGTCGCTGATGGACGGTAAGCTTGGTGGACCGTAGATGTCTGCACCGCAGGGGTGCTTGAATCGGACCGAAAGTCGGACCGAAATCTGAGCCGAAACGATCGGAGGACGATCATGGCGAAGAAAGCGAAGTCGAAGACGAAGAAGTCGAAGAAGGCGAAAGCGAAGAAGACAAAGAAGACAAAAAAGACGGCTGCGGCGCGCAAGAAGAAGCGCGTGGTAGCAAAGAAGAGCGCGCGCAAGAAGCCGGCTGCCAAGAAGGCCAAGGCGAAGCCGAAGGCGCGTAAGGCGGTTGCCAAGCCCAAGGCTGCGGCACCGAAGCCTGCTGCGCCCAGGCCCATGGCGCCACCCGCGCCCAGGCCCATGGCGCCACCCGCGCCCAGGCCCATGGCGCCTCCCGCGCCCAGGCCCCCCATGGCGGCGCCCACGCCCAGGCCTGCTGCGCCGACGCCTCCCGCCGCTCCGCGCCCGGCAGCACCGACGCCGCCGGTGGCACCACGCCCGAGCATGCCTTCGTCCGGAAGCACCCACAGCCCGGCGGCACCATCGCAGCATTCGCCAACGCCGATGGGTGGGCACACGCCTCCTGGCGGCCGTCCGCCTGGCAGCAGCGAAGGCGGCCACGGCGGCTCTTAGCGGGCCCTCGTGACGGCAACGGCAGGGTCTCCCGCCATGGCGCGGGACCTGCCATGCCATGATCAGCTCAATCTCGAATCGCAGTCGTCCGTCTGGATGAGTTTGGCCGTGATGGAATCGCGCCGAGCCGCGGCTTCGACGCGTCTTCGATTCAGTGCGGTAAGACGGCTGATTTTCAAGGTCCGGACGGCACTTGCACGGCCCAACCTGTGATCATTTTACAACACATGGATTCTTTCGAATGGGAAAACCCCTGGAAGCACAAAAATGCGGCAATTGCCGATGGATTTTGCTTGCTGGCATTTCTTAAGATGGCGTTAGTTCTCGTGCGTAGAACGTCGGGCGACGACAATGGGGACTTTGAAGTCGCAGATGGGGAACGTGGCGCCCAATGAGGGGCGCGCTGACGAAAGGGGCATGAAGATGAAGAAGGTAGTGTTGTCCATAGTGGCCGCCATGGCGCTCGCGACGCCGGCGCTGGCGGCCGATCTCAAGATGCACGTCAAAGCGCCGCCGCCGCCGCCGCCGAGCCCGTGGGACCTCGCCTTCGGCGACGCGATCATGACGGATTACATGTGGCGCGGCATCACCCAATCGGCCCACAAGCCTTCGGTCGCGGTCTATTTCGAGCCGCGCTACAACTTCAACGACTCGCTGCAGTTCTATGTCGGCCTGTCCGGCGAAAGCATCGACTTCCCGAATCACGCGGCCGCCGAGATCGACTTCTACGGCGGCTTCCGGCCGACCTTCGGCAAGCTCGCCCTCGATTTCGGCGCTTGGTACTACTGGTACCCGGGTGGGCAATGCTTTAGCGGCGGCACCTTCGGCCCGGCCGCGCTCAACGGGATCGCGGCTTGCAACAACTTCAGCGCGGGCGGCAACTTCTTTCAATTCGGCTTGCCGCTCAACGGCAATAACGTCAAGGCCTGGGAGAGCTTCGTAGAAGCCTACGGCAAAGGCACCTATACGATCAACGACTCCTGGTCCATCGGCGGTCAACTCGAATTCGGGCGCTTGGGGCACTTACGCGGCGGGCACCCTCAAGTACACCGCTCCCGCCGGTATGCCGCTTCCCAAGGACGTCGGCTTCTACGCATCCGTCGACGGCGGCTATTGGTGGCTCGGAACGTCTGACGCCTTTTATGGCACGGCGACGTTCCCCGCAGGCATCAAGTACACGAGCTTCGGCAACATAGACGCCGGCTTCGGCTTTACCTGGAAGGTGTTCACCCTCGACTTCCGCTACTATTGGAGCGGCTTGAACAAGGGTGATTGCAACGCCTTCACCAGCGACCACACGGCGATGGTTACGGGCAATATCACGGCGATCAATCCGTTCCCCGGCTTCGGCTCCAACTGGTGCCGGCAGACCTTCGTGGCCAAGCTGTCGTCGGACCTGACGCTGGTTAATCTGAAGTAAGCGTTCTCTTCATCGGCCCTTTCGGCGGGCGGCGGCTCAAGGACGAGCCGCCGCCTGTTTCATTTTTGTGCGCGGATTCCTTATTCCACCGCCTCCCTCAGCGCGCTTTCGCGCAGGCTGTGCTTCTCGCCGTCGCGCATGAGCGTCAGATGCCGGCGGTGGAAGACGTTAAGCGTCGTGCGGTGGCCGATCGAGATGATGGTCGTCCCCGGCAGCCGCTCGGCGAGAAGCCGGTAGAGCGCCGCCTCGGCGGCGTCATCGAGGGCGGCGGTGGCCTCGTCGAGCAGCAGATAGTCCGGCGCCACCAGGATGGCGCGGGCGATGCCCAGCCGCTGCTGCTCGCCCGGTGACAGCATCCGGTTCCAATGCGCCTCTTCCTTCAATCGGTCGGCGAGCGCCGGCAGCCCGACCGCACCGATCACTTCGGCCAGCCGTCCGGCGCTGAAGGCTTCGGGCTCCCCCGGATAGCTCACCGCCGCCGCCAGCGGGGCGATCGGAAAATAGGGCCGCTGCGGCAGCGCCATCACATTGGCGCCCTTGGGCACCACGATGGTGCCGCTGCCGAACGGCCAGATCCCTGCGATGGCCCGGAACAGCGTCGATTTTCCGGAGCCCGAAGGCCCCGTCACCAGCACCGAGTCGCCGGCCGCGATGACGATGTCGTCGGCCGCCACCAGCGGGGTTCCCTTCGGCAACCGCACCAGGAGATCGTCGATCTCGACCTCGTCGTCGCCCGCGCGCGCCACGACCTCGATCGCCGGCTTGGCGATGGCCGCCGCTTGGCCCTGCGCGATGGTCGCATCGAACCCTTCGAGCCGGGCGATCACGGCGCGCCATTCGGCGAATCGCAGATAAGTGACGTCGACGAAGAACGACAAGGCGGACTGCAGATTGTTGAATGTGGACGCGATCTGCATCAGCCCGCCCAGCTGGATTTGGTTGGCGAAATAGGCCGGACTGGCGACGAAATACGGCAGCACGACCGCGAACTGACCGAAGCTGCTGGTGAAAAAGGTGAGCTTTTTCTGCCGCGACATGATGCCGAACCAATTGGCGATGACCGATGAAAATCGCATGAGCAGCCGTTGCCGCTCGAACGGCTCCCCCTCCAGCAGCGCGATTTGCTCCGCGTTCTCGCGCACTCGCACCAGATTGAAGCGGAAGTCCGCCTCGTAGCGTTGCTGATTGAAATTCAGCGCGATCAGCGCCCGTCCGATCAGGTGCGTGACCGCCGTTCCGGCGATCGAATAGACGAGCGCGATCCAGACCAGATAGCCGGGTATCGCGACGTTGACCCCGAACAAAGTCAGCGGCGCTTCGGCCGACAGGCCCCAGAGGATGAAGACGAACGAGAAGAACGAAACCACGGAGCTGAGCACGCCGATGCAGATGTACAGCGTGAGATCGATGAAGCTCTTGATGTCCTCGGCGATGCGCTGATCCGGGTTGTCGGCGGCGTCGCCCAGGAGTTGCATGCGGTAATGGTTGGCGTTGCTGATCCACCGCTCCAGATACTGGACCGTCATCCACTGCCGCCAGCGGATCAGCAGCCACTGCTGGAGATAGGTTTGGTACACCTTGAAAATGACCCAGCACGTCGCCAGCATCGTGAAATATTCAAGCTGCCAGATGAAGACGTCCCAGTTGCGCTCCTGCACCGCGTCGTAGAATGCGTTGTTCCATTGGTTGATCAGAACGTTGATGCCGATCGTGGCCAGCTCGATCGCGATCACCGCGGCGAGCAGGACTCGGCCCGCAAAGCGGTCCTCGGAGAAAAAATAGGGATGGGCAAGCCGCCAGACGGTGGCAAGCGTCGAACGAAGGCGGGGCAAGGGGACTCTCCTCTCGGGGTTGGAGCGGGTCATCTGGCGGGACGGGCGGCCCGGTGGAGCGGCGTCGGTCCCGGGCCAGTTTTTCCTGTCAGGGCGTCGGTAGCCGTAAATGCGACCTTGCCGCGCCCAGGCCATTCATCTTAGCATAGCATCAGGTGCGGGGATTAGTTCGTCTAAACTGCAGAGACGGGCGCCGAAGGGGCTTCGAACATCCCGCAATAAATAACACCGCAATGCACCGCAGGTCGTGCGGAAGCAGTTGCGCAATCGGGGGAAACGATCATGTGGAATCAAGTCTACAACCCGTTCGACAACGCGGTGCTTTCGACCATCGCGGCGGCCTTGCCGGTGGTGACGCTGTTGGTGCTGATCGCATCCAACAAGGTGAAGGCGCATATCGCGGCCGTCGTCGCCCTGATCGTCGCCAATCTGGTGGCGATCTTTCTGTTCACCATGCCGGCGGGCATGTCGTTGCGCGCCACCGTGCTGGGGGCGGTGACGGGCTTCTTCCCGATCGGTTGGATCGTGCTCAATGTCATCTTCCTCTACCGGCTCACGGTGGAGAAGGGCGCCTTCGCGACCCTGCAGACGACGATCGGCGGCGTGACCACCGATCGCCGCCTTCAGCTGTTGCTGATCGCGTTTTCGTTCGGCGCGTTCTTCGAGGGCGCTTCCGGCTTCGGTACGCCGGTGGCGGTCACCGGTGCGATCCTGATCGGCCTTGGTTTCTCACCGCTCGCGGCGTCGGGCCTCTCGCTCATCGCGAATACCGCGCCGGTCGCCTACGGTGCGCTCGGCACGCCGATCGCAGGCCTTTCCAGCGTCACTGGAATTGATCCCTATCTGCTCGGCGCGATGGTCGGGCGGCAGCTGCCGTTCTTCTCGCTGATTGTGCCGTTCTGGCTGATCTGGGCGTTTGCCGGCTGGCGCGGCATGATGGCGATCTGGCCTGCGATCCTCGTGTGCGGCGTGTCGTTCGCGATCCCGCAATTCCTGATCTCGAATTTCATCAATCCGTGGATCGTCGACATCGGCGCTTCGCTGGTCTCGATGGCGTGTCTCCTCGGATTTCTCAGGGTCTGGCGTCCGAGGGAGATTTGGACCTCGCCGGCCTTGCGCAGCCGTGACGATTCTGCTGCGACGACGCCGAAGCCGGTGGTCGCCGCCGGCAAGCCGGACCGCGCCCAGGTCTGGGCCGCGTTCCTGCCCTGGATCATCGTCTGTGCGGTGCTGCTGATCTGGGGAACCGGCTGGTTCAAGGCCATGGTGAACCCGTTTTCGACCTGGAACTATCCGGTTCCCGACCTCCACAACATGATCAGCAAGGTTGCGCCGGTCGTCGCCCGGCCGACCCCTGAGGGCGCGGTGTTCTCCTTTACGTGGCTCTCCTATACCGGCTCCGGGATGCTGATCGCCGCGATCATCTCCGGCTTCCTGATGGGCTTTTCGCCGGCACGGCTGGCAAAGTCCTATCTCGGAACGATCAAGGTTTGCGCCTATTCGCTCATCACCATCTCGGCGATGCTCGCGATCGGTACGCTCACGCGCTTGTCCGGCATCGACGCCACCCTCGGCCTCGCCTTCGCCGGAACGGGGGTGCTCTATCCCTTCTTCGGCACGCTGCTGGGTTGGCTCGGCGTCGCGCTCACCGGCTCCGACACCGCGTCGAACATCTTGTTCGGCAATCTACAGAAGATTACCTCGGAGCAATTGGGGCTGTCACCGATCCTGATGGGGGCGGCGAACTCCTCCGGCGGCGTCATGGGCAAAATGATCGACGCGCAATCGATCGTCGTCGCCTCGACCGCCACCAACTGGTTCGGGCACGAAGGCACCATTCTGCGCTTCGTGTTCTGGCACTCGATCGCGCTCGCCTGCCTGGTCGGCCTCCTGGTCATGGCGCAGGCCTATGTGTTCACCGGAATGATCGTGCAATAGAGCGCCATCGCTCGGGATGGAATCGGATAGCCCTCTGGTCTCTCTGATCTTAGAAAGCAGAAGGGCGGCCGCAGGGCCGCCCTTCCTTCGTCTGACGCCACTGTGGTATTCGTCCGGCGAAATTGCCTCGGGCTTCGGCACGGTGTATGAGCCCCGGTCGTCATTTTCATCGGAGCATCGCATGCGTTTTCCTGCGCCAACATGGACAAGCTGGATGGCCGGACCGCTGGCCGGTCTCGTCGCCTTGGCCGGGGTTTCCGCCGGCATCGCGGCCGATCGCAACTTTCCCTATGACAGCACGCTGTTGCTGGAGGCCAAGGCGATGAAGGGCTCCAAGCGCGTCCCCATTCTGCAGATCGAATCGAAGGGCGAAGCTTCGATCGATCTGTGGTGCAACACCGTGCCGGTTCAACTGGTCGTGGTCGACAGCACGATCACCATCATCCTCGGCTCGCCCACGCAAAAGCAATGCGACCTTGACCGTATGCAGGCGGACCAGGATCTCATGGAGGCCCTGCAGCAGGTCGCCAGTTGGCGCCGGCAGGACGACCTGTTGGTCTTGCAGGGCGAGCGCAGCTTGCGGTTTCACTTGAGCTCGAATTGAGTGAGTAGCGAATGGCGAATAGCGAATGGCGAGTAGTCAAGGCTCTTTGCTATTCGCTGCTCACTACTCGCTATTCGCCATTCGCAAATCCGTGCAGCCGGGCCGGATTGTCGACCAGCACGGCTTGGCGGGCCGCCGCATCCGGCAGGAACCGGTACAACAGCTCGATCAGCTCGCTTTCCTGCGGCCCGCCTCCTTCCTTGTGGCTGTGGGTGTGGGGCCAGTCGGGGCCGAACAGGCATCGGTCGGGCGCGGCGGCATAGAGCTCGCGTCCGATCGGCACCACGTCATGCCATCCGCTGGTCTCTCCCGACATGCGCACGCCGTTGGACAACAAGACCCAGAAATTCTCCCGCCGCAGCAGGTCGAGCACCAGGCCGTGGGCGGAGTTGCGCGCGTCGTTGCCGGGCTTGAGGCGGGCCATATGGTCGATCACCACTGGAACCGAGGTGATCGCCCGCAGCGTGTCGATGCTATCGGGCAGCTCTTCGGGGCCGATGAATATCTTGATGTACCAGCCGTATTGCGCGATCCGGTCGATCGAGCCCTGCAGCAATTGGGGGCTCGGCGCCATCTTGAACATGCGCACGAAATTGAACCGAACGCCGCGCATGCCGGCTCCGTGCAGGCGCTCGAGCTCGGCGTCGGTGACGGTCTCATCCATGATGCCGGTGGCGCGATAGCGCCCGCGCGGAACGCTTCGCAGCGCCTCGAGCAGGTAGGAGTGGTCGGTCGTGTAGTTCGCCGGCTGCACGAACACGCCACGCCCGAAGCCGACCGTGCCATGCATGCGCAGCGCGTCCGCCCACGACGCCTCGCGGCTCGGGTGCACCGGATTGGGATTGCGATCGGGAAACTTGACCGGATCGCCGAAGACGTGCAGATGGCAATCGCAGCTCATGGGCGGGAGCGGTTGCGCGGGCGGCAGTGCCGGCCGCGCCGCGCCGGCATATTTTTCGGTCATGGGAGCTTACCGGGGCGCAAATGACAGGACGCCGGCATCTTTGCCACAGGGGACGGCGAAATGAAACAGCGTGCGGCGGCGCGCTCCAGCGCCTCTGGGGGTTGAATCGGATCGCCGGATCAGGAGAGGTGCACAATGGGCTTCGCCAATCATGTGCGTCGGCATAGCCCTCGGATTTGGTTCTTTTTCAAATTCCTCCGGTACAAATACTCAAAGGGGGAACGCGAGCTCCGGTTGGTGCGGCACCTTGTGCAAGATCAAAAGATTGCCGTCGATATCGGGTCGTCAATTGGACTTTATGCCCGCGAGCTGGGGAAGCATGCACCCAAAGTCCTTGCTTTCGAAGCCAATCCGCGCGTGGCTGCATTCGCCAGATCTGTCGCGCGACGAAACGTCGAAGTGATAAACGTCGCGCTCTCGGCCGCTGATGGTCAGCGGGCGCTCAGAATTCCGATCAATCGCAGAAATAACCCGGTGGACGACCTTGCCACGATTGAAGCAAGAAACAGTCTTCAATGCGGAAAAACAATGACCATCGACGTCGCCACAAAACGACTCGATGGATACAATTTGCCAAGCTGCGGGTTTATTAAAATCGATGTCGAGGGACACGAGGAGGCGGTCCTTGAAGGCGCCAAACGAGTGATTGAAATTCATCGACCAACTCTGATGATCGAGCTTGAGGACCGCCATAATCCCGGAATAATCAACAGGGTAACTGATCGCCTGTCCCGGTCGAATTATGCGATCTATTTTCTATCAGAAGGCCGGTTGCGACCCTTCGCGGAGTTCAACCGGCACCATCATCAAGATATCAATAATTTTATTTTTGTGCCGAAAGAATCTGTACCCGGGGGTCTGACGCGGTTTCTTGTCTCGCGGCCACAGCTTTGAGCGCAACCTGGCGGCGCAGGCGGTGGATTTCCCAGGCTGCGCCTGCCGAGCTCTCAGGCCCGCGTGCGCCCTAGAAGTCCATCCCGCCGCCCGGCATGGGTGGCATCACCGGGTTTTCCTTGGGGACCTCGGCCACCATGGCTTCGGCGGTCACGATCAGGCCGGCGACCGAAGCCGCGTCCTGGAGCGCGGCGCGCACCACCTTGGCGGGGTCGATGATGCCTTTGTCGAGCATGTCCACGTAGTCCTCGGTCTGGGCGTCGAAGCCGAAGGTCTCCGATTTCGATTCCAGGATTTTGCCGACCACGATCGAGCCCTCGACGCCGGAATTCTCCGCGATCTGCCGAATGGGCGATTCCAGCGCCTTGAGCACGATATTGATCCCGGCTTGCACGTCGGAATTGGGGTTGCTGATCTTGCCGACCGCCTTCTTGGCGCGCAGCAGGGCGACGCCGCCGCCCGGCACGATGCCCTCCTCGACCGCGGCGCGGGTTGCGTTGAGGGCGTCCTCGACCCGGTCCTTCTTTTCCTTCACCTCCACCTCGGTGGCACCGCCGACCCGGATCACCGCCACGCCGCCGGCGAGCTTGGCCAGCCGTTCCTGCAGCTTCTCGCGGTCGTAGTCGGAGGTGGTCTCCTCGATCTGCGCCTTGATCTGGCCGATGCGCGCTTCGATCTCCTTCTTCTTGCCGGCGCCGTCGACGATCGTGGTCTTCTCTTTCTCGATGATCACCTTCTTGGCGCGACCGAGCATCTGCAAGGTCACGTTCTCGAGCTTGATGCCGAGATCTTCCGAGATCAGCTGTCCAGCGGTGAGGACCGCGATGTCCTCCAGCATGGCCTTGCGGCGATCGCCGAAGCCCGGAGCCTTGACGGCCGCGATCTTGAGGCCCCCGCGCAGCTTGTTGACGACGAGCGCGGCCAGCGCCTCGCCCTCGACGTCCTCGGCGACGATGACGAGCGGCTTGCCTGACTGCACGATGGACTCCAGAACCGGCAGCATGGCCTGCAGCCCGGAGAGCTTCTTCTCGTGCAACAGCACATAGGCGTCTTCCAGCTCCGCCACCATCTTTTCGGCATTGGTGATGAAGTGCGGCGAAAGATAGCCGCGGTCGAACTGCATGCCTTCGACGATCTCGACCTCGGTCTCCAGCGCCTTGGCTTCCTCGACCGTGATGACGCCCTCGTTGCCGACCTTCTGCATGGCCTCGGCGATCATCTTGCCGATCTTGCCGTCGCCGTTCGACGAGATGGTGCCGACCTGGGCGATCTCGGCCGAGGAGCCGACCTTCTTGGATCGTTTCTCGATGTCCTTCACCACCGCGCTCACCGCGATGTCGATGCCGCGCTTCAAATCCATCGGGTTCATGCCGGCAGCGACCGATTTGGCGCCTTCCCGCACGATGGCGTGCGCCAGCACGGTTGCGGTGGTGGTGCCGTCCCCGGCCTGGTCGTTGGTCTTTTGCGCGACCTCGCGCACCATCTGGGCGCCCATGTTCTCGAACTTGTCCTCGAGCTCGATTTCCTTCGCCACCGTCACGCCGTCCTTGGTGATGCGCGGCGCCCCGAAGCTCTTGTCGAGAACGACGTTGCGGCCCTTGGGCCCCAGCGTCACGCGCACCGCGTTGGCGAGGATATCGATGCCGCGCAGCATGCTGTCGCGCGCAGCGGAGGAGAATCTTACTTCTTTCGCGGCCATTTTGCTTTACTCCGGTTGATTGCCGCCGCCCTGATTTGCTGAGCTCGGCCGGCTCGAGTTCAGTGCGCCAGGACGGCGTCGATCGGGTCCGGCCGTTCGGCCTCAGGCGATGACGCCCATGATGTCGGACTCTTTCATGATCAGCAGGTCCTCGCCGTCGATCTTGACCTCGGTGCCCGACCATTTGCCGAACAGCACACGGTCGCCGACTTTGACGTCCGGCTTGATCAGCTTGCCGGCCTCGTCGCGCCCGCCGGGACCGACGGCGACGATCTTGCCTTCCTGCGGCTTCTCCTTGGCGGTGTCGGGAATGATGATGCCGCCTTTGGTCTTCTCTTCGGCATCGATTCGCTGCACCACCACGCGGTCATGCAGGGGACGGAAATTCATCTTGGCCATGTCTACCTCTGTCTTGCTCTTGGGCGCAGGACGCTCTTGGGCACTGGACGCCCTTGGGCACTGGAACGTGGGTTGAAGCTTAGAGCGGAATGGTCGATTTGCGACCCGTTGGCACTCACGATCAGGGAGTGCTAAGGCTGGCGGGGAAATAGGTCCTCCGCTTCGCGCTGTCAAGCTTGCGCCCGCTCCGCTTGCGCCCGCTGGTCGCGCGGCGGCGGATCATCGGGCTTTCAATCGCACCTGCATTGGTGCTGGATACTTGGACGCGCATTATCCATCGGAGCAGAGCAGACCAAATGTCGCGGATACGCTATCTCGCTCTATTGTGCGCGGAGCCGGCCGCGCTCGCGGGCTTTTACCGGCGTTGCTTCGGCATGGAAGAGATCGGTCGCACCGATGCGGGCGATGTCACCCTCACGGACGGCGGCTTCAATCTCACTTTGTTCAAGCAGCGGCCGCAATTGCACGAGCCGCGCATGGAGATCGGCCTGCACCATTTGGGGATCGCGGTCGAAAACGTGGACCAGACGCTCGCGCGTTATCGGAAGTTCAATCCGCGCGGCGTGGTTATCGCCGAAAACGGCGATCTGCAGCATGGCGACGTACGCATTCATGATCCCGAATGCAATCCGGTGACCTTGTCACAACGTCATTTCGGATTGACCGGCGCGCGCGCCGAGATTCCCCGCATCGCCCATATCGCGCTCAACGCGCTCGATACCGAGCTGGTGCTCGATTTCTACCGCCAGGTCTTCGGCTTCCGCGAATTGTTCGAGGCGCACAAGGAATCCATGAAGCGGCCCGGCTATCGCAACAAGCATGCGGGCGATGGGCACAGCAATGTTGCGATCCAGGCCTTCTACAGCGACGAGGTTGGGCACGAAGCGCGCTTCGGCATCGCCCATTTCGGCGTTCTGGTCGGGGATTCCAAGGCGATGGCGGATCGGGTCCAGGGCGGCGGCGCCACCGTCAAGGCGCGGCCGGCGCACCGCACCCAATCGGAGATTCGCATGCGCGATCCGGAAGGCAACGGCTGCGACCTCTCGCAACGCGGCTGGGAGGTGGACACCGACAAATGGGTGCGCGCCGGCGCGGCCTGAGCGGGCCGCGAGCCCTTCCGCCTTCACTGGCGGGCGACGTATCGTGATGATAAATTGCTCGTAGAGGAGGGATGCGCCGGCGGTTCCGTGCGCGATATTGCATGGCAATCGTGCCGACGGCATGCGTCACCGACGTGATACCGGATCTTTTTCGACAGCCGACGACAATCGAATAAGCGCTGATGGTGCAGCTGCCGCGCGCGCCGATCGGCCGATCTTAAGGGAGATGCCTTATGCTTTACCGAAGCTCGATCTGTGCAGTTGCAGCGGCAGCTACGCTGCTGGCAGCCGCGCTCACGGCGACGCCATCCGCCGCCCAGGTGGTCGATTTTGGAAAATATCCCGACTTCAAGGGGCAATGGGTTCGCACCGGCAACCCGAATAATTGGCGTGAGCTTGCCGGCCCGCCTCCGCTCACACCCGAATATCAGAAGGTCTTCGAGGACATTCAAGCCGACCTGAAGTCCGGCGGACCCGGCAATTGGCCCTCGACCTTCTGCACCCCGGCGGGCATGCCGGCGATGATGAGCTTCTATGATCCGGCGGAGATCATCGTGATGCCGGACATCACCTATATTCTGATCAGCCACAACGACGATTCGTACCGCCGAATTTATACCGATGGGCGCGAATGGCCGAAGGATCCCGAGCTGACTTTCGCGGGCTACTCGATCGGCAAGTGGATCGACGAGGACGGCGCCGGCAAATACAACGCGCTCGAGGTCGAGACGCGTTTCCTCAAGCTCCCGCGTGGTTACGACACCTCGGGCCTGCCGTTTCACAAGGATGGTCAGACGGTCATCAAGGAGCGGATCTATCTCGACAAGACCGACCGCAACACGCTCTATGACCAGATCACCGTGATCGATCATGCAATGACGCGGCCGTACGTCAAGCTCCAGAAGGCCACCCGCAATGCAAATCCTCGTCCGGTCTGGCACTCGGACGTCTGCTCGCAAGACAATACCTGGGTCAAGATCGGCAATGAGCCCTATTATCTCAGCGCCGACGGCAAGCTGATGCCGTCCAAGAAAAACCAGGCGCCGCCGGACTTGAGCTATTTCAAGCAAACGCAGAAGTGACGGCCGCGTTCGCAAAACGTGCGTTGCGATTGGGCAAGTCGGCTTGTGTCGGTCCTGGTCGATGTGGCCAACGCATGACGGCTCGGGACAAGGTCGTTCGATGATGGCACGGCTGCGCCTGCTTCCCGTGTTCGCGATTGCGGTCCTGGTCGCGGCGCCCGCCGTCGCCGGGCCGGTCGAGGACTTCTATCGCGGCAAGCAGATCAAGATTTACATCCGCGCCGCGCCGGGCGGCAATTACGACATCTATTCGCGCCTCATCGGGCGCCACATCGTGCGCTTCCTGCCCGGCAATCCGACCGTGCTGCCGGTCAATATGCCGGGCGGCGGCGGCTTGGTTGCGCTCAATTACGTGGCCAATGTGGCGCCGCGCGACGGCACCGTGCTCACCATGATCACGCAGTCCTTCCCGATGGATCAGGCCCTCGGCCTCGACAAAACTCTCAAGGTGGATCTGCGCACGCTCAATTGGATCGGCAATATGAGCGATACCAGCACGCTGTTCTTGACCGTCAAATCATCGCCGACCAAGACCTTGGACGATGCGCGCCGGCGTGACACCATCGTGGCGGCGACCGGGGTGGGCTCGATCATGACCCAGCTCGCCGCCGTCTACAACAATATGCTGGGCACCAGGTTCAAGCTCATTTACGGCTATCCGAGCGGCCCGGAGATGAGCCTGGCGATGGAGCGCGGCGAGGTGGAAGGCCGCAGCGCCAGCAACCCGCTGTCCTTGATCGGGCCCGGCGCTACCCGGGCCGACATCCTGGCGCGCTACAACCTCCTCATCCAGACCGGGATGAAAAAGCTCCTCCATTTCGAGGACGTGCCGCTGTTGCGCGATCTCGCCCGCAATGCCGACGAGCAGCAGATATTCGACTTCGTCTCCGCCGCGACCGCCATTGCGCGCCCGATCGTGGCGGCCCCGGATGTGCCTCCCGATCGCATTGCCGCGCTCCGTGCCGCCTTCGATGCGGCCATGGCGGATCCTGATTTCCTCCGCGAGGCGCAGCTGCAGGGCCTCGAGATCAGCCCCATGGGGGGCGAAGAGCTCACGAGGATCATCGCCGACATGCTCGCCACACCGCCGGCGGTTCTCGCCAGGATCGCCAAGGCGATCGAGATCAAAACGGCGCCACCCGCCAACGGCATCAAGCCCGGCGCCGGGGCGGAGTAACCGTCGGCGGCCGCCAACCGCGGCTCGGCTATCTTGATGCTCGATCCGCAATTTTGAACCCGGTCACCTCCCTGCGCGACCAAGCCATCGAAGGCGGTCACCCGCCAACGTCACCGCCGTCCGAAGAGGAGCCGGTACCATGATCGCGCCGCTGCCGAAGACGATCGTCGCTTATTTCGTGCTGAGCGTTGTCGTCGCCTCCCTGGTGTCATTCGCGCTGCTCGGGAGCGACTCCGCCGCGATGGTGGCGCCGTGGGCACTCATTGCGCTCTTTCCCGCCTTTTTCTTGGTCACGCGTCGGCTCGCGGGCGTGACGTCCATCTATCCGGCGGACTGGACCGCGCGCGCGACTCAACTCGTCCAGGCGGCTCGCATCGCCGGCGGCATCATGGTTGCGGCGTTGTGGATCGGGGCTGCCTACGTGGTCTATAGCCACCCGGACGTCATGCTTCGAGCGGGTCCGCGCAGCGAGAGAGCGGAGTTGCTGAGCGAGCGAGCGCGACTCATCAGCGAGAGGGCAGACCTGATGCGCCAGAAGGCAAATCTGCTCGGCCAGCAGCCGGGCCCGGCAGCCGAGAATGCCCGGCTGCTGAGCGAGGAAGCCCGGCGGCTCGCCGAGCGCGCGCAAGGCCAGCAAGCGAGCCTGGCGAGCGGAAAGGTTCTGAGCGAGCGCGGAGCAAGCGTGGTGGCGGGCCTCCTGGCGATCACCGCCGTCTTTTTCAGCCTCCTGCAGGCCCGCGATTGGTCGAAATCACGGCCGCGGACGGTCAAGCTGTTCGCCGTCGTACTTCCCATCATGATTGTTCCGCTGATGGGTCTCGTCGTCGCGGGGACGTATGCTCTCGCGAAGCATGTCCTCGGAGTGGGGTGACCTCTGCGGCTTGTCTGGCCGCAAGGCTTACTGCCCGACCAACATCATCGCCCGCGCATAGTAGCTGAAATCGAGATAGCGCTCGGGCGCGGCAGTGGTCTTGCCTTCGACCTCGGCCCGCAACGCCATCATGTTGCGGAATCCCTCCATGTCGAATTTGGCATCGGGTGTGAAGCCGAAGGCGGGGTCGATGAGCTGCTCATAGGTCCGCTCGGCGATGTCCGTGGCGAGCTTCTGCTCGCTCACCAGCAAACTAACGGCTTGCGCGCGGTTGGCGGGGTCGCGCACCCAGCGCAGCGATTCCACATAGGCGGCGAGATAGCGTTCGACCGTATCGCGGTTCTGCTCGGCGAAGGCGCGCAGTGCAAATCCGCCCGCGGCCTGATAGGGACCCAGCAAATCGATGGTCCGCCCCAGGCTCTTCATCCCAGCCTGCGCGGCCTGAACCGTAAAGGGGAGATTGAGAATGGCGGCCGCATTGTTCTTGTCCTCCACCATGCCTTTGAAGCGGTAGACGCCGGCGCCGGCCGGCTTGATCGTGTAGTCGCCGGGTTGCACGCCGTGTTGCGCCAAGAGCTTCTTGACCTGCAGCGCATAGGCGGTGTCGGGCGCGTCCACCAAAATCACGTGCCCGCGCAGCTCCGCGAACGAATTGATGCCGCCCTGCACGAAGAATTCGTTCATGCCGCTGTCGCCGCCCGACAGGATAACCACGTCCTGCTTGGCGCCTTCGATCATGGCAACCGCATTGTCGATCGCGCTCTGCGCGATCTGAAATTTGCCGGCCGCGAGCCCATCGCGCTGCGCCTTCGAGCTTTCGGTGAGCTCGAGCTCGGCCTTGAGGCCGCGCTTGGCGAAAAAGCCCTTGCCGATGCCGACCTGCAGTGGCAGCGCCTTGGCGTTCGGAAAGCTGTTGATCCGCAGCGGCGTCAAGTCGGCGGCGCCGGCCGGCCCGGCATGGAGCAGCGCTGCGGCGAGCAGGGCCAGGGCGACCAAGGGCGCGATCCGGGCAGCCGGGCGGGGATGGACCATGAAACTCTCCTTCAAACCGGGCGCATGGCCCATGCCGACATGGTAGCAGCGGGCGGGCGGTGGTTGATACAGGCTTGCGATCTCGGGCAGTTTGTCGGGCATCGCCAGCGAGGGAGAAAATTTTATGCGCGCCATCAGCCTAGCCGAGGCCCTCAAGATCATCGAGGGCACCTTTGCGTCCGCCAAGAAGCGCAAAGCCTATCCGCTGAGCGTCATCCTGCTCGACGCCGGCGGCAGGGTGAAGGCCTTCCACAAGCAGGACGGCTCCTCGCTGCTGCGCTTCGAGATCGCCTACGGCAAGGCGTTCGCGGCGCTCTCGCTCAATCGCTCGTCCCGCCAAGTCCTGCAGAAGGCCAAGGAGAAGCCGGCCTTCATGCAGTCCCTCGCCGAGCTGTCGGACGGGCCTCTGTTCCTGGAGGGCGGCGGCCAGCTCATCCGCGATGAGACCGGCGAGATCGTGGGGGCGCTCGGCGTGACCGGCGACGTCAACGAGATCGATGACCTCTGTGCGATCGACGGCATACGCTCGGCCGGCTTTCGCTCCGACGATGATTTTAACGCCAAGGCGGTCAAGCGGCTCAACATCAAGAAGGACCCGCCGCTGCGCGATCCCCGCAAGGACTAAAGCCGCCCGGGCCGCCTCCGGGTGCCCTGGCCGCCCCATATCCGCCTTGCCCTGGCGGCATCTTCTCGGCCAAATCTGGCGTATCATGAGCAAGGGGCGTTTGGGCCTTTGCGGCTCAGCTGACAGGGTTGCCGCCTGTTAACCTTGAAACTGTTACAATGCCAACGGAGTTTATTGTCTGCCGTCCGGAGTTCTGGTTCCGGCCTTGAATTCCGTGCTTTCGGCCTTGGGTGGTTGGTCGGCGCGGCCACGGGCATCGATGGAGGAGGGGGACGCCATGGGAAAGTTCAGTCTGGGTCCGGCGCCCGCTGCGGCTATGTTTCTGGCCCTTGCGCTCGCCGGCTGCAGCGGCTTTGGGAGCTTCCCGAGGTTTGGCGGCTCCACGCCGGCTCCGGAGCCGGTGCCGGTCGAGCCACAGCCGGCTCCCGAAATCCCCGCCAGCATCCGCTCCTCCGAGGTCATCGGGCGCTGGGGCTATGCCTCCTTCCACCGGCCCGAGGATCGGGTGCGAACCGAGGCCGCGGCCAGGGGACAATGCAGCCATCCCTTCGTGATCGGCCAGGGCCCGACCGGCGGGGTGATGATGTATCCGCCGGACCAGACCCAGATGCAGGAGTTCTGGCTCAAAGGCGGCCCGGGCGGAAGGAACTACATCGGGCCCCATGGCGAAGGCGGCAACCCCAGCGATCGTGAAATCGTCTCGTTCGAGCGCTATGTCGATCCCGAGGTCGCGGGCCGCTACGGCACCGGCGTCTATGTGCGCTGCGCGCCGCGCGCGTGAGCTGCCGCGGCCCAAAGAGCGCATGAGCGCCGCCGCATGAGCGTCGTCATCTGGCACAATCCGAAATGCGCGACCTCGCGCAAGGTGCTGGAGCTGATCCGCGCCAAAGGCATCGAGCCGCGGATCGTGGACTACGTGAAATCGCCGCCCAGCGCCGCCCAGATCAAGGCCGCGCTCAAGGAGATGCGGATGAAGCCGCGCGAGCTCCTGCGGCGGCGCGGCACGCCGCTTGACGAGCTCGGCCTCGATGATCCCAAGCGCACCGATGCCGAGCTGATCACCGCCATGGCGGCCCATCCGATTCTGATCGAGCGCCCGGTAGTGCGCAGCCAAAAAGGCACGCGGCTGTGCCGGCCGGTCGAGCGTTTGGCGGAGATTCTCTAGATGGCCAGGATCGCGCTCGGGCTCGGAACGTCGCACACACCCATGCTGCTTGCGTCCGACGAGACGCTGCCGCGCTTTCTGGAGACCGACCAGACCATCCGCCACCGCGACAAGGACGGGCGGCCCGTCACCTATGCGGATCTGCTGGAGGCGGCCGATCCCAAGCTCGCCCACATGGTGGCGCCCGAGCATCTGGTGGCACGGCAGAACATCGCCCGCGCCGCGATGCGACGGATCAGGCAGACCGTGGGGGCCGCCGGCCTCGATGCCCTGATCGTTCTGGGCGACGACCAGAACGAAAGCTATCGCGAGGACTGCCGGCCGGCTTTTGCGATCTATTTCGGCGACACGATCCGCAACGGCAACGCCCAGCACGAGACCTATTCGCATTTCCCCGATTGGTACATTGAGAATCGCAAGGGCTTCTTCGAGCCGCAAGCGCCGCGCGACTATCCGGTCCATTCGGCACTCGCCGTTCATCTGATCGAATCCCTGATGGACATGGGCTTCGATCTCGCCAGCTCGAAATGCCTGCCGCCGGGCGAGGGCGAAGGCCACGCGATCGCCTATGTGCACCGCCAGGTGATGGATGCGCAGAATCCGGTACCCGCGGTGCCCATCTTCCTCAACACCTACTTCCCGCCCAATCAGCCGCGGCCGCACCGCTGCTATGCGTTCGGGCAAAGCCTGCGCAAAGCCGTCGAGAATTTTCCCGCCGAGGGGCGGATCGGTGTTCTGGCCTCCGGCGGCTTGAGCCATTTCCTGGTGGATGAGGATTTCGACCGCGCCGTCCTCAAGGCCTGCGCCGACAAGGACGCCGCGTTTCTGCAAAGCCTGCCCCGCAACAAGCTCAACGCCGGCAGCTCCGAGATCCTGAATTGGGTCGCCGTGGCGGGCGCCGTCGAGCATTGGTTCGAATATGTTCCCGGCTCCCGCACGCCCGCCGGCACCGGAACCGGGCTGAGCTTTGCGACCTGGGCCTGATGCGGAACGGCAGCAGGCAGCAAGGGTACCTCTGCGCGAAATTAAGCACTGGTCCGATCGCCTGGATGGTGTTTGCGGGTCCCGGCGGGAGCCATTTACCGCTTTGCCGCTTCCATGAGAGGATGAACGCGGGTTCGCGATAGGCCTGCAGGAGGATGCCGATGCTCTCGCAAAAAGAAAATGAGACGCTCACCCGCGTGGGACCCGGGACCCCGATGGGCGAATTGATGCGCCGCTACTGGATTCCGGCGGCATTCTCGCACCGGATCGCGCAGCCTGACTGCCCGCCGGTGCGGGTCCGGCTCATGGGCGAGAATCTGGTCCTGTTCCGCGACACCGGCGGCCGCGTCGGGCTCATCGACGAGCGCTGCCCCCATCGCACCGCATCGATGTTCTTCGGCCGCAACGAGGAGTTCGGGCTGCGCTGCGTCTATCATGGCCTGAAGTTCGACGTCGCCGGCAACTGCGTCGACGTGCCCTGCATCCCGCAGGCGGGCGATGTCCAGAAGCGAAACATCCTCGCCCAGCTCAAGATCAAATCCTATCCGTGCGTGGAGCGCGGCGACGTGGTTTGGGCCTATATGGGTCCGAGCGAGCACAAGCCGCAGTTCCCCGATCTCGAATGGACCCGCATTCCTGCGTCCCAGCGTTTCGCCACCCGCCACATCCAGGAATGCAACTGGCTCCAGGGTCTCGAGGGCGGATTCGACCCCACCCACCTGTCGTTCCTGCACCGCGGCGACGCCTCGAGGAATCGCGAGATCGTGGTGACGCTCTACGAGGTCGTGCCGACCGATTTCGGCTTCGTGGTCGCGACCGGCCGCGATCCGGGCAAGGGCGACATCCTCTGGAACGTCAACGTGATGCTGATGCCGTTCCACAAGATCATCTCCTCAGTGCCGCATGCCGCGCATGTGTGGGCGCCGATCGACGATGAGAGCACGATGCTTTACAGCATCGACTTTCACCCCGACCGGCCGCTCAGTGACGAAGACCTGGCGCGCTCGAAGGACTGGCGCGGCATCCACACCGAAAACATTCCGGGCACCGATCACGCCATCCGCAACCGGCGCAACGATTACCTGATCGACCGTGCCCAGCAGGCGAGCGGCGCCTCCTTTACCGGCATGAAAGGGCTCGGCACGCAGGATTGCGCCATCCAGGAATCGATGGGCCCGATCGCCGACCGCAGCGCCGAGCATCTGCTCGCCTGCGATGCCGCGATCGTCAAGATCCGCCGCCTCCTCTTGCAAACCCTGAAGGACCACGCCGCCGGCAAGGCGTTGCCGGGCATGCGCCCGGAGAGCTACCGGGTGCGCTCCACCCGCTACGAGGCCCCGAGAGACGCGTCCTTCGCCGCCATCATGAACGAGCGCGTCCGCATCGATGCGCCGGTCGCCGCGAAATAAAATCGGAAAACCAAGCCATGAATGGCGCCGGCCTCATCGCGGAAATCCTCAAGCGCGAGGGAACCTCCTTCCTGGCTTGCTATCCGCGCAATCCTTTGATCGAGGCCTGCGCCGAGCTCGACATCAGGCCGATCCTCTGCCGGCAGGAGCGGGTCGGCGTCGGCATGGCGGATGGCTATTCGCGCATCCGGCGCGGCCGGCAAAACGGCGTGTTCGCGGCCCAGCACGGCCCCGGCATCGAGAATGCTTTTCCGGGCGTCGCGCAGGCCTATTCCGAGAACGTGCCGATGCTGATCATTCCGGCCGGATTTCCGCCGGAGCGGCAATATATCCGGCCGACCTTCCGGGCCGCGGAGGTCTACCGGAGCGTCACCAAGTGGTCCGCGATGGCCCATGGCGTTCAAGAGCTTCCGGACCTGATGCGCCGCGCCTTTCACGCCCTGCGCAGTGGCAAGGGCGGCCCGGTTCTGCTCGAGGTTCCCAACGAGGTGTTTGAAGCCACCTATCAGGGCACGCTCGACTATGTGCCGGTGCCGATCCTGCGGACGGCGCCCGATCCCGACCTGGTCAAGGAAGCGGCACGGGCGTTGCTCGCCGCCAAGCATCCGCTGCTGTGGGCCGGGCAGGGCGTGCACTACGCGCAAGCTGCCGAGCGGCTCGCCGCGCTCGCCGAGCTTGTTCCGGCGCCGGTGGTCGCCACCAATCCGGGCAAGAGCGCCATCCCGGACAGCCACCCCCTGGCTCTGGGCGCCTCGACCCGCTCGCGCTCAAAGATGTTCGCCACGTTCATGGCCCGCGCCGATCTGGTGTTGGCGATCGGCTCGAGCCTTACCAAAACCTCGTTCGGACCCGGCGTGCCGTCCGGCAAGACCATCATCCATTCGACCAACGAGGCCGGCGACATCAACAAGGATTACCGCGCCGATCATGCCTTGATCGGCGATGCGGCCCTGGTGCTCGACGCGCTGATCGCGGAGGTCGAGCGGCAGAAGGGCCGCGCCGGCGGCAACGCGCTCGCCTCGCTCAAGGAGGAGATCGCGGCCGGCAAGACGGCCTGGCTCGCGGAATGGGCGAAGCATCTTGATTCCGACGAGACGCCGATCAACCAGTACCGCGTAATCCGCGACCTGATGCGCACGGTGGACCGGGACAACGTGATCATCACCCACGATTCCGGGAGCCCGCGCGAGCAGCTGCTGCCGTTCTGGGAGACCACGAAGGCCGGCTCCTATATTGGCTGGGGCAAATCGACCCAGCTCGGCTATGGTCTCGGTATCATCATGGGGGCCAAGCTGGCGGCGCCGGACAAGCTTTGCATCAACGTCATGGGCGACAGCTCCTTCGGCATGACCGGCCTCGACATCGAGACCGCGGCGCGCAACCGCATCGCCATCCTCACCGTGGTCTTCAACAACGGCGTCATGGCGGCCGAGCGCGACGTGCTCAAGACGTCGACCCGGAAATACGGCGCCATGAATGTGGGCGGCAACTACGCCAAGGCGGCGCAAGGCCTCAACGTCGCCGCGAGGCGGGTCGAGAAGCCCGCCGACATCGTCGGCGCCATCACGGAGGCGGTCGGCGTCACGCAATCCGGCGCGCCGTTCCTCCTCGAGATCATCGCCAAGGAAGGCTACGACTTTTCGCGCTATCAATAACGGTGCTCTCTCTATCAATGACGGTGCTCTAATGAGGTATCCGCCGACGTTGCCGCAATCTCTGCACGCTCCCTCCCCCACAAGGGGAGGGGAGAATATGCGGAGAGACTGTGCGCCTGCTATCTACTCAACGAGCGCTAGCCTGATGAATCTCAATCAAGCAATCCTGTTTCGGATTCTCTTCGCAGCGATGGTCGCGTTCGCCGCAACGCCGGCGCGCGCGCAATCCCCCTACGAAGGCAAGACCATCACCATCGTCACCAGCACGGGCGTGGGCGGGGTCTATGATCTCACGGCGCGCGTGATCGCGCGCCACATGGGCCGTTACATTGCCGGCAATCCGACCTTGATCGTCCAGAACATGCCGGGCGGCGGCAATGTGCTGGCGACCAACTACATGTACAACATCGCGCCCAAGGACGGCCTGACCATCGCCAGCATCCACAACGCCATGCCGCTGCACCAGGTGCTCGACGGACGCGGCGTGCGCTTCGACTCGGCGAAGTTCAACTGGCTCGGCTCGACCGGTTCCGAGAACGAGGTGATCCTGGTCTGGCGCACCGCCGGAGTGACGACCATCAAGCAGGCCATGGAAAGAGAGGTGGCGCTGGGCTCGACCGGCGCCGGCTCCGGTCTCTCCATCATTCCGACCGCCATGAACAATGTGCTCGGCACCAGGTTCAAGCTGGTGATCGGCTACAAGAGCTCCGAGGACATCAATCTCGCGATGGAGCGCGGCGAGGTGCAGGCCCGCGCCTTCGGCCTCAATTCCATCGTCGCCCAGCACGCCGATTGGCTCAAGGAACACAAGGTCGCGTTCCTGGCCCAGGCCGGCGTCAAGCGCGACAAGGACCTGCCCGATGTCCCGCTGCTCACCGAGCTGGCCGCGACGGCCGAGCAGCGCCAGATTCTCAAGTTGATTTCCTCACCGGCGGGGCTCGGGCATCCCTATCTGGCACCGCCCGGCATTCCGTCTGATCGGCTCACGATCCTGCGCAACGCCTTCGATGCGACGCTGCGAGACAAGGCGTTCCTGGCCGAGGTCGAGAAGCTTAAGATCGCGATCGATCCCATGAGCGCCGACGAAGTGGGCGCGATCATCACCGAGACCATCAACGCCGCCGCGGACGTGGTCGCCAAGGCCAAGGCGGCCATGGAGGCGCCCGACACGCGCGCGCAGCCATGAGCGGATTTTTTGGTCAAGGTCTGTAGCGGCGCTCTGTTGGCCTCTTGTGCGGCGCCGGCTGCAGAGCACCTCAAAGAGCGGACGCGCCGGCCGGCGACCGACGCGTCCGAGATGTGCCATAAAGGAGCTCGCTCGCTGCGCCGAACGGGAGCGAGTGGGCAGCGCGTTACCGCAAGCCAGGCGGGATGCACCCGCGCGTACCGACACGGCAGTGCCAGCCGGTCTTCCTGCCCTCGCTCCAGCCGTGCGGTCGGAAATGGGGTCCGCGCTCTTCGGCTCTGGCATTGAAGTCCGCGCGTCCGGTCGTAAAGCGACCCTGGAAACCGACGTCGGCGTCGCCGCGCATTCCCATGCTCCGGGCATCGGCGTTGACTGCAGCCGCGACGGAGAGCCCCGCAATAGCCACGGATATGACAAGCAGCTTTTTCCACATGGTTTTCCTCCTGGATTGAGCAGCCCGTCAACCTCGTCGGATCTTGCTCTGGGCAACGGGCCTCAATGCATCACAGATTCAACAAAACGTCCGAGCTTCAGTTCCACAAGTTCTGTCAAACGTAATCAGTTATTCGCCGCGCTTGTTCATCCTGCATTCATCCAGCAGATTGACGATGATGCGGCGGCTGAGCATGAGCGGTCTCCGTTTTCGATATGCGGTAGGCAACGTTGCGAAGATCGAATGGTTCCGGACCCGATCGGCAACCGCCAACGCTGCGCTGATGAGTTATCCACCCTTCTCTGACTCGGCGCGCCCCCTACCGGGCACACCGGCAACGGTGTAATTTGGCCGCAATGACGGGGAGAACAGCCATGCTTGGCCGAAGCTTGCTCGCCGCTACAGCGCTGGCAGTGGTTCTGTCGACCATAGTTGCCGGCGCTGAGGTGCCCGATAACGCGAAGTATCCCGACTGGAAGGGGCAGTGGGGAAGGATCGGCAGCGGCGACTGGGATCCAAGCAAGCCCCCTGGGTTGGGTCAGCACGCGCCGCTGACCTCGGAATATCAGGCCCTTTTCGAGGCGGGCCTCGCCGATCAGGCCCGCGGCGGCCAGGGCACGGATCCCGGCTATCAGTGCAAGCCGCACGGCATGCCGCGGATGATGATCGGGATCCTGCCCCTGGAATTCATCATTACCTCGGAGGTCACATTCATCGAGCGCCCGGACAGCCGGCCGCGCCGCGTTTACACCGACGGCCGCGACTGGCCGGAGAGCGTGGCGCCATCTTTCGTGGGTTACTCCATCGGCAAATGGCTCGATGCGGATGGGGATGGCCGCTACGATACCCTCATCATCGAGACCCGTGGCCTCAAAGGCCCGCGCAGCTATGACGGCAGAGGCATTCCTCTCCATGCGGACGACCAGAGCGTCGTCAAGGAGCGCATCTCCCTCGACAAAGCCGATCGGAACGTTCTTCACAATGAAATCACGACCATCGATCATGCGTTGACGCGTCCTTGGACGGTGACCAGGACCTACCGTCGCGATCCCAATTCGCAACCGGTCTGGGTGGAGTATGTCTGTTTCGAGAACAACGCTCACGTTGTCATCGGTAACGAGGACTATGTCGTGAACGCGGCGGACGGCAACTTGATGCCGGTCAGGAGGGACCAGGCGCCGCCGGATTTGAGAAATTTCAAGCAAGCGCCGAAGTGACGACAGCCCCATAATGATCGAGGGTCATCTGGGGAGGGGAATCCCATGTTGTGCCGCCTGTGGGTGCTTCTGTCACTGGTCTTAATTCCGCTCTGGTGTGGCCAAGCGGCCGCCCAGCAACGGTTGGCGCGCGCGCCGCTTGCTTTGCATACGCAAGATGTCGACTACCTGCGGGTGGATGGGAAGACGTTCCAGGCAACCATCTACCAGCCGGAGGGTCCCGGCCCGTTCCCCGCGATCCTCGATGTCCATGGCGGGGCTTGGACGCGCGAGGACGTTCGTCGAGATGAACACGCCTCGTTCGACAAAGCCCTCGCCGCTATGTGTCGCCGCGATCGACTATCGGCAAAGTCCTCAACACCACTATCCGGATTCTGTCGCGGACGTTAACTTTGCACTCCGTTGGCTTCGAGCCAACGCGGCGAAATTCCAGGCCTCTGCGCAAATGCTCGGCGCGTTCGGCTCTTCGAGCGGTGGACATCTGGTCTTGCTGAATGGCATGCGCCCTTCCGATGCTCGATTCGCGGCGTTGCCTTTGGCGGACGTCTCGCCGGCCAGTGCCAGTCCTGACTACATCATCGTCGTCTACCCGATTTCGGATCCGCTTGCGCGCAGAGCCTATGCTCAGCAAGTCGGCAACGATGCCCCGGTGAAATCCACTGACATCTATTTTTCGCCGGCCGGAAGCCTTGAGGATGGCGATCCGCAGCTCATCTTGGACCGTCACGAGCCGGTGAAGCTATTACCGGTCCTGTTGCTCCAGGGCAGCGCGGATGCGAAAGGCGTCGTGCAGGACATGAACGTGTCACCGGAGATTCAGCAGCGTTTCGCTGCTTCATATCAAGCTGCGGGTGGCACGATTCAACTGGAGCTGCTACCCGGCGCCCCCCACAACTTCGTCG
>WNFJ01119276.1_pt1 | contig 25996 bp, 25 predicted proteins | sample 5400461 | NCBI WGS metagenome assembly WNFJ01 (sample SAMN13153349, study PRJNA577476) | soil metagenome | isolation source: 115 cm saprolite on Douglas fir-dominated hillslope | place: USA:California | collected 2013-09-17
ATCGACCAGCTTGCGGCGTAAGTCCGGGTCGGTCGCGTGCACCGAGACATAGAGAGGCGTCAGCTTTTGTTCGTCGAGGCGCTGCCAGTCGTGCTCCTTAAGATTAGTCAGCGTAATAAAGTTGCCGAAAAGAAATGAGTAGCGGTAATCATCATCTTTAATGTAGAGCGAAGAACGCATTCCATGAGCCAGCCCTGGTTGTGGTGTAAAACGTTCCGGTAGCCCTTTGATAAAACAGAAGACACATTTATTGGCGCACTGGCGTATAAAGGGAGCGGGCTCTTCACCGAACAGCACACCCAGATTCTCATCGATTGACTTGGTTATACGCACTTCGTGCTGCGCCTGCTGCCGCTCGAAGCCGATGGTCAGCTCTTCATCAGCGACGTAGAAGCGATAATCGACCAGGTCACGAATGAGGTTGCCATTGATCGTGCGAATAAGATCACCGGGTTGTAGACCTGCGAGGTCGGCAGGTCCTTCGGGCACTACCTCGCGCACCCACCCATACATTTTAAAGACAGTCGAGGGCGACCATGGCGGTCGCCTGGCACCCCTCGCGGGCGCCAGAATTGCACTTTGCTTCCCGTGCTCCCCAAAGAAATGCTGCATATATATCCAGATGATTATAACCGCCCCACGGGCATACGTCAAATTTTTGGGAGATTGTAGACATACATAACACTTGCCTGTCGTATCTGGCGTGGTAACTATACGCAGGTTTGAAAAGGTAGAGGTGTAATAGGAATTCTTCTCTGCCTTATGGTCTCTGTTTCGGCAGGGACTCCGTGGAATGCTTGTCCATGCTTTGTCAAGAGTTATTACAAGGAATGGGCCTCCTGTGCGATTTTATCTGCGTATAAGCAGTGCAATATATCTATAAACAGAAAAATAACGATTTTATAGAGCCGCATTGAAAATGGAACATACTGCAACTTTTGATAAACTTGATTCGTGTAAGGAGAGTCTGCCGGTTCGCCGAGAAGAGGTTCGCGTCGAGCACCAGGGCGATGTGAATGTTCAGGGTGACGATACCGATATGCGGGATAGCAACATAAACAACCAATAGTGACAACTGGAGCAGGAAAGATAGGCAACTGGCCTGGGTGAAGCTTTACACCTACGCCGTTGCCTATTTGCTGTTAGCAGACTCCACCTGAATCTTTTCTCCAATAGTGATATATACTTCCCAGCGTTGGCTTCGCACACGTTCAGAACGGCGACGCAGGCTGAACTGTTCCAGGGGAATGTGTTGACCAAACCAGGCATGGGGCACTTCATTCGTAGTAACGCCTGCGGCCGTATCACGATTCGTATAGATAATCCTATCTTCAGGACGTAATGTATCCTGATTCCGGGCCATTTCTTCGTCCAGATTGCGCTTTTTGCGTGGACCGAAGACTGCTGAAGGGCCATAGACGAGGATCTGTACCAGAAACAGGAAGGATTGGAGGAATCCCACGGGGAGAAGGTTGGCGCCTTCAATTACAATCAAGCGACCACCTGGGCGCAAGACGCGCGCGACCTCCGCTATGGTGTCAGGATCATAGATGTATTCAGAGGGGAAGGTGCTCACCACCGTATCGAATGATGCCGAGGTGAAGGGAAGGCGCTGGGCCGAGCCCTGGAGAACCCAGTTTTTTTCACCCACCTTATGACGCTGGAGCGTATCGCGGGCAGCGGCCACCATCTGTGGAGATTGCTCGACGGCGCGACAATCATAACCTGCCGTTATCATATCTACCAGCAGGTCTCCCAGACCACAACCCAGCTCTAGGACGTCGTGGCCTGTGATACGTGGCAGCACCAGGCGCTGCCAGACGCGCCATTGTCCAGCGAATGGCACAGTACTGGCAAAGCGGTAGAGATAGCGGTTTTTGTAGAGTGTTTCAAAAAACCATTTGCGTAAAACAGGGGTCATTGCACACCTACTTCAGTGAAAATGTCTAGCAGGTCGCTCAGGTTTTCAATGATGAGATCAGGCTCGATATCACTCTGCATATGCTGATCCCACCTGCCTTGGCGATTCTGCACATGCGCGAGGACGTAGTCATCATCGGTGATAAGTAAACCCTCAGATAAATCGCCGTATCGCTCCCCTCCATGGCCTTCTTCAGGAAGGATGGGAGTCGAAAGTGCTGCTGTTGTCGCTCCGGTAGCGATCAAGTGGGTCTGCCTGCGTACACCTGGTTTGGGTTTCCAGACGGTGAAGATGCCCAGCATCTTACTCCCTAGAATGTCTGCTTTGAGTGAGTCGCCCACCATCACGGCTTCTTCTGGCGGTATATTCAGAGCATTGAGCGCATGGAGAAAAATTGCAGGATACGGTTTGCGAATACCGAGATCGGCTGAAATCGCTATATGGCGCGGGTCAAAAAAGTTCAGCAGTCCAAGCGTTTGCAAATCTTTCTGGAACAGTTGCCCTCCCCAATGACGATTAGTAACGATGCCCAATTGAAAGCCGCGCTGTTGTAAGATAGTGAGAGTTGAGAGAACGTCATCAAAAAGTGGGCGTGACCCCGGTATACGCACGCGCAGCGCCTCAAAGACGGCTGCACCGATATCGCGAGTAACTCTCTCTATGCTCCACTGCTGCAGCACCTGCACGACAGCATGGGCGCAGTCAGGCTCGAGTCCAGGGTCCTGACGAATCATGATACGGATCTGTTCATCCGTCGCATCACGGAGATGCTGGCCCAGTGCTATATCAGATCTATCGAATAGGGAGATAGGGGCGACAGTCTGCCGTAGTAATGCGGCAGCTTGCACATTCGAGGCGTTCTCTAATTGCTGCCATACAGCCAAATTCTTGCGAAACCAGAGCGTATCACCGAGGTCAAACAGTAGACAGCGAACGGTACGTCCCGTGAGAGTGGATATCGGCTTTTTTGGCAAAGAACCTCCCTTAACGTCAATGTGAGAGATAAAGAGTATAGAAGCAAAGCAGCTCTATACTCTTTATCTCATTAATCATTATCTCGTTGGCTTACGCTTAGCGCGAGAGAGCCTCTTCGCCTTCTGTAAGCACCTCATCAACGAGACCATACTCGACTGCCTGTTCCGCGGAGAGGTAGTAGTTGCGGTCAGAGTCTTGCATAATGCGCTCGGTTGTCTGACCGGTGTGCTTGGCAAGAATCTCGTAGATGTTACGGCGCAAGCGCAGGATTTCGCGGGCGGTGATTTCGATATCAGCCGCCTGACCTTCCGCGCCGCCGAGCGGCTGGTGAATCAGCACTGTCGAATTTGGCAGGCAGAAACGTTTGCCTTTTTGACCGGCGGTCAAGAGGACAGCGCCCATACTCATTGCCATGCCCATACAGACGGTTGAGACATCTGGTTTGAGCCACTGCATGGTGTCGTAGATCGCCAGACCTGCATAGATACTCCCACCAGGAGAGTTAATATACATGTTGATGTCTTTGGTAGCGTCCTCACTCTGCAGGAACAATAGTTGTGCGACTGTTACATTGGCGACCATGTCGTCAATGGGTGTACCAATGAAAATGATACGCTCTTTCAAGAGGCGGGAAAAAATGTCCCAGCCGCGCTCACCACGAGGTGTTGATTCAACTACATTGGGGATAATACCCCTGGGTTCAAGAATTTCGGCTCGTCCTTTTATCCATTTTGGATCATTTGGGTTAAAAACGGCGCCCATGTTAACTCCTTACTTATCTAAAACAACGTACGGTTTGTCATTCTCTCCATTATATATTGGGCGAGATATACCGTCAGTTAAAAAACGAAATGTACAGAGGATGCCCGCAAGATCGGGCACTTGTAACGTAATCATAGCACCTGCAAGATACAAACGCAAGAATAGGTTGAGAAGTGTCTCTATCGGCCCGCTCGTGCGTCACAGGGATGCTATTTCACCTGTACCTTTACAGGAGCTGCATATCTGTTCTATATAGATCAGGCCATCTTCACAATTGGGGCAGAGCTTCATGCTCTCGGTTCCATCGCTGTCGTAGGTAATGATTTCACCGGTGCCACTGCACTTTTGACACACGGCACTTTTAGCAATAACGCCGGTGCCACTACAGCTACGACAGGTTGGCATCAGGAGGCCTCCATTCCCTGGAGCAATTATCTCAGGTGTTAACGCCTGGGATTATGTGGTCGAAAGTCTATTGCGCCATTAATTATTACTCTCGTTACCAGGGCGTTGTCGGAAATACGTGAAAGAATGCGTTCATCGATGCCGACTAGCCCCTGTTTATTCGCTGTGATCACGGTGGGATAGTGTGAGTTGTAGCGGTAATTCAGCAGTTGGAACAGTTTTTCGTTGGCCCACGGAGAACTCTGATGGGAACCCAAGTCGTCCAGGACCAGTAACTCTGCCTCGCGCATTTTGGCAAAACGCTGATCGTATGGCTCGGTCGAGCTAGGGGAAAATGTAGCGCGCAGGTGCGCAAGGAGATCAGGGACGACAGTAAAGAGCACAACTGCACCATCTCTGAGATTCTGATTGGCGATAGCTGCTGCTAAATGTGTCTTGCCACAGCCGTTTGGCCCGATCAGAACAAGCCAACCATCGGGGTTTTGCGCGAATCGACTTGCTTCGTAGTATGCTTCTTGTACAGAAGGATGTATTCTTGAAGACTGTGTAATGAAATTTTCGAAGTTTTGCTTATGGAAAGCACCCAGATCAGATAGCTCAAGCAATTGTTGTCGTCGCTTTTCTCTTTTTTCAGCCTCTTTACATTCACAAGCAATAGGTTTGCCAAAGTTAGGATGACCATAGGGAACATCAGAACGCAGATATCCTGCTCCTTTGCATTTTGGGCAGATGCTTTTTGGTCCAACCGGAGAAGGGGTAGTTACCGGTAGAACCTGTTGTACGCGTTCGTGGACCTCAATCTCGCGCAAGGGTTGCTGGCTCATTCCTGCGGCAGCACGGGGATTGAGCGGCTGCGTATTACGCTGATAGTGCGGGACCTCCTGTGGCAATGCTTGGGGGGCAGGTGGTTGTGACTGCACGAAGCGCTCCTCGCGAAGATGGCGTGTCAGGGGCGACCTGGGTTCCGGTACTCGCGCCGGTGGGATAGGTGTATGCCGTGCGCCGAACGAGGTTTTGGCTTGATGTTGAGGCATGTTCCTCGCGCCTGACCAGTTGCTGTCCTGGCGGGTAGTGTAAGGCGTTCCCGGGTCTGTTTGGGGATAGCGCTGCGGGCCACTACTGACTTCAGTTTCCCAATCGCCATAGCTCATAGTTGCTTCGTCTTCGTCCCAATCCTCCTGCACATCTGCAGAGGGGGGGGCTGGGTACGTCTCATAGAAATCCCGGTCTACCTTTGGCAATGCTGCCTCCCGTGGGTAGGGGTCAGAGGGAGAGCGAATCTCGGAGCGACCGGTGGTAAGACCTGGCTCTTCTAGTGGCTGATCGCGGCGAGTATAGCTTGAACGAGTATCGCTATTGCTCCTGCGCAGCGGTTGATTGCTGGTACGCTGCGGCGGAAATTTAGACACTTGTCTTTGCCCTTGTTTCGCCATGCCGCGGTAGACAGTTTGTTGAGGATACGCCCTGGAAGGTGGCAGTTCCGGGTTGGTGGGTGAACCCGGCTGGCCCAGTCGTGCTGTTTGTTCAGGCAAGGGAGGACGCCGCATGTAAGATTGCCCTGGTCGCTGTGCTTGCGTGCCAATATCCTGCTGTGTTGAGCGTTGGTCCTGTGTCTGTTGACGGTGTGTGGCCGTTCTATTGATAATGTCATTCAGGCTTTCCATTACTGCCTGCCTTCCGTTTCCCAGCGCCTCAAAATCGCGCTGATATAGCTCCAATTTCGCTTATTGTGCTGCACTGCCTCTCGGAATGCTGCCTCGATCCACTCCTGTGGATACTGGTCGGCAGCATCTTTGAGTTGGTCAGCGATGAGCGGAGAGAGTAAGCCTATATTTTGCTCATATAATACAAAAATATTAGGACGTTCGACTTGAACCTGGACGGTACGGGCTATTTCAGTGCTATTGTTCTGTTTCCGCGCGCCGGCGGGTACCGCGATTTCGCTTTCCTGTTCGATTTGCTCTCCCTCGACATTGAGAAGACGCGCAGGAAGGATTTGACCTCCCTGTAGCTCGTTCACTACTTTACGGCTACGGGGTGTGTTAAAAAAATACCAATCAATAATCTCAGCTTGCTTGTCTCCTTCACTCACTAGTCGTAAGTGTATCCTCAAAAGGGTTCCGCGCGCAAGTGCCAATTCTAAACCCTGGTGCAAACGCTCCTCAGGTGGTCGGGGGTCACCCCTGCGTTTGAGGCTGCGCAACAAGACGTGGTCTGCCCGCAGATCATTGCCGCTCACGCAGCGCGGGTTGCCTTTTTTTTGTGCCAGGAGCCAAAAAAGGTGGAGTGTCACTTTTAGTTCGGCACTATCCTCGATTTCCGGCAAAAGTACCGTGAAAAATACTTCCGGTACATGCACGAGTGGATTTTTCCCTGATGGGAATCCAGCAAAACCTGTCATGATAATAAGTCCAATTGTGTATTTTATACGTTTTATGCGTTACTCCGATGGGGGAGTGAGCTCCAGGTCATGGAAGCGGGTCTGGCTGGCCTGAAAATAGAGACTGATTGTGCCAACTGGCCCGTTGCGATGTTTTGCGACTATGATGTCCGCGATGTTTTTGCGTTCGGTTTCCGGGTTGTAGACATCGTCGCGATAGATGAACATGACGATATCCGCGTCTTGCTCAATACTGTTGTGAGGTATAATATCGCCAGCTACAAAGTTGTGTAATTCGTCTACCGTTAAATCGTAGACTTCAGCTTCGCCGTCGGGATTTATTGCGATAATTTCATCCCAATAAACGTCGCTTTGTGCTAAACTGGTTAGCTTGTCACATTGGACAACCTGTGCCAGGCGACCAGCACGTTCACGGCTTAAGTTTTGCTTGTAGAGACCTGTACCGCAATAAGCGTTTCCTAAGCCAGCTTGCATTTGACGGCTTGTCATGCTGGCAGACTGCATGGCTGGAACAGCATAAAGCTGCCATACCTCACGAGGTAATACATCGCGATTGGTATTAGCTTGCCGTTGAGCAAGGTAATCGACAATGGCTACCTGGTGCACTAATTTTTTCTGACTCAATGCACCAACTTGTGTGATAAAACGCCCGATTTCATCTTTCCCGCTGACCATTACATGATACTGATCTCGTCCCTTGTTAACTTGAGCGTGCTGAGATAAGGTAGCGTTGATCCCAATGCGTAGCAAAAGTGATTGCACATCTCGAGCTAATTCAAGACTACTTGAAGCATAATAGATGTTAGCATAATGCTTTTTTCCGTAACTCAAGTTGATACAACCATCCGTAGACCAGAGGTGACACAAAAAGCGCGTGATTCCCTCAATCGGTTGAGCAAAAACTTGCCCAGGAACACGTTTTTCAAATGAACGTAGACCAAATACTCCCATCTTACTTAACCATTCAGTGATGGGATTGCGCACACCATGGGTGAGTCGTTGGTTTGCAGCTAAATATACCTGGTACCAATCACGCTCCTGATGAATACGTGGCACGACAGCATCTCCAAAAACGGCAGTTGCTAACCTTGCTACGGTTTCAGCTAACTCAAGTTCATGGGTAGTATATTGAATGGCGTGGCGAGGCAAGGTGCAACCATCGCCGATGAGGTGTCCAAGCAGCGCAAGCTCGTTATCACTCATGGTAGCTTGCATAGGGCCTGGTAGCCTGCGCGGTAGTGCTATCCTTTCGCCTCGAGATAGAGCGTCGAGCCTTTGCCAGCCTTGCATGGTCAAAAACTTATGGTTTGCTGTAGCGCGGATTGTGCGTCCCAAACGGGTTGTCAAACGATAAACGGGCTTACATCCGGTAGAGAAAGCATTGCTTACAGTGCGTGGCTCCAGGTGCCACGTATTGGTATTCAAAGCCAGTACGCGAAATTCCTTTTGCCCGACCAGCTGTTCAATTGGACAATAGTTGCCTGTATCAGGGAGATAGACTGGCGTATCGCCAGTGATACAGCCGCTTTCGCGAAGGTCTGACAACTGCGGTACTTTAGACTGGCGACTCTCCACGGCGCGTGAGAGCTGGGCCAGCGCCAGAACGGGCACGTTTAGTTCGCGCGCCAGGCTCTTCAGGTTGCGGCTAATCTCGGAGATCTCCTGCACGCGGTTCTCGTTGCGCTTGCCGCTTCCTGACATCGACTGCATTAATTGCAGATAGTCAACTATAATCAAATCAATGTTGCGCTCGGCATGCAAGCGTCGAGCCTTGCTGCGCATCTCTACTGTCGAGATACCAGCTGTATCATCAATCCAGATATTAGCCTCTGAGAGTGTACCCATGGCATAGACGATGCGCTCCCACTCGTCATCTTCGATCCAGCCGGTGCGCAAACGCTGCTGATCGATGGCCGCATCCATGGAGAGGAGACGCTGCACCAGTTGTTCTTTGCTCATTTCAAGGCTAAAGATGGCGACGGAGCGCTGGTGTTTGATGGCGGTGTTGTGCGCCATAGTCAAAGCCAGGCTGGTTTTCCCGATGGCAGGTCTGGCAGCTAAAATAATCAAATCGGACTTTTGCAGGCCGCCCGTCAGGTGATCCAGGTCGGTGAAGCCAGTGGGTACGCCGACGATGGTGCCGCGCCTTTCATGGAGCTGATCCAGTTTATTCATATATGCGGAGAGGATGTCGCGCAGCAGAGCGAAGTCACTACGCGCGTGGCGCTGGCTGATATTGAAAATCAACTGCTCGGCTTTGTCAAGGGCGACATCCGCGTCTTCCTCCTGGTAGGCGATGGCCGCGATCTGTCCGGCGGCTTCGATGAGACGGCGCAGAATGGCATTGCGCTCGACGATGCGCCCGTAATACTCAACGTTGCCGCTGGTTGGCACCTGATTGATGAGGGAGGTGATGTAGCTGGCTCCTCCGACATCTTCCAGCTTGTTGCGTCGCTCTAGTTCATCACAGATCGTGATGAAATCAGCGGGTTGGCGCTGCTCATAGAGCTGGAGGATGACCTCGTAGATGGTGCGATGTGCATCGCGATAGAAATCGTCAGGGAACAGAAATTCTGCCACCTGGACAATTGCCTCCGGATCAATAATGATGCTGCCGAGCACTCCGCACTCTGCTTCAATGTTCTGAGGTAATAGTTTCTCCACGTGTCTCCCCTGCCGTTTTGATGGTAATCCCTCTGCTAGTTATATTAGCACATTGGTTCGACTTTTGACACGTCACAAAGCGACATCTCGTCCAAAATTGTGCGCTTCAAAAGTGTACCTAATCTTTCTGTCGAAATCAATTGATGGGTATATTGGAGTAATGTGGATATGTGGATATGTCTGGTGTGTGTGCGTGCTTGAACTTTGTGGCAGGATGACATAACATAGGGTTTTCCCCCACTTGTCCACAATTTTGACGGGGTTATCCCTACTTATCCACGAATTTATCCACATACATATCCACAGAGAAAAGTCATGCGCAAAGCAGAGATTATGTCACTTGTCCATAGAGGGTAGACATTTGGAGATCATGCCTGTCATCCCTCGCTCCGCGAAGGATCTCTGCGGCAGTCTCGCCAGATCCTTCGCGGAGCGAGGGATGACAGGCATGATACCTCTCAAGCCCGCTCGCGGGAAGTCTTCTCTCCAAATGTCTACATAGAGGGAAGAGGACTTGACCCAACCAGATGAGAGGATTATTATAGCACAGAGAAAATTCACACTCGGGTTCAAGCTGGCCACCCACCGTATTACCAAAAGATAGCAATCATTGATTGGCTGGGGGCCTCGTAATACATAAAGAAGGAGTACTTTTCGAACCCCATGCCAAAGACAACAAAACGCGCAAGCACCAAGCGCGCAGCAAGAATAGCCAAAGCTCATGCCACTGAGCTGCCAAAATTAGAGGTCAAAGAACCTGCTAAAAGGGCTCCTGGTTATAAGCCCCCCAAACGAGGACTGGCCCGCTATCCCTGGGGTATCTTTTTGAGCGTCCTTATTATCGCACTAGGAATTTATACGCTCTACTTCTATCACGTCGGTCCTTTCGCACTGCCTCCCGTTAAGCCGAAAACCACGCCAGTGGCCAAAGTTTCGCCAACGCCGCTGGTGCCAACGTCGACTCCATCAACGACCCCTTCACCCTGTTTATCGATTGTAGGAAAGCTGACGGATAGTTCTGCCGGTCCGAGTGGCGCGGACTTCAATAAGATTACGCATACGTACAGTCAGGCTCCAGCGATGACGATAGATACCAAGAAGATCTATTGCGCTGGAATCAATACCAATCGTGGTTTGGTCGTGGTGGAACTCGATCCGCAACTGGCACCAAAAACTGTCAATAACTTTGTATTCCTGGCGCAGCACCATTTTTATGACGGGCTCAAATTCCATCGCGTCGTACCCAAGTTCATTATTCAGACAGGTGACCCTCAAGGAACAGGTCAAGGTGGTCCTGGCTACAAATTCAATGATGAGCCTGTACTGGCAAATTACACCGCCGGTTGTATTGCTATGGCCAACGCAGGCCCCAATACCAATGGCAGCCAGTTCTTCATCTGTGCAGCCGACGACACAAAGGCCTTGCAAAAATCGTATAATCTCTTTGGGCATGTTGTGAAAGGTATGGATGTCGTGCTCAAGATTCAAGGACCTGGCGATACCTCGAGTTCAAAGAATATTAAACCGGATGTTATCAACCATGTGATTGTGGTTGCAGCGCCGTAGATTGTAGACGAAAGGATAATTTGATTATGGCACAGAAGAGTTATAGCGGGCCACCTCCAATGGTGATCAACCCTGCTAAAAAGTATGTGGCAACGTTCCATACGGATGTAGGAGATTTCCAGGTGGAGCTATTTGCAGCGCAGGCTCCTCAGACTGTGAATAATTTCGTGTTTTTAGCGCGCGAGGGTTTTTACAATAATACAACATTTCACCGCGTCATTCGCGATTTCATGGCTCAGGGCGGCGATCCCACCGGTACAGGTACAGGCGGCCCGGGGTATAAGTTTGCCGACGAGCGCGGAGCGCTCTCTCTGAAACATGATCGCGCTGGTGTCCTGTCGATGGCAAATGCTGGCGCCAACACTAATGGCAGCCAGTTCTTCATCACTTTTGGACCAACGCCGCACCTCAATGGCAAACACGGGGTTTTTGGGGTGGTGACTTCAGGAATGGATGTCGTGCAGTCGATTCGTGAGCGCGATCCAGGCCGAGCACGTGAGCCCGGCACCGGGATTAGTTCGATTGAGATCACAGAGCAATAGGGGCAATATAAAGAGGAGCATGGGCAAGCGGTCCATGCTCCTCTTTTATTGCCCCTATTGCTAGCCTATGTAATAGGGGTGTTTTCTAGTTGCCAGCCACGCTCCCAGGAGACTGGCCAATCCACCGATGATGCCCCACACCAGGAGGAAGATCAGCGAAACTAATAAGCCACCTACCACTCCACCACTACCGGCTGTCGTAGTTGTACTGGCGCTATGTTGAACGCCAGGATAATTAGGAATATAGTCCGTGATAAAACTGAAGGCATACACGATAAGACCTGCGACAAAACCCGCCAGGAAGCCCAATCTGCGTTGCACGACGATCTTGCCCGCGATGAAGCCGGCGATACCTAAGATCAAGAGAGAGATGACAAAGGTCAGCACGGCATAGCCAAAGATGGTGAAGGCAAGGGCGCTTTTGACCGCTGTATCCTTTGCTATGTCATAGGCGTGATATGTGGAAGCATTCGCTAGCGTAATGGCGAGGCTTTGCGCTATACAGAATACTCCCGCAATAGCTCCGATGAGCAGTGCATTGCGAACACGATCTCGTGGAAGATCGGTAGTAGAGACTTCAGAGTCTCGCATACGGCCGCTCCCTTCAGTGGCTTACTTTGACCTGAGTGTAAACATTCGAATAGGTATTGATGAGTTCCCAATTGCTAAGTGGCCAATAGACTATAACAGCCTTGCCCACAAGATCAGCTTTCGGTACAAATCCCCAGTCACGCGAGTCATCGCTGAGCGGGCGATTATCCCCTAAGACGAAATATTCATCCATTGGAACTTTAATAGTTTTTCCGGAAGGGTTGTAGGCCTGGCTGATGTAGGGCTCATGCAGCACAACACCATCAACTTGAACCGTTGTATTATCCAGGGTCACGGTGTCTCCCGGCAGGCCAATGACCCGTTTGATAAAATCTTCAGAGGTATCGAGTGGATAATGAAAGACGATCACATCTCCACGTTCTGGGGCATGGAAGAGGTAGGCGATTTTATTTACCAACACATATTCATCGGTTTGGAGCCCTGGGAGCATACTAGGGCCGGAAACGCGATAGCTCTGAATTGCAAAGCGAATCACTAAAAAGATGATTAACGTCAATGCGATTGTTTCAACGATTTCTCTTGCTAAATGTGAACGTTGTTTCAAATCAAACCTCGTCTATGTTCATTATTGGGGTGTATAGCAGCATACACTGAAGATACTACGTTTTACCAAATTGAAAGTTGCTGATGTGTATAGGTTGGAAAACGACATAGCCATTAAAGATGTAACGACGGAAGTGCTGGTGTTTGAAAGCCATGATCCGCGGGAAATGGAAAGCCGGCGAAGAACCGAGCGGAAAGATATAGAAAGCATGCGGGTCCTTTGTGATGATACTCCAGTAAGGCAGATAGCGGTTGTAACCCTGCTCGATGTGATTTGTTACAACCGCGCAGATAATGCGCTCGTTGCTCTGGAAAGTAATACGATCGCAGGTCCAGTACTCTGAGTATATATGTGTTGCATGCAAACGCAGGAGGCCGGAAATCAACGCTTCCTGCTGCTGATTGGCCGCCTGTGTCGATGGGACAGTCTTCTCTGTATTGACAAAACCCATGAGCAAAATCACAGCAATATAGAGCAAGATCGTACCATTCATAGCCGCTAGAAGTTTGGCTTTCCATGACGATGTTGCGTTAAGGGCGCTGACATGTTCCCACAGCGGAGCAATTATGGCCGGAGTGGTAACAAGCAAGCAGAATAGATAGCGCGAGTTCGTCCAGGGATCCAGAGCTGAAACAGGGCTATAGGTAAAGAGTAAAATCGTCAAGCAAGCGCTTGCCAGAAGCATCAAGCGCGCGAAGTAGCGAATAGTGGTCTGACGTTTTACGGCGGTTGCACTTTCTTGAGCCTTATGCTGTAGCCTCCAGATGGCTCGAATATTCTGGCAGGCCGCAATGATCAAAAGCAAAAGGTAACCGGCAGTCCAGCTGCCCTGGAAAAGCGTGCAATCCAGACTAGTATGACTGAACAAGCCAAAGAGCGGTAAATGGCGGTCAAGGCAGATAGGATTGGCGCCTGTTGCGCTGGGAATACTGACCAGCAGAGTCCCTACAGCTTTTTGTACAAAAGGGATGTAATTGACAGCATTTCCTGTTACATCAGAATGATAGACACGTAAAAAATAGGATAATGAACTTTGATAAGATGACGCAGTGAAATTATAGATAAGCAAGGGGAGCACGCCAAGAAGAAAACACACGATAATGCATACCGGTGCCCAGGTGCGCCATTCACGCCAACAGAAAGTAACCAGCAGGAGGCCCGAAGTTAAGACAAATGGTATTACAAGCAGGTCCGTCCAGACGCTGAATCCCACTAAGAACCCCCAGACCCCATATACTACGAGGCGTCTCCAACGCTTGCGGTTGGAGATGTCGCGACTGTACGAAAGGGCCAGCCAGGTAGCAATAAGCAATTCAAGCGCGCCAAAAAGTAAAGTTTCAGGATAACCACCAATAGCTCTCAACTGTATCGACAGAATCTCTTGTGAGCCGAAACTGAGCAGGCAGAGAGTAACAAGGGCCAGGTTTCTGGTGAATAACAAGGCCGTGAGCAGATAGATACTGACGAGAAAAAGGGCGATGATGATAATCAGGGAAGAGTATGGCACCAAGGTAGGCCTCGAATGATCCCATATAACCCTGACCATAGAAGAAAATAGGGTATTCACCGCGATAGGCAATATGGCGAGCCATCAAACCTAACGTGCCTTCATCGCTATCTGTTGCGGGCCAACCCTGAGCTATAAGGATGATGCGCAGTACTATCGCGAAGAGTATGATAAAAAAAGCGCATAAACCATGTCTATTAATGTTGAGATGTTTTAAGAACATGCCAATCTACTGTTAATACAGAAAGGACGGTTATTGCCAGTGCTTAAGATAGCATACTAGCATACTTTCTGTATATAGACAAGCAAATTGTGCAGAAGAGGTTACCAGGGGCGAATGATAAGATTTCCCTGGGCAACCGCGTGTACAATGTCCGCGCGGCTCACGATGCCAACGAGCTTACCATCTTGCACGACCGGAACTCGTTTGATCTTGCGCTCCGTGAGGAGCAAGGCAATTTCGCTGACGGGAGTCTCTTCATTGACCGAGGTGACCTCAGTGCTCATAATGTCGGAGACGCGGAGTCCTTCCTTGTCGACCTTGCTGATAATATCGGCTTCTGTAACAATCCCGATAATATCGTTGCCTTCGTCGACCACCGGTAGGCCGCTGATGCGATGCTGGTCAAGCTGCTGAGCAGCTTCTTGAGCGCTGGCCTCTGACCTGATAGTGTAGACTTTGCGGGTCATGATATCTCGTGCGATCATCCTGGCACATTCCTTTGCGTGCTGAGAAAGTATAGCAGAGAAACTTCGTCGTTGTTATTCATGATACCATATCCATCGCATTTTTGATATTCAATCTGACCTTGCCTGCTGCTGATACTACACTACACCGGTGACATTGCGAAACGGTTGGGATTTGACCTGGTTGAAGTAGGAGCATACGCGTCGTCCATATCGCTGGCAGGCAGTGTTCGTCGTAGATTTGACAGTGCTGCCTGTATACGCTTTTTGAGGGTATTTTCCGAGGTCCTTAATGTCCGGGTCATCTCAGAAAGCGTCATGCCACTGTAATAATGCAGGACGATGACCGTTCTCTGTTTGATAGGCAAATACCTGATAGCCTGGGCGAGGTCCCAGTCTCGTTCCATCCGTCCCTTGTGGTCGTCTGCCACCTGGGCGAGAATGTCTATTTCTTGATCGGCCAGCGATTGACGTAGAAATGCTGTGGAGCGTGCCAGGCGGCGCTTGAAACTGATACATTGATTGACGACGATGCGCGTGAGCCAGGAGCGTAGAGCGCCTGCCTCACGCAAATCGGGAAGGTGCTGCCAAACCTGGATCAGAGCATCTTGCACTACATCTTCAGCTATGTCATGGTCTCCCACGATCATGTTTGCCGTTCGCAACATCGAAGAACTATACTGATTGACAATATCGTTAAAAGCTTCTTGCTCACCTTGCAATGCACGTGCTACAAGAGCTTGCTGCTCACTCTTGTCTGGTTTCTCGTACGCGAAGCCTACGTTTTCTGTATCTTGTAGTTCGGGCAGGTTTCTATCCTCTGCGCCGTTAGAACTATTAGTTTGGGGCTCTATAGTCAAAAGTGCTACCATATATTCGCGTTCCTTCAGATAAACGTTATGCAAACTTTGTACATAGTTATAACATGGAATAAACGATATTGCAAGGTGAGCAGTCACATGATTTTTGTTTTGAACAATGTTTGTTCAAGGTCGAGAGGCACGAGGCGTTTCTTGTTTCGCTTTGTTTAGGAGGAAGCATTGAGGTGAAAATAAAAAATGGAGAGGTATATATATACTCTCCATGGCTGGGGTGCAGGGATTCGAACCCCAATCGGCCGATCCAGAGTCGGCAGTCCTACCGTTGAACGACACCCCAATAGAACAGGCTGCGTACTTGCAGCCTGACAATTGTGAGGTGTATGATACTCCAACTTTTGCAAGATGTCAAGCAGTTTTTTGGGGGAACGGGGTTTTGTACTGTGCACACAGTGAGGGTCAGCGCGGCTTCAAGTCACGTGACCCTCACTGTATGCACGATGAAAGGGACGCGTTCAATCGGCTAAAGCCTCGGCACGCCGTTCGCCACGCGAAATCACATCGCGTCTTTTGAAGCAAAACCAGTAGATGGCGCCGACTCCAAAGAGGATAATGAGTGAGAACTCAAAAATCGGGATCTTGCCGATGATGTTGAGCACAGGGATACTGGCCCAGGAAGTGAAGACAAGGTTTAGCGCCGGGTTAGTATAGACGCTGCGGAGGCCGCCAAACCAGAGGAAGTTGATAATCATCAAGCCGCCGTAAATCAATGCTAACACATTGATGAGCATTCCCCGTGGCGCGTTCTTCTGTGGATTTCTCGTCTCTTCCCCGAGCGTGCCTGCCGTGTCGAAGCCATAGATCACGAGAAACGGTACTCAATTGACTTTTTTCTATCTTGTGTCAATGGCGAAACACGTATCAATCCCCTGCTTTTAGCCTCTTGATGAGAGTATAGCACAGGAGAAAAAGCAATGACCAATCAGGAAATCACAGGCATTGACCAGGGACCAGAGGATTACAGAGGGTCCCTGATGAAGCACTCAAGTACTTTGCCGATCAGATACCCGGCTGGTTAGATGACACGCCCAGGACTACCCCCGATCAGGGTATAGGCGATTTTAGACGCTAAGGCATCTCTCACACCATACCAGGGAGTACCACGCGTATTCCCTGGTTTCTTTTTGCCCTCCAGATGCGCCCGACCTTTTCTGCTACTTGCATCTGTTGACATGGCCCACGGAATATAACATTTGTTTTGCGCTGTGCGTCCCCTTCCGCGCAGACCCCGAACGGACGCGATGCCCCCGCAGGTTTGACCCGGCTTGCGGGGTAAGCAAGATAGGAGCAGCAAGCTCCTATCTTGTTTTTTAGTCCTACGAAACAGTACTTATAAATGCGGTGAGTACGGCGTTCGCAAGGGAGACTAACAAAAGCTTGTTTGTTTGAAAGACGGGCTAGCGCGTCGTTGTTTTTGCCTGCTTCTTCTGCACGATCTGAACCCCAGGAACAGACCGCCAGAAATCAAGATCTGCTTGCAGCCGCTTTTCAGCCCTACATTGACGTACCCACGCAGCTTCAGCCGGTGACATATACTGAGTCCATGTTTTCCATTCTATGCCCTGGCTTGCAAGGAACTCTTTCAAGCATCGATGATACGTGACTGCATCCACGTAAATACTCTCGTTGTCAGTGTGTGCTATCCAGTGCAATTGACTTGCGATCCATCCTAAAGCCAGAGGCGCCCGGCTTGCTGTCCTCATGTTTTCAATACCTCTCTTAATCATAATGTGACAATGAAAATGTCCTCATTTCATCTTTTCTAACACCACTCCGGTGTGGACATGAGCGCGACAGCCTCTTCTTGTTTGCCTTCTCGAAAAAGCTGTAAAATGCGTTCCGCGCCGATCTCCATACGTGCAGTAATGCTCTCATGGCTGGCAACGATTGCCAGCCCATACAACCCTTGATAGGCTGCTTGTTCCTCTAACGCTTGCTGTTGTCTGAACTTGGCTACTTCACCTTCAGCCATGACAAGGCATCCTTTCCCTGTGTACTATTGTCGGTTACTGTCGCTTATGGTATCTTTCAATGTAAATGTTAATCCTCCGGCAAAACGTAGGGAACGCCCAACCAAGAGCATAATCAAGCCTGTAGAGTGACAGAATGTTATGACCTAACAGGTACATAGAAGCAAAGGCAGGGAACGACAAATGTGTTACCATCACGGACAAACGATAAGGGAACACAGGATAGCTAAGAAAATGACGTTATCACAATTAGCGTCAAAATGGCCTTCCCGGGAAGAGAACGGGGTTAATGTCCGGTATGTGCAGGATGTAGAAGCAGGCAATAAACAAGTAACGAAGGTGGAAACCTTGCGGAAGCTTGCATCACTCCTAGACATCCCATTATGGAAATTAGGGTTAAGCGAGTATAACCCGTTTAGCCCTGCTGACTTACCAGGAAAGGGAAAATACCTCTACGATGAGACGTTAGATGCAATTGAGACGCTTATCGACAATGCATGGATGTTAAGACAGACCGCTTCTTTTCCCGTCGTCACTAAAAATATTGAAAGGCTTGAAAGGTTATTCGAGTATATAAGTGTTTATACTTCCCATCAATCAAGGCAGGAAGTACGGTACAACACACTATATGCACAGCTTCTGAGGTTGAAAGGGATGGTTTACGTAGAAGAAAGAAATGAGGTAGAAGCTAACCGTGCGTTTCATACCATGTACAAGGTTGCAGACGCAATAGATGACCCGGTAGCCCTGGCACTCGCTTGTATGGGTATAGGCACCGGTTATACCAGGGTAGGCAACCATAAAGAGGCCATCAGGCATTTAGAAAAAGCCCGTGACTACACATTTGAAACGAGCAGGCAATTATCGGGTCTTGTCACTGCATTTTTAGCGCGTTCTTATGCAAAGGACGGGGATACCTACCACTTTGAAAAAACCATAGACACATCGTACAGGATTGCAAGGAACCTGGGAGAGGCATATGGGGACGGCACAGATTTTTGCAGACATACGTTAAGCGACATATTGGAAGAGAAAACAAACGGATACATAGAATTGGGGTTAGGAAAGAAGGTTATTGACATGCAAAAAGAAATAGAGCAGCAAATAAAGCAGGATAACAATAACTACCTGGATGCATGGATGCCTTTAGACTATGCACAGGCTTACCTGACCATGAACCAGATAGAAGCAAGTATGACCAGCCTGTATGATTTTTATGAGAAGATGACCAAGCAATTGCAATCACCGCTCGTGTTCGCAAAAATAAATACCCATATGATAAAAATAGCCAGAAAAGGTTATAATGATGTAAAAGCAGTAAGGGAATTTAAAGAGAGATTGCACGAGACGCGCCCGACAGGATTTAACCCCGGCTAAAAGCTTCTGCCTCTCCTACTCACAAGAGAGAGGCTCTTCCCCGTGCTTGCGGAAGCCCAAGTCGCTGAGGACCTCGGTCTGCTCGGTCCACGCCGTTCCAACCTCCTGGAAGTGTTGGTCATGCGTGTTGGCCGTGGCCCACTTCCAGTCAATCACCTGCCCTTGCGGGGTAATCAACCAGCAGAGTTTGACCCCGACAATCCAGCGGTGGTTACTTTGGCCTTTCTTGCCCACCTGTGCGGGACTGCGCCCTTCCCGAATCGGGTGGATCAATTCAATGCCGTAGCTATCGATCACACTTTCTTGCTGGGGAGCTACCAACAACTGGTCCGTCAAGGGTTCATACTCGGCCAACAAGCGCAGCAGCCGCGAACACTCCGGCAACTGCGGAAACAAGTGCAGCCCAGTCTCCTTTCAGCCAACGATAAAAGGCGCGATAGTGGACGCCTTTCAGGGTAAACAGGATGCCGATGGTCACAATTTCACTCGGATACGAGTTGGCGTTTTTGCGCTTGTTGACATGCGCCAGTTTGTCGTCTACCATACAAAAGAGTCGAATGATTATGTCTTCGGTTCGCATGAGGTTGTGCTCCTTTTCGCCATGATTTGCTTCTTGGCTCAAGCATCGCACAACCTACTTGCTTTTTCAACCTTCCTCCTTTCAATTAGCAACATTGGTTATATTCTATGATAAGAGTATGTATATTTGGCAATAGGAGTAAGCTTATGTGTGGCTACCGTTTTGTAAATAGGAGATCTTTGCCATTTGTGTTCCACAGGACATACAATATTTTTACGAACCAAAGATATAGTCTCAGGATGCTGGATATCTTCGTTCGTCTAATTTGTAGTTGAAAGGGATAGTTCAATGCGAAGTAAAATAACAGTAATTGGCGCAGGTTTTGTGGGTAGTACATTAGTGCAGCGCCTGGCAGAACGCGACTACGCCGACGTGGTAATGTACGACATTATTCCCAATATGCCGCAGGGGAAGGCATTGGATTTGCTCCAGGCGGGACCTGTGCTTGGCTATGACTCGCTGGTCACAGGCACGAATGATTACGCCGATACTGCAAACTCTGATATCGTCGTAATTACCTCTGGTTTCCCACGTAAACCAGGAATGTCCAGGGATGACCTGGTAAAGAAAAACCAGGAGATTGTGACGCAGGTGACTGAGAACGTTGTCAAGCATTCACCGGATAGTATCTTGATTATGGTCACCAACCCATTGGATGCTATGGTGCAACTCGCGTATCACATCAGCGGCTTCCCACGTAATCGCGTGATAGGAATGGCTGGAGTGCTGGATACAGCACGCTTCCGGACGTTCATTGCCCAGGAGTTGGGCGCCTCAGTGCGCGATGTGCAAGCTTATGTGTTGGGCGGCCATGGTGATACGATGGTTCCTCTTGCTCGTATGTGTACCGTGGCGGGAGTCCCTATTGCTCAATTGCTCCCGGCAGAGCGCATCGAGCAGATTGTGCAGCGCACGCGCGATGGTGGGGCTGAAATAGTGAAGTTGCTAGGTACGGGCAGCGCATATTTTGCACCATCGGCTTCTATCCTGCAGATGGTCGATTCTATCTTGCTTGACAATAAAATGATTATGCCATGTGCAGCCTATTTGCAAGGGGAATATGGGATCCGAGATCTCTTTGTTGGTGTACCGGTTAAGCTTGGAGTGCAGGGTATGGAGGAGGTCATCGAGGTAGAATTAGATGAAGGCGAACGCGCTCAGCTGCAGAAGTCTGCTGACGCTGTAAGAGAACTCATCAAGGTGATGGGAATATAAAGAAAACAAAAGAAGAGGATAACCGGTCAGGAATGGTTATCCTCTTCTTTTATTTCTCCCTTACCCATACCCGCGATAACAATAATATACTCTCCGCGCGGTTTTGATTGTGTGACCGCTTCCAGCAGCGAAGAAAGTGTTCCGCGTTGCACTTGCTCAAACATCTTTGTCAGGTCATTGGCGATAGCAGCTTCCCGGTCGCCAAAGATCTGTAGAGCATCGCGCAGGAAGCCTTCGAGGCGATAGGGACTTTCATAAAAGATGAGTGTGTGAGGTGATGCTTTATCGATAGCCAAAAATTTGCATCTTGCCACCGATTTGCGGGGAGCAAAGCCGCGAAACGTAAAGCTGTGAACAGGTAGACCTGAAAGAACTAAAGCGATCACGAAGGCTGTTGGTCCTGGAATCATCGTCACATCAATCTGAGAGTTGATCGCTCACCGTACAAGTGTGAAGCCCGGGTCAGAGATGCCTGGCGTTCCAGCATTCGTCACCACAGCGACCGACTTTCCCTGTTTTAGCAAGGCTTCAATACGCTCACCGGCGCGCTGTTCGTTATGCTCATGAAAGGCAATCTGTGGTTTGTCAATCGCAAAGTGCTTGAGCAGCAAACCTGTTTTGCGCGTATCTTCACTGGCGATGACGTCAACTTCCCGCAATGTCTCGAGGGCGCGCAGCGTGATATCAGTGAGATTTCCTATCGGAGTGGCAATCAGGTACAACATTGTGTCATTGTTCCTTTTCTGGCCGGTCTCTCTTGTCTTTGTGAAGTTTCTCTAGCTTAGAGAGAACATCGAGGCGTTTCACTTTGAGGGTATGTGTGCGGGGAAAATCCTCCTCTGGCCAGATAGTAAAGCCGTGTATCTGTTGATGGGAGGCGAGTTGCTTGTTGGCTTGCTGAATGACTGTTTTTGCTTTGCTCGGGTCTTCCAATAGCAGTACTGCGTGTACTTCTGGTCCCTGGCCTTGATGCATGAGACCAAAAACTGCCGCGTCTTTGACCAGGGGGTTAGCCTGCAGGATGTTTTCTATATCTTCTGGATAGACATTGAGGCCATTGGCCAGCACGATGAGATTTTTCTTACGTCCCTTCAGGTAAAGGTTATTTTTTTCATCCATATATCCAAGGTCTCCCGTGTAATACCATCCATCTTTAAAGGAAGCAGCCGTAGCTTCTGGATTCTTCCAATAGCCTAATGACACATTTGGGCCATGAACCAGTATCTCGCCGTCTTCAGCGATGCGTACCTCTACTCCTTTGAGGGGTTTGCCGACCGAATCCAGCGTATGATCGTGATAAGGAGTCGCGGAAATGATGGGAGAGCATTCTGTTGTACCATATCCCTGCATGACGCGGAAGCCCATGTTTTCCCAGCGCTGAGCGAGTGTGGGAGGTAAGTACGCACCGCCGCTGACAAAAAAGCGGAAGTGGCCTCCAAAGCGTTTATGCACCGTTCCAAAGAGGAAGCGACGCCAGCCAAATGGCAGCATTGCCGCGATTCTAAGAAGTTGTTCGAACTGTTTCTCTCTCTTTTGTCGCCTTACCTCTCTTTCAATGCCGTTGAGAAAGAGTTGAAGAGCCTGTGGAACCAGAACGCTACAGGTTATCTGTTGTGAAGAGAGCAGTCTGAGGAGCGTATCAGGTACGAGCGAACGAGCATAGACGATACTTGCACCACAGTAAATGAGAGCGATCTCAACGGTGAGCTCAAACATATGGCTAAGCGGCAAGATTGAGAGCGCGCGATCTTCAGCGGTCATATTGATAAAAGTTGCCGCCGCGGTCGCATTGCTCGCTATATTGCCATGACTTAGCATGACACCTTTGGGTTGGCCAGTAGTGCCCGAGGTAAAGACAACTTCGGCGAGATCATGTTCATGGACCTCCGGCAGTTTTGCCGCGTCCATTGTTGCTTGTGGTAGGGCATCCAGATCAACCAGGGGAAGGGAGGACTGCTTCAGACCTGCAAACTGTTTCTGCGTGGTAATGAGGGATTTAGCATCTGTCAATTCAGCAATGCGCAGTAGAAAGTCTTCCTTTGAATTGACGTCCAGGGGAACGATGACTGCACCTACCAGGAGTGTTCCCAGGTAGGCAATCAGCCAATCGGACCTGCTAGGTGACCAGATAAGGAGGCAATCGCCTTTCTCTATGTGGAGCTGCTGGAGGTGGCCGGCAAAGCCCTGGACCCGCTCGAGCACTGTACGATAGGTGAGGGTGGACATGCGTTCCCCTTCGATGGGTTCGATGAGCGCAATACGGTTGCCGAATCGTTCGGAGGCAGTAGAGAACAATGCGTTGATAGTCAGCATATGCTTTCCTCCCATGATAAATGATCGAGTTTTTGAAAGCGATCAAAAAAAATAAATACTACCGATGGATGATGCCTAGTATAGAGGAATTAGCAAATTATTACCAGTGTAAAGAATGATGCTGGCAATCATTGCGGGCATTGGTAGCCAGCTAGCTATCGATGCCGCAACACCACAATAGGCGAGGTTAACACCAGCGACAGTTCATGGAGAGGGATATCAAGCATAAGAGACATATTTAATTGAATTCGAGCCCTTTTAACATGTAAAAAGAGCTATTATAAAAATAATACTTCGTTTCTTGTTTTGCATTACTTTAGTTATGTATGATAAATAGAATGATACTATCGAAATCATTGACTTCTATTGATCATTGTGCTACTATGATAGCTGTGATGTATTGTTTCGTAATTTCATGTTTTCAGAAGTATATTGAAACTTTTAGGAACCACTCTTTAGGTCGAGTGGCTAATAAAGGTTTTATGCGTCTGCAATAGTCAAAAAGTGGGAGTAAGCTCTGTTCAATTACTGCCCAATTGTCTGTTATATAAAGGAGTCAAAATCGATTTTGATTCTTTAATATACGGGACTTTTGACCAGACATTAACAAGTCGAGGTGAAAGAAATCACTTGAAAGGAAGTATGACTATGCCATCATCCCTGGAAGCTGCAAATGTAGGTAAGGCTGTCGCAGCGAGAGTCGGGTCAAACATTCGAGAGGTCCGTACCAAGCTTGGCATGACCCAGGCTCAACTAGCTGCACCAGAATTTTCCATATCGTATATCTCTGCCATTGAAAGAGGTAAAATTCGTCCATCCCTTAAAGCGCTGTCTATCCTTGCACGCCGCCTGGATGTTCCCCTAACGTTTTTATTAGAAGGTTCACCTGCTGGTGCTGCCGAAGCGAGGGCTGTGGGTTATTCCCCTGCCGACTCAGGACCTGATCAGAAAATTGATGTTGATTTACTCCAGGCAAACGTTCTTATACAACAAGGTGCTTATGAAGAGGCTAAGGGGCTATTAGCGCCTATCCAGGCGGAGCGTATTACAACGGATCAAGTGTATCGATTATACCTGTTGCGAGGTCAGATACATCTGGGTACGAACGAGTACCAGGAAGCCGTGGTAGATTTACGATCCGCGGTGACGCAAGCTGAGGGCTTGAACGATAGTGAATCGGTTGAACGCGCCCGCAACTTACTCGGTAGAGCCTACTTCTTGTTGTATAACTACACGCTTGCGATGGAAAATCATCTCCGCAGCAATACTGCTATCGAAAATAGTCAAATCAATGACCCCGTATTCGCGCTCGATGTATACAGTAATTTAGCCAACGACTATTTCCGCCAGGGTGATTTAGAAAAAGCTGTGGCCTTTTATCATCGCGCATTAGATATGTTCGATGGTTTGGATCGCGACAGTAAGAGTTTTGCGCAAAAGTACATGGAGATCAGCCAGAATTATAAAGCGGTTGGTAAGCTGACGATGGCGCGTGAATATGCCATGCGTAGCCTGGCTCTCTACGAAATGCGGGATGAGCAGAGACTTGTCGGTCTCACCCATCAGCGTTTGGGCAAAACCCTGGAGAAGCAGAACAACCTTGATGAGGCGGAGCAAGAATACAGACGGGCCATTGCCATTGAACATGATCTCAATGATGCCGTTTCGGCTTCAACCTGTCATACATCACTGGCGGAACTTCTTTTAAAGCGTGGAAAAACAGAAGAGGCAGAGAAAGAGGCCCAGGAGGCCTTGACATTTGCGCGTGCAAGCGGAGATGCTCAGACGCATGGACAGGCTCTTATTGCGCTAGCCCAACTACGCCATGAGGCAAAAGACTATGCCGCTGCTGATGAGCTGTTCACCGAAGCTCTCAACCTGCTCGATTCGTCTCAAGCCCACGAAATTGCGGCGAGTGCGTATTTCCGCTATGCCAATCTTTTAGAGGAGCGCGGCGAAGTACAGCGCAGTTTGAACGCTATTAAAAAGGCGTACGAGCACCAGCGTCAAGGGAAACGCGGCGATATCGAATAATCGAATATTGATGTGACGTAACGAGTGTCCACCAGTACGCCCCTACGAAGTATAATGATTTATACATGAACGTAGGGGCGTACTTCGTTGCGTTTCACCTATAATTTGGGTACAATTTGCAATGGTAGTAATTAACTCTCTATTTAGTGAACGACAGCCTGTCTCTATGCATACCCATGGTTGGATGTAACGTGTGGTATGCGACCAATCAGGCAGTGCGGAGGAGATTCGTATGCCCTTTACGGCACACGACCTGAGGTATCACGCGGACCAAACCTATCCAGCCTTGTATGCACACTTGAGTCGGCATGCACAACGTTCTTTAGATGCACTCAAATATGATCCAATTGAGCTAGACATGGTTATAGGACATGTCATCGAGCAACTTCTACGGATAGGCCTCCTTGGCGGTGAAGATAGAACGCCGCTCACTGTCCTCGATGGGCTGAGCAACGCCCAGTTCTACGCCTTCCTCAATCGGAGTGTTCGCAACAAAGCGATCGACCGACTGCGTAAAAGAAGGCTCCAAATAATGTATGCCACAGATGTCGAGGGAACAGAAGGGATGGAAGCAGAGGATGATCCGCTGAACGAGGCAACAGAAGCGGTTGGTGGAGGGGTGCCCTTTCCTACCCCAGAAGAGACCTCGCTTGCCCTGGCCTCGCAACAAGAGCTACGCAACCTCCTCAAACACTGTGCCATCATGCAAGCGCTTGAAGAGTATGACGCGACTGAATTGCTCCGCGGCCTCCTCGAAGAGCTACCACGGAACGCGCTTTTCAACAGTAGTGAAGCTATCGCTAATGTGAGCCAGCATAAGGATCACGCGCACAAAAAAATACGCCATTGTCTCCAACAGCAAAGTACTAATTTGACAGTCATTGTTGCCTTGCGTTTGACAGAATATGGAGTATATTCTACGAACTCTCAAGAGTTTCTCGTGGATATTCAGACCCTGGCGCAGGATGATCTTTCCGTAGATGATGTGCGGTTAGGCCTGAATAAACTGGTGGTTGAAGGATTACTTGAATGGCATGAGGATG
>WNFJ01673444.1_pt4 | contig 25986 bp, 20 predicted proteins | sample 5400461 | NCBI WGS metagenome assembly WNFJ01 (sample SAMN13153349, study PRJNA577476) | soil metagenome | isolation source: 115 cm saprolite on Douglas fir-dominated hillslope | place: USA:California | collected 2013-09-17
CGAAAACCGCATCAAATTCCGGATCGTCCACGTGGACGCGCTGGCCATTTGCATATTTCAATTCCATTCCGAAGTCCTTGAAGATTTTCAGCCCTTGCGCGCCGTTCTTGACGTCCTGCTCCAGCCGCTCCGCCACGCGCTTCCCGAATCCTGGGGTGTTCAGGTCGTCGTAACTCATGTTTGCGAACACCACGAAGCGGTCCGGATATCGCCCCTTCATCACTTGTACCGTATTCTTCAGCCGCTCTCCCGTTCCTCCGCTGAGATTCACCATTACCCGCAAATTGATGGTGTCCATTTCCTTGACGAGCCGGTCCACTTCTTCCGCGGTGGGATTCCAATGATGGCTGTGAATATCAATGAAAGGAAATTTGGCCCGCTCGATTTTGTGTTCCTTGGTAACCAGCGTGGACTTTGGCTGGTATTCCTCGATGGTCGGCGTCGCCTGGCTCTTCTGCGAAGTTTGCTCTTGCCCGGTTATCGCCGTCCATGGCCGTGCTAATAAGAGTCCGCCCAATATCAAGACAACAAGAAGGAGAAGAGTGAAACTAAGCCCGGATTTCATAACACCCCTTTGTTTTTTGAACATCCGGCTTATCTTCCCACAGGAAGGCGCCCGAGCGCCGGGGAATCCTCTGCTAGAATCGGTGCGATGCCGCTGTCCAGGCTGGTCCGTTTCGTTTTGCTCCCCGTGCTTGGTTTGATTGCCGGCTTTCTTGCGCTGGCCGTCGCCGTGCCCCTCGAACCGCAAGTTCCCGCGCCGCTCATCGCTCTTTTCTCACCAGGCCTGAAGCTGGCCGAATTTGTCACACCGGAAGCCGGAAAATCTTTCGCCTGGACGTTTGGCTGGTTTCTGCGCATCGCCATCGCCGCAAACGCCGCTTTCTACTTTGCCCTTTTCGCCCTGCTAGCCAACGTTGTGCCTCGTCTCCGCTCCAAATAGAATTTCACACCAGAGTTGATTCACACCATTAGGAACGGCGGCGCACTGCAATAAGCTTGACAGATTGCGCTTGTTCCGCCGGTACACAATATTCGGAGCGCGCATTTTGCTGCACGCCGCAGCTTAGTGGAATTTCAGTGATGGAACGAAGGTAAGAATCGAAGCAAAAATGACTGACAGGGAGGGGCACAACTCTCCCAAGCGCGCCCCCACCCGTCAACGAGCCAAAGGTGACAATCAACCGCACGGGGATCATGTCATTGACTGCGGCGGCTCGTTCAGATTGTCTTTGGCCGTTCTGCGCTAGTAGTGTCGCGAGGCGCCAATTCGTTTCACGCCAAGAGTCCCAAGAGTGAGGGCTATCAGAATGTGAGCTTCAGGCCGAATTGGAGTTGCCGCGCGCCCGAGGTTGCATCGGCACGCCTCACTTCGGAGGTCGATTGCCCAAAGGTGCCGGGATCGAAAGTGAGATTGCCTGGCTGGCTAAATTGCGTGCGGTTGAAAAGATTGTAGGCTTCCGTGCGGATTTGCAGGCCCCAGCGTTCGCCCATGTGGATAGTCTTCTGCAAGACCATATCCCAGTTGTTGATCCCGGGGCCGCGGAAGGTGTTGCGCCCAAGATTTCCCCCACGATCGAATGGCGGGTCAGGAAAGGAAGCCAGGTTTGGTCCGGTCTGCGTGCGTGGGCTGATTACCGGTAACGGCGTTGCGGCGCGAGTGAAATCAGGACGTTGCGGCTGTCCAGTGTGGGCGGTGTCCAAGTTCGTGAAAATATCAAAAGGAAGGCCGCTGGAGAAAGTCGAGATGCCTGCCAACTGCCAACCCTCAAAAATCCTGGCCATGGGGCCGTCGGCTAGATGAGCGTGCCCTCGGCCGAGCGGAATTTCCCAGGTGTAATTGAGGACCAGGTGCTGCCGAACATCAAAGTCGGAATTCGCGCGTTCCGCATTCAGATCGAATGAGTTTCGCGGAAAACCTTGATTCCCGGCGGTCGGCACCAGCGGGTCAGAGGCATTGTCAATGGCGTGCGACCAGGTATAGGCCGCCTGGATGGCCAAGCCGCCTGACAGGCGTTTGGTGACGTTGGCCTGCAGCGCATGGTACGTCGACCAGCCCTGGTTGTTGAAGAGTTCCGCGTGAAGGAAGGCGTTATTGTTGACCGCATCGAACGGCAGTATCCCGGATTCGGCGCCGAAATAGAGATTGTTGAACTGCAACACCGATGGTGGCACGCCGAGAGCTTCCAACTTCGCCACCAGCGCAGGTTGCGGAGGGTTGCCGTCAACCAGACGGAGCAGGCGCGTCCCTCGCGATCCCACGTAGTTTACTTCGACAAGGAGATTGCGCGGCAGTTGGTGCTGGATTCCGAAGACCCAGTTTTGGCTGTAAGGCATGCGCAGGTGCGGATCAACAATGAACGGCAAAACGCCGGTCCCATCGGCTACGGTAGCGGTTGGCGTAAGCGAGGGTGGTAAAGTGACAGCGGAAACGGGAGGGCCGATGGGTAAGGCAACCCGTCGGGGTCGGGACTTGCGTGGAGCTGCACGGCGGCGGACTGAAGCTAAAGAATGCTTGGAAAAAGACTTGTTGGAAAGGTGGGTTTCCCCGCGTGAGTCCGAGCAACTGGCCGAACACCCGGTCGTGGAAGATGCCATAACCTGCGCGTATGGAAGTTTTGCCCTGGCCGAGCGGATCCCACGCTAACCCGATCCGTGGCTCGAAGTCATGCCAGTCGTTGCTGTAGAGCGGAGGCAACCCCTTATCTCTCTCACCGGCAATCAGGAAAGTGAAGGGAGCTGGGCCACTAGGATTTGCGAAGACAGTAGAAAGCAGATTGTTCTCCTCGTAGGGGACCCCATTGAACTGATAGCGCAACCCATAGCTGAGAGTCAGATTCCGAACTATTTTGAAGGAGTCCTGCACAAACGCGCCGAGCTCCGGTTGGCGAAAGCCGCGGGGATCATCGGGCGTGCGGAGGCCGGTTTTGTCAAGAAACTGCGCCTGAGTTTGCGACCCGACCGCGCCAAACAGAGACCAGACCACGTTTTGCAGCGAAGTATTGGAGTCCACCGCTGCATTGCTGGTTTGGAAGGCGGGCACGCCGAAGTTGGAGAAATTGTTAAAGTCCAAGGTAGTGCGTGCAAGGAATTCGTTTGTGCTGTTGGAATAGACCTTGCGGAATTCTAACCCGGCCTTCCATGTATGGTGACCCTTCACCCAGGTGACGTCATTCCCGACGGTATAGGTACCGCTGAATCGCCTCGATCCATCGCGGTCTACCTGAAGCAGGCAACCAAAACCAGAGATACCCGGCATAGGGAAATCTTGCGCCCGGCCAAAAACGTCTGTGGGCCCGAAGCTGTTGAAGACATTCAGACCCTGGCAAGTCAACGGGAAATTGACGCGGTTCGCACCCAACCGAAAGTCATTTACCACCTGCTGACCGAGCGTGGATGTCAGGTGGAGAGAAGCATCCTGCCTGCGCTGCAGGGTACCAGTGCCTCCCAAATCAGGGAGAAAATCGGTGTGCGCAAAGTTGGGGTCTTTAAAGCGGTTGAAGGTATAGCGAACCATCAGAAGTTCGCGGGACGCGAAGTTGTGATCTACGCGGCCAGTCAGGTTGTCTCCAGTAGAGTCCGTCCTGCTGGGAAAGTACAGGAGACTGCGGACATCATCGACTTTGCGTCCATTGGGAGCCGGATAGAGCGCAAGGATCCGCTTGATAAGCGGATCCAAAGGCAGTCCGAAACTGTTGTTCGGCGAAGAGCTCGTGCTCACGTCCACCGGTACAGGAGACGGCAACGGGTTCCCGTTGGCATCGCGGGTAGTGCTGAACAGCCCTTGTTTGAACTCAGGCGTGGGTACAACGCTCGTGTTCGTCAGAGTCGTGACGAAGCGCTGTCCCTCGTAGTTCGCAAACCAGAACGTTTTGTCTGGCCTGATGGGCCCTCCCACAGAGCCTCCAAAAGTGTTGCGGACGCAAGAATCCTTGGCTACTACTTGCCCGGCGGAATTCACCTGGTGATTGAAAAAGTCGCGTGCGCCTAACGCGTCATAACGCCCAAACCAATAGACGTCGGAGTGAAAATCGTTGGTCCCTCTCCGAGTGACAATGTCTACGACCGCTCCCGTGTTGCGCCCAAACTCAGGCAGCAAATTGCTGGTGATTACGCGAAATTCCTGCACCGCATCAGGATTCAGGGAGGTCAGTCCAGGCTGTGGCTGCGATAACCCAGGAATCTCAGCGTCATTGTTGTCTGTGCCGTCCAGCAGGAAATTGTTATTCCGCTCGCGGGAACCATTCACTGACAAGCCCTGCAGCAGAGAATTGCTCTGGATCGTGCCCGGCGAAAGCAAGGCCAGTTGATAGGGGTCTCGCAACACCATAGGCAGGCTGGAAATCTGCTGGGACGTGACGACGTTTCCGATCTGCGCGTCGTTCAAGTCAACGGGAGCAACGGATTCTCCCGTTACTGTCACTTTTTCTGCGACGCTGCTCGGTACGAGTGTGGCATCCAGATTTTGCACCTGGTCGACGGTGAGCTCTACCTTCGAATATTCCACTGTCTTGAAGCCCTGTATTTCGACGAGAACATCGTAGATTCCAGGAACCAGGTTCGTGATCCGGTAGGTGCCGGACCCATTTGTGAAGACACTGCGCGAAGCGTTTGTTGCCTTGTTCTTTGCTGTTACCTGGGCCTGCGGAACCACGCCACCTGTACTGTCCTTGATTGTCCCTGTTATCGATGACGTCTGAGCTATCGCTGATGGCGCAAGGAAGGACAGGAAAAGAAGGGGAATCGAAATACGAATACGCTTAACCATGGGACTTCTCCCCGGCTGGGATGACCGTTACTCTTCCAGATTCCTCAAGTCCAGGAACGGTTGCTTGGGAGAAAACGATGTTGCCCGGCCATGATCGCGTCTATCGTCATTCTCGCCGTACTGGATCAAGGAAGATCGAGTTCGAGGGCATAGATGTCGCTGCCGCCCCGGCTGATGATCGCCATCACGGAGCCATCCGGCGCAAGCCCCACAAACTGGCAGCGGCTCGCACCAGTTGCAAGGACGGTTGCAAAATCCATCACACGCTCTGCCTGGGTCTCCGCGGGGCGGACCCGGTAAATCGGTTCGCTCGGCCCTAAGATGTCCTCAAAATAGAGATGCTGCGAATCACGCGACCATGTCAGCGCGCTGAACGAATCACCGTGCGCCATCTCTTTCCAGCGGCGGGTCTGGAAGTTGAATAGCATCACCTTTTCCCAGTTTTCTGTGAGCGCAGCGAGATACTTTCCGTTGGGCGCCCATCGCGGGTACATCAAGCCATCCGAACCCGGCAACTTGGTTCTCTCGCGAGTCCCCATGTCCAGTACATAAATCGCTCCATCTGCTGGGGGAACCGCGTTCTTGTCCGCCCGCGTGGAGTATGCAATTGATCCGCCATCCGACGACCAATCCGGATACACATGGACGACATCCTCCGGGAGCAATTCTTCGACCGCTCCTCCTTCCGCCCCCACCTGATAAATGTTTAGGGTTCGGCCTTTTTTGATGGCGTCGAAGACGATTCTCGTTCCGTCAGGACTCCAGCGCGCCTCGTTAGGTTCGGAGAAACCAGTGGTGAGTTGGACTTGTCCCGTACCATCGGACCAGCTTTGGTAAAGGTTGCCGTCGCCTCTTCTCATGACAATACGGTCGCCGTTTGGCGAAAACCGTGCGTCCCAGATATCCGCCCCCTTAAAAGGGCTGACAAATTGCTTCGAGTCTGGATCTTGTTGCACAAACTCCATTCGAGCACGCCCACTGGTAACGAACAGCCGCCGCCCATCCAAGCTGGGAACAAGGAAACTAAAGCTCATCGGGTCTTGAGTCAGACGAACCGGCTGGCCAGATCTTGAAAGATACGGAAAGCCACGCTTTTCCGGGCGCGCCCAAATGGCACAACTTCCCTCCTGGCACGATGAGAAAAAGTAATACCGGCCATCCGGCGACCACCGTCCTGCTGCTTCGGCCGACGGCTGATGCCAGCCGGGAAGCAACGCGTGCAAATTTTCTCCTTCCGCGGAAACTTCCCAAAGTGGGGAGAGTTGCGTTTTTTGGTCTTCCACTTTGAAGCGCAGCACTTTCCCATCCGGCGACCATGCCAGATCCCAGGATTCTCCGGGCAGAGACGCTAGCTTCTTAATATCCGTTCCCGTGCGACTGCAAATGTATATTCCATCTTGCGTGAGATAGGCGATTCTCGTGCCGTCCGGAGAAAAGGCAGCATCGTCTCCTAGAATGTTCCGAAGACGCCGGGGCGCTCCCCCGACTACGGGCACGGTCCAGAACGGCAGCCCCGGCGTGCGCTGCGTGAACGGCGCAATCAAGAATTCAGATCGGTTCGGCGAAATGTCCAGGATGCGCGTGTTATGAAAGGGAACTGGAAATGGCTGCGATTCTCCGCCGGAAATCGGCGCTTGCATTGAATTCCAATGATCACCGTCGCGTTCGAGGAAGAAGAGGCGCGCGCCATCCGTGGTGATTTTGCCCCACGGGTCGAGGCGCCCTGAATGGGATAGCTGAACGATTCGAGAGACTTTCGGGAGAGGAGGCGGTGAGAGCGAGCGAAAGAGGATTGCCCCCGCAGCGATCACGGCGACGCTTGCTAATGTCAGCATGACTTTTCGACGCAACCGAGAGCGGGCCACCTCCGGTTGAGCCATGCCCGCTTCCGGCGTCTTTCCGTAGTAGTTGTGCTCTGCAGGCAAAACAGACTGACGTGCGTTCGAACCGCTCCCATGCCTCGCGCTTTGCACCGGCGCGATGAAGCGGTATCCCCGGCGCGGGATGGTCTCCACAAAAATTGGGTTTTGCGGCGAGTCCCCAAGCGCCTGCCGAAGCTTTTCAGTGCCGTGTCAAGGCTCTCGTCGAAATCCACGAACGTCCCATCTGGCCACAGCTTCTTCTGCACTTCCTCGCGGCTGACGATTTCCCCTGGCCGCTCCAGCAGCATCGCCAGGATGCGGAATGGCTTTTCCTGTATGTGAATCAATCGTCCGTGTTTGTGGAGTTCGCGCGTGGCAAGGTCGGCTTCGAACAAACCGAAACGCAGTCGTTGGCGGCCATTGAAAGGAGATGCCAAAGCAAGACACTCCGCCGAGAAATTGGCGGGAAGTTTACCACGTCTAAATGCCAACCTGTTGGAATGTTCAGGAGCGGCTCTAACCCCTCCCTCCGCCAACAACTATTCGGCAGGTGTCTGGTTGACTAAATCAATCCGACACAGCGATTCTCTCGCCAGACTCGCTACCGCCGCTTTTCTCCCGAGCTTTGGAGCGGAAACTTGCTTGTCCCCGCACTGAAGGAGAAGCCATGAAACCCAAAGCATTGACGTGGATTACCGCAAGAGCCATGATGGTGACACTTACCGGTTTGCTGCTGGTGGTGGTATTGGCTCGTCATGCCGGGGCCACCTTCCCTGGCGCGAACGGGCGAATCGCGTTCACACAAGGCGATCGAAACGGTGTTGCCCCCACAAACATCTTCACCGCCAACCCGGACGGAACAGGGCAAAAGCAGTTGCCTCTGCCCGACGGAATTGGGGTGGAACTCTTCAGCGGAGCGATCTGGTCCTCGGACGGTAGCAAGCTTCTGATTAGCCACACCTTCCGGCTCGACAGCACAGGTCAGTGCTGTTTGCCGTTCCGACCCGCCATCATCAATGCCGACGGATCGGACTTCACGCACCTCACGATTACGTCCATTCCATTCGACATGGACTGCCAGGCATGGTCTCTTGACCAGACCCGCCTGTTCTGCGCCATTGGTGACGGCGTTTTCAGCATCCGAGCCTCGGATGGCGGCGACCCAGTGCGACTAACGACTAACCCTTACGGCGCGGAAGACCTAGCGACCGATGTTTCGCCCGACGGGACACGATTCGTCTTCGTGCGCTACAAGCCCGGAGCATCACCGGGGCCGAATCCCGACCGAACGCAGCAAGTCGCGCTGTTCGTGGAGAACATGGACGGTACCGGCCTTCGGCAACTCACGCCCTTCGGCCTCGCTGCAGGACACGAGATAGCCTCGGCCAATTGGTCACCTGACGGGCGGGAGATCATAACAGAGATGCCACACGGACGGCTGTTCATCGTACATCCCGATGGCACAGGCCTCACACCGATCCCGCTCCAGACAGGAACCGGCAAGTACTTCGCTTTCCAGCCTCACTGGTCTCCCGACGGCACGCGCATCATTTTCAACATGTACATCAACGGCGGGCAGGGCATCTACACGGCCAATCTCGACGGCTCTGGCCTCGTGCAAGTCTCGTTCACGACGAACTTTGCGGCAGTCTTTAACGGGCCCGACTGGGGAACACATCCCGTTACGCCATAGCTGGGCGGGAGGGAGCAGATCATGAAATCAGGAACGTTCACGCAGTTTGTTGTTGCAATTATGCTCGTCGCCGCGGTGGCAGTGCCGGTCCGAGTGGCCGCACAAACCGATCCAGGGGAACAACCAAAGCACCATCATTACAAACTCATCGACCTCGGTACGCTTGGCGGTCCAATGAGCATAAATCAGATAGGTCCGGCTCTGAACAACGAAGGCACAGTCATCGGCATGGCGGACACGAATAATCCGGACCCGTTTTACCCAAACTTCAACCCTTTGATATTGCCTGGAGGGGCATCGGATCCCTACATCTTTCGAGCATTTGAATCAACGAACGGGCAGCTTGTTGCGTTGGATTCACTTCCCGGTGGCTACAGCGCGTTTCCGAGTGGCATTAGCGAAAACGGGTTGATCGCTGGCCAGGCAATCAATGGCGCTCTCGATCCGATTGCGGGCTGGCCAGAGGAAACTGCTGTCTTCTGGCACCGCGGCAAGGTCATTGACCTCGGGACTCTAGGAGGATATGAGAGTGGGGCGGGCATGGTTAACAGCCACGGACAGGTCACGGGATTCTCCGGCAATGCTATCCCGGATCCGTACTCCTTGTTCGGCCTCGGGACGCAAACGCGTGCGTTTCTCTGGGACAAAAGGAACGCGATGCAGGATATAGGGACTCTCGGCGGTCCCGATGCGGTCGCTCCGTTCATCAATGAGCGTGGACAGATCGCCGGTTTTTCCTATACGAACTACAGATCGAATCCCACAACAGGCTTACCCACAGTAGACCCGTTCTTGTGGGAAAAGGGCACGATGATTGACCTGGGATCGCTGGGAGGCACGTTTGGCGCGGAGGGAGACGGGGTCGCGCTAAACAACCATGGGCAGGTGGTGGGTTCTTCGAATCTCGCCGGGGATGTCTACTCTCATCCTTTTCTTTGGACCAAGCCTGGATCCATGCAGGATCTGGGCACTCTCGGAGGAAATTTCGGAGTTGCAAATGCAGTCAACGACGCAGGCGAAGTCGTTGGATGGGCGTCGAACGCAGGCGATCAGGCGCTTCTTGCGTTTTTCTGGAAAAACGGGACGATGACGAACCTCGGGGTACTTCCCGGCAAGCTTTGCAGTTACGCCCACCAAATTAATTCCAAAGGTCAGGTAACGGGTAGTTCCGACGACGACTGCGCCGATGGCAATTCCCACGCATTTCTGTGGGAGAACGGTGGACCGATGGTTGACTTGAACGATTTGGTGAGCGGCGCTGACATGACGTTGGGAGGGGCAACTGGTATCAATGATCGCGGAGAGATTACAGGCACTGGAGTGCTCGCAAACGGCGAAGTCCGCGTTTTCTTGCTGATCCCGTGCGACGAAAATCATCTTGGCGTCGAAGGTTGTGACTACACCCTGGTGGAGGCGAGCACCGCTGTGTCTCACAGCAGTCCTGCGGTTCACGACGCACCCAGCCGCATGCTGACCCAATCACTCATGCGCCGGATGAGCCGCTTTCGCTTCCGCGGCCCCGCATTCGGCCCAAGAAATTAACAGATCGAAAGACCTAAAAGGAGGAGGCAATATGAAATCCAAACTCTTGATGTTACTGACTACGATCACCCTGTTCACCTCTCTCGCGAGCCCAATCCAGTTGGCCGCGCAGGCGCAGCAGCAGATACAGAAGAAAGAGCACATCCGATACAAACTCATCGACTTGGGTACCTTCGGCGGTCCCAGCAGTTCCGTTCCCGTCCTCTTTTATGAAATTAACGGTACGGTGGGCGTCCAAGTCGTCAGCAACCAGGGGACGGTCGCTGGCTTTGCGGACACCTCCACGCCCGATCCCTTTTGCTTCATCGACGACTGCTTCTACCCCAACGCCTTCCAATGGAAAAATGGTGTCCTGACCAATCTGGGCACGCTTCCCGGCAGCCAGTGGAGTTTCCCCAACTGGATCAGTGCCAACGGGCTGATTGCTGGATTTTCTCAAAACGGTCAAACCGATGCGCTGAGCGGCCTCCCCGAGACTCATGCTGTCCTTTGGCAAGACGCGCAGATCACCGATCTCGGCACGCTCCCAGGGGGAAACGAGAGCTTCGCATCGGCTGTCAACGACAGTGGCCGAGTGGTCGGATTCTCGACCAACGGGACCGCCGATCCCTACTCCATTTTCTATTTTCAGATTTTAGGTTCCAGCACCGGAACGCAAACGCGCGCGTTCTCCTGGGACAAGGACAACGGGATGCAGGACCTGGGCACTTTGGGCGGCCCCGATGCCTTCGCTTTCTTTGCCAACGAGCGGGGTCAAATAGCGGGGTTCTCTTACACAAGCTTCACAGCCAACGCGAACAACGGACCGTGCTCGGCAAATGCGCCAACCCAGGACCCGTTCCTCTGGGAGAAGGGGAATATGATCGACATCGGCACCTTTGGAGGCACCTGCGGCGTACCCAATGCTCTCAACAATCGAGGTCAGGTCGCGGGCCAGTCGTATCTCGCGGGAAATCTCATAGCCCACGCCTTTCTGTGGGACAAGGCCGACAATCCGCCGCTCAGGGACCTTGGCACCTTGGGAGGGGATAACGCCGCGGCATTGTGGCTCAACGACACTGGCGGGGTTGTCGGTTACGCCGATTTGCTGCCTAATCCTCCGGGTTGCTCTGGTCTCAATTGTCAGCATCACGGATTTCTATGGAAGCATGGCGTGATGACGGATCTCGGCAGCGTCGGCAGCGATCCGTGTAGTCGCGCCCTGTCTATCAATTCAAGCGGCCAGATTGTTGGCGCATCGGCTGCGGTTTGCGGCGGCAACTTAACCCATGGTTTTCTGTGGCAAAGCGGCGGTCCCGCGATCGACTTGAACACCCTCGTTCCTCCTGGGTCGGGTCTGGCCTTGACGGAGCCAATTTATATCAATGAACGTGGAGAGATTGCCGGTTTCGGAGTGCTTTCCAACGGCGATACTCACGCGTTTCTGCTGATCCCGTGTGATTCCGGCGATGCGGGTTGCGCGGAGAATGGCGCAGGTACAACCAGCGTAGCGCCGCAGAGTTCAGCGCGGATCAACGCTTCGTCAACAACAACTCCTCTCACGCCCCGCGAGAACCTGGCCGCCTGGCGTGCTCGGCTACTTCATCGCTACCGCAGCTTCGGAACCTGGCCGCGGAATTAGTTCCTACAGAGTTGCTGTGCGAGGTCGTGCTGCGGTGAAGTGATCGAAAAAGCTGCGGCAATCCTCCTCGCGGTGGCGACTAGACCTGAGAAACGGAAACGTGCCAGTGGGCAACTCGTTCCATCAGCGCCCGGCCGCGAGCGTGCCTCGCCTAACGCTGGATTCGACCTCCGCGCGGCAATAGCGGAGGACTTCCCTTGTGTTCCGTGCCGACTTTCCGTCCTGGTCCTTTCCATCCGCCGGCAGGCGATCGATCACGTGGCCAAATTCATGCAGCAGGGCGAGGACTTGCGCGTTCAGAGTATCTCCCCAGTAAGGCCCCACCTTCAGCGCGCGTGAACTGTCGAAACTCAGTCGCCCCCCTTGCCCTCGGTCTTTAACTACCGAGGCCATCGGAAAGAAGAAGGCGCCGTTCCTATTAATGGTGATCTCGGCGTAGGCTCCCGAATCCTGAAAAACACTGGCCACATAGGGGCTGTGAAGCATGTCCAGGGAGGCGTCTCGGGTTTCCAGGACGTACTCTTGTCCCTTGCTGTCCAGCACGAAACTCAGCGTTCGAAAGGTGGCCGCGGGATTCGCATCCTTTTCGCGAAACCAATCCGTGCAAGCGTTCCCAGTTTCCAGGATTTCCAGAACTTTTTCTCGCGCCCGCAGAATTTTTTGCCCTTCCTTCCCCATCGTCGCCAAATTCTCCTGCACCGGGTCTCTGGAAGCATTGCATCCCAATTTCGTCATATTCGAAAGGTCGCAGGGGTTCACCGTTGGCACAATCACCGGCGGCGTGTCGCAGCTTGAGCTTAGGTCAACAACTGTCGGCGTAGCCGCGTTCGAAACAGCAACGGCATTCAACGGGTCCTCTGCGCATGGCGCGGGCTCCCGTGGCAGCTTGGTCAAAGGAAGAGGGTCGGCAGCGGGGCGAATGAATTTTGCGAATTGTGCCACCGCCCCGCTTCCAGAAAAACTCAACACAAATAAGAGTACGACGGCCCGAACGCTCCGAGTAGCGGAGTACATCTTTTTCTCCCGCCCGGACCCGCAACTCACCACAGACCGCCCTCGCCGCTAGCTTCCTGATGGCCGTCAACCGGAAGCTGCCCGAGGAACGGTGAAACCACGATCCGGGACTAAAGGGAAAGACGAACAATGCGGAGCAAAGCCACCTAAAAGTTTTCTGGAAAGATTGTGAGCGCGGAATGAAACTCTGAATGCTTCAAATTGCAAGCAATACTTTCTCCTAAAATGCCTTCATACTTTTCTCTAAAGCGCTTCCTTCCTTCGAATTAACGAGGAAAATTTAGAAACTTATGCAGAAAGGTAGTAGGGGGCGCTTACGGTGAAGATGCGCTGGTTGCCGCGGACCAGCAGTGCCCATTCGAGCAAGCGGGCCCGCTGGTTGTGCAGGAAGTATTCGTACCACCGGTCCTCTACCAACTGGGGAATGACCACGACAATTCTGCGATTGGGATATTTCTCCGAGAGATCGCGAATGTATTGAACGATGGGAACGATGACGAAGCGATAAGGCGAAGGAAGAACGACTAATTTCGGAGGCTCGGCACCGGCGGCGCGGAAGGGTTGTTCCACGTAGCGTTCCCAATCCATGTGCAGGAATTCCGAATGGTCGCCAGGCTCGACGTGGACGGCGATGATTTCCGGGGAAAGCTGCGAGGCAAATTCGAGCGCTTGCTTGGAGAGCTGGCTCCAGTGCTCGACGGGCACGACAACAATGGGCCGTGCGGCGTCCTTCGCGGGGACAGCAGGCGCGGCGCAACTCGTAGCAACACTGACCATGTGGTAGTGGCGGCGCACGGTGCGAAACAGAAGGATCAAGAGTGGAATGAAGATGACGGTGATCCAGGCGCCTTCGGCAAACTTCGCGACCAGGACCACGATCACGGTGACGCCCGTAACGAATCCGCCGAGGCCGTTCACCAAAGCGCTCTTCAGCCAATGCGGGCCGCGGTTTTTCCGCCAGTGCACAACCATTCCGAATTGCGAAAGCGTAAAGGCCAGGAAAGCTCCCACGGCGTAGAGCGGAATCAGCTTGTCGGTGACGCCATCGAAAACAACCAGCAAGAAGCACGTGAGGACGGCGAGAACCACGATGCCGTAGGTGTAGACCAAGCGGCGGCCGCGGTATCCGAAGGCATGCGGCAGATAATTGTTCTGGGAAATGGAGCGGCACAGACGCGGAAAATCCGCGAACGCGGTGTTCGCGGAGAGAGAAAGAACGAAGAGAATCGAAGCGATCGTCAGATAATAAAAAACTCCTTTGCCAAAGACCGCGGAGATCAACATGGAGAGGAGGCTCTGATAGCCGGGCTTGCCGGGGTCGGTCGCCGCGATGCCGTAAACTTTGACGAGATACGAAATTCCCGCCAGAAGGACAGCCAGCAGAAAAATGATGACCGTCAGCGTGCGCTGCGCGTTTTTCACGGCAGGCTCGCGGAAAGCTTTTACGCCATTGCTGACGGCCTCCACGCCGGTGAGCGCCGTGCAGCCGCTGGCGAAAACTTTCAGCAAAAGCCAAAACGTGACGGCTTCGGTGATGGGTGGCGGAGGCGGTAGCAGCGTGATCGGCACGGGATGCCCTCCGCTGAGGGCGACGCGGACGAGGCCGCCAACTACGGTGATGAGCAGAGTTCCGACGAAAAGATACGTCGGCACCATGAAGGCCACTCCGGCTTCGCGGATGCCACGCAGATTCAGAATGGTGATGACGAGAAGAATCCCGACGCACAACAGGACTGTGTGCCGCTGCAAGGATGGCACAGCGGAAACCAGCGCGCCGACGCCGGCGGAAATGCCCACCGCTGCGGTGAGAATGTAATCGGTCAGCAAAGCCGCGGCCGCGAGCAGGCCCGCGAAGGCGCCCAGGTTGAAGCGCGCAACGGTATATGAGCCGCCGCCGGTGGGATATGCGGCGATCGTCTGGCGATACGAAAAGTAGACGATGACCAGGAGCGTGATGATGGCCGCGCTGATGGGGATGATGTATTGCACGCCAAGCAGGCCGAGCGGAATCAGCAAGCTGAGAGCGGCTTCCGGGCCGTACGCGGCGGAGCTGAGCGCGTCTAGCCCGAAGATAGGAATGCCTTCCTGGATGCCGATCTGTTCGGCGCGCTCGTCGCTGGTCTTGATGGGCTTGCCGATAATGGCGTCAAGGATGTTCATTCGTGATCCGGCCCCGAGAAGCGGCGTCTTTCGGAATGACCATTTGTGACGAGTTAGGGTGGAAAGTCAACTGGCGGAAAAAGAAGTGGCCCGACAAGATGGGGGCAGGCTGGTGACTCGTGGAATAGGGTCAAAAGGCGAAGGTAGAAAGTTGAGAGGAAGGAATGAAATTAACGCAGAGATTGCTGAGAACACGGTGTTCACAGAGACATAAGGGGGATCGTTGGCCGGTTTTCAATTCGTGGTGAATCGAAACAAACGCGCGTGACGTTATTTGCGAGTTGCGAGCCAGAGAATGGCGTCTTCGAATAGTTTATTCTGTTCGCTGCTGGAGAAAATTTTGTCGCCGTGACCCATGTTCATGTAGATCATCCGGTAGCGCATATTCGTCCACACTACAGGAAGATCCCCACCGAGGATGGTGTCTTTGAGACCTATCGGATAGTTCTTTGGGTCGAGCGTGAGCAGCACTTTTACTTGCTTATTCAGGCGAGGGCTAGGCTTCCAGATGTACCACTCGTTTGCCGGCGACGTGAACGTGGCGGGCAGGTGACGCGTCATCGGGTGGGAGCGGTCGTCCACGATGAGCTTCGCCGGAAGGGGAGGCCAATTGTTGCCGTAGAAAACGCCACCACCGATAAAATCGAGGAACCAGGGCCAGCGCGTACTCTCATCATTGTAAGCAGACACATGAAAACCGAGCCAGGCGCCGCCATGTTCCATGTAGTCCTGGAACGCCGCGCGCTGGTCTGCTTTTACGGGAAAATCATTGATCCACAGGACCAACTGGAAGCCCTTTAATTTTTCGGCGTTCAAGGCTTCCCATTGCGTTGTCGATTCGAAGTAAAAATTGTTTTTCTTGGCGAGTTCGGCAAAGAAAGGCAGAGCCTGCTCAGCGAATGCGATATGGTCCGGTTCGCCCTTGTCGGTGTAGAAGGCCAGGACGCGGAAGGAAGGCTGCTGCGCGAGAGTCATAGCAGACGAAAGTACGGCCGCCGCACCGAAGAGAAGAGTGAGAAGAGGACGAATCATTGATTGGCGGCCAGTCTCGTCTCGCAACGAGACGTAACTGGGATAGAAAATGCGTGCATGCTTCTCAAGTTGGTCCTCCCAGAGATTCGCGCCTCGTGTTTCCAGGTCTTCTGCGAAAAATAATGCCATCACGAGGGGGTGCGAGACAAACGATCGTCGTATAGTGCTTGTGGAAAGACTACGCCAATCGGGAGATTGGCGTTCCCGGGGGAGGTTCCCACACGCCGTGGATAGGAAAAACCGAAAGCGCTTGCCCGCAGGACCCGTGGGCGCGATCCTAGCGCTTTCCGCTTGCGCTGCTGTTGCGACCCTGCCGCATGCTCAGACAGAAGGGCCCTCGACCGGGCTGATCGGCAGCAGAGCCGTTGCACTGAATCAGGAAACGGGAAGAGTCTATGCCGTCGAAACAAGCCGCAGCGTTGTGTCAGTCTTTGACCCACAAACAAAATCCATATCAAGCGTACGCGTGGGGGCGGGGCCGGTCGCCATCGCCGTGAATCCGGCAACGAATAGAATTTATGTCGCCAATTCCACAGGCGGCTCAGTAAGTGTGATTGATGGGAAGAACGATGCTGTGCTTGCGACCGTGAGCGTGGGACCGCGCCCTTATGTTGTAGCGGTCAATCCAGCCACAAACAGGATCTATGTCTCGAATACATTCAGCAACCTGATCACGGTGATCGACGGGGCGACAAATTCTACAAGCACAGTGAAGGCCGGTTCCGCAGATGCAATCGCTGTGGATTCAAAGCTGGACAAGGTATACCTGCTAGGCTACGAGGACACGAATCTGATTGTGCTGAACAGCATGCCTTCCGTTATTGGCAAGATTCCAGTGGGCATACACGTTTGGGGTGTGGCATTGAGTGAGGCGACCGGCGCACTTTACGTGACGCGATCCGGAAGCTCGGAGCTGGTTATCGTGGATGAGGGTTCTGGCCTGGTTACGACGGTTCCGACGGGTGCGATCCCTTGTGCGGTTGCCATCAATCCTGTGACCAACACGGCGTACGTCGCGAATCACGGCGACGACACCGTAACTGTGGTTGACGGCGCAAGACGCGCAGTGATCGCGACGGTGAAGGTGGGAAAGCGTCCCCAGGCGGTCGCAGTGGACCTGAAAACAAATCGGGTGTACGTCGCCAACACGCATAGCAACGACGTCACGGTGATCGACGGTGCTCGAAACATTGTTCTCAAGACGCTCCATGCGGGAAAGAATCCTTACGCCCTTGCGGTAGATTCGAATACCGGGCGGCTCTATGTGGCGTCGTATGGGGAACCGACACTCGCGTTTGTTGACCCAAGATGATGAGACGTGCGAATACCACGAGAGACGGTCCGCACCACTGCGAGACCCTACCTAGAATAATGTGACAGCGAAACCTTGACAGCGGGAAATAGTCGGCCTACGCTCGCGCGGTTCACAATTCGACGCGAAGGATACCGTTGCGGAGGCATTCCCATGAAAAATGAAACGCAATTCGAGGAGATGGCGGGGGCGCGTCCGATTCGAGCCCACGCTGCGGTCTTGGGGATCGTGTTGAGCGTAGCGCTTTTCTTGCCAGCGCGAGCGGCGGCGGAAGAGCTTCAAATTGTAGTGGAGCGAAACGTGGCGGCGAAGATGCGCGATGGGGTGACGCTGCGCGCCGATGTTTACCGGCCGAAGGCGGAGGGAAAATATCCCGTGCTGCTGGTGCGTACGCCGTATGACAAACAGAACATCAGCGGCTTCGGCCACCGGGCGGCGACGCGCGGATACGTGGTGATCGCGCAGGACGTGCGCGGACGATTCGAATCGGAAGGCGATTGGTACGTGTTCAAGAACGAATCGCAGGACGGCTACGACACGGTGGAATGGGCCGCGGCGCTGCCCTATTCGAATGGAAAAGTGGGAATGTTCGGCGGGTCGTACGTGGGAGCCACGCAATTCCTAGCGGCGATTGCGCATCCGCCACACCTGGCGGGGATATGTCCGACGGTGACGGCCTCGAACTATCACGACGGATGGACGTATCAGGGCGGAGCGTTCGAGCAGTGGTTCAACGAATCGTGGTCGACAGGATTGGCGACAAACACGATGCGGCGTCGCGCAGAAAGAAAGGCTGACGCTTTGGGCGGGACCAAAGTGCTGCCGTTGAATGCCTATCCGGTGCTCGAACCGCCGCCCGGGGAAGGAATCGCGCCGTACTTCAAGGACTGGCTGGCGCATCCGAGTTTCGATGAATACTGGAAGGAGTTGTCGATCGAAGACCACTACGCGCAGATCCAGGTGCCGGTGCTGAGTTTCGCCGCGTGGTACGACATTTTTCTTGGCGGGTCGCTGAAGAATTACGTGCGGCTGAAAACCGAAGGCGGAACGGAAGCGGCGCGCAAAGGGCAGCGGCTGGTGGTCACGGTAGGAGGGCACGCGGGACAATCGAGCACTGGAAAAGTGGGCGCGGTGGAGTTTGGCAGCAAACTGGCGATGGATGGCGACGAGGTGACGCTGCGCTGGTACGACTGGCTATTCAAGGGAGAGGCCAATGGAGTGGAGAAAGAAAAGCCGGTGAAACTTTTCGTGATGGGAAAAAACGAATGGCGAGATGAAGACGACTGGCCGCTGGCGCGCGCGAAGAGTACGAAGTATTACCTGCATTCGGCGGGCGCGGCGAACGGACTGGTGGGCAACGGCGCTCTGAGCACAGTGGCTCCCGCAGAGGAGAAAGCCGACCAGTACGTTTACGATCCGAGCGATGCGGTGCCGACGATTGGCGGACCGCTGTGCTGCGGAGCGCTGCCGACGGGAATTGGTCCCGAAGATCAGCGGCCAGCAGAGGCGCGCAGCGACGTGCTGGTGTACACCACGCCGGCGTTTGCGAAGGACACCGAGGTGACCGGACCGGTTTCGCTGGATTTGTACGTGAGCAGCTCGGCGGTGGACACGGACTTCACCGGGATGCTGGTGGACGTTTGGCCGAATGGATTTGCGCAGAACCTGACGAGCGGGATTCTGCGGCTGCGCTACCGGAATTCGCAGGAGAAACCGGAGCTGGCGAATCCGAGCGAGATGTATCACATCACAGTGGACCTCTGGGCCACGAGCAACGTGTTTCTAGCGGGGCACAAACTGCGGCTGGAAGTCTCCAGCAGTAATTTTCCGCGCTTCGACCGCAACCTGAACACCGGGGAAGAGCAGGCGCGCGGGACGCGGATGGTGAAAGCGACGAATCTGATTTATCACGATAAGACGCATCCGTCCGTGCTTGTTGTGCCGATAGTGCCGTGAAGAAGCGACTGGTGAGTGGTACAATCCGCACGGATCGACGGACGTAACCAAGCCTACGGTGGAGCGGCCCCATCCCAATCCGGCGGCCATTCCGGGAACATTCCACCTGTTGATTTACGGAAAGTGAGCGCCGCGGCCGCGTTGACGGAACGGCTGCGTGAATGCTATAAAATTAAGTTTCAAGATGGCGGCGTGAAACCCACCGTGCGCTCCTACGGGGTTGGAGCGCGGCTGCCAAGCTGATGGCCGGTTGGCGGCCACAGTTGACCGAATTTAGGCGATCCAATTTCGATGCAGACGATAGTTCAGCAACTTGGGGAACTGTTCCTTCAGGCTGTGCCCACAGTCCTGATTATCCTCTTATTTTACTTCATCTTACGGGAGGTATTCTTTAAGCCGCTGCTAGCAGTAATGGCGGAACGCGATGCGCGCACGGTGGGAGCACAGAAGGCTTCGGAGGCGGCGCAGGCGGCGGCTGCAGAAAAGGTAAAGCAGTATCAGGAAGCACTGAAACAGGCGCGCGGGCAGGTGTATGCCGAGCAGGAAGCCTCACGAAAGAAACTGCTGGAGGAACGCGCGGCGCAGATTAAGGACGCGCGCATGCGCGCTGCGGCGGAAGTCAACGCGGCGAAAGAGCGAGTGGCGGCGGAGCTGGCCGCGGCGCGACGCGACGTCGAAGCAACGGTGGCGCAACTCTCGGCAGAAATTGCGCGGCGAGTACTGCAAGCGCCGCCGCGTCCGGGCGCCCCCGCGGGAGCGGCACGATGACGCGGACACGGCGGGGAGTTTTTTTTGCGACCAGTTTGTTTGTGGCACTTTTCGCGGTGATGAGCGTACAGGCTGGGGGAGAAGGCGGCAACGCAGCTACCGAGCGCGCAACAGAAATTTTCAAGTGGATTAATTTTGCGATCGTTGCTGGCGTGATCGTTTGGGTGTTCAGCAAGAAGCTTCCGCCGGAGTTTCGAAAGAAAGCGGAAGCCATCAGCTCAGCGATTTCCACGGCCACTAGCGCGAAGGCTGCTGCGGACGCGCAGCTTCGCAATGCGGAGACGCGGCTCGCGAACCTGCAGAAGGAAGTGGCGGAGCTTCGCGCTTATGCGGAAAAAGAGGCCGCCGCGGAGGTAGAGCGCCTGCGCGCCGCGACGCAGAGCGATATACAGAAAATTGCCGCCGCCGCAAAGGCTGAAATCGAAGCAGCGGAACGGGCGGCGCGGCTGGAGCTGAAAGCGCTGGCGGCAAACCTTGCGGTGGATGGCGCAGAAACGCTGCTGGCCAAACAGCTCACTCCGCAGGCGCAGGAATCCCTTATCAGCAATTTCGTGAAAAGCCTGGAAGGGAGGCCGAATTGAAGTCCGCGAGCCTCCAGTATGCAAATGCCCTGGCGGATATCGCGCTGACGCAAGGCGCGGGCGAGCCAGCGGGCAAGCAGCTCCGCGACTTTGGCGTAGCGTACGGGCAATCTGCGGAACTGCGCACGTTTCTGGCGAGCCCGGCGGTCACCATCGAAGACAAGCACGCCGTTATCGAGAGAATCGTGGCGCGGCTGGGTGCGAGCAAGATCATTCGCAATTTTTTGTTTGTGATTGCGGACCACCGGCGTACGCAGCTGCTTCCGGAAGTTATTGACGCGTTTGATGAGGTGATCCGGCAGCGGCAGGGCGTCGAGGAGGCGGAGATCTCTTCGGCAGTGGAGTTGAGCGCCAAACAGAAAAAAGAGTTGGCGGCAATGCTGGCGCGACTTACGGGCAAGGAAATTGAAACGAAGTACGCGCTCGATCCGGCGCTGCTGGGCGGCGCGGTGGTGCGGATCGGAGACACGATTTACGATGGCTCGCTGCGCAGCCGGTTGAATGAGATGCGCGCGCGCCTGGCGGCCGAGTAGTTACAGATTTACGGCGGGCCGGGCTAAAGCCCGGCGCCCACACAGACGGGGTCGGAAACGACGGAGCAGGAATGGCGAACATCAAGGCGGACGAAATCAGCAAGATTCTGCGAGAGCAGATCGAGAACTACGAGCAGACCGTTTCCGTCGACGAAGTTGGCGCGGTGATCAGCGTCGGCGACGGTATTGCGCGTGTTTATGGCCTCGAGAAAGTCATGGCCGGCGAGATGCTCGCTTTCCCCCATGACGTTTTTGGCATCGCGCTTAACCTCGAAGAAGAGGAAGTCGGTGTGGTGCTGCTCGGCGAATCGCAGGAGCTGAAGGAAGGCGACGTCGTCAAGCGCACGAACACGATTATGTCCGTGCCGGTTGGCGAAGCGCTGGTTGGGCGCGTGGTGAATCCGCTGGGCCAGCCAGTGGACGGCAAAGGTCCCATCGCCACGAAACAGCGAAACCCGCTCGAGAAGATCGCGCCAGGCGTGCTCGACCGCCACCCGGTACGCGAGCCATTGCAGACCGGCATCAAGGCCATCGACAGCATGATTCCCATTGGGCGCGGACAGCGCGAACTGATTATCGGTGACCGGCAGACGGGAAAAACCGCGGTCATTTTAGACAGCATCATCAATCAAAAGGGCGGCGATCTGATTTGCATTTATTGCGGGATCGGACAGAAGCGCTCGACGATTGCTCAAGTCGTGAAGACGCTCACCGATGCGGGCGCGATGGACTACACCATCGTGGTGGCGTCATCGGCAGCGGAGCCAGCTTCGCTTCAATATATCGCGCCGTACGCGGCTTGCGCGATGGGCGAATATTTCCGCGACACCAAGCGCCATGCCGTGGCCTTTTATGACGATCTTTCCAAGCATGCACAGGCTTACCGCGAAATTTCGTTGCTGCTTCGCCGCCCTCCGGGCCGTGAAGCATTCCCCGGCGACGTGTTCTATCTGCACTCCCGGTTGCTGGAACGCGCGGCAAAATTGAATGACAAGCTCGGCGGCGGTTCGCTGACCGCTTTGCCGGTGATCGAAACGCAGGCCGGCGACGTTTCCGCCTACATTCCGACAAACGTGATTTCGATAACCGATGGCCAGATTTATCTGGAGTCCGATCTTTTTAACGCGGGCATTCGCCCAGCCATCAACGTCGGCATTTCCGTGAGCCGCGTCGGCGGAAATGCACAGATCAAGGCAATGCGCCAGGTGGCTGGGTCACTGCGTCTTGACATGGCGCAATACCGCGAACTCGCGGCCTTTGCTCAGTTTGGCTCCGATCAGCTCGACAAGGTGACCCAGGGCCAGCTCGCGCGCGGGCAGCGGCTCACGGAAATCCTCAAGCAGGATCAATATGTGCCACTGGCAGCAGAAAAGCAGGTGTTGATTCTGTATGTGGCAACGAATGGATTGCTGGACGCCGTGCCGGTCCCGGAAGTTCGCCGTTTTGAGCAGGAGTTCCTGCAGTTCGTCGAGACAAACTACTCGTCAATTCTGAAGAATATTGCAGCGAAAAAAGCGCTTGACGATGGAATCAAGGGGGAAGTCAAAACCGCTGTCGAAGCCTTCAAGGAACGTTTCACTTCCGCGGTTGCCGCGGCTGTGAAGTGAAGATCGGCTCTTAACGAAGAACAATGGCCACACTGCTCGATTTCCGGCGCCGCATCCGCTCGGTGAAGAACTCCCAGCAAATCACGCGCGCGATGAAGTTCGTTGCTGCGGCGCGGCTGCGCCGCGCGCAGGAAGCGGCCATTGCCGCACGCCCGTATGCCAAAGAGCTCGCGCGCCTGCTGCGTTCGATCATGGCGCGCATCGCTGAGCCACAGCACCCGCTTTTGGCACACCGACCGGAAGAAAAGATTCTCGCCATTGTCCTTGCTGGCGAGCGCGGCCTGGCCGGCGCTTTCAACGCCAACATTCTTCGCAAGGCCAGCGATTTCTTCCGGGCCAACAAGGGCAAGAAGATTTCGACGATCCCTGTCGGCAAGAAGGGCCGCGATTCGCTGAAGAAGGCAGGATTCAGTATCATCGCGGAATATGTGAACGTCCTGACGCGTGTCGATTTTGCAACCGCGCGGGAGATCGCCTCGCTCGTTACAGATCTCTACGCAAAGGGAGCGGTCGATTCCGTCTACATCGTCTTCAGCGAATTCAAAACGGTGATGACGCCGAATCTGGTGGTCACCAAGCTTCTACCGGTTGAGGCCGTTCATGCGGACGAAGAATCCGCGGCCGAAAGTGCAGGTTCGCACGTGGATTACATCTACGAGCAGCCCGAGGAGCAGCTCCTCAACAAACTTCTACCCCGCTACATTGAAACGCAGATTCACCGCGCCATGCTCGAATCGTCTGCGGCGGAGTACGCCGCGCGCATGACCGCGATGGAATCGGCCACTAAGAATGCGGGAGATGTCATCGAGGCCTTAACGCTGCACATGAACAAAGTGCGGCAGGCAGCGATTACGAAAGAGATTATCGAGATCGTTAGCGGCGCCTCTTACGGCGCTTAGGAGAATGCAGCATGGCAGAGAAACACGCAGCCGTTGGACGCATCGTCCAGATCATCGGGCCGGTGCTCGACGTGAAATTTGAGGGGGTCCCCGTCCCCGCCATTTATAACGCAGTGCGCATTACCAGCGAAGGCTACAATGTTCCCGAGCCCATCGATGTGACCGCCGAAGTGCAGCAGCATTTAGGCGAGGGCCGCGTCCGCGCCGTTGCCATGGAGCCCACGGAGGGCCTGGTGCGTGGCATGAAGGCATTCGATCTTGGTGAGGGCATCAGCGTTCCTGTGGGACGTGCGACGCTCGGCCGCGTGATGAATGTTCTCGGCAAACCCGTGGACCAATTAGGGCCTCTCACCAGCCCTACCATGTACCAAATCCACCGCCCGGCCCCGCTGCTGGACCAGCAATCCACGACGCTAGAAATGTTTGAAACGGGCATCAAGGTCGTAGACCTGATTCAGCCCTTTTTGAAGGGCGGAAAGATTGGGCTGTTTGGCGGCGCAGGCGTCGGGAAAACGGTTCTCATTCAAGAGCTCATCCACAACGTGGCCATGCAGCACGGCGGCGTCTCCGTATTCGCCGGAGTCGGTGAGCGCACGCGCGAGGGCAACGACTTATGGATCGAATTCCAGGAGTCCGGCGTGGTGGTTCCGGGCAATTCGGAAAAATCCCGCGCCGCCCTGATTTACGGCCAGATGACTGAGCCCCCCGGAGCGCGTCTGCGCGTCGGACTCACCGGCCTGACAGTCGCCGAATACTTCCGCGATCAGGAACACCTTGATGTGCTCCTCTTCATCGATAACATTTTCCGATTTGTGCAGGCAGGCTCGGAAGTTTCCGCTCTGCTCGGCCGTATGCCTTCCGCGGTCGGGTATCAGCCGAACCTGAACACAGAAATCGGAGAGCTTCAGGAGCGTATTACCTCGACGAAGAGCGGTTCGATTACCTCGGTGCAAGCCATTTACGTTCCCGCCGACGATTACACCGACGTTCACACACCTGGATGCTTCCACGAACCTGAGCCGCCAGATCGTGGAGCGCGGCATTTATCCGGCCGTGGATCCGCTCGCCAGTTATTCACGGATTCTCGATCCGCGCATCGTGGGTGCGGAACACTATGCCGTGGCGCGCGGGGTGAAATCCATTTTGCAGCGTTACAAAGATTTGCAGGACATCATCGCCATTCTGGGCATCGAAGAGCTTTCCGACGAAGACAAGCGCACCGTGGCGCGGGCACGCAAGATCGAAAGGTTCCTTTCGCAGCCGATGTTCGTGGCCGCACAGTTCACCGGTCTCGAAGGCAAGTACGTCAAGATTGAAGACACCGTGCGCAGCTTCAAGGAAATCGTCGAAGGCAAATACGACGATATGCCTGAGCAGGCCTTTTACATGGTCGGCACGATCGAGGAAGCGCTCGAGAAGGCCGAAAAAATGAAGGCGAGCGCGTAAGGAAAAATGCTGCCCGAGGCCATCGAACTGGTGATCGTCACCCCGGAGAAGCAACTCCTGCGCAGCAAAGCCGCGGGCGTGCAGATGCCCGGGGAGAGCGGTTACCTGGGGATTTTGCCGGGGCACGCGCCGCTCATGACCGAGTTGGGGATTGGTGAACTCAGCTATCAAGAGATCGGCGGCAAGGAGCCCACGCATGTCGCGATCGTGCGCGGATTTGCGGAAGTGCTACCGGACCGGGTGACCATTCTTGCAGAAACCGCGGAGCGCGCGGAGGAGATCGACGTGCAGCGCGCCAAAGATGCGCTGGCTCGCGCCGAGAAGCGCCTGGCTTCGAACGATCCAAACATTGATTGGGACCGCGCCAACATTGCGCTGCAGCGCGCGCTAATACGCGTCCAGGTGGGCGCCAAGAAGCGCAGCGCTCTCGTTCCGGGAGCATGAAGCATACTCTTCCGATTCACTCGCAACCCTATCTTGCGACTTCGCCACGCAGCCCGCATCTAATGGAGTGGTGCAAGCGATGCAAGCCATCACTGTATACAGCTCCACCTGGTGCCCAGATTGCTGGCGTGCAAAATCCTTCTTGAAGGAACGCGGCGTCGTTTTTCGCGAAGTGAATATCGAAAAAGACCCCTCGGGGGAAGAGATCGTCATTAAGGCCAACAACGGCAAGCGCACCGTTCCCACGATTGAAGTCGGCGGGCGCTATTTCGCGTGCAGTCCTTTCGACGCGGAGCAACTTGCAGAGGAACTTAACATTCCGCTGAATCCTTAATTCAGCGCCACGCCGCGGGCCCAGACTCCCGCAAGATGCAATCGTTCGTCAAGTAGCACGATGTCCGCATCGGCTCCCACGCGTAGTGAACCTTTCTTGAATTCGATCCCCAGCAAGGTCGCGGGGTTGAGGGTGAGCATTCGCACGGCATCCGGCAAAGATACGCCGAGTGCCACCACATTTCGCAGCGCACGGTCCAACGTCAGGGTGCTGCCCGCGAGAACGCCATCGGCATTCCGGCATACGCCGCCGCTGACGGTCACTTCGAAACCGCCAAGGGTGTACTTTCCTTCGGGCATACCCGTTGCGGAGAGACCGTCGCTGACCAGGGTGACGCGCGCGACTCCCTTGGCCAGTAGAAGAAGCTTCATGGCGCCTTCTTCGACGTGCACGCCGTCGGCAATCAGTTCCGCA